>Ga0209536_100002329_pt1 | contig 30911 bp, 28 predicted proteins | sample DeeMarSeWOR28_12_FD_187461 | JGI IMG/M metagenome (GOLD analysis project Ga0209536, IMG submission 187461) | Marine sediment microbial communities from White Oak River estuary, North Carolina - WOR-2-8_12 (SPAdes) (version 2) | ecosystem: Environmental > Aquatic > Marine > Intertidal zone >...
CCAACTCTGGTCACGCTTGCCGTGATCGGAGATGCACCCCCAAGCTCGGTCAATCCGAGCCGGCCCCTCGGCGGCCCCCAACGCTGAGGGGCCATTTTTTTATTCAGATCCAGTGGATGGGGATCCGAAAAAAATAGGGCGAACGGGGAATGACCAACAGGGAATATTCTTTCCATCCGTCATGCCCTCGGTGCCCGGACGGCCCAGGTCCTGTGTATTGAGTTTTGGGTCAAATCCTCAATATTCAATCCGCGGTCTTCAATCCTCCGCCCTCAACCCTCAACGCTTAATCCTAAATAGTCAAATGTCTTAAGAAGTTGCGGATCACGGATCACGAGTTGCGAATCGCGGCCTCTTCCACTCTGGACTCTATTTGTCCTTTGCCGTAAACTCCCGTAGACTTGATCTGAACAGACTTTGGGAACGGAAGCGGTCAAACTGATGCAGCGAGTATTTCTCCCATGGGATTGAGCAGGGGTGCAAACGGTCCGATGGGGCCGGTGAGGAACCGTGAAGCTTTATCGCCGAAACTGTCAATAATACAATTACCCTTACTATTACTATTTCTATTATTGTTTCCCTCTTCCTGCGCCCCCACGCAGGAGAGGGATTGGGAGGGCTTCACAGTTACCGGGAAGCTCCTGGATCATAGCGGAAATCCCGTTTCCGAGGCCTTTGTTTACGCTTATGGTGAGGGTACAAATACCCAGGGGCCGGCGGATGCCATGGCTGAACCCTCAGAAGCAGGGGGGACCTATATCCTCGTCCTGCCGGAGGGGACATACACGCTGGTGGCCCGGAAAAGAAAGTCCGGTTCCATCAGCGGTCGCCTGAGAACCGGAGACCTGTACGGGCGTTTCTCAGAACCGCTCCACGGGGGGCCGGGAGACCGGGCCGAGGCCGATATCACCCTGAACGTTTTCCGACAGAGTGTGGAGGGGGACCCAAACAGGATACTCTCAACGGAAACACGCATCCGCGGGATCATCGTTGATTCGAGCGGCGCGCACGTTCCGGGAGCGATCGTTTTTGCCTACAGGGGATCATTCCGTCCGGATCCTCCCGATTACATGGCCCCTGCTTCAGACGACGAAGGATGGTTCGAGATCAGTCTGCCAGGGGGCGGCCTTTATACAGTTGGTGCAAGGACAGGTTTCGGAGGAAAGCCCCGTCCGGATGATACTCTGGGATTCTGGGGACCGAAGGACCAGCCGAGGGAGATAGAGGGTGGGACGATCACTGAAGGGGTGAGGATCGTTTTGGAACCGTACAAGAAAATTGAGTATTGAGAATTTCAGCTCAGTAGGGGTGCTGAGTGCCTGGAGACAGGAGAGCATGGGTGAGGGCAAAATGGCAATCTCGAGATCGCTTCACCCGGTCAACGGCTCGCGATGACAGAAGCGAAAACTTTTTGGATCTTAGATCTTGGATCTTGCATCAATCAATACTGGAATCTGGAATTAATTCATGAGTGACAGGAACTTTCCCGTTTACTTCATCGGGGCGGGCCCGGGGCACATGAAATATCTGACCATGGAAGGGAAGAGCGCTCTGCAAAAGTGCGGTCTTGTCTACGCCATGGAACCCTATCCGGAGACCTTTGCCGGTCTCCTTTCTGGAAAAACAGTGCATGATCCCTTTGAAAGGGTGTTTGAGGAACTCATCGGGGAGGTCCAGGATGCGTCGCGGTCAGCTCCGGTGGGATTCCTCGTTCCGGGAGACATGACGGTTTTTTCGCCTTTTCTGCCCCTCGTCGAGCATTTTTCGGAGCGGTCAAGGGTCATCGCCGGCGTGGGAACGTTAAACGCTGCGGCTGCACTCCTCCGTCGCACTCTGGATATGCCCGGTGTCAGTCACTCTGTTGTCCTCACCAGTCCCAAGCATCTGGACAAAGCGGACGACAATAGGGATTTAAGCCACCTCGCCTCCACTTGCGGGACTATGGTGCTATACATGAACAACCGGCCGCTGGATCAGCTTGCGGGAGAACTGTCGGCCGGATTTGAACCCGACACCCCGGTCGCCATAGCCGCCCGGTTGGGAATGGAGGGTGAAACAGTATACCGTTGCACCCTCTCCACCATGGCTGAAACTGTGGGAGAGGACGATATCTTCGGTTTCGTCTCCGGTGATCCTTCCCTTGCCATTATCATCGTTGGAGGCGTCCTTGATGCGCGGTCTGACCCGGCTTTCTGGGACAAGAGGAAAAAGACGTTCTGGGACAGAAAAGGCCGTGATTCGTAACTCGTGATTTGTGATTGGAGTGTCAGCCTTTATACCAACTAATAGGATCAGGCACATTGAAAAGGAATACTTTGACATTTTGGATCTTGGATTTTGGATCTTGCATTAAAATCATTTGGATTTTGAAATAGTTGTCCGTCGAAGCTGGACGAAAGGCGTTAGCATAGTCGGATGAAATCTGGAATCAAAAACCCTCAGATCCTCGCCCCCGTCAACGCCCTCGAGGAGGTGGTGCCGCTCCTGGAGGCTGGTGCGCACTGGTTGTACGGCGGTGTTATTCCCAGGGAATGGGCGGATCGCTTTCCTTTAACCGTGCCCCTCAATCAAAGAACCTTCGAGAGCGCCCAGTTCCCCTCCATGTCCGAGCTGGAAAAGGCCATTAAAAGAACCAGGACAAAAGGGGGGGCCTTCGCCCTTACCCTTAACGCCCCCTATTATATGGATGAGCAGATGCCCCTTGTTGTGGAACTGGGCCTCTGGGCTGCCCATACCGGGGCGGAGGCCCTCATCGTCGCAGATCCGGGTCTGGTCGTCAGCCTGAGGAATGAGGGAGTGGAGATACCCCTGCATCTGAGCACCATGGGGATCGCTGCCAACGCCCGCTCCGTGAATTTTTATGCCCGCCAGGGGATCACACGGGTGATCCTTCCCAGGTTCCTGAGTCTCGCCCAGATCGCTGCCTTGATCGAGGCTATGCCCTCTGTCGAATATGAGGCGTTCATCCTTGTGGGAAAATGCCCCCACATAGAAGGTCTCTGCACCTTTATCCACGACAGTCCGGACAGACGATGGCCCTGCGAATGGCCATGGGATCTGGCCGATCAGGCCGGGGGTCATCCACCTGTAAACGTCTCAAGGCACCTTGCCGGGATCAGGGAAAGCGACCGGAGAGATGGATGCGGTCTGTGCGCCCTCCCGGCTTTAAAGGCAGCCGGTGTCTCCATCTTCAAGATCGTCGGCAGAGGTGCTCCACTGGAACGCAAACTTCGGCTGGTCAGGCGGCTGAGCAGAGTCATGGAAAAAATGCCCGACGAGCTTGACGAAGCCTGGCTCAGGATGTGCAGGGAGAGCTACCGTGAACTGTACGGTCATCCCTGCTCAGAACACAATTGCTATTACCCGGAAGTCGGTTCAGGCGATCGAGGGCGAAAAGACTGATGCCGCTGAAAAGATCACACTACTTCCATCTTCAGGGATCGGGCCCGATCCCTGAAGGATGGGACGGCATCAGGGTGGGATCCGAAACCTGTTCGCGCCTGCTTCCCACCAGGCAGGACATCAGGCGTATATCAGAGGAGAAGAACGCAGCCAGGTTGAGCCTGGTCACCCCCGTTGCCGGGCCGGATGAGGTAGGCGATGTTTTAAATGTCATCCTGACCTCGGCCGGCCTCAGATGGGGTGAGGTGGTGGTCAACGATTGGGGGATCCTCGATGCGGCAGGAGGTCTGGAGGGGATCCAGATTACTGCCGGCCGCCTGCTCATGAGGTTTCGACGGGGACCGGGTGTCTTCGATCCCTGGGATGAGCTCGATCTCTTCTCGCGCAGGTATCTTGCCTGGGGCCCCCTTTACGATAGTCCGTTACTTGCCTTGCTTAAGAGAAAAGGTGTTTCACGGATCGAGCTGGATCCGCCGAGGCACTGGTTGCCCCTTCCTGTGCAGGAAGGCTTCCGGTATTCCCTTCACGGGGACACGCGCCTGATAGCGGTATCGGCGGCTTGCCCTTGGCTGTATGACGCGGAAAAGGGTTCCTGGAATCCCATGACGACCTGTGGGTGTTTGTGTGCGCCCCAAAATGATTTGCGGATGACCAGTTCCGTGTTCGAGGGGACACTCCTCCTGAGAGACAGAGCCGTTATTGAGCGTATCGAGGTGGATATAAACGAACTGGACCTTCCGGATACTGTGGACAGGATCATTGGCCACCGTATATCCTGAATTTTAAATGGGGAATGTAGTCCTTTCCCATAGGAACATGGAAAGCAGAATGTGGAATGCGGAACATGGAATAGTGCCTGGTAGCACGTTTCGAAGTCCTTTATAAGGCAACTGCGTTTTGCCCTCCGCGTTCTGCATCCTGCATTCTACATTCTGCCTTTTCTAAAGGAGCACCTCATTGCACCGAAAACTCAACCGCATTTACTACGAAGTCAGGGATCCCACCATGACCTGGGATGATATCGGCGGCCTGGCAGGGCCGAAGCAGCGTGTCAGGGAAATGGTGAGCCTTCCCTTTAAAAAGAGGGAACAGCTGGCAAGACACCACCTCACCATCCCATCGGGTGTGCTCATCTGGGGTCCCCTGGGAGTGGGCATCACCATGCTGGCCGAGGCGGCCGCCACGGAAGCGGAAGTCTCCTATGTCTATGTCTCCGGGCAGGAGATGCTCGGCAGACCCGATGAGCTCCAGCAGGCCTTCCACGACGCCAGGAACGAGGCTCCGTGCGTTCTGTACATCTCCGATACGGAGTGGCTGGCGCCAAGGGCCGGTTCGGACTACGAGTGGGGCCCCGGCAACTTCAGGGGCAAACCGCCCACTTTTGCCGACAGGGAGCTTACGGAGGTCTTTATAAGGGAGATCGATCGTATCCTTGACAGGGATGATATCATGCTGGTCGGTTCCGCCTACCGGGTGGATGTTGTGGATCAGGCGATCATCAAGGAAAAAAGCCGCTTTAACCGCAAGGTTTTCGTAGCCCCGACCACGGAAGAAGACAGGGAGGGGATGCTTAGGATCTACATTGGGAGGGTCCCCACCCTCGGTGGAGAAGTTGATATCAGGCGTCTTGCCTTAATGACCGAAGGTTTCGTCGGCTGGGACATCGAGAACCTCTGTAAGAGGGCGATCCTGAACGCTGTCGAGAGGGATTCGGACCGGGTCGAGATGGAGGATTTCATCAAGGCAGCCGGACAAGTGGAACCCTGGATAACAGGGGATATGAAGGATAAATACTGGGAGATCTACCGTGACGACTGCCCCCATCACTACGCTTTCTGACCCCGATCTGGCACTTATCCGCCAGGTCCACGGCCATCTGTGTCCCATGGTCCTCCTCGGTGCCAGAACCGCTGTATATGCCCTCCGGCTGGTCAAGGCCGCTGGCAATGGATGTGGTTTCTTTGCTTATTACAGGGGATACGGGTGTGCCGTGGACGGTATCCAGCTCTTCTCAGGTTGCACCTGGGGGAACCGTAATCTGGTCCTGCTCAGGGGTCGTGACTTCTCTTTCATCCTTACCGCTGAGGGTGCCAGCAAGGGCGTCATGGTCTCGCCTCGGCCTTCTCTCCTCGAGCAGATAAGGGAAGAACGATCGCCCGGGAGCAGGTCCGCGCTGATGGAGATGTTCGGATCGTCAGCGGATGAGGAACTCTTTGAAACAGGGACTGTAGAGGATCTGGCAGCTCTCAGCCGGTACCCGGGGGAATGAGCTTTTGCATGCCATGATCCTCGAGGCCGGCCGGATGTACGCCAGGGAGCTCTCCTCGCTCCTCCCGGCGTTTATCCTGGGTGTGTTTCTTGCCGCCACCATCAAAACCTTCCAGTGGGACCTCAGACTTCGTGCCCACATGAGGGATTCAGGCGCCGCCACCATTCCCCTGGCGGTTTTTCTTGGGCTTTTCAGTCCCCTGTGCGCCTGCGGGGTTCTGCCGATTATCATCCCGCTTGCTGTCTCCGGAGTCCCTCTCCCTCCGCTTCTCGCCCTGCTCGCGACCTCCCCGCTCATGAGTCCCGACGCGTTGACCATTACCTGGGCAGGGCTGGGGCCGGCCCTGGCATGGGTCAAGATCATCAGCGCAGCGGGCATGGGTTTTCTGGTGGGCGGCGTCACTTATTTCCTTGATAAAAAAAGTTATTTTACGAAGGAAATCATCCGGATCAAGCCTGTTTTCGAGGAGGACGGAGCCCTTGCCTCTGCCTACGATATAGCGTGTGCCAACGAAATAAGGGTTCCCACCATGATTGTCAGACCCAGAGCGAGCAAGGTTGTTTTCTTTCTCGAACGGGCGAGGGATACGTCATGGTTCGTCGGCAAGTTCCTTCTGCTCGCGGTGGCGCTCCAGGTTATAATGGAGCTTGCTGTACCAATGGACATCATAAGATCCATGGCCGGTGGCTCAAACATGGCCTCACTTCTCTGGGCTGCCGTCCTGGGTGCTCCGCTGCCCGCCCATCAGGTCCCTGTGGTGCCCATCACAAGAGGACTGCTGGATCTGGGAATGGATCCGGGCGCGGCTGCCACGTTCCTGGTTGCCGGACCGGTCACCAGTCTCCCTGCACTCCTCGTACTCTGGAAGATTTTTCAGCGACGGCTTTTCTATCTGTACCTTGGATTATGTCTTGCGGGAGCCGTTGCCACAGGGCTGATTTTCAGGATGGTGGTTTAGAAGCGGTGAATGGTCAAATGGGAACGGTTGACAGTGAAGGTATTGAGGATTTAACAAGAAACGTTAAACCTGGAGCATGAAACCTGAGCGCAGAGAGCAACCGAAACCGGTATAATTCTTTTTCGGTTTACCTTCATGTGATATGTTCTGCGGATGAACATAATCTTGATGGCCCTTAGAGGGAGAAGCGTGGTGAAATTAAGGGGTTTATCCATCGCATCCGTTCTCCTTGCGGCGCTGACGGGATTCCTCCTGGCCTTCTCTGCACCATCCTTCGCGCTCCAGTTCACTGATATTACCGATGTGTCCGGAGTAGGGGACAGGGGGCAAGGTGAAGGTGTCGCCTTTGCCGATGTCGACGGTGACGGAGATCAGGACCTTTATGTTTCCAACAGTGGAGGCGAGAATGTCCTGTTCCTTAACGACGGTGCCGGTATCTTCCTACCAGCACCCCGTGAGACCGGTGATAGACTTGATGACAGCGGTATGTCGATGGGTTCGTGCTTCGGGGACATCGACAACGACGGAGACCAGGACCTTTACATCGTCAAGGGCGGCCGTTACGAGGTCCAGGCCAACAGGCTTCTGGTCAACGAGAACGGCCGTTTTGAGGATGCGACCCGCAGAGCGGGTGTCGGATCCAGGGAATTCAGCTATTCAGCGGCTTTTGCGGACGTGGATAACGACGGTTACCTGGACCTTTACCTGGCCAATAATGGAGTGGGAGCCAAAAATATCCTGTACAGGAATAAAGGCGACGGGACCTTTATCGACATAACGGACACTGCAGGAGTAGGGGATCGCAGCTGGAGCTGGAGCGCGGTCTTTTCAGATGTGAACGGCGACGGCTTCCAGGACCTTTATGTGGTCAACGGACGGTATCCCGGCGGCGAATCCAATCACCTTTACATGAACAACGGCAACGGTTCCTTCCGGGATGTTTCCCATGACTCCGGCGTGGACGATGGGAACTGGGGTCTTGGTGCAGCTTTCGCTGATGTGGACGCCGACGGGGATTTTGACCTGTTCGTCTCGAACTTTGTAGGTCCCAACAAACTGTTTCTCAACGACGGTTCCGGCATCTTCACCGATGTTTCCCATGCTTCCGGCCTTGATGACGGGGGTTGGGGCACGGGCCCATCCTTTGGTGACGTCGATCACGACGGTGACATGGACCTTTACGAAGGTGATGGCAAGTTTGCAAACAAACTGTACCTTAACGACGGCTCCGGTGTTTTTAAAAATATTGTCGACGAGCACTCCGAGCTCAGGAACGAAACTGTCAGGACCAAAGGAACGGCTTTCGCGGATATAGACAACGACGGGGACCTTGACCTGTACGTTGTCAACTGGGGGGTGAGCAACCGGTTGTACCGCAACGACCTGAACGACCGTCGCTTCCTCAAGGTCCTTCTCAGAGGGACTGTGAGCAACGCCGATGCTGTGGGTGCCAGGGTGAGCATCTTTCGCACCGGGAAGCTCATCGGTGTACAGGAGGTCAGGACCCTGACCGGTTTCTGTTCCCTGGCCCCTCTGGAACTCCATTTCGGATTGCCTGTGGCGGGCGACTACCAGTTGGATATCGTGTTCCCCAGTGGAATCAGGACCTCCGGGACCTACAGCAGCGGGCAGGCCGTCACCATCGTCGAGAGAAAATAGGTTTCCCGGGGCAGATTTCGGGATCGATGCCGGTTCAAGCATGAAAAGTGATGATTGGTGCGTGGGCTGTTATTGGGTTCAATGACAGCCCTATGCTTTTTAAGAAGAATTCAGAATACAGAACAGAGAACACAGTAAAAAATCAAAAACGGCCTCATGCAAAGACGCCCCTCGACGGAGATCGGGGCAGGCCAGGCGCGCAGATGAATTTAATTTGCGGATTACGCATTTAGGATTGCGGATAATACCCCTAGGATCTTGGATCTTGGATTGTGGATCAAATACCGTGAATATATCCAGACTGACGCTATTCCCGTTACTGTTATTATTACTGGCTTTTCCCTCGTGCGCCACTGCGCCCAAAGTGTCCGGCGTCACTTACAATCTCACCGGTAAAACCCGGTACCAGGGGAAAAGCCTCTCATCCGGTGAGGTCCTCCTTATGAAAGCTGAGCCAGGGGGGACCGTTTACAGGACACCTGTCAGGGAGGACGGCGGTTTTAGCATCGATCTTCCTCCGGGCACCTACTTTCTCATGGGTTCGGGTCCGGACCCTCTTTCCGGCAAGGACCTTTTCGCTTTCTGGAACAATAATCCTCTCCCCCTGTATGGTGATATGAGCGGATCCGTTGTCCTTCCCTTTGCGGAATCGACCGGAAAGCCGGCGGTCATCCAGGGGCGCGGCATCCGGGGACGGGTACTTAAGGACGGGGAGGCTCTAACGGGAGCCCTGGTGGCAGTTTTTCTTGACGCCAATGGAGAGTTTCATGGGCCTCCGTACGCGGAGAGTCCTCCTACCGGTGAAAAGGGTGAGTTCTTTCTTGACGTGATGCCTGGCAGGTACTTTGTCATGGCAAGGTTAAGGGCCTCCGGAAAACCTTTCCAGGGACCTTTGCTCCGCGGTGATTTCGCGGGTTTTTATCCGCACAATCCGGTCATGCTCCGCGAAGGGGAGGGGCTCATGCTGGACATACCCATGGTCGAGGTAAACAGACCGAGGGGTGAAGGGTCCCTTGCGCATGGGAAGGCGATCATCGTTGAGGGCAGAGTAACGGTGGTCGGTGGAGAGCCTGTCTCGGGTGTCCGGGTTGTGCTGTACAGCATTCCCGAGATGGTTGGAAGGCCGCTCTTCGTCTCTTCGCCCACGGGCGATGACGGTTCCTATCGTCTGGAGGTTCCCAGGAACGGGAAGTTTTACGCCGCCGCCCGGTCGGTGATCGGCAAACCCCCGGAAACCGGCGAACTCATGGGTTTTTACGACGGCACACCGGATCACTCCCTCGCATTGGAAATGGGGGACAGGCTTAAGGGGGTGGATATCGTAGTGAAGGAGATATGGTAGAAAGGCCGTGATTGGTGACTCGTAATTGGTGATCAGGGAAAACCGTGATTTGTGAATCGAGACTTGTGATTCGTAAAACCCAAAACTCAAAATAAAGAGCCGTGATCCGAAACCCTGGAGCATGGAATTTGGAGGCTGGAGCTCCATCGAAATGAGTGAACCCCTGCGACGCGAGCACTTGAGATTTGAGATATGAGATTTGAGATATCGAAATTTAGCGGTTCCTTGATGACAGCCCTTCTTTTGCTGCTGACTTCCTGCACCAGTACTCAGGTCCGGGAAGGAATGTTTATCAACTCCATCCCTGCTCAGATTCATGAGGACCTCGCCGTTTCCGGCACCATCAGGGTAAAGGGAGAGGTCAAGGTGTTCTCTGGTGCCACGCTGACGGTCAAACCCGGGACCCGCTTTCTCTTCGAACCCTTCGATCCCGATAATGACGGTGTCAACGATTCCCGTCTTCTCATCGAGGGGGTTCTGGTGGCCAGGGGTGAACCGGACGCGCCTATCTACTTTTCAAGTGCGGCCCCCGACCCTCAGCCAGGGGACTGGCTGGAACTGAGGATGGATCACAGCGAGGGGTGCGTGCTGGAATACTGTGTGCTGGAGCACTCCCGCTACGGATTGCATGTTCACTTCAGCTCGGGTACGGTGGCAAACTGCGTCTTCCGTAACAATATCGACGGGACCCGTTTCGGCGGCAGCCGATTCGACTTCCTCCACAACCGTGTCACCCGGAACCTTGGCAAGGGGATCAACCTCAGGGCATCGCGGTTGCAGATAGGCTATAACATCCTGGACAATAACCGGTACGGGGTATTCCTTTTCGAAGAAGGCGGTGGAACAGAGCTGTTTTTCAACATGTTTTCTGAAAACAGTGCTTCTGACCTAGGATTTGGTGATTTTTATAAAGGAGAGCCTCCGAAACTGCATAACAACTACCGAAAGGGTGATCACGCTGCTCAAAATTCGAGTTCCGGGAACGCATTTGATCAAATTGCTGATACTTTTGATTCCAATCCGCCCGATTTCATATTCGGCCCGCGTCAATGGAATTATAAAGTGGCCCAACTCTGGATGCGGAACCTTGATTCCTTTATCTTTGTGTCCCCTGTACTGTCGGATGATGAGCAGAAAGTGATCGTCTCCACATGGGGAGGCGGTCTTTACGTTCTCGACAGGGCCACTGGTGTGACCTTGTCAAGAATAGAGATCCAGGACGTGTTGGATGCCTTTCCTGTCTCCTTAACAGAGGATGTTTCCGATCCATCCGGTGGGCAGTCAACTGCAAAAGAGACGGATCCCATCATCTTTATCTCTTGGGACAGCAAGATCCGGAAGGTGGACGTCCATACAGGGGAGATCCAGGGTGAAATCAGGGTTGAAACGGCCCCCACGGTTCATAACCTGCAGGCAGCGCCCCCGGATTCTAAAATCAGGAGCACCGGGCATCCCGTCGCCCTGGGGCTGTGGAACAGGCAGTTCGGCCTGCTGGACCCCGCGTCGATGCAGTGGTTGTGGAGGGTGGAGCTTGCCGGCGGCATCAGAGCCCGAGCTGCTCAGGACGACGGATATTTCTGGATCGGTACTTACGCCGGTTTCCTCTACAGGATAAGCCCTGAAGGAGAAATACAGTACAGATTACAGCTGGGTTCTCAGGTCCGTACAGTTCCGCTCGTGGTGGAAAAGGGGAGTGTGGTTGTCGTTTCCGGGACAGGGATCCTGGTATGCATAAAGGATGGCAAAATAGCATGGAGGCGCCAACTCCCGGGCCCCGGCACCTATGCCTCCCCCTCATGGCTGACGCCCTCGAAACAAAATTTTGTCGCAGGTGGCGGTTCCGGTAAACTGTCTGCCTACAGTAAAGATGGTGCTCTTATGTGGGTAACTGATCTGGGGTCGGCGATCCATGTCATCGTGGACAATTATCCGCTGCCTGGAGTTTTCGCAGGCACCGAAGACGGTTCACTTTACGGTATCAACTATCTGGGTAGAATCGTTTTTCGAAATAAGATCGGCGGCGCGATCCATGGTCTTGCCCTGACTTTAGATGATGAAGACGCTGCTGTTTCGGAGGTCATATGGGGATCTGAAGACGGCACGATCCAGGCTGTGCGATTAACCGAAGAGATCTCACCGTGGGGGGGGGCCCCAGTGACCTCGGATCGTCGTTTTCCCACGGCTGACCGGACGGGATCTCACGGTGCCGATCGATAAGGCTGAGGACAGGATCGCAGCTCTTGCCTCCGGAGTCGGGACCGGCAGATTGACAAACTCGCTGGAATGTATTCTATAATCATTTCATTTAATTGACGCCATCGGATGGCTGGAAGCGTCACTGAAAAGAGGATCACGGGCGTGCCTGTTAAAAGACCTGTTCAGTTTTTCCCTGCCGCGGCCCTGATGCTGGCTGCGGCCGTAGCAGTGACGACGATCCTGATGCCTGTATCCGGCTTTGCATGCGTCGGACGGAAACTGGTCGTGGGCTCACTCGAGACCGATCGCCCGGCCATGGTGAGCCGGATCCTCTCCATCCTTATCCACGAACGCACCGGGACAACTGTGGAGTTAAAATACTACTCTGACCTTGCCGGTCTTCAAGCTGCAGTCCAGAAGGGTAAGGTGGACCTTTACGTGGACCACGTGGACAGCGCCATCGAGCGCCTGAAGATAAGGGTTTCTTCCCTGGACGAGACGGCGAGGTTTAAAGCTGTCAAGCACCGCTTCGAGCAGGAGCAGAACCTTATATGGCTCAAACCCATGGGTTATTCCGGTATCGATGGCGATGGCCGGTCCATGGGAGCCGCGGCCACGGTTGTTCAGAAAGATACGCTTAAAAAGTTCCCGGCCCTGCCCCGGCTGCTCGAAAAGATCGGGACCAGGGTGATCCTTGACGACCCTGGTCTGGACAGGCTTGTCATCAAGGCCCGCTCGGAAAAGCCTGCCAAAGTGGCGCGCGATTACCTGAAAGAGGCAAAGCTCATATGAGTGGAGGGGATGGATGCCTGACCAGAAGGAAGTTCGTAAAAGGCTCCCTGATCCTGCTGGCGGCACCCGGCATGGTGATCTCCCCATCCGGGGCCCATACAGCGTTGGGGATTCAGGCAAAGGTACCGGAATTGGCCATATCCGAGGGGGGAGATCCTTTCGCCATCACTGTTTCATCCATCCAGGGACTTGGAGGGATGTCCAATTTTGTAAACAGAGGGGACACCGTTCTGTTAAAGCCCAATATCGGGTGGGACAGGCGGGTGGAGCAGGGTGCAACCACTCACCCGGAGGTAGTGCGCGCTGTCAGTGAGATGTGCCTCGAATCCGGGGCGGCGAAAGTTGTCATCCTGGACCGGACCTGCAACGACGCCAGGAGATGCTACCGCACCAGCGGGATGCAGGACATGGTGAATAACCTTTCCGACCGGCGGGTCAGCCTCGATTTTATCCGCGAAAACAGGTTCCTCAAGGTCGATCTGCCCCTTGGGGTCGCGATCAAGTCATGGCCCCTTTACGAGGAGGCCCTGAAGGCGGATATCATCATCAACATCCCCATCGCAAAGCACCACAGCATCAGTCGCCTGACCCTCGGAATGAAGAACCTCATGGGTCTCATGGGCGGGAACAGGGGATTTTTCCACTCGGGGATAGGGCAAAAACTCGCGGACCTGACCTCGGCCCTCAATCCCCGCCTGACGGTCCTCGATGCCACCAGGATCCTGATCAGGAACGGGCCCACAGGGGGTCGTCTCGAAGACGTCAGGAACCTCAACCGGGTCGCGGCCAGTTCCGACCCGGTAGCCCTGGACGCTTACGGGGCCACCCTTTTCGGGGTCGACCCCGGTGACCTGTCCTTCATCACGGCCGCCTACCGGATGGGGCTGGGCGAGATGGATCTCAGGAAGGTCCGCATGGTCGAATCCTGATCGTATTCCTTTCACGGGCGGCTAATTTTACCGCAGGGTACACAGGGTTTCACAGGGTGACAACACTATGATCAAGTCCTGGACTCAGACTTAGATTCAGACTTATTGTTCTCCCCGTGTAACCCTGTGGAGCAGCCATAAGCTGGCTGCGCTGGGGTATATTAGCTTTTCCTTTTTGATGTTTATTTCAGGGATGATAAACAAAACTTTTAAAAAGAAGATCCAGGATCGTGTAGAAAAGCTGCGGCAGGGCAGTCATATGCGTACTTTGCGCATCACTTCCCAATGGGTGTTCGGTATCCTCTTTCTGATCCTTTTCCTCAACACGAGGTACATGGGGGAGGAGGTCATCCCCTATCCGGTAAACGCTTTTTTTACTGTCGATCCCCTTGCCGGTATAACGGCCATGGCAGCCGGGAGAAAGTTCATAGGGTTCTTCTGGCCGATCCTGATCCTTCTGCCCGTGACTTTTCTTTTCGGACGCCTTTTCTGCGGGTGGATATGCCCCATGGGGGGGTGTCTTGACCTGGTCGGCCGGCAGAGCCGCCAGCGCTCGCCACGGCCGGCCGGTAAATTCTACCTCACCAAGGATGTGGTTCTCCTCATCGTGCTCTTTGCCTCGCTCTTTGCGGTCAACCTCTCAGGCATTCTGGATCCCCTGTCTCTTCTCATCAGGAGCCTGGCCATGGGGGTCGTCCATCCTCTGGAAAAAACGATCCATGCGGCTTTCGACACGGCCTGGCGGATGGGCGGGGTTGTAAGCGGTGTCAGCGAACCCATTTACGGTTTTGTCAGCCATCATTTCCTGTCCTTTAAATTACCCATGTTCCGCTATACGGGTCTTTTCCTGGGCCTTTTTATTGCTGTCTTGTTCCTGGAACTGATCGAGCGCAGGTTCTGGTGCCGTAACCTCTGCCCTCTGGGGGCGCTACTCGGGATCGTTTCTGCCAGATACCCACTGGGCCTTACGGTCAACCCCGCAGGTTGCACAGCCTGCGGAAACTGCCCCAAAACCTGCCGGATGGGGGCCATCGAGGGTGAGCATCTAAGGTCTATCAGGAAGCGTGACTGCATCCTATGCTATGACTGTGTGGATTCGTGCGGTGACCATCTCATCGGTCACCGTGTTTCTTCGAGGGCCCTCGAACACCCCGGGCCCTTTCTCCCTCTCAGCCGACGGGCCTTCCTGGGGGCAGCCGGGGCCGGGGTCTTTCTTCCGCTGGCCATGGGCCGGACCGCTCGTCCGGACGGGCTCCCCGCCACCCTTATCCGACCTCCCGGTGCGGTTTCAGAGGAGCGTTTCCTGGCCCTGTGCCTCCGGTGTGGTGAGTGCATGAGGGTTTGTCTGACCAACGGTCTTCAACCCACTCTGTTCGAGGCAGGCATGGAAGGGATGTGGACACCGCGGCTTATTTCCAGAATCGGCTACTGCGAATACTCCTGTACCCTTTGCGGCCAGGTTTGTCCCACGGGCGCCATCGCCCCTCTCGATCCTGTCACAAAGAAAAGGGTTACCATCGGGACCGCGGTCATCGACCGGGACCGCTGCATCCCCTTTGTTAAATCCGAGCAGTGCATTGTCTGCGAGGAGCACTGCCCTACTCCGGAAAAGGCTATCGTGTTTGACGACGGAATGGTGCCTGGACCCGACGGACTGGTGGTAACAAAACAGCCGAGAGTCATCGATCACCTCTGCATCGGGTGCGGAATCTGTGAGACAAAGTGTCCGCTTCAGAGCGATTCGGCCATCATCATTGTCAGGGATGGAGAAGACAGAGCGAAATCCTAGGGTAGGATTTCGCTCTGTCTTTGTGATTCGTAATTTGTGATTCGTGATCTGTAAATTCCAAAACTGCCCAAGAACCCCTATGCCTATGGAATAGTGATACACGAGTTACGAATAAAAGTTCAAAACGAATCACAAGTCACGATTCACCAATCACGGCTCTTTGTAACCCTGACCGGTTTTCCCCCGTATCAGGTTTCAGGCTGTATTTTTTTGGTTTTCAGTGACAAGTTATTACGGGTTGTTATCCATTGATGGAAAAATGAAAAATATGGTGGACGGTGAACCGTGAACTTCAATTAAATTCACGGACCTGGACCTTGTTACACAAAATCATTCTCCAGGACCAGGACTTCGAACCGGTTGAGGACATTTCCAGACACCAGACGCCGGAAGCTAAACGCTGAAAGGTAGACTTTTTTGCGGACCTTTCTCAACCGCCTCGGTTCCATCAAACTGACCATAACGATCCTCCTCCTGCTCGCAGTGGCGTCAGCATTGGGAACCTTTCTGCCGAGGGGCGAGGACATCAGGGCCTGGGAGAACCTGGTGGGAGCCTCCGGGACCCGTGCGGCCGGCACCCTCGGATTTACCGATTTTTACCACTCCCTGTGGTTCACCCCTCTGCTGGCTGTCCTGGTTGCCAATCTGGCTGCCTGCATGATCAACCGCCTTGGAGGGATGATTGCCTCCCTATCCGGCAGGATAGCCATGGGAAGGGAAGCGGCCTTTCATCTCCCAGGCTCGAAGGATTCCGAGTCAAAAGCGGTCCAGACCCTTCGATCCGCAGGTTTTCGCCCCGGGCGATGGGGTGGGGGCCGTGTCTACTCAAAGGGTGCCTCTTCGTACCTGTTCACTCTCCTGACCCATGGAAGCATCCTGCTCATCATGGCCTTTTCCCTCTTCGGTTCCGCCGGTGGATTCATAGCCACCCAGCGTGTTTACGTGGGGGATCACACAGCAACGGCCTTTAACTGGAAGTCCAAAGGGAACAGACCCTTGCCATTTCAGTTGCACGCTGATGACCTGGTACTGCTGCCAAACCCCGTTGGTGTCCAGCTGGGCGTCCTGGATGTGGCCTCACAGCGCAAGGGCAGAGTTATCACCACCCACGAGGGAGGCACCTTTGAAGTGGCGGGGATCAGGGGGCTGATGAAGCTGGAGAGTTTCGATATCGACAGGAGGGAATTTCGGGTATCGTGGAACCGAGCGGATGGTTCCCGTGTTGAGATCAGGAGAGATCAGGAGATCGGCAACAGCGGATTTTCTCTCGTGCCCCTCGCTTACGCAACCTGGCCCGAGCGTCAGGTGCTGGCCAGGGTCACTCTCGTTTACGAGGACGCCGATGATCGCTCCGGAGATATCTCGGTGAATCATCCCATGGTGAGCGACGGGATCCGCATTTTTCTTACCGACTACGGGAAGGATAAATTCGGATTTCCCTATGTGGGATTCCAGTTCGTTAGTGACCCCGGTCAGGCTGGATTCTGGATAGGATGCACACTTTTCCTGGTGGGCCTGACCGGTGCGGCTTCCCTGCGTCACAGCTGTGTGGTCCTTGCGCGGGAAGGAGAGAACCTGGGGGTCTTCGTATCCTCGAGAGGCAAAAGGGAAGAGATCATAAGCCATCTTCGGGAGGAACTGGTCCCCTGTGCCGGAGGTCCTGATGATGCTGCATGGGAAGCCTGACCGGCGGGGAAGGTCTTCCGGTACCTCGTCATTCCCGCTGCCACCGGAAGACCATGGCAGCAATTTTACAAGGAGGCTGTTTCTGTTGGCGTTTAGAGGACCAGCTCTGCTGGCCTTGTTTCTTCTGATGGCCGTCCCCGCACACGGGCACAAAATGGGGAGACCTGTCCCCATCGGATACAGTGGCGGCGACCTTCCACAGGCTCACCTTGCCGCACAGGTCGTCGCCTCCTATTTCGCAGAGCAGATGGGCCGGGAGACCGTTCTCGTCGAGATGGGTGATGTTGAGGAACTCTTCGAGCAGATCGTCACACGCAAAACGCCGATGGCGGTTGTTCCCTTCGTCCCGGCGGACGAAGTCCCGGAGGGAGTGGTTTACGTCTTCCGTGGCTTCGATACGGGTGTTGGTATATTTGACCTGGTCATGGGACGTGAAGCCAGGGAGGATCTTCAGTTCAGCTTGGTGCCGCGTTACATGGAGCTGCTCTCTTCCAGGCTTACCTACGATGCATGGGAAAAGGGGATCATCCGGGTAAGCGGCGGAGAGGGTGTGCGCAAAGTGGCGCTGGAGATGCTGAGGGAAGCGGATCTGTTGTGAAAAATACCAGGCACTCGGTAAACAGGACGCAGAAAGCGGGAGAAGGCAGGGGACTTTAGATCAGTGCAGAAGTGCAACGGTGCGCAAATACACTCGATTCAACCTGCAACCTGTAAGCCGAGCGAAACGAGCCTATGAGATCTGAGATATGAGATTTGAGATAAAGCTTACATACCTGCTGTTAATAGTTTTCACTGTTGTCGCAGTTGCCTGTAAGCCCTCCAATGAGGCCAGCGTAATCAGAGATGCTGATGTCAGCTCGAAGCCTCTCCGCATCGGATATATGATCTGCGACAGCATCGAAGAGACGCGAGCCCGGTTCGAACCCCTGACACGCTACCTCCAGGACAGATCCGGTATTCCTTTTGAGGCGGTCTACCTGAACACCTTCGAGGTGCCGGAGGCCTTCGAAAGAGGCGATCTGGACATCGTGCATTCCAACTCGCTCCTGTATGTGATCATGCATGAGAGGGGTCTCGAACCCCTTGCGGGGGAAAAAAGGGGCAGCATGGGATTTCAAAGCGCCGGGGGGATTATCGTCAGGGCCGATAGCCCCATCAAGACCCTGGAGGACCTGGCTGGCAAGCGTATGGCGTTCGGACCCCAGTTGGCTCCTACAGGGTTCCTGAGCCAGTATGAACTTTTGATCGAAGCGGGTGTCGACCCTGAACTGGACCTCGAGTACTACGCCATCCCCTGGGGTGCCTACAAGCACGAAAAGGCCGTTTACGGTGTGTGGCTAGGCGCCTATGATGCCGCTGCTGTGCCCCTCCTTGACCTGGAGCTCATGATCCGGGACAACCGGATCAGACCCGAAGATCTGAGGCTCATTGCCCGTGGTGATCCGATACCCTACTGTGTCTTCGGTGTGGGTCCTGATGTAGGTCCAGAGATTGCCGGCAGGGTCCGTTCCCTTCTTTTCAACCTGCTGCCCGGGGATACAGCGGAGGTGGAGGGTGAGACCTTGTCGGTGCTTCGCAGGGCCAGGGTGGACGGGTTTGTACCGATCGCCGATTCTGATTTTGACAGGGTGCGCGAGATGGCCAGAAAGACGAATATGCCGCCCTATCAGAAGTTCTGAGGACGTGATCAGTGATCGGCATTTGGTTATCCGTAAGGAGAAATCATCGACAGGGTGCTCTTGCTGGTCGCCACTCACCATTCACCAACCACTGGGAGAGGTTATGAACCAAACTCTCATTAACAGAATCACCGAATCCCTCGCTGTGCTGTGCGCCATCGCTGCCGTGATCATTCTGGCTCGCTCGGCAACTGCGCCCGCTATGGAAGACTCCCTTGCCGACACGAAGGTCCAGGCTGTTGCCGGCCTGGACATGGAAAGGTTTAACACTCTCCTGAACGAGGCCCGCAGGATCACCGACTCCAACGGTGATCCGGGACCCCTTCTGCAGGTACTGGAAGGGAGCTTTCCAGGGCGCCATGAGGTCTGGGCCCTTGCGGCCCGTAGCGCGGAGGCTCAAGGCCGTGAAGGGGAGGCCCTTTTGGATTTCGCGCGTGCCGTCAGGCTCCAGCCGGACTACCTGGACAAAAGGTCCGCACTGTTCCTGGGTAAGCGCATCGAAGCCTTGACAGGAAAAGTCATGGCTGGGCTCGATGCGGCCCGGACCAGCCGGGTTCTGGACGGCGCCGAAAAGGAACTTCTCAAGACGGCCTATTTTCTCAGGCGCAGGATGGCCGGAGGATGCGAATGAGGAAGCCGTCTTCGGATGTCATCCTGATCGTGGGCAGCGGACTGTCCCTTGGGGCCCTGGGAGCCGGGCTGGCACTGTGGGGGAATCCGGCCAATTCGGGGATCTGCATCTCCTGTTTCGTGGAAAACCTTTCAGGCAGCCTCGGGCTTCACCAGAACCTCCGCATGGCCTACTTCCGACCTGAACTCGCTGGTTTTGTCATCGGTGCCCTCTTTTCCGCCCTCATGGGCAGGGAAATGCGTCCCAGATCAGGAACATATCCGGTCCTGGTTTTCCTGCTGGGTTTTTTCCTCATCGTCGGTTCGTCGGTGTTCATGGGCTGCCCCATAAAAATGATGCTCCGACTGGGTGCGGGAGATTTGACCGCCGTGGGCGGTTTGTTCGGGCTGGCCGCCGGGGTCTGGTTGGGGATCCGGTATTACCGCTCCGGTCTTGATCTGGGTGCGCCAGGACAGGGAGGGGGAATCTATCAGGGGGTCGCTGTCCCCATGCTGCTCATCCTCGCCATGGCGCTGTCTGCCTGGGGGCTCCTCCAGTCCGGGACGATCGGTCCAGCGGCACAGAGGGCTCCCTTCGCCGTCGCCCTGGGTTCGGGGGTCGTGATTGGCGCTCTGGCCCAGCGGTCGCGGTTCTGTGTGACCGGCAGTTTTTCCAACCTGTTCCTCGCAGGGGACAGAAGCCTCATGCGGGGGCTCCTGGTTCTTTTCCTGGCGGCCCTGGCGGTCAACGTGTCTATGGGTGTTTTTCGCTTTGGATTCCTGGATCAACCCGGCTCACACCCGGATTTGGCATGGAATTTCCTGAGCATGGGTCTCGTGGGGTTCGCGTCGGTCCTGGCCGGAGGCTGTCCCTTCAGACAACTGGTTCTCTCCGGAGAGGGTTCCATGGACGCCTCCCTGGCCGTCCTGGGGATGATAGTCGGGGGAGGACTTGTCCATCAGTGGGGCATCGTCAGCACCTCGGCAGGCCCCACGACTTACGGCAAGGCGGCGGTCCTGTTGGGACTGGTCTTTTGTTTCGGGATCGCGAGATTCTATAGAAAAACATGAGGATACCCAAAATCCAAGAACCAAGATCCAAGAAAAAGGCCAGGTATGTAATGAAAAATGCCAATCGATTCAGTGTATTGTAGGATGAATAATCAAGCGTTGACCTTGGATTTTAGATCTTGGATCCTGGATATTAGAATTTGGATTCGATCAATTGGAGGACTCATTGTGAAGAAATTGATCAGAAATCCCGACGTCACCTGGAGAGTGGAATCCCACAGGGAGGCCCATGTCCGGGAAGTCCTGGGAGACCCCTCGAGGAGGGGCGAGGATGCTGAGGCCGGGAATATGGGAACCATGACCCTCCTCGCAGGGGGAGTCATGCATCAGCTCAACCTCCTCGGGGGTGAGATCTGGAAACTGTGCGACGGCAGTCTGGACCGTCAATCGCTTGTAAGGCATCTATTGAACGTATTTGAGGTCGATGAGGGAACCTTGAGGGCTGATGCAGGAGCATTTATCGATGACATGGTGGAAAAGGGCCTCATTGATGAGCTATAGCGATCTTCTCTCAGCGCCCCTGAGCGTCAACTGGTCCCTTTCCTACAGATGCAACTTCACCTGTTCCCATTGTTACAGCCGGGAACTGGAAACATCACAGCTCTCAGAGGCCGATATCAGGAAAGTGGTGGACCTCTTGGCCGAAAAGGGGGTTGTCTTCATAAATTTTGGCGGCGGTGAACCCCTCCTCCTCAGCGATCTGTACGGCATAACGGCCTATGCTGTCTCAAGGGGGCTGAAGGTCACCATGAACACGAACGGATGGCTTCTCGATGCTTCCACGGCCGGTCACATCTCCAGGGCGGGTTTTAACAGCGTAGGGATCAGTATCGACAGTCCGGAAGCCAGAATCCACGACCGTTTCAGAAACATGGAAGGGAGCTTTGAACGGGCGATCAGGGCGCTTGACCACCTTGAAGAAGCTGGAGTGAATACGACCGTGTCCTGCGTCATCAGCCGGGAAAATGTAAAGAGCTGGCAGGGTATGATCGATCTTTGCCGGGATCATGGCGCCCGCACCCTTTACCTTCACAACTACAAGTGTTCCGGTATGGGACAGGTAAACATGGGGGATCTGGATCTGTCACCCGATCAGTGGAGCGTTTTTTACCTCGAAGCCCTCGATATCAGGGCCGGTCTTTCCGATCTCGTCATTTCCTTCGAGGATCCCATAATGGCCGCTCTGCCGGGTTACACTCAGGATTCGTTTGTAAAGGGCAGCACCTGCGGAAAGCTGAGCCTTCACATTGAGCCCGACGGCGGGATCACCCCCTGCGGATTCCTACCCCTGACGATCGGCAATATCCTCACCGACGATTTTGACCGGATATGGTTCCACTCCCCCGTCCTTGCCAGGATGAGGAACAAAACACCCACCGGAAAGTGCGTCGGTTGCTCCACCTATGAAGACTGCCTCGGTGGTTGTTCGGCCCGCTCCTATGCGCTGACCGGAAGTTTCGACAGCCCGGATCCCCACTGCTGGGTGGAGGAAGAGCAGTCCAAAGTCCAAAGTCCAAAGTCCAAAGGGAGAGAGCCGACGCGGTGAATCTTCGATTACGCCTAGGCCGGGAACCGTGGCAGGAGCGCTGGTTTCGAGACGCGGAGGATTTGATGAGAACCGTCCGACACTGAGCCGCAGCTAAACGGAGAAACGGAGAAAAAATTTGGATTGGAGCAATGGAATATCAAGGCCGGAAAATCCGTTCCAATGGAGCACAACAGGGAAGGGCATATTCAAGGCTGTCATTGCGAGCTGATAACAGGCGAAGCGATCCCGGGATCGCTTCACTCGAATTAGGGTTCGCGGTGACAAATATTGAGGTTATTCTGAGATCTGAGATATGAGATGCATTCATGGAATTTGACCTTCCCATCCGCATCCACTGGATGCCCAACGATCCGGTCAGCCGGGATCAGGTCGAGTCGATCCGAAGATGCCGGCCCCTGGCGGTGACACTGGAGATCGAGCGCATCGGGCAGTTGGCCCGCTTCGGCCTTCCTTGGGATGGAGTATCCCTTGTCATCGTGTATCGTGGATGGCGCGATCCTGACCAGAACATCGTCACCGGTTTGGCCAAACGATGGGAATTCCCTGTCCATGGGCCCCATGAGGCGCAGTCTCTTGCCAATGATTCTTTTCTTGGTCTGACGCCCGCAGAGGCTGCTTTTAGCTGGTTCCCCCGAAGAGGGAAGATGGCGGACCTCCTTCCCATCCTTGAAACGGCGGCCAGAACCGGTTGCGGGCTCACCTTGCCAAACCGGCCGGCCGGTGTTATCAAAGCCGAGGGTTCCGATGCCTTTCCAGGCGCCGGGGAACTTACCAGGGAGCTCCTGTCCGAGCTCGAAGCTGTAAAGAGCCGATTGCGTCCAGACCAGGTCAGGGTCCACGATTTCATTCTGACGAAAGCACTCGACCTTGGAGGCATTGAACCGCAAGGCTGTGAGGCGGCCAACTCCGTTGCCTTCATTGACCCTGAGGGCAGGATCTACCCCTGCCAGACGCTGATGATCCCCATGGGGGATCTGAACCGGGATAAACTGGATGATGTCTGGGCATCGGAGATAAGGAAACGCGTCCGTCAGGATGTCGGTTCCCTTCCCCGGTCCTGCTCGTCGTGCCCCTGTCTGGATCTTTGTCAGGGAGGCTGCAGGGGGGCTGCTTACCACTTTGCAGGGAACTATGGGGCTCCCGATCCCCTCTGTCCCTTCTGCGCGGAAGATCACAATGAGTGAACAGGTCATATACCTGAACAACGCCGCAACAAGCTGGCCAAAACCGGATCGTGTTATAGAAAAGATGGTCTGGGCCGCGACCGAACTTCTCGCAACCCCCGGCAGGGGCAGCGCCGGTGTCAGGAGCGAGAGGGTTCTTTTCGAGGCGCGTGAAAACGTGGCCGAATTTATAGGCGTCCGGGACAGTTCAAGGATCATATTCACCTGCAACGCCACCGCCGCGCTGAATATTGCCATCTCCGGCCTCCTTGCTCCAGGGGATCACGTTGTTACAACATCCATGGATCACAATTCGGTCGCGCGGCCCCTGGCCCGCATGGAGGATAACCAGGGCGTTGCTGTGACCCGGGTTGAGGCGGACAGGCAGGGGATGGTGACGGCGGCTTCCGTTCTCGATGCCGTAAGGCCCGATACCGCCCTGGTGGTCCTGACCCACGCTTCCAACGTCACCGGCACGGTTCAGCCGTTGGAGGAGGTCAGCAGCGCACTTCGATCCCGGGGAGAAAGGAGGCCCCGTCTTCTTGTTGACGCAGCCCAGACAGCAGGGGTCCTTCCCATCGATGTCATCGCCTCAGGGATCGATATGCTGGCCGTGCCTGGACACAAGTCCCTATACGGGCCTTCCGGGACCGGATTCTTATACATAGCACCTGATCTTGTCCTGGATCCTCTTTTCGAGGGCGGAACAGGAGGGCAATCTACGCTCCGCCGACAGCCGGGGCTGATGCCTGAGCGGTACGAGAGCGGAACTCCCAATATCCCCGGGATCGCCGCACTCGGTGAGGCCGTGAGCTTTATCCGGGAGAAGGGGTTGGAAAATATTCGGCGTCACGAGGCGGATCTGTTCCATCTCCTTATAGGTGGTTTAAGGGACGTGCCGGGTATCACTCTCTTCGGTCCGTGTGATCCCGGCCTTCAGGTGGCTGTCGTGTCTTTTCGTCTGGAGGGTCTGGATCCGGCCGAGGTAGGCGGGTTCCTGGAGGAGGCAAAGGGGATCCAGATCCGTGTCGGTCTTCACTGTTCCCCCCTTTCCCACAGGACCATCGGGAGCATGCCGGAAGGAACGGTGAGGGTAAGCCCCGGTCTTTTCAACACCCGTGAGGATATAGCGGCGCTGATCGATGGAGTGCGGAAAGTCGTGGAGATGAGAGGTGCCTGAGCCAGAGCTGGTCATTGTCTTTCCGACAACCCATTTGACCCTTTCGGCGGAAAGGTCGCTGGAAAGGGCCGGCATCACCCTCAGGACGATCATGAAGCCCAGGAGGATTTCCAGCGACTGCGGCCTTGCCATCCGCATCGATCCCGGTTCCCTTGACATCTGCCGGAAAACGCTCACTTCAGAGGGGCTCCTTCCTGCGAGGTTTTTCAGGGAGGAGGGAGATGAATGGACATGTATCGAGGAGATGGGAGACACAGGTTGAAGATCTTCAATGACCTTGATACCGTCCATGACCCTTCGCGTGGTTGTGTCCTTGCGGTGGGCAACTTTGACGGTGTCCACCGGGGGCATCAATTGATCTTCAAAACAGCGTTAAGCAGGGCCCGGGAGGAGCGGCTGAGGTCAGTCCTTCTTACCTTTACCAGTCATCCTGCAGCTGTCATCAGTCCGGACATGACACCTGAACCTCTCATGACGGTCCGCGACAGGCTTCTTATCGCCGAGGGTTTCGGTTTCGATGAAGCCTACGTGCTCGATTTTGACATGCAGATGGCCTCCCTTTCCCCGGGTGATTTTGTAGAGGGTGTTCTCGTTCAGCGATTGGGGATAAAGGCGCTTGTTGCCGGTGAGGGCTGGCGCTTCGGCCATCGCCGGGAAGGTGATATGACCATGCTGAGTTCTTTCGGTCTGCACCGGGGCTTTGAGGTCCTAGCGGTCGATCCCTTCCTGGTGGACGGCCTTCCGGTCAGCAGTACGAGGATCCGCGGAGCCCTTGCGGCCTGTGATGTGGTTGAGGCCGGTAAACTTCTCGGAAGACCGCACTTCGTTCGGGGTACCGTCGTGAAGGGTATAGGGAGGGGGCGAAAGCTGGGCTTTCCCACCGTTAATCTTGACTGTCACAACATCCAGGTTCCGGGAGAGGGGGTCTATGCCGGAGGCTACCGCATGGTGGAAATCCCGGGGGGGAAAGGATCAAACCGGGGCGAAACGGCCAGAAGCCAGGAATCCATCGCAGGTCCGGCAGCCATAAGTATCGGCACTTCGCCCACCTTCGGGAACGGTACCTTTGCTGTGGAAGCCCATCTCATCGGGTGGGATCGAAACCTCTACGGTGCCACAGTCACCATCGCTTTTCTACAAAGGCTGCGGGAGCAGCATTCCTTTGCGCGCGCGGAGGAACTTGCCGACCAGATAGCCAGGGACGTCGAGAGGTCCAGGGAGTTTTTCAGTTTCCATGATTTTGAGGAGATACCGTTTTGACGCTCTCCTGTTAAGAAGGGATGTTAACGGCGAGGAGAGGCACCGATCCCGGTGGCCGTCATTAACGCACTGCAACCGCGGGAGGAAACTCTCACGGATAGTATGCGGGCATGGAGGAGGAGTTGAAACGGAGATCAGGGAGGGGGGAAGGCGAGGTTTTGGCCCGGGTCGCCCCTGCTGGAGAGAATGTCGGAAAAATATAAAGAAATCCTTATTGTAGGAACCATTGTAGCCCTTTCAATATTGACCTATGCAGGGACACTGTCCCATGAACTGGTGTGGGACGATCTGGAGGTGTTGAGGTATATCGATTCCATCGTCCAGGAAGATGGCCTGTCAGCCCTGGTGACCTGTCAGTTTGCGACCCATATCGAGGAGGGTTACGTTTCCGGCTACTACAGGCCCGTAACCGTCGCCAGCCTGTGGTTTGATTCGATCCTCAGCCCTTTCATCCCCTTCATTTACCACCTGACGAACATCATTCTCCATGCGCTGAACACCCTCCTGGTTTTTGTGTTCATGCGCCAGTTAGATGCACGGTTTGCCGCCGCCGTCGGGGCCATCATTTTTGCGGTCCACCCGGTGCATTCGGAATCGGTGTCTTTCGTATCAGGGCGCGCCGACCTTTGGGCTGCTCTTTTTATCCTCCTTGCCGGCATAACATGGATCAGGGCACAAAATGGTCTCTCCACCAGGCCGGACCTCGACATGCTTATCGGTTTTACCGCGTACTTTCTAGCCTGTCTTTCCAAGGAGGTGGCTGTCATGCTTCCGGCCGTTCTTCTGGCATGGGATGCGGCCAAAAACGGTATCACCTCTGCAGGGCAGGGTGGATGGTGGTCCCGGAATCGTTCATGGGTCATCGGTTGGGCTGTTGTTTTTGCCTTTGTCCTGGGGTTACGCTTTCTGGTGTTCGGGGCCGACTTTGGGCTGGTCCAAGCCAGACCTGGACAAAACGGGTCCGTCGATCACGGTTTCAGCCTGCTCATGACCGGGCAGATGCTCCTGGTATATCTGCGGCTTCTGGTTCTACCCTGGCCTCTGCGGATCTACTATGGTCCCGCAGAACTTCAAATGACCCTCACAACGGTCCTGGGGGTTTGTCTGTTCCTGGCTGTCTTTGCTTTCCTTTCCTTCCGGCGCAGGAAAGAGATCGCTATCCAGGGAGCCGTATGGATCGGGCTCTTCCTTGTGCCGGTCCTCGGTCTCGCTTACAGGGGAGGTGCCCTGGTTGCCGAAAGGTTCCTCTATCTTCCTTCTGTTGGTTTCAGCCTCCTGGCAGGTACGGTGGCGGCAGCGCTGACGGTGAACCGAAAGATCACTATCGCCGTCATCGGTCTCCTGGCCGCCCTGATGATGGTTGTTTCAAAAAAACAGAACGCGGTCTGGAAGAACGAGGTCATCCTGTTCGGGGAACTTGTGAAAGTCGCCCCCAAGACGACGGGCGGCCATTACAACCTGGGGAATGCCTATGCCGACAGGGGAATGCACCTCGATGCGATCAGATCCTACCGCCGGGCCATCGCTATTGAACCCCTCCATTATCAGGCCTGGTTTAATATGGGCAACGCCCTGGCTGGTCTCGATCGTTACGATGAGGCGATCGAAGCATACGACCAGGCGTTGCGCATCAAACCTGACCTCACCCCCGTTTATATCAACCTCGGTTTCGTTCTTCTGGAAATGGGAGAATACGGCCGGTCTTCAATGGTCTACGCTGACGGGTTAAAACATGCCCCGGATGATGAAAGGCTTCACCTGGGGCTTACACTCGCCTACATTAAAGGAGGGGACCTTCAGGCGGCGCGCGACCACCAGAGGTTGCTCGAAAGTGAAGATCCGGAACTGGCCGAGATGATCCAAAGATTACTGCTGGAGGACAAAGGGGAGAATTGAAACCAGTCCCAGCGACCGGCCGGACACCCATGGTGGAGCTGGTGAAATCCCAGGTATTAAGGGCAGAACAGATGCTGGCCCCTTCCGTGCAGGAAGCGACCCCTGCTCCCGGTGCCGGCATGATGACTTCTGTCCTGCCTCCTCAGGCGGTTGCGCTGGCTGGTCCTCCCGGTCCTGGTGTCAGTCCTTCAATTTTCCTCCATCTGTCCGTTATCTATCCCTTACACAGCGCCTCGCGCGCGGACCGGTTCTGGTGCAACACTTCCGTTGACTCTTTCTTCTGGCGGGTATTGCCTGGAGAGCCTGGCAGAACTTGCGACCTGAAAATGCTCTGCCGGTTATCATGGGTCTGCTGCTCCTCCCCCTGCATGCCGCTGGAAGCATCTCCAGTACGAAAGTGCGGGGGAATGACGCGACCCTCTTTCAGGCAAAGGTCCTGGAGGAGCCTGAATCTGTCATCCGCTGCTGCGGTCTCGGGAACACCTGCAATGCACCCGGACGGTACGAAGGAACCGGGTAAACCAGGCGTGAAACCACTGGTGTGGGGACCGTTTCGGGAAAAACGAACCAACCGGCTGGCATTTTTACTGGGAATAAAAAGAAGAGGTGGTACATGCCGCGATACGGCGAGGTCTTAATAACATTCGCCTTTAAACCCATTGTTTTGAGGGACCTGTATCATTCCTGGGCAACTTCGGGGAAAAGGGCAGCTGACAAGGCTACGTCTTGGCGGGGCTTATAGATCAAGGATCGGACGGCCCGGCCCCAGAACCATTAACGGCCGCCGCGGAACCGTTTCATACTGTCCCCTGCTCAGCCGGAAGATAGGTCAGCGGGCATTGTAATGGATGTTATTGACATTCGATAATGCTATTGTCAGGTTAAATATTCTGGAGGATATCCTGACGCATGAGCCGGTAAAGATGCCATCATAGAAGATCTGTTATGTCTGAAAAAACTGTAAACACGGGAACCTCGAGGTGGTCAGGTGACATCGGTTCACTTCAAGTCGTGGTCCTCGCTCTGGCCGCCTTTCTCGTTTTTTCCGGCACCCTGGGTCATCAGCTGGTCTGGGACGATGAGCCTGTTATCCGATACGCGAGAACAGCGGTCGAGGATGGGGGCGTGGCGTCGCTGGCTCTTGTTCCCTTTTCAACAGGCCTTGAGGGCTCCGGTGAATTGTCCGGTTATTATCGCCCGGTTTCGCTCGTCAGCATGTGGATCAATTCTCCCACCGGGGTGCCCTCCCCCATAGCCTACCATCTGGGCAACATCCTTCTTCATGTGATCAACTGCCTTCTGGTTTTTCAGCTTTTCAGGCTTATCCTCCCCCCCGGCGGCGGGGCCTGGATCGGCAGTATGATATTCGCTGTTCACCCTGTTCACTCCGAGTCGGTGGCCTTCGTTTCAGGGCGAACGGACCTTCTTGCCGCCCTGTTCACCCTGCTAGTGGTGATCCTGTGGTACCGATCCTGCAATTCCCAGGATATCCCTTCCAGGGATCATTTCGCACTGGGGATGTTCTTTTTCGCCCTGGCCTGCCTTTCCAAAGAGATCGCCTTTGTCCTGCCTGCAGGAACTCTATTATGGTTCGTGGCGGAAAGGCCCTGGGACAGCCGTCTTCCTGGAACCGAGGTCCTCCGGCGGGGCAAATGGGTCCTGGGTCTGTTCCTGGTCCTGGGCGCCCTGCTTTTTGTGCGGTTCTTTTTTCTGGGGATAGGCGCAGGACCCGGCTGGTCACGCTACGCCCGGTTGAGCGGAGCGAGCCTGATCTCCCTCCTGGGCGATATCACGGTAAACCTCATGCAGTACGTCCGCCTGATGGTTTTCCCGTGGCCCCTTGCGGTCTTCTATCCCCCTGTTCCGCCCCGCTTGACCTGGCTGACCTGGGTTGCCGTGCTGGCCTTCATTGCCATGTGCCTTGCCTTTTCGGGCCGGCGCCATCATCACCTGGGTCTTTTTTCCCTGGGGTGGACCCTCCTTTTTCTTTTCCCGGTCTCAGGCATCCTGGGGCTTGGACAATCGGTCATCGCTGAAAGGTTCTGCTATCTGCCATCGATCGGTGTGGCCGCGATCCTCGGATATTCCCTCGCCCTTCCGAGGTCCCGCGGGGCTTATAAAGTTCTTCACTCGATCCTTGTTGTGGTCGTCTTATCAACCCTTGGTGCCGGTGCCGCCATCCATTCGGGCCGTTGGAAGGACGACCTGACACTATTCACCAATGCCCTGATAACCAGTTCGGTCAAGGTGCCTACCCTGTATGTTTCCCTCGGTGTGGCTCTCAGGGACGACGGTGACGATCAAGAGGCACTGGAGGCTTTCGAGGAGGCGGTCCGTCTGGACCCATCCTACCTGAAAGCCTGGCTCAATCTCGGAGTCACGCGCCTGGAGATAAACGAACCGGTGCAGGCCCTCGATGCGCTGGAAAGGGCGGGAGTATTGGCTCCGGGCAACCCTTCAGTCTGGTATAATAAAGGGTTGGTATTGGAAGCTCTGGGCCGCACGGATGAGGCCCTGGACGCTTATGCCAGGACGGTGATGTTAGACCCGGGTGAACCGGCCGCCGATTACCGGAAGGGCAAACTCCTCGCACGGTTGGGGAGGTACGAGGAAAGCCTGGCAGCCTATGCCGCCGCTGTTTCCATTGATAAAAGCCATGCCGGGGCGTACATCGGCATGGGCCGCTCCTATGAAAAAATGGGTCGACAGGATAAGGCCGTTGAACTGTTCATGAAGGCCATAGAGGTGCAGCCTGACCAGGTCATCGCGTACGGGGATCTGGGCAGGATTCTGCTGGCGACCGGCAAAACCCAGGAGGCTACAGAGGTGTTCAGGATGGCCACCGCTATCGATCCTCTTGATCCGGTCGCTGGGAAGGGGCTTGTCATAGCTTATCTAAATGCCGGTGATGAAGAAAAGGCCAGAGCTTACATACAAAGCCTGGGTGCGGCGGATCCCGACCTGCAGAGCCGGCTATCGGCCCTGATGGATTCCATTGCAGGCCAGGGGGATAAATAGGCGACTTTACAGGGCATCACGACCGGCATCATGTTTGATGCGCAGAGCCTTGACAAAAAGCCTCACGGCAAATAGCCTATGCTCAACAAAAAGAGCGGGATGCAGCCGCAAGGGAGTGAAAAGACATGGCAGCAGCGCGATTGGGCGAAATGCTGGTAAAAGCAAAGATCATCTCCGAAGACCAGTTAAAACAGGCTCTGGAGGAACAGAGCAAGTCCGGGGGCAGGTTGGGATACAATCTTGCCAAATTAAACATCCTTGAGGAAACGGAGATCGTTTCCTTCTTGAGCAAACAGTACGGTGTCCCCTCCATCAACCTGGTGGAGTTCGAGATCGATGCGGGCATTATCAAGCTGATCCCCGGAAAAACCGCCAAGAAGTATCAGCTCATCCCCATCAGCCGGACAGGGGGCACCCTGACACTGGCCATGGCCGACCCCACCAACGTCTTTGCCCTGGATGAT
>Ga0209536_100002330_pt1 | contig 30907 bp, 24 predicted proteins | sample DeeMarSeWOR28_12_FD_187461 | JGI IMG/M metagenome (GOLD analysis project Ga0209536, IMG submission 187461) | Marine sediment microbial communities from White Oak River estuary, North Carolina - WOR-2-8_12 (SPAdes) (version 2) | ecosystem: Environmental > Aquatic > Marine > Intertidal zone >...
GTGGGCTGAGCTCGTGATTTCCAGCCGACATCGGGTCAGTTACTGACAAAAATTGTCAGTTCAACGGGAGCAAATAGACGCCTACTCCAGGCCCAGCTTCTTGATCCGGTAGCGCAACTGCCTGAAGCTGATGCCCAGCAGCTTGGCGGCCGCCGTCTTGTTATAGCGAGTTTGTTCCAGGGCCTGGACGATCGCTTCCCGCTCCATGTCCTGGAGCTGGGACTCCAGTGGCGCCTCCCCGGGGGCGACGGTACCGGCGGCGGCCGGCCTGGAGGGACCTCCGCGGAGCTCGATGTCTTCCGCCTCGATTTTGCCGCTGTCCGCCATGGTCAGGGCTCGCTCCAGTACATTCTCCAGCTCCCGAACGTTGCCGGGAAACCCGTGGTCCAGGAGGCGTTCCGCGGCCTTGGAGGATATTTCTGGCACGGGGATGTCCATGGTACGGGACATCTGCTCGAGGAAGTACTTGGCCAGGAGGATGATGTCGTCTCCCCGCTCCCTCAGGGGCGGCACCCGCAGGTCGATGACGTTGATCCGGTAATAAAGGTCCTCCCGGAATTCGCCTTCGGCCACCAGGCTGGCGAGATCCTTGTGGCTGGCGCTCAGGAAACGCACGTCCACGGGAATCTCCTTGGTGTCGCCCACGGGGCGCACGGCACGTTCCTGGATCACTCGCAGGAGCTTGACCTGCATATGGAGGGGCAGGTCGCCCACCTCGTCGAGGAACAGCGTCCCGCCCTCGGCGCTTCGTATGAGACCCTCCTTGTCGTCCACGGCCCCGGTAAAGCTGCCCTTTCGATGGCCGAAGAATTCGCTTTCCATCAGTTCCGTGGGTATCGCGCCGCAATTCACCGGCACGAAAGGCCCCGAGGCCCGGGGGCCCGATTCGTGGATCAGCCTGGCGACCAGTTCCTTGCCGGTACCCGACTCTCCGAAGATGTAGACGGGCGCCTGGCTCCGGGCCACCTTGGCGATCATCCGCCGAACCTTCGCCATCGCCTCGGACTGGCCTATCAGTCCGCCTTCGGGGGGTTCGCCGGCGAGCCGGGCGCCGGAACCGTCCAGTCGCAGGGCCGTCTGCACCATCTTGCGCAGGTCGCCCACCCTGACGGGCTTGGACACGAAATCGAAGGCGCCGAGCTTCAGCGCCCGGACCGCAGCCTCCACGTTGCCGTGGGCGGTGATGACGGCGACGGGCACGGAGGGCGCGTGGGTTTGTATCCATTCCACCAGGTCCAGGCCGTCGCCATCCGGCAGCTTCATGTCGGTCAGGCACAGGTCGAACCGGGAGGCGAGGAGTTTCTTTTTTGCCTCGCCCAGATCGGCGGCCGTATCGGGATCCAGGTCCATGCGCTTCAGCGTCATGGAGAGCAGGTCCAGGATGTCCGGCTCGTCGTCGATTACAAGGACGCGTGCATGGGCCATGTTTCAGTGTTCCCAGCGAAGCGGGTCAGCGAAAATGATACGAAAAATACTGCCGCCACCGTCGCGCGGCTCGTAAACCAGCGCCGCGCGGTTGCATTCGCAGAGCTCCCGGCAGATGAAAAGCCCCAGCCCGGTGCCGGATTTGTCTTCCCCTGAGCCCCGGAAAAAGGGTTCGAAAATCCTGTCCCTGATTTCTTCCGGAATCCCCGGCCCCCGGTCGCGGATTTCCAGGAACGGGCGGTCATTGGCAAGCCTCCGACCCGATATCAGCTCGACCGGCGAGTGAAAGGTGGACGGATCCGCATACTGCAGGGCGTTCTCGCACAGATTCCAGACCACCTGGTGCAGATGGCTGGGGTCCATGTGAACCTCAACGGTGCTGGAAGTCGCCAGCGGCGCAAGCGCATCCTCGGGCAACTGGCGGGTGGCGGTAAATTCGGCGACGAATTGCCTGACCCACTCCGCCAGATCGAATCGCTCGGCCCGGGTCATGTCACGTCTCGATAGCTGGAGGACGTTCTCGATGATGCCGCTGACCCGTTGCGCGTGGGACTCGATAATCCGCGTCAGCTTTTTCTCTTCCTCGCCCAGGGCCGGGCTTTCCGCCAGCAGCTGGCCCGCGTGGCTCATGGCGCCTACCGGATTCCGGATCTCGTGGGCGATGCTGGCGGAGAGACGCCCCAGGGACGCCAGCTTGGATTGCTGCACCTTTTCCGCCAGGGCCGAGGCGTCTTCCAGGAATATGAGCAGGGCGCCCTGCTCGTCGGTGCCGATGGGGGCGAAATAGGGATTGATGAGAATGGCGCCGTCGGCCGACAGCAGGGAGGCCGGCGACTGATTGTCGTATCCGGAGCCGCTGCGCCAGGCGGCGACGCTTTCCATGAGCTTGGGAGACACGGCCGCCAGGGGTGTTCCCCGCTTCTGACGATCCGTCCCGAGATACTTGGCCGCCGCCTCGTTCATCAGTCGTATCCTGTCCTCGCCGTCCACCACCACGATGCTCTCGCGGAGATTCTGGATGATGTAGTCGTTGAGCTGGGACAGGTTGGCAAGATCGATCCCGCGCTGCCGGGCCAGCGCCTCGCTCTCCTGTATCCGGCGCGTGAGGGGGTGGGCGGCATAGGAGATGAACAGCAGGATGCTCCCGAGAACTCCCGCGGGCGTGGAGTCCGCGATCGTCGTGGTTCCCTGGAGGACGCTGTAATACTGCTCGGACAGGACGCCGATGGCGGCGATGGCGCCGAAAAGCACGGCCCGCCGCCGGGCCCATATCAGGGAGACGGCTCCCACGCTGACAATCAGCAGATTGCCCAGACCGCTGTCCAGACCCCCGCTGGCGTGAGTCAGCACCATGATGGCGACGACGTCCACGAGGATCTGGACGACGCTCTGGGACATCAGCGAGGGCCAGCGCTGGGTGACCGCGAAGTCGTTCATGGCCCCGAACACGAAATAGGCGAGGGCGGTGGCGAAGAACAGGTCCGGCTGGACGGCGCCGATAAGCCTTGGGTCGTCCGCGATCAGGAACATGGCCAGCAGGAAAACGGAGACCAGGATCCGATAGACGTTGACCAGACGCAGAACGCGCCAGGCAAACTCCGGCGCCGACACGTCGCGAATGGCGGGCGACTGGCGCTCCTCTGGTCGTGGTTCGGATTGAGTCATGCGCTGAACATGGCCGGGGTGCCGGAGTCCGCCTCATTCTAAGTTCACAGGTCGCCACGGCAACTCATTTTTGCCACTGCATGACCTTTGGGCGAAAATATGCGGCTTGGCCGATAACACTCCTCGGGCTATCCATCCGGATCGAAGAGTCGGCAGCTTGCCATAAAGCGGGTGACCCATGAATCTGCACGAATACCAATCAAAACAACTCTTCGCCCAGTTCGGGATCCCCGTGCCGAAGGGCACCGCCGCCACCAGCGGCGCAGAAGCGGAAAAGGCGGCCCGGGACCTCGAGGGCGACCTCTGGGTGGTCAAGGCGCAGGTACACGCCGGCGGGCGCGGAAAAGGAGGCGGCGTCAAGCTCGTGCGTAGCCCCGAAGAAGCCGCCGCGGCGGCCGAGGCCATGCTCGGCACTCGCCTGGTGACCCACCAGACGGGTCCCGAGGGATTGCCGGTCAACACCGTGCTGGTGGAGGCCGGGTCGGATATTGCCCGCGAACTGTATCTCAGCGCGCTCGTGGATCGCAGCCAGGAACGGATCGTTTTCATGGCGTCGGCGGCGGGCGGCATGGATATCGAGGAGGTCGCGGCCACCGAGCCCGAGAAGATTTTTTCCGTGGCCGTACATCCGGCTGCCGGGCTACAGCCCTACCAGGCAAGGCTTCTCGGCTTCGGCCTGGGGCTGGACAAGGCGCAACTGAAGGACTTCGGGCGAATCGTCACGGGGCTGTACCGGCTTTTCACGGAGAAGGACGCCAGCCTGGTGGAGGTCAACCCCCTGATTGTCACCGGAGGCGGCCAGCTGGTCGCCCTGGACGCCAAGGTGAATATCGAGAGTAACGCGCTCTTCAGGCAGAAATCGCTGCTGGAATTCCGCGATCTGAGCCAGGAGGACGAGAAAGAAAAGGAAGCCAGCGATCACGGCCTGAACTATGTCTCCCTGGACGGTGACATCGCGTGCATGGTCAACGGAGCCGGACTGGCGATGGCCACCATGGACCTGATCAAACTGCACGGGGGCGAGCCCGCCAACTTCCTGGACGTGGGAGGAGGCGCGACCAGCGAGCGGGTGGCGGAAGCCTTCAAGCTCATCTTGTCCAACGAGGGCGTGAGGGCCATCCTGGTGAACATCTTCGGCGGTATCGTCCGCTGCGATCTCATCGCCGAGGGCATCGTCACAGCCGTCAAGGAAGTGGGCGTACGGGTTCCGGTGATCGTGCGGCTGGAGGGCACCAACGTGGAAAAGGGCCGCGAACTGCTGGCAGCCAGCGGGCTGGCCATTGTCACCGCCGAGGATCTTACCGACGCTGCCAAGAAAGCAGTGGCGGCGTGAGGGGGAGCATCCATCGATGAGCATACTCGTCAACAAAGACACCAGGGTCATCTGCCAGGGATTCACCGGCCAGCAGGGCACGTTTCATTCCGAACAGTGCATTGAATACGGAACGCAGGTAGTGGGAGGAGTCACGCCCGGGAGAGGCGGCCAGACCCATCTGGATCGCCCCGTCTTCGACACCGTAGCGGACGCCGTCGCGGAGACCGGCGCCGACACCAGCATGATCTACGTGCCGGCGCCCTTTGCCGCCGACGCCATCCTTGAGGCGGCCGATGCGGGCATCCGGGTGGTGGTCTGTATCACCGAAGGCATCCCGGTGCTGGACATGGTGAGGGTCAAGGCCGTCCTGAAAGAAAAGGACTGTCGCCTGATCGGCCCCAACTGCCCCGGCATTATTACGCCGGGTGAGTGCAAGATCGGCATCATGCCCGGCTTCATCCACAAGCCCGGGAAAGTAGGCGTGATCTCCCGCTCCGGCACCCTGACCTACGAGGCCGTCTACCAGACCACCAATAACGGGCTCGGGCAATCCACCTGCGTCGGTATTGGCGGTGACCCGGTCCGCGGGCTGAACTTCATCGACTGCCTGGAACTCTTCCAGGAGGATCCGCAGACGGAGGGCGTGATCATGGTGGGCGAGATCGGAGGTTCCGACGAGGAGGCGGCTGCCCGGTTCATCGCCGATCATGTCTCCAAGCCGGTAGTTGCCTACATCGCCGGCGTCACCGCGCCGCCCGGCAAGCGCATGGGCCACGCAGGCGCGATCATCGCCGGCGGCAAGGGCACGGCGGAAGAGAAATTCCGCGCCCTGGAGGAAGCGGGCGTGGCCACCGTACGGTCCCCGGCGGAACTCGGCAGCGCCATGCGGGAGCAGCTCGGCGGCTGACCGGGCCGCCCCTGAGCCTGATGGCGCTGCGCATCGCCATCGCCCAGATCAATCCCGTCGTCGGCGACGTGACGGGAAACGTTCGCCGTGTCCTGGAGTGGGCCGCTCGAGCCCGGGACGAACATCATGCCGCGCTCGCGATTTTCCCGGAGCTCACTATCTGCGGTTATCCGCCTGAAGATCTGCTCTTTCACGGCAACATGCGCAAGAGCGTGGAGGCGGCCCTGGAGACGCTGTGCAACGAGATCGAGGGCATCAGCGTGCTGGTGGGCTACCCGGAATACGACGACGACCAGATATACAACAGCGCCGCGCTCATCCGGGACGGACAGATTCAGGCCAACTGCCGGAAGCAACTGTTGCCCAATTACGGTGTCTTCGACGAGCGCCGTTATTTCACGCCGGGCGATGGGTCCACGGTCACAACGATCGAGGGCGTACGCTGCGGTCTTTTAATCTGCGAGGACGTCTGGCAGCCCGGCCCGGCCCGAGAGGCTCGCGAGTCCGGCGCCGAGGCCCTGCTGATCATCAACGGCTCCCCCTACGACACCGGGAGCCAGGGCCGGCGCGAACGGACCCTCTCGGAACGCTCCCCGAACTGCCGGATTCCCATGATCTACTGCAACATGGTAGGGGGGCAGGACGAGCTGATTTTCGACGGCGGATCCCTGGCCATGGATGATGCCGGGACTGTCGTGGCCAGGGCGCCCGCTTTCGAAGAGTGCCTGGAGATCCTGGAACTCTCCCGGGACGGGGAGAGCGTGAAAATCAAGGGCGGTCCGCCGGCACCCCTGCCGGACATCGATGAGAGCGTGTACAAGGCGCTGGTGCTGGGCGTGGCCGACTATGTGAACAAACACCGGTTCCCAGGGGTCGTGATCGGTTTGTCCGGCGGCATCGACTCCGCCCTGACCCTGGCGGTGGCGGTGGATGCCCTGGGGGCGGACCGGGTTCGTGCGGTCATGATGCCGTCCAGGTACACCGCCGATATCAGCCTGGAAGACGCGGCCGAGATTGCCCGCCGATTCGGCGTGAAATATGACGTGATCTCCATCGAACCCATCTTCTCGGCGGTGCAGGACGCCTTGTCCGGAGTCTTCGCCGGATTACCCGAAGACGTGACGGAGGAGAATATACAGTCCCGTTGCCGGGGGATCGTGCTGATGGCCATGTCGAACAAGCTTGGCCTGATGCTGCTGACCACCGGCAACAAGAGCGAGATGGCCGTGGGCTACGCCACCCTTTACGGGGACATGGCCGGCGGATTTGCCCCCATCAAGGACTGCAGCAAGACCATGGTGTTCCGGCTCACCAGGTATCGGAACCGGTTGTCCCCGGTGATCCCGGAACGGGTCCTCGAGCGGCCGCCGTCAGCGGAGCTTCGTCCCGACCAGAAGGACACCGATGCCCTGCCGCCCTATGAGATTCTCGATCCCATACTGCGCGCTTTCATCGAGGACGACTGCTCGGTGGACGACATCGTCGCCCGCGGTTTCGACCGGGAGACCGTGGGACGGGTGCTCGGGATGATCAAGCGCAACGAGTACAAGCGGCGGCAGGCGCCTCCCGGTATCCGGATCAGCCGGCGGGCTTTCGGCCGCGACTGGCGCTACCCGATCACTTCAGGTTTCGACGCAGAATAAGACGCTCGAGCAGAGTGCCCTCGACATCCGTGCCCCGCTCGCCGTAGGCAAAGGCCTGGTCCGGGTAGTTTTCTTCCAGTACCCGCATGGAATCCTCGGCCAGGTCATCGAGCTTCAGCTGCCGGTAGGCGCTGACCATGATCTGCAGGGCCGGCACCACGGACGGCGTCTGCTGAAAGTTCTCCAGCACGTACTTGGACCGGTTGGCCGCCGCCACGAAGGCCCCTCGTCGCATGTAATAACTGGCCACGTGGACTTCGTACTGGGCCAGACGGTTACGAAGAAACACCATCCGCTGGCGGGAGTCCTGTGCGTAGACGCTGTCCGGGAATTCGTTCGCCACGGTGGCGAAGCTGCGATAGGACTCCTCCAGCTTGTCGGGCGGGCGTTTGGCCAGGTCCACCCGGAAGAACCGCTCCACCGGGCCCCGCTCCCGCTCGAAGTTGACGAGGCCCTTGATATAGTGCGCGTAATCGACCCGCGGATGTGTAGGATTCTCCAGGAGGAACTGGTCGGCCGCCTCTATCGCCGCGTCCGGTTCCTTGTTGCGGTAGTAGGCGTACATCAGGTCGAGCTGCCCCTGCCGCGCATATTCGCTGAAGGGATACACGGCCTGCAGGTATTCATACTGGTTAATGGCGGTGCTGAAATTGCCGATATTGAGCGCCCGCTGTCCCTTGGTGTACACCTTGCGCGCATCGTCTTCAGGATTGACGGAGTTGCGGCCAGAGCTGCAGGCCGCCAGTGCCGCCAGCACGGCAATGATGACCAATCGCGTCGGACCGTCGATGAATGCTTTCGGTAATCTCAAACTGGCTTTCCGGAGACTGGGATCGGGTGCGGGACGGCGCGGAATTATACCGTAAACTGCCGTTGCTCAATCCGACCGGGGAAGGTCACGACAGTTCCATAGCATGAGTGAAACCGAGGAGATCGTTGTCGTCGCATCGTCTGATGTGGCCGGTCTGAGGCTGGACCAGGCCCTCGCCCGCCTGTTTCCGGATTACTCCAGGAGCCGCCTGAAGGACTGGATCCTGGGTGGCCACGTGACGGTGAATCGCCAGGTTCTCCGGCCGCGGGACCGGCTCAGTGGAGGCGAGGAGATCCGGCTTCGGCCGGATTTGCCTGTCCAGGAGGCCGTGCGGGCCCAGCCGATCCCCCTGGATATCGTCTACGAGGACGAGGCAGTCATCGTCGTGAACAAACCGGCCGGTCTTGTCGTCCATCCCGGCGCCGGGAATCCGGAGGGAACCCTGCAGAATGCGCTCCTGCATCATCGGCCGGAGCTGGCAACCGTGCCCAGGGCCGGGATCGTCCATCGCCTGGACAAGGACACCACCGGACTCATGGTCGTCGCCGGCACCCTGGAGGACCACACTGATCTGGTCAGGCAACTGGGGGAGCGATCGGTCAAGCGGGAGTACCGCGCGGTATGCAACGGCGTCATGACGGCGGGCGGGACCGTGGAAGCGCCCATCGGCAGGCACCCGGCGGACCGGCTCAGAATGACCGTCCGGCACAACGGCAAGCCGGCGGTGACCCACTACCGGGTCGTGCGTCGATTCAGGGGTCATACCGATATCCGGGCCAGCCTGGAGACCGGCAGGACGCACCAGATTCGGGTCCACATGGCGCATATCGGTTACCCGCTGGTGGGCGACCGTCTCTATGGGGGTCGGTTGAAATTGCCCCGGGGCGCCGGCGAGGAACTGATCCGTATCCTGCGCGGCTTCGATCGACAGGCGCTGCACGCGCGGCGGCTGGCTTTCAGACACCCGAGAAGCTCGGAGGTCGTGACCTTCGAAGCGCCGATCCCCCGGGATCACCGGGAACTGCTGGCGGCGCTGGCGGCGGACGCGAAGATCCGGACGTGAAACTCGACTGGATCCAGCCCGCCTGGCCGGCCCCGCTACAGGTCAGGGCGCTTTCCACCACGCGCACCGGGGGCGTCAGCATCGGTCCCTTCGCTTCCCTAAACCTGGGCGATCACGTGGGAGACCGACCCGGAGCGGTGGCCGAGAATCGGCGGCGTCTCGCGGAAGCGGCGGGCCTGCCCGGCGTCCCCGCATGGCTGCGGCAGGTCCACGGAACCCGGGTCGTGACCGTGACCCCGGATAGTCCCCCGGGCGCCGAGGCCGACGCTGCGACGGCCTCCCGGGCCGGCGCGGTATGTGCCGTGCTGACGGCAGACTGTCTGCCGGTTCTGTTCACCTGCCGGCGGGGCCGAAGAGTGGCGGCCGCCCACGCCGGCTGGAGGGGGCTGGCCGGCGGCGTACTGGAAGCCGTGATTTCCTGCATGGGCGAGGATCCCGCTGAACTCATGGCATGGATCGGGCCCGGTATCGGGCCGTCGGCCTTCGAGGTCGGGCCGGAGGTCCGGGAGGCTTTTGTCCGCCAGGAGACGGCTTGCAAACGGCACTTCACTGCGGGCCATGGGGATCGCTGGTTCGCCGACCTCCCGGGCCTCACAAGGCACCGGCTGGAAAGAGCGGGCGTCAGGTCGGTGTTCGGCGGCAATCACTGCACTTTTTCCGACGCGGAGCATTTCTTCTCGTATCGGCGTGACGGCCGTTGCGGCCGGATGGCGACGCTCATCTGGATTTCCGGCGAACCGCAACGTTGAAAAAACGCCAGTCGCCCCCCATCTCTGCGGTAGTTGCCCGATTCAAGGAGACATGCCCATGCGCATGGACAAGCTGACGACCAAATTCCAGATGGCGCTGGCCGACGCCCAGTCCCTGGCGCTGGGCAGGGATCACCAGTTCATCGAGCCCGTCCACCTGATGGTTACCTTGCTGGACCAGGAAGGGGGCACGGCGAGGCACCTGCTGACCCGGGCCGGGGCGAAAGTGGACCGGCTGCGTTCCCAGCTTGGCGAGCAGCTCGACCGGCTGCCCAGCGTGGAGGGGGCCGAAGGCGAAGTTCACGTTTCCAACGAGCTCAACCGGCTGCTCAATCTGACGGACAAGCTCGCCCAGAAGCGGGGCGACCAGTACATTACCAGCGAACTCTTCGTGCTGGCGGCCCTCGAGGACAAGGGACCGCTCGGGGAAGCGCTTAAGGACGCGGGTGTCGTCAAGGGCGCGGTGGAGAAAGCGATCGAGGAACTCAGGGGCGGCCAGAACGTCAGCGATGCCGGCGCGGAGGACGCCCGCCAGGCCCTGGAGCGCTTTACCGTGGATCTGACCGAGCGGGCGGAGCAGGGCAAGCTTGATCCGGTGATCGGTCGGGATGATGAGATCCGCCGCACCATCCAGGTCCTGCAGCGCCGGACCAAGAACAACCCGGTTCTGATCGGCGAGCCGGGCGTCGGCAAGACCGCCATCGTGGAAGGACTGGCCCAGCGGATCGTCAACGGGGAAGTGCCGGAGGGCCTGAAGAGCAAGCGCATCCTGTCCCTGGACATGGGCGCCCTGATTGCGGGCGCCAAGTTTCGCGGCGAGTTCGAGGAGCGACTGAAAGCCGTTCTCAACGACCTGGCCAAGCAGGAAGGTCAGATCATTCTGTTTGTGGACGAGCTGCACACCATGGTCGGCGCGGGCAAGGCCGAAGGCGCCATGGACGCGGGCAACATGCTCAAACCCGCCCTCGCCCGGGGCGAGCTGCACTGCGTCGGTGCCACGACCCTGGACGAGTACCGCAAGTACGTGGAGAAGGACGCGGCGCTGGAGCGGCGTTTCCAGAAGGTGATGGTGGACGAGCCTTCGGTGGAGGACACCATCGCCATCCTCAGGGGGCTCAAGGAACGTTACGAGGTCCATCACGGCGTGGAGATCACCGATCCGGCCATCGTGGCGGCGGCAACCCTGTCCCACCGATACATTTCCGACCGGCAGCTGCCCGACAAGGCCATCGACCTGGTGGACGAGGCGGCGTCCCGTATCCGAATGGAGATCGACTCGAAGCCCGAGGAGATGGACCGCCTGGACCGGCGCATCATCCAGCTCAAGATCGAGCGGGAGGCGCTCAAGAAAGAGACAGACGAGGCCTCGAAGAAACGCCTCGGGTCCCTGCAGGAGGAGCTGGACGATCTGGAGAAGCGCTACGCGGACCTGGACGAGGTCTGGAAGGCGGAGAAGGCCGCCCTCCAGGGCGCGACCCACGCCAAGGAAGAGCTGGAGCGCGCCCGTATCGAGCTGGAGACGGCCCGGCGGGCCAATGATCTCGCCCGCATGTCCGAGCTGCAGTACGGCCGGATTCCCGAGCTGGAGAAACAGCTGGCCGAGGCCTCCGCCTCAGAAACGCAGGAACCCCGGCTGATGCGCAACAAGGTCACAGAGGAGGAAGTGGCCGAGGTCGTCTCCAAATGGACCGGCATCCCGGTATCCAAAATGCTGGAAGGCGAGCGCGAGAAGCTCCTCAAGATGGAGGAGGCGATCCAGACCCGGGTCGTGGGCCAGAGCGAGGCGGTGACCACGGTTTCCAACGCCATCCGCAGGTCCCGGGCCGGGCTGTCGGACCCGAGACGCCCCATCGGTTCCTTCCTTTTCCTCGGGCCCACGGGAGTCGGCAAAACCGAGCTGACCAAGGCTCTGGCCGCCTTCCTGTTCGATACGGAGGATGCGATGGTGCGCATCGACATGTCGGAGTTCATGGAGAAGCACTCCGTGGCCCGGCTGATCGGCGCTCCCCCGGGATACGTGGGTTATGAGGAGGGCGGCTATCTCACCGAGGCCGTGCGCCGCAAGCCCTATTCCGTGATCCTGCTGGACGAGGTCGAGAAGGCCCACCCCGACGTTTTCAACGTACTCCTGCAGGTGCTGGACGACGGGCGGCTGACCGACGGCCACGGGCGCACGGTGGATTTCCGCAACACCGTGATCGTGATGACCTCCAACCTGGGATCCCAGCGGATCCAGGAGCTGGCCGGCGAGGCCAACTACGATCGGATGAAGGCAGCCTGTCTCGAGATCCTCGGACAGCACTTCAGGCCCGAGTTCATCAACCGCGTCGATGACGTGGTGGTGTTCCACCCACTGGGCATGGAGGAGATCCGCAAGATCGTGGACATACAGCTGGGCGACCTCCAGCGACGTCTGGCCGAGAGGGACATCCGGATCGAGCTGTCCGACGCGGCCCGTGACCGCCTCGGGGAGGCCGGTTTCGACCCCGTCTACGGGGCGCGGCCCCTGAAGCGGGCGATCCAGCAGCAGGTGGAGAACCCGCTGGCGGAGGCCATACTCCGGGGAGAGTTCGGGCCCGGGCAGGTCATCACGATCGACGCCGGGGAAGAGGGTCTCAGCTTCCTGGAGCAGGCGGCCTGAGGAGTTGTCGTGGCATGACCGCGGGCCCAGCCGTATATCTCTTATTCTAATTGCGGGGAGATGTGCGGCCGGGGACCGTGAGATAGGCAGGGGCGGCCCGGAGTCCCCGTCGAAACGAACGTCGACGGACTCTAGGGTTGCCGCCAGCCAAACAGCATGGTCACGTTGATCCGCCGGTTGGTGAACCCCGGGCGGAAGGAGAAATCATCCGTCTTGTGGACCAGGTTCGAGTTGAACATCACCATGCGGTTGCAGCGGTGGGGTACGACGACCCGGTCCTCGCCCGCCACGTAGGGCTCCAGGATTTCCGGGCGGTTGTTGTACTGATCGAAGTCCCATTCCCGGGGCGCCTCGCGACGCGAGACGACGAGCCCGCCGCTGCCGGGATCCAGGTTCGCTTCGTCGGGCGTGATCCAGAAATTGAGATTGACCGCTGCCGGATCTGCGTGGGCCGTGATGCCCTGCATCCGCTGGTCATAGATATAGGCCCACATCTGGTTGAGGTGGTGACGGCCCAGCAGCTCGGGCATCCGATCTCTCAGTTCCGCAGCAATCTGCAGCAGGAGACCGCAGCCGAAGCCGTCCTCCATGTAGGAGCCGCAGTAGCCTCGCGCCTTGCCGTATCCGAACCAGACGGTGGAACGGTGAAGATATCGCCGCAGGCCGGTCAAGGCTTCGGCGCGAAGGAAATCGTCGGCGACCACGATGCCGGGACCGCTGTTCCGGTACCGGGCCTGTAAAGCTCCGAAGTCGAGATCCGGATTCAGGGCTCCGCCGTCCAGGGCGGGAGCCGGCTCGAGATGCACCAGCCGGTGCATGGCCTCCCCCACGACAGCGAAGTGTTCCTTCGGCAACGCGAATCGCTTGCCTTCCGGCGCATATCCCCGGAGGTCCTCGATGACCTGCCGGTACCCGGCCACGAGCCTGTCCAGGTCCGGCACCGCTAGGCTTTCACCGGCCAGGTATTCGAGCTGCTCGAGCTCGAGCCTGAGACTGTGCAGAGTGGTTTCCCGGGCCTCGGGATCCTGTGCCACCCTGTCCACCTCTTCCGGCGCCAGCCTTCGTCTTCGTACCGACATGGCCCTGGCATATACCGCGAGGGCCTCGGGCAGATTGTCCCGGTCCTTGTAGAGCGTGCCCAGGTTGCGCAGCAGCTCCGGGTCGTCCGGCGATTCCTGCAGCAGTTTCCTGAGCAGATCTTCCGCCTCATTTAGATTGCCCAGCTGCTGCAGGGCGGCCGCGAGATTGCGCCTGGCCAGGTAATCCCCCGGACGGAGTTCCAGGCAGCGCCGGTAGTAATCGAGGGTCGCGCCGGTTTCGCCCGCCGCGTGCAATATCAGGCCGAGGGTCAGCTGAGCGTCCGGCATGTCCTGGATATCGGCGGGCAAACGGGCGATCTCAAGACGGGCGGCATCGCGATCGCCGCGATGGAGCAGGGCCTCGATGAGGTTGAGCCGGGCCCTCAGGTCGTCGGGCGATCCGGCCAGAACGGTCCGCCACAGCTCGACGGCGGAATCATCGTTTCCGAGCCTGCGGTAGGCGCTTCCCAGCAGGGCGGCGGCCTGACCGTGACCCGGCTGTGCTTCCACGACGGCCTCCAGGTGAGGCAGCGCCGCCGCCGGATCGTCGCATTCCAGCTCCAGTGCGCCCAGGAGGTATCGGATGGACATGTTTCCGGGGGCCGCGGAATGCAGATGTCGCAGGCGCTCGACGGCCTGGTCCCGCTTTCCCCGGCTATGCAGCAGCACGGCCTCGCGGACGGCCTCGTCGAGTTCCCTGGGTGTGCCGGTCTCCATCCTCTCCTGAATCGCGAGGTCGCCCCGTGGCAAGATGGGCCGGATTATATCGCCGCAGTCCGGCGCTTCGAGGAAATCCAGGTGAAACAGACCCATGGCAGGGCCGTCATGGTCACCGGCTGCAGTTCCGGAATCGGGCGCTGTGCCGCCAACGGTCTGAGGGAGAGAGGTTACCGGGTGTTCGCCACGGCCCGCCGCGATGAGGACCTGGCGCAGCTCGCGGCCGAAGGGCTGGAAGCGGTTCGGCTGGATCTGGCGGACTCCGAATCGATTGCTTCGGCGGCAGGGCAGGTGCTGGACATGACCGGGGGCAGGCTTTTTGCCCTGTTCAACAACGCGGCCTACGGACAGCCGGGCGCCGTGGAAGACCTGCCGCGCGCCGCCCTCAGGGAACAGTTCGAGACCAACCTTTTCGGCACCCACGAGCTGACCTGTCACTTCATCCCCGCCATGCGGGCCAGGGGAGAAGGCCGGATCATCCAGAACAGCTCCATCCTGGGACTGGTGGCGATGCCGTACAGGGGCGCGTACAACGCCAGCAAGTTCGCCCTCGAAGGGCTCTCCGATACGCTCAGACAGGAATTGTCGGGCACCGGTATTCATGTGGTGCTCATCGAGCCCGGTCCCATCCTGAGCCGGTTCCGGGCCAACGCGCTGGCGGCGTTCCGTCGCCACGTGGACCCGACCGCCGGTTTTCACGCCGGGATCTACCAGGCCATGCTGAAGCGTCTGGAGGCCGAGGGCGCCGTTGCGCCTTTCACCCTGCCTCCCGAAGCCGTGCTGCGCCAGCTTGTGCGGGCGCTGGAAGCCCGCCGACCCCGAACGCGCTATCCGGTCACCGTTCCGGCGGTCACCTTCTCGTGGCTGAGGCGGTTTCTGCCGGCCCGCTGGATGGACCGGATGCTGGCCGGCGAGTTACGAGCGACTCCGAAAGGCTGAGCGGACTATAATCGCGGCCTTGTGATCCCGGGTCCGCGCCCCCACATCGGGCGACGGTCAGACTTGTTTCGGAGAGCGCATCCATGCCTATCTACGAGTATGAATGCCAGTCCTGCGGCCACCTGCTGGACGCGCTGCAGAAAATCAGCGATCCGCCGTTGAGCCACTGCCCTTCCTGCGGCGAGGCAGGGCTGAAAAAACTGGTGTCGGCGCCGCGGTTCCGGCTCAAGGGCAGCGGCTGGTACGAAACGGATTTCAAGGACAAGAACCGTCGGAATATCGCTTCCAGGGATTCCGAGAAACCGGAGAAAAAGGAAAAGAAGGAAACGAAGGACAAGGCGGAGGCCAAGCCGGCCAAGGCCAAGCCCGAATCGAAGTCGGGGGACTGACTCCTTGCTCAAAACACTGCGTCGCTACCTGGCAGCCGGCATCATCATCTGGGTGCCGCTGATCGTCACCGTGCTCGTCATCCGGTTCCTGATCAACCTGATGGACCGGTCCCTGTTGTTGCTGCCGCCCACCTACCGCCCGGACGCTCTCCTCGGTTTCCACATCCCCGGGCTGGGCGTCCTGCTGACCATCGTGGTTTTGCTGGTGACGGGCACGCTGGGCGCGAACCTGTTCGGGCGCAGGATCGTGGGCTTCTGGGAATCCATCATGTCCAGGATCCCCCTGGTGCGCTCCATTTACTCCGGGGCCAAGCAGGTGGCCGAGACCGTGCTGTCCGACGGCAGCACGTCGTTCAAGAGGGTTTATCTGGTGCAGTACCCGCGAAAGGGTGTATGGAGCATGTGTTTCCAGACGAGCACCAACCTGGAGGAGATCCAGGGGCGAACGGCGGAGGAGGTCATCTGCGTTTTTGTCCCGACGACCCCGAACCCGACTTCCGGGTTCATTCTGTTCGTCCCCCGTTCCGAGCTGATCGAGCTGGACATGTCGGTGGACGAGGGGCTGAAGATGATCATCTCCCTCGGGGTGGTGGTGCCGCGATGGCGCAGCCCGGAGGCGGCGCGTCTTGCGGCAGGAGAGGGCGCCGCGTAACATTTTGCGCCTTTTTCCGGCCTGCCTTTCGGGCAGCCGGCCCTTCCCAGGAAAACGGTGCTACATGCGTAGTCATTACTGCGGTCACATCGACCAGTCCGTCATCGGAAAGACCATCAGCGTTGCCGGTTGGGTTCACAGGCGGCGGGATCATGGTGGCGTCATTTTTGTCGATCTGCGCGATCGCGCAGGCCTGCTGCAGGTCGTGTTCGACCCCTCGGATCCCGACACCTTCCGGACAGCGGAGAATCTGCGCTCGGAATACGTGATCCGGGTCCAGGGCAAGGTCCGGCCCCGGCCGGAAGGGACCGTCAATCCAAATCTCCCTACCGGGCACGTGGAAGTGGAAGCTGAGGAACTGGAGGTTCTGAGCCCGGCGGAGACGCCCCCGTTTCATCATGACGAGCCGGCCAGCGAGGAATTGCGGCTGCGTTACCGATACCTGGATCTTCGCCGCGAGGAAATGCAGGGCAACCTCATGCTCAGGCACCGGGTCACCCGGGCGCTGCGGAGATTTCTGGACGAAGAAGGTTTCGTGGACGTGGAGACGCCCATGCTCACGCGCTCCACGCCCGAGGGCGCGCGGGATTACCTCGTGCCCAGCCGGACCTATCCGGGGCGTTTTTTCTCGCTGCCCCAGTCGCCGCAGCTCTTCAAGCAGCTCCTGATGATCTCGGGTCTGGATCGCTACTACCAGATCGTGCGCTGCTTCCGCGACGAGGATCTGCGTGCCGATCGGCAGCCGGAATTCACCCAGCTGGACATCGAGACGTCCTTCATGGACGAGGGCCAGATCACGGCCCTGATGGAGAGGATGATCCGCGAGATTTTCCGGGAGGTCCTGGATGTGGAACTTCCCGAACCTTTCCCCCGGCTGACCTATGCGGACGCCGTGGCCCGCTTCGGCACCGACCGGCCGGACCTGCGTAATCCCCTGGAGCTCAAGGAGGTGTCCGACCTGGTGAGCGACGTGGAGTTCAAGGTCTTCGCCGGACCGGCCCGGGATCCGGAGGGACGGGTGGCGGCGTTACGGGTGCCGGGCGGCTCGAGTCTCTCCCGCAAGGAGATCGACGACTACACCGACTTCGTCGGCCGTTACGGAGCCCGGGGGCTGGCCTATGTCAAGGTCAACGACCCGGCCGCCGGTCGGGAGGGTCTGCAGTCGCCGATTCTCAAGTTCCTGCCGGACGAGGCGGTCACCGGCATCCTGGAGCGTACCGGCGCCGAGGCCGGAGACCTGGTGTTTTTCGGGGCCGACAAGGCGCGCGTGGTGAATGACTCGCTGGGCGCGCTGCGGGACAAGGTCGGAGCTGACCTGGAACTGCTGGAGGAAGGCTGGCGGCCCGCCTGGGTCGTGGACTTCCCCATGTTCGAGCGCGACGAGGAGACTTCCCGCTGGGTGGCTCTCCATCATCCGTTCACGGCGCCGAGGACGGACCATGCCGAGGCCCTGGCAGCAGATCCCGGCAACGCCATATCCCGGGCGTACGACATGGTTCTCAACGGATCGGAGATCGGCGGGGGCTCGATCCGTATCCACACTCGCGAGATGCAGAGCGCCGTTTTCCGCCTGCTGGACATCGGCGAGGACGAGGCCGAGGAAAAATTCGGCTTCCTGCTGGACGCCCTTCGCTACGGCGCGCCGCCCCACGGCGGCATCGCCTTTGGCCTGGACCGGCTGGTCATGCTGATGGCGGGCGCGGGCAGCATCCGGGACGTGATCGCCTTCCCCAAGACCCAGACCGCGTCCTGCCCGCTGACCAATGCGCCCGGCGAGGTGGACGAGCAGCAGCTCAGGGAGGTGGGCATACGCCTCCGCCGCCGGCCCGCCGAAGAGGGCTGATGCCGACACCGGCCTTCAAGCGGCCGGAGTCAGTGCTCGTGGTCGTTCATACGGACGATCAGGTTCTGCTGATGGAACGCTGTTCTCCCGAAGGCTTCTGGCAGTCGGTGACGGGCAGCCTGCGAGAGGACGAATCTCCGCTTGATTGTGCGGAACGGGAACTGGCGGAGGAGACCGGGTTCGCGGCCGGCGACCTGCGGGACCTGGGCCTGACCCAGCGGTTTCCCATCGCCCCCGAGTGGCGGCAGCGCTACGCGCCTGGCGTGGCGGAAAATGTGGAGCACGCTTTCGCGTTATGGCTGGACGCGACCCGCCCGCCGACACTCAATCCGGAAGAGCACCGGGCCTGGCGATGGATGCCCGCCGCCGAGGCGGCGAGGACGGCGACGTCCTGGACGAACCGCGCCGCGATCCGGCGAGCTCTCTCGCTGCCCGAGCCGATGACCGACTGAAACCGGTGGACGCGCTTCGCCCCTGGAGCCTGCCCCGGTATTCTGGCGTTCAATGAAAAATCCCCCTCCCATCCTCACTGTCCACGGCCTGTGGAACCGCGGCCCCGAGGCCTGGCTGCTGCGCCGCCGGCTCAAGCGCCTGACCGGCCGCCCGGTGTTGCAGTTCCGCTATCCCAGCGTCGCCCGCGGCTTTTCCCGGAACGCCGAACGGCTTGCCTCGAGTATCGAACAGGGGCCCGGCCCGGTGGATCTGGTCGGTCACAGCCTGGGCGGGCTGCTGGTGATGGAGGCTATCCGTCGCGTCGGTGCAGGAGCGGTGCGGCGGGTCGTGCTGCTGGCTGCGCCGGTGCGCGGATCTGCGTCGGCCCGGCGGCTGATGTCTCTTTCTCCCGGTGGCCGCCGTGCCGTGGGCGAGAGCGCAGAGGCGCTGGTGCGCGGCGTCGATCTGAGCGTACCGCCCGGCGTCGAGGTGGGCATGATCGCCGGCTCGGGCGCCATGGGCATGGGTCGCCTGCTGGGTGCCATGCACGGGGTTCATGACGGCACCGTAGAGCTTGAAGAAACCCGATTCGACGGGCTGACCGACCACCTGTTGTTACCGGTCACCCACACCGGGATGCTGTTTTCCGATCAGGTGGCGGAAGCTGTCGCGGATTTCCTGCGGGACGGACGGTTCCGGCACAGATGATGCCCTGCGTCCGGTCATGGTTGGTCGCGGAAGTCAGTTCGTTGAAGGGTCCGACATCCACCGAAGGCGGTGCCGCACCGGGAATTCCCGATCGACAAACCTTTCCCCTTCGCCCATGATCGGGCGAGCCCAACACCGCCCAGATCCGTCTCGATGTCCCTGTTCTCCGAACTGAAGCGCCGAAACGTACTCCGTGTCGCTGCCGCTTACGTGGCGGTCGCCTGGCTGGTCATCCAGGTCACAGAGACGCTCTTCCCGGTGTTCGGCTTCAGCGACGCGGCGATCCGTGGGGTCGTGATTCTGCTTGCGATAGGCTTCCTCCCCGCCGTGATCTCCGCCTGGGCCTTCGAGCTTACGCCCCAGGGCCTGATCCGCGACAGCGAGGTCGACCGGTCCTCGCCCACGATCAAGGCGATGGGCAAGCGGCTGGACCGGCTGGTCATCGTCGCCCTGGCGTTGGCGCTCGGCTATTTCGCCCTCGACAAGTTCCTGCTCGACCCCGCGCGCGACGAGGCAAGGGAGCAGGCTATCGCCGAGGCGGCGAGGGAGCAGGGCCGGGACGAGGCCATCCGCGAGTCCGAGGCGGAACGGGCGAGCCGGCCCATGGTGGCGGTCCTGCCGTTCGCCACCGTCGGCGGCGGCGACGAGAGCGGCTTCTTCGCCGCCGGCGTCCACGACGACCTGCTGACCCGGCTGGCGCAGCTGCAGTCGGTCCGCGTCATCTCCCGTACCTCCGTCATGGAGTACCGGGGCACGGACAGGAACATCCGCGAGATCGGCACCGCCCTGGGCGCCGACGTGATCCTCGAGGGCGGCGTCCAGAGCGCCGGCGAGCGGATCCGGATCAATGCGCAGCTCATCGACGCGAGCAACGACGAGCATCTGTGGGCCGAGACCTACGACCGGGAACTGACGATCGCCAACATCTTCGAGGTGCAGACCGAGATCGCCCGTGCCATCACCACGGCACTCAGTGCAACGCTGACGGCCCAGGACGACGCCGCGCTGTCGGTGATACCGACGGAGAACATGGCAGCCTACCGGGCCTTCCGTCGCGCCGTGGACATTGCCGAAGCCCGAAGCACCTGGCTCCGCGAGGAATATCGCGAGGCCCTCGAGGAAGCGGTCGCGCTGGACCCGAACTTCACCCGGGCGTGGGCCGAGCTGGCCGGCTACCTGACGCACGCCAACTACTACTTCGAGCACGATCCGGAGCTCACGCAGCGGGCCGAAGAGGTCGTCGAACACCTGAGAACGATTGCGCCGGAATCGGCCGACTACCTGATGGCTCAGGCGTTCTATGTCTACTACATCGCGCGGGATTATGACGCCGCTTATGAACTGACGATCCCGGCGATGGCCAGGGCGCCCAGCGACGCCCGCATCCTGGAGCTGCGATCATGGATCCAACGCCGGCAGGGCGATTTCGAGGGCCGGCTCGATACGCTGCGACTGATCCGGATGCTGGATCCACGGGACCAGTCCTACGCGGGCGGGCTGATCAGCAGCCTGATGCGATTGCGACGCTTCGAGGAGGCCCGGGTCGAACTGGAACGGGTCGATTTCGAACACCCCCGGCTCGACTACTGGAGGCTGATGCTGGAGCTGCGGGAACATCGGGATCTGGAGCGCTGGGCGGACGAGTTGATCGCCCTCGCGGAACCGCTCCTCGAGCCACGCGTCTGGTTCCCCAGGGCCTGGCTGGCGTATGTGGCCAAGCGGGATTTCAACGGCGCGGAGGCGCTGGTGGAGGCGATGCCCGAGCCGGACACGTCCGGTGGCCACACTATGGACTACTACTTCCTGAAGCCGGCCTATCAGATCCCGACGCTATGGCTCCTCGGGCGGGAAGAGGCGCTGGCCGAGGTACTCGCCGACGCCAGGGAAGCGATCGACGCCTTCGAGGCCCCGGAGGGCATGCGATTCGACTACGTCCAGAACCTCGATATGGCCTTGATCACCGCGGCCGAAGGCAACGCGGAGGACACCGAGCGGCGGATCGGCCGGCTGCTGAACGCACCCGAGCGGGATCTGGCCGCGAGACAGGGCTATATTTCCGACGCCTGCGGGATTCTCGCCATGTCCGGTGCCGCGAAGGCCGCCGTGGCCTGCATGCGGACCGCGATGGACGAGCCGAGCGAATTCATGCCTTTCCTCGACCCCTACCTGGCTTTCTATGATCCGATCCGCGAGGAGCCGGCTTTCGTCGAGCTACTGGCCGAACTCGAAAACGAAACTCGGGGACAGTGACCCCTTCCACTGACTTCCGACTGCCATCCGGCCGCATACATGTCCTATGATCTGCACTCCGAAACGGGAGCCCGGGCATCACGCATGTCGCTCTTCGCAGAACTGAAACGTCGCAATGTCCTCCGCGTAGCCGCGGCTTACGTCGCCGTCGCGTGGCTGGTCATCCAGGTCGTTGAGACCATCTTCCCGGCCTTTGGATTCGGTGATGCGGCGATTCGCGGCGTCGTCATCTTCCTCGCAATCGGCTTCTTGCCCGCGGTGATATCCGCCTGGGCCTTCGAGCTGACGCCCGAGGGTTTTGTCCGCGACAGCGAAGTCGATCGGAGCTCGCCGACGATCCGGGCGATGGGCAAGCGCCTCGACCGGCTGATCATGGTCGCTCTTGCTCTCGCTCTCGGATACTTCGCCCTCGACAAGTTCATGCTGGATCCTGCCCGCGACAGGGCGAGAGAGCAGGCTATCGCGGAGGCCGCCAAGGAGGCGGGCCGGGCCGAGGCCGAGCGCGAGTCAGCTGCAAGGGCGGCGGATGGCCCGCCGATGGTGGCGGTGCTGCCCTTCGCGGCCGTCGGCGGCGTAGAGGACAGCGTGTTCTTCGCCGTCGGCGTGCACGACGACCTGCTGACGCAGCTTGCGCAGCAACAATCGATGCGCGTGATCTCGCGCACCTCGGTCCTCGAATACAAGGACACGCAGAAGAACATCAGGGAGATTGGCGCGGAACTGGGCGCCGATGCGATCCTCGAGGGCGGCGTGCAGACCGCGGGCGACCGCATCCGCATCAACGCACAGCTCATTGACGCCCGCACCGATGAGCACCTTTGGGCCGAGACCTTCGACCGCGAGCTCACGGCGGCCAACATCTTCGACGTGCAGACGGAGATCGCGCAGGCGATCGCGACCGCGCTGCACGGCACGCTGGCCTCTCCCGTAGAGACCGGGCCAGGCCTGATCCCGACGACGAACATGGCGGCCTACCGGGCCTATCATGAAGCTCTCGCCCTGAGTGAGGAACAACTGGACCTGCAGTCAGAGGCGTATCGGGATCTGCTGCGCAAGGCGGCGACGCTGGATCCGACCTATACCCGCCCATGGGCCGAGCTGGTCGGGAGCCTCACCCTGTCGGCCTCAGGTGGTGACGATCCGGCGGCGATGGCGGAGGCGGAGCAGGCTCTGGCGCACATTCAGTCCGTGGCGCCCGGATCGGCCGACGCCCTGATTGCCCAGGCCTATTACACCTACTATGTCATCAAGGACTACGAGCTCGCTCACGACATCGCGACGCAGGCCCAGACGCTTGCGCCCAGCGACCCGCGACTGGCGGCGATGAAATCCTGGATCGAGCGGCGACTGGGAGACTTCGACGCCCAGATCGAAACCCTCCGGCTGGCCCGGAAGCTGGACCCGCGTAACGAGTGGCGGACCGATACGCTGATGTGGAACCTGACGCTCGCGCATCGCTACGACGAGGCCTGGGCGGAGCTCCAGGCCATCGACAACCCGGGCTACCGGGCCGCGTTTCTGGGTGTCTGGCTGCGCGTGCGGGAGCATCGGGATCTTGGCCGGCTGGCTGGGGAGATGGACGCCCTGTACGAGGAGTACGGCGAGGCCGTGGCGGTGGAGGACCGCCTCTATGCGCGCCTGGTGAACAGGGAGTTCGAGGTTGCCGAGACGCTGCTGAACGAGATGCCCGTTCCCGAGAAGGGACGGGGCTGGCGCGCCGTGCTCATTCCGGATAACACCCTGTACGAGATGGAACTCCGCTGGTTCCTCGGTCAGGACGATCTGTTGGCGCGGCTCGTGAGCGACACCCGCGCCCGCCTGGCCGAGTACGTGCCGAACGGCAGCGTGAAGGACAGCCGGGTCCTGCTGCTGAGCGCGATGCTCACGGCCCTCGAGGGCGAGACCGCCGAGACCGAGCGGCTCATCCGGCGCTGGAATCGCCTGGAGTCAACGGACTGGCCCGAGCGCGTCCACAACCGGGACTGGTCCTGCCAGATCCTGGGTATGGCCGGCGCCGCCGAGTCGGCCGTCGAGTGTATCCGGACGGGGCTCGAGCAACCGAGCCGCGTCATGCCCTATCTGGAGCCGTTGCTGCCCTACTACGACCCGATCCGGGGCGACCCCGCGTTCGTCGCGCTGCAGGACGAGTTGCGGGCCGGCGAGCAGGCGTCATCCGGCACGGTCGAACGACCGCAGTAGTCTTCTCAGGACCCCCGTGTCTGAATCAGCGGAGGCCGCTAACCGGCGCCGTCGTCCAGCGCTTTCCTGAGTTGGTAGAGCCGCTCCAGGGCCTCCCGCGGCGTCAGGTTGTCAGGGTCCAGGGACCGCAGCATGTCCATGGCCGGCTCGGGTTCGGAAGCCGCTGCCAGCGGCAGGATGCCCTGGACGGCCACCTCCGCTGACGCTTCCCTGTGCCTTTCCAGGTTTTCCATATAGGCGCGGGCCCGCTTGATGGCTTCGCCGGGCACGCCCGCCAGCGCCGCCACCTGCAGTCCGTAACTCTGGTTGGCCGGCCCCTCCCTCACGCTGTGCAGGAAGATGAGCTGGCCGGCGTGTTCTGTGGCGTCCAGATGAACGTTGGCGCAGGCGGTCAGCTCTTCTGCCAGCGCCGTCAGCTCGAAATAGTGGGTGGCGAACAGGGTGAAGGCGCCGATGCGCTCGCCGATATAGTGGGCGCAGGCCCAGGCCAGGGACAGCCCGTCGAAGGTGCTCGTGCCCCGGCCGATCTCGTCCATCAGCACCAGGCTCCGGTCGGTGGCGTTGTTCAGGATGTTCGCGGCCTCGGTCATTTCCACCATGAACGTGGACCGGCCGCCGGCCAGGTCGTCCGAGGCGCCGATACGCGTGAAGATCCGGTCCACGGGACCGATCACGGCCGATTGGGCGGGGACGTAGCTGCCCACGTGGGCCAGGAGGGTGATCAGCGCGGCCTGGCGCATGTAGGTGGACTTGCCGCCCATGTTGGGCCCGGTGATCACCAGCATCCGGCGATCGGCGTCCAGGCTCAGGTCGTTGGGGACAAAGGGTTCCTCCAGGACCCGCTCCACCACCGGGTGACGACCGCCGCGTATCTCAAGTCGCGGCTCGTCGGTCAGCTCCGGCTGGGTCAGGTCCAGGCGCAGGGCGCGCTCGGCCAGGTTGGCCAGGGCGTCGGTCTCCGCCAGGGCGGCGGCCATGCGCTGCAGTTCGGGCAGGGACCCGGCGAGGGTCTCCAGCAGCTCCTCGTAGAGGGCCTTCTCCCGGGCGAGGGCGCGCTCCCGGGCGCTCAGCACCTTGTCCTCGAAGGACTTGAGTTCCTCGGTGATGAAGCGCTCGGCGGCCTTGAGGGTCTGGCGTCGCGTGTACTCCGGCGGCGCCTTGTCCGCCTGGCCGCGGCTGATCTCGATATAGTAGCCATGGACCCGGTTGTAGCCGACCTTGAGATTGGCGATACCCGTCCGCTCCCGTTCCCGGGACTCCAGGTCCGCCAGGAACTGGTCGGCGTCTTGGCTGAGCCGCTTCAGCTCATCCAGATCGGTGTCGTAACCCGGGGCGATGACGCCGCCGTCCCGGATCAGCATGGGAGGCTCCTCCACCAGGGCGCGCGCCAGCAGGTCCCGGATCTCCGATGGATCGCCGTATTCGGCGACCAGCGCGTCCAGGCGCGGCGAGTCCAGGGCCCCAATGTCGGTCCGCAGGTCCGGCAGTCGTCCCAGCGCGACTCTGAGCTGGGCGAGATCGCGGGGTCTCGCCGACCGCAGGGCGATGCGGGCGAGTATCCGTTCCACGTCGCCGATTCCCTGCAGATGCTCGCGGATGCCGTCCGCGGCGCCGCGGGTAAGCACTGCGTCCACGGCCTGGAAACGTTCGCGCAGCGTCTGGCGATCGCGGATGGGGCGATTGATCCAGCGGCGCAGGAGCCGCCCGCCCATGGAGGTGATCGTCCGGTCCATGACGCCCGCCAGGGTGTGCTGATGGTGACCGGAAAGGCTGTATTCCAGTTCCAGGTTTCGCCGGGTCGCCGCGTCCATGACCAGCGCCTCGTCGCGGTCCTCCAGACGCAGGGCCCGGATATGGGGAAGGGCGGTACGCTGGGTTTCCTTGACGTAGTTCATGAGGCAGCCGGCGGCACGGATCGCCTCGGTACGGCCGTCGCACCCGAACCCCTTGAGATCCTGGGTCCCCAGCTGACCACACAGGGCGCGGTAGCCGGCGTCATGTTCGAACTCCCAGGGGGGGCGACGCCTGATGCCCGGCTGGTCGTCCAGCCATCCGGGCGCGGCGGCGTCCTCGCTGACCAGGCATTCGGCCAGCCGCAAACGCTCGAGCTCCCCCCGTAACGCTTCCAGGGAATCGGTCTCCATTACCCGGAACCGGCCGCTGCCCAGGTCCAGCCAGGCCAGGCCGATCAGTCCTTCGCCGAAGCTGATGGATCCCAGCAGCGTCTCCCGGCGGTCTTCCAGCAGGGATTCGTCGGTCACGGTTCCGGGTGTCACCACCCTGACGACCTGTCGTTCCACCGGTCCCTTGGATTTGGCGGGATCGCCGATCTGTTCGCAGATGGCGACGGATTCGCCCTTGCGGACCAGGCGGGCCAGATAGTTGTCCACCGCATGCACGGGGACGCCGGCCATGGGAATGGGCTCGCCGGCCGACTGGCCGCGGGTGGTCAGGGTGATGTCAATGAGCCGTGCCGCACGACGCGCGTCGTCGTAGAAAAGCTCGTAGAAATCGCCCATGCGGTAGAACAGCAGGATGTCCGGATGTTCCGCCTTGATGCGCAGGTACTGCCGCATCATGGGCGTGTGTTTTTCCAGTTCGGGGCCGGAATCGGCGGCGGTGGTTGCTGTTTCCTGCATGAGGGACGGGTAGACGAGCCAATCCCGCATCCTAGTCGGCCACAGACACCTCGGCAAGCGCCGCCGGTGGTAGCATGAACCGGTTGACCGGAGATCCCGAAAAACCGTGAAGATTCTTCATGTCGAGACGGGGATGCACCTCTACGGCGGTGCGCTGCAGGCGTCCTACCTGGTGGGCGGGCTTGCCGCCCGCGGCGTGGAGAGCCTGCTGGTGTGCCCTTTCGGCAGCGCCCTGGCTGCCGAAGCTTACCCGGAACCTGTCTCGGTGTTCGCCGTGCCCATGGGCGGAGATCTCGACCTGCCGTTCGTGGGCCGCATTCGCCGCCTGATCAAGACGCATCACCCGGACCTGGTCCATCTCCACAGCCGCCGCGGCGCCGACTGGCTTGGCGGCATCGGCGCCGGGCTGGCGGGGGTGCCGGCGATCCTGTCCCGCAGGGTGACCAACCCGGAGCCTCGCTGGGTGGTGCCCATCAAGTACCGGCTCTTCGACCGGGTGATCGCCATTTCCAGGGCGATTGCCGAAGGCATGATCGAGGCGGGGGTGCCGGAGAGCAAGATCCGGCTGGTGCACAGCGCCGTCCCCCGCCCGGATCCGCTGGCCCAGCGGCGACGCGGTGAGCTGTTGTCGGAGTTCGGGCTGCCGGACAATGCGCTGATCGTCGGGATGGCCGCACAGTTCATTCCCCGGAAGGGGTATGAAGTCCTGATGGGCGCGATTCCTCAGATCACGGCCCGCTATCCGACAGCCCGGTTCCTGCTTTTCGGACAGGGCCCCCTGCAGGAACGGATCCGCGACCGTGCGGAGCGGGAGGGGCTGTCCGAGTCGGTACGATTCACCGGTTTCCGCAAGGATCTGGCCTCCTATCTGGGATGCCTGGACCTGCTGGTTCATCCTGCCCTCGACGAGGGCCTGGGCATCGTTCTGCTGGAAGCCTGCGCTGCGGGTATCCCGGTGGTTGCGACACCGGTGGGCGGGGTGCCCGAGGTCATTCGCGACCGGGTGAACGGATTGCTGGTGCCTGCCGGAGACGCGGAGGCGCTCGCCGGGGCCGTGATGCGGTTGCTGGAGGCCAAGGACCTGCGAATCCGCCTGGGCCGGGCGGGTCGCGAGATCGTCGAAGAGGAATTTTCTGTGGAGACGATGGTGGAGGGCAACCTCCGGGTCTATCGGGAGCTCACCTAGTGCTAGCATGATCGCCATGGTGCCGGACGACACTCAATTAACGGCGCTTGCCGGGGCGCTTGCCGAAAAGATGCTCGCCGAGGGGAAGCGGTTGGCCACCGCGGAATCCTGCACCGGCGGCTGGATCGCCAAGGTCATCACCGACCTGCCCGGCAGCTCGGACTGGTTCGGCTACGGCATCGTGAGCTACAGCAATGCCGCCAAACAGGAGCTTCTAGGTGTGTCCGCCTCGACGCTGGTGAATCACGGGGCGGTCAGTGAGCCGGTGGTTCGCGAAATGGCCGAGGGGGCCATCCGGCGAGGCGGGGCCGATCTGGCAGTCGCCGTCAGCGGGGTGGCCGGCCCGTCCGGCGGAACGCCGGCCAAGCCCGTCGGCACCGTCTGGTTCGCCTGGGCCCGGATCGACAATGCCGGTCTGCGCAGCGATGCGGAATGCCATCATTTCGGCGGCGACCGGGAAGCGGTACGCCGGCAGACCGTCGCCGTCGCGCTCAAGGGTCTGATGGAATCGTGAGCGATCCGCGCAAGCGGCGCCTGTTTTTTGCCCTGTGGCCGGATCCCGACGTTCGCCGGCAGCTGGCGGCCGCCTCGCAAAGCGTGCGGGAGAAGGCCACCGGTCGCCCGGTACCCGATGAGAACCTCCACATCACGCTGGCTTTTCTGGGGAGCGTTGACGCGGAGGTGTTTGCCTGCATCAGCGAGGCGGCCCGGGGGCTGGCGACGGAGTCCTTCGAGCTGGTGATCGACCGGGCGGGATGGTGGCGCAGAACCGGTATCCTGTGGCTCGCGCCGTCGCGGGCACCGGCCAGCCTCAACCGACTGGTCAAGGCCCTCTGGGTGGCCCTGGAACCCTGCGGTTTCTGGCCGGACTACCGGGATTTCCATCCCCACGTGACCATCGCCCGTCGCTGCAGACGCGCAAGCCTGCCGGAGGTGGAGCCCGTTCACTGGCCGGTGCCGGAGATTACGCTGCTGGAATCCCATACAGGCCAGCGTGGTGCCCGCTATACGGTGCTGGATTCCTGGCCTTTGCGCTGATTTTCCTCCGGAGTCGCCGGAAAAGCCGGCTGCCCGCCGACCGGTTATGTGGAATAATCGGGAACTTTCACCCGCACCCCGCAAAGATCACCAGGCAGACTATGGACGACAACAGGAAAAAGGCGCTGGCCGCCGCTCTCGGGCAGATTGAGAAACAGTTTGGCAAGGGTTCGGTGATGCGTCTCGGCGACGCATCCACCCCCCGGGATATGCCCGTCATTTCAACCGGATCCCTGGGTCTCGACATTGCCCTGGGCGTGGGCGGGCTGCCCCGGGGCAGGGTGGTCGAGATCTACGGCCCCGAGGCGTCCGGCAAGACGACCCTGACGCTGCAGGTGGTGGCCGAGGCGCAGAAGGTCGGAGGCACCGCCGCCTTCGTGGACGCGGAGCACGCCCTCGATCCTGTCTATGCCGAGAAACTCGGCGTCAACGTGGACGACCTGCTGGTCTCCCAGCCCGATACCGGCGAGCAGGCGCTGGAGATCACGGACATGCTGGTCCGCTCCGGTGCCGTGGACGTCATCGTGGTGGACTCGGTGGCGGCGCTGACGCCCAAGGCCGAGATCGAGGGCGAGATGGGAGACTCCCACGTGGGTCTCCAGGCCCGCCTCATGTCCCAGGCGCTGCGCAAGCTGACGGCCAACATCAAGCGCACCAACGTGCTGGTGATTTTCATCAACCAGATCCGCATGAAGATCGGCGTCATGTTTGGTAACCCGGAGACCACGACGGGCGGCAATGCCCTGAAGTTCTATTCTTCGGTGCGTCTCGATATCCGCCGCATCGGCGCCATCAAGAAGGGTGACGAGGTGGTGGGCAACCAGACCCGGGTCAAGGTGGTCAAGAACAAGGTGTCGCCGCCTTTCCGGATCGCCGAGTTCGAGATCATGTACGGCACCGGTATTTCCCGAGAGGGCGAGATCATCGACCTCGGCGTCAGGGAGGGCATGGTGGCCAAGTCCGGCTCCTGGTACAGCTACAAGGAAGACCGGATCGGCCAGGGCAAGGACAATGCTCGCCAGTATCTCATTGACAATCCCGACATCGCCGCCGAAATCGAGGCCGGTATTCGCGCCAAGCTGCTACCGCGCAGCGAGCCCGCCGTGGAGTCGGAGGCGGAAGCGGTCGAGTAACTGCGACGCCCGGTGAGCGGCGAATCAGGCGACAACCAGGATCTCACGGCAGCGGACGTCCGGCGCACGGCCATGAACCTGCTCGCCCGCCGGGAATATGCCCGCCGGGAACTGGCGGCCAGACTGGCGTCCCGGGGCCTGCCCGGCGACCTGATCGATCCCGTAATGGACGAGCTGACGCGGGAAAATCTCTTGTCGGACGAACGCTTCGCCGACGCCTTCGTCAGCGCCCGCGCCGGCCGCGGCCAGGGGCCTGTCAGGATCCGTATCGAGCTGGAACAGAAAGGCGTGGACCCCGGGATCGTCGAGCGCGCTCTCGCCGACGCCGGAGTCGACTGGGGCGATCTTGCCGAACAGGTTCGGCGCAAGCGATTCGGGCCCGGCCGGCCCGGCAATTTCAAGGAGCGGGCCCGGCAGGCCCGTTTTCTCCAGTACCGCGGTTTCGCCGCCGAGCACCTGGGAAGGGTACTGGGCCACGAGGACTGAACCCGTCGGGCTGGCGTGCCGCCCGTTCACCGCTTAACCTTCTTCCTTTTACGTTGCTCCAACGCAAACAATGAAAAGCGCTGAAATACGTCAACGATTCCTCGATTACTTCGAGCGCAACGGACACCAGGTCGTGGCGTCCAGTCCCCTGGTGCCGGCGAACGACCCGACGCTGCTGTTCACCAATGCCGGGATGGTCCAGTTCAAGGACGTGTTCCTGGGGCTGGAAAAGCGGCCCTACAACCGGGCGGCCTCGTCCCAGCGCTGCGTGCGCGCGGGCGGCAAGCACAACGACCTGGAGAACGTGGGCTACACGGCTCGCCATCACACGTTTTTCGAGATGCTCGGGAATTTCAGCTTCGGGGACTATTTCAAGCGGGAAGCCATCCGCTACGGCTGGGAATTCCTGACCGAAGACCTGGGGCTGCCCGGCGAGCGCCTGTGGGTGACCATCTACGAAGAGGATGACGAGGCGGCGGGGATCTGGCTGGAGGAAATCGGCGTGAGCCCCGAGCAGTTCCGGCGACTGGGCGCCGACAGCAACTTCTGGGCCATGGGCGATACGGGGCCCTGCGGCCCCTGCACGGAGATCTTCTACGATCACGGCCCGGACGTGCCCGGGGGGCCGCCTGGCTCACCTGACGAGGACGGCGATCGTTTCGTCGAGGTCTGGAACCTGGTCTTCATGCAGTACGAGCGGGCGGCCGACGGCAGCATGAAGCCGCTGCCCAAGCCCTCGGTGGACACGGGCATGGGTCTGGAACGCATCGCGGCCGTGATGCAGGGCACCTACAACAACTACCAGATCGATCTTTTCCAGAGCCTGATGAAGGCTGCCGCCGAGGCCACCGGCGTGAAAGTCCAGGAGAGCCCCTCCCTGAGGGTCATCGCGGATCACATTCGCGCCTGTGCCTTCCTGATCGTCGATGGCGTGCTGCCATCCAACGAGGGCCGGGGGTACGTGCTCCGGCGCATCATCCGCCGGGCGATCCGCCATG
>Ga0209536_100002331_pt1 | contig 30904 bp, 20 predicted proteins | sample DeeMarSeWOR28_12_FD_187461 | JGI IMG/M metagenome (GOLD analysis project Ga0209536, IMG submission 187461) | Marine sediment microbial communities from White Oak River estuary, North Carolina - WOR-2-8_12 (SPAdes) (version 2) | ecosystem: Environmental > Aquatic > Marine > Intertidal zone >...
AGTCGCCTTCCTGGCATCCGACGAAGCCGCTTACATCACCGGACAGGTATTGAGTGTAGATGGCGGAATGATGATGATGTAAATGGAGTTAAATTGAGCGAAAACCACAATATCGCAAAAGCAGTCCCGGAAGCTGAAAAATCATCCACGTTAGAAGAGCAATCCTTGACCAGAAATCCTGCAGGAAATGAATACAGTGCGATTAAAGATGATAATGTGCCTCAATTCATCAATAAGACAGATTATGCTGCAAATTTTGAGGCCTTTTTGAATGACCGTCAGCCAGGGCAGCCATTTTGTTTCTGGTATGGAGCCAATGAACCACACCGGAGGTATCAAACTGGAATTGGTGTTGAAAACGGATATAATACAGATGAAATTGTTGTTCCGTCATTTTTACCGGCGGTTGAAGAAGTAAAAAGTGATATGGCCGATTACCTTTACGAGATTAATCATTTTGATATTCATCTGGGTAGAATGATTACCAAACTGGAAGAGCTTGGTGAATTGGACAATACCCTGATTGTAGTCACATCTGACAATGGCATGCCTTTTCCCAGGGCGAAAGCGAATATGTATGAATATGGATTTCATATGCCATTTGTAGTACGATGGGGTAGTGAGATTAAAGCAAATCGTGTGGTTGATGACCTTGTTAGTCTCACCGATCTGGCCCCAACATTTTTAGAGGCAGCGAAAGTTGAGCATCCTTCTGTACAAAATGGCCAATTTCCAATGATTGGGAAAAGTATAATAAATATTCTCACGAGCGATCAGGCTGGATTGGTAGATGCATCCAGAACTGAAGTTTATGGTGGGAGGGAGAGGCATTCATCATCCAGATGGAATAATCTTTCTTATCCTATTCGCGCGGTCAGAACGCAGCAATTTTTGTACATTAAAAACTTTAAACCTGAACGATGGCCCGCTGGAGACCCCGTGAAGTACGGAGAAAATGATCAACTGGAACCAGGATATCATGATATAGATAATTTTACTGAAAGCTATATTTATATAAATCGCGAAGATCCAGAAGTTCAAAAATATTTTGATCTTGCCGTAGACAAACGGCCCCTGGAAGAGCTTTATGATATTAAAAAAGATCCTGCTTGTTTGTTGAATTTGGCAGAGAATGAAAATTATAACCAAATATTAGTCAATCACAGGAACCTGCTTCAACAACGGCTTGAGACTACCAAAGATCCACGCGTAGCAGATAATGGCGATATCTGGGAATCATACATCAGGTTTAGTCCTATCAGAAAATTTCCTGAGCCAGATTGGAAAGAATAATCCTGCCTACCAGGTGACTAAATTCTTTGCCCTATTTTTCTATAGGATATCCTATATTATTAAGTGAATTATTGTAACGAATTTAACAGACATTAACTAAGTTTACATTTTGTAACTACACGCATTTTTTTGAGATGAATTATGACAAATATTAATAAAGTAAAGCCGATTTTTTTCTTTTTGACAGCCCTGTTTGTAGTTTCTTGTCAGAAGGAGGGTTCTGAAAAACTTGTTTTAAATGATCTGGAATACCTGGAAATGCCTGGATTAAATGTTATGTTGGCTCATGATTTTTATCCGGAAGGACATCAGGGCGGGGTAAGTATTATTCAAAATGGATTACGTGTTGCAACCAATGGAGATTTGCGTCTTGAACCAACACCAGGTCAGTGGCAACCGATTCCGAAAGTTGGTGAACGACAGGTCGATATCGAGAAAGAAGAGATTTGGGTAGAGATGAGTTATCCTGATTCCAGCAAGCATCGCAAAGGATTTAATCCATTAATATATCCGGATCTATATTTTAAGTATTCACTGAAAGTGCGACCTGAAGGAAAATCATTTAAGATAATTGTAGATCTCGATGAACCCCTGCCTGAAGAATGGATAGGAAAGATTGGATTTAACATGGAACTTTTTCCAGGAATCCTATTTGGTAAATCGTACTATTTAGGTCAAAAACAAGGCATTTTCCCTTTACAGGCAAATGGTCCCTTGTTTGAAGATGTCGACGGTAATCTGCAAATGACCCCTATGGCAACGGGAAATATATTGACGATTGCTCCTGAAAGTAATGAGCATCGTATGATTGTAGAAAATATAAATGGAGATCTTGAATTAATTGACGGCAGGGGTCAACATAATAATGGTTGGTTTGTGGTTAGGTCACTTATAAAATCGGGTGCTACAAAGAATGCAGTGGAATGGTTGATAACACCAAACGTCATTAAGAATTGGATGCATACACCTGTCATCCAGATTTCACAGGTTGGGTATCATCCGCTCCAGAAAAAAGTTGCAGTTGTGGAATTGGATGAAAAAGATAAAAATCTTCAAAATATCAGGCTGATCCAGCTTGCCAGTGATGGTAATCATAAAGAAATAATAAATACCAGGGCAGAATTTTGGGGCAAATTTTTGAGATACAATTACCTGCAATTCGATTTTAGTCAGGTGGAAGAAGAAGGAATGTACCAGGTAATTTATGGGGAAACTAAATCCGAGCCTTTTCAGATAAGCAAGGAAGTATTCAAACGTCATGTCTGGCAACCAACACTTGAATATTACTTACCGGTTCAAATGTGTCATATGCGAATTAATGACCGTTACCGAGTATGGCACGACTTGTGTCATATGGATGATGCCCTGATGGCACCACTTGATAGCAATCATTTTGACGGGTATAACCAAGGTCTATCAACCCTTACCACATTTCAGCCAATGGACCCTGTCCCCGGATTAAATAGTGGAGGATGGCACGATGCCGGTGATTATGATCTTCGTGTAGAATCACAAGCAGGAACAGTTCACATGTTGGCCCTCACGTTGGAAGAATTTAACATTGAATACGATCAAACACGGGTAGATCAATCAAAAAACCTGGTTGAAATGCACCAACCGGATGGCAAAAATGATATCATGCAACAAATAGAGCATGGGGTATTAACCATCGTTGGGGGATATGATGCATTGGGGCGGTTATATCGTGGCATCATTTGCCCGACGCTTAGGCAATATGTTCTCCTGGGAGATGCAACCTCTATGACAGATGGTTTAGTGTATAATCCTCAGCTTGATTCCGGAGAGGTTAAGGATAGCAGATCCGGGATTGCTGATGACAGATGGGTATTTACGGAGAATAATCCGTTCAGGGAATTACGTGTAGCTGCTGGTCTTGCTGCAGCATCAAGGGCACTTCAAACCTATAACTCACAGCTTTCTGAGCGGTGCCTATCGATTGCTCAAACCCTTTGGAATGTCAACCAGGATGCAAGGCCAATTATGAAGGTACAGGCAGCAACGGAGTTACTTCTTAGTACGGGCAATCAAAAATATAAGGATTACTTTTTAGAAAATAGCATTGAACTTTCTGGTAATGTTCAACGTACAGGATGGCTGTTGGGGCGGATTTTGGATGGTATTAATGAGGAGGCTTTCACAGCGTCAATTCAGGATTCGGTAGCAGCTTATAAAAACAGAATTGAATTTGAAAGAAAGGAGAATCCATATGGAGTTCCATATAAACCCAATATCTGGGGTGCAGGCTGGGGTATTCAGCAATTTGGTGTAGAACAGTATTTTTTACATTCACGTTTTCCTGAAATATTTCCAAATGATTATATGCTGCACGCCCTTAATTTTGTTCTGGGATGTCATCCGGGGCCCAATAATGCTTCTTTTGCTTCAGGTGTCGGTTCCAAATCAATAAAAGTTGCTTATGGTGTCAATCGGGCTGATTGGTCCTTTATCCCAGGTGGTGTTGTCTCAGGTACTGCTCTTATACGGCCTGATTATCCCGAACTATTGGAATGGCCGTTTTTATGGCAACAAACTGAATATGTAATGGGTGGAGGAGGAACAAATTTTATGTTTTTGGTACTGGCAGCTGATCATGTTTTAGGTATTTAATAAAAATAAAATGGCAAAAAAAGTGCTTATTGTAATTGTACTGATAATGACGATGGTACAGATGAATCTACAAGCAGAAGGGACTATCGCTGAAAAGTATTATTTGTATGTAGGAGCATATACCCAAAATGATGATGAAGGTATTTACATCTATCAGTTTGATGCAACTGATGGTGATTTGAAATATATTTCGACAGTCAAGGGCGTGAAAAATCCTTCCTACCTGGCAATCAATTTCAGGAAAAATTTATTGATTGCCGTAAATGAGATTTCGGAATTTCAAGGGGAAAAATCTGGTTCGATTACATCTTACAGGATAAATGCCGCAGATGGTTCCCTTGTTGAGTTAAGCCAGGTAGCCAGTGGTGGTGGATCCCCATGTTTTATCAGTGTGAATAATTCTGCGACTCAGGCTTTTGTGGCCAACTATGGGGGAGGGAACATTTCAATCTTTCCTCTGCTCCCGGATGGAAGGCTTCAGCCATTTTCTGATTTAAAGCAGCATGTTGGATCAGGACCTGTTATAAACCGACAGCAAAATCCTCATGCACATTCTGTTGTATTATCACCAAAAGAAGATTTCGCGCTAGCTGTGGATTTGGGTATAGATAAAGTAATCACCTATTCCATTAATGGTAAAAAAGGAGATTTGAATAAGGTAAGTGAGTTCAATATGACTCCCGGAGCTGGCCCAAGGCATATTACATTTCATAAGGATAAGAGATTTGCTTTTATCATCAACGAGTTGAATTCAACCATCACGAGTTGTTTATTTGATGCTAAAATAGGGAGCCTTTCACTTATTCAGACCGTAAATACATTGCCATCTGATTTTACAGAAAAAAATTATTGTGCCGATATCCATGTTTCACCAAATGGAAAGTTTCTATATGGCTCAAATAGGGGACACGATAGTATTGTGATCTTTGAAATAGATCAAAAATCAGGAGCGCTCGCATATGTTGGCCATAATTCAGCAAAGGGTAATTTCCCGAGGAATTTTATGATTGATCCTACTGGTAAATTTCTGTTAGTAGCAAACCAAAATTCAAATAATATAGTTGTATTTAAAATAGATCAGGAAACAGGGAAATTACGCGCTAATGGCGTTGAAGTTGAGGTCTCGAAACCTGTTTGCCTTAAAATGATGCCAATTAAATGATATATCTATACAAACCCAGGGGTAAATACAACAATAGTTTGCTTTGAAAAATAATTATGTTGAAATTTAATGATTAGCCAATATTTATATATAATATCATGAATCATCATAAACAACATGCCAAAACCTGTCCCAAAACAGGAACAATTAAACGAAGAGATTTTATAAAAGCATCCATGCTGACGGCAGGTGCTTTTGCATTAAATCCATTCCAGCATCACGTATATGCCAGTGAAACGAAAAAATACGCTACGGATCGGATTATACTTGGCAATACAGGCATAGAAATGTCAAGGTTAGCCATGGGTACCGGAACACATGGTGTAAATCGGCAATCAAACCAGACAAGAAAATTAGGTGTGAAAGGAGTAGGAGAGTTGCTACATGCAGCCTTTGATGAGGGAGTCAATTTCTGGGATTCAGCTGACCAATACGGTACGCATCCACATTTAAAAGAAGCATTGAAATTTGTGCCACGGGAAAAGGTGGTTATTCTTACGAAAACCCATGCTACCACAGAACAGGAGATGAAAGATGATCTGGACAGGTTCCGTCAGGAATTGGGAACAGATTACCTCGATATTGTGTTGTTGCATTTTATGACAGACCCAAATTGGCCTACGATTAAAACCGGTGCTATGGAGGTATTAGCCCAGGCCAGGGAAGACGGGATCATCAGGGCGCATGGAGTAAGCTGTCATACGATGGGCGCACTGCAGGCTGCTGCCAATTCAGACTGGGTTCAGGTGGATCTTGCGCGTATCAATCCATATGCCTCCAGGATGGATGGTGCTGTAAATGAAGTTGTCCCGGTTCTGAAAAAAATGAAACAACAAGGTAAAGGAATAATTGGCATGAAAATATTTGGCGCAGGTGAATTGACAGATAAGGTTGATGAATGCCTGCAATATGCTTTGGCTCAGGAGTTTATAGATTGTTTTACTATTGGACAGGAGGGTTTCGATGAAACTAAGGACTTATTAAAAAGGATCCCGGAGTCCAGTGTGAGAGGATAAGCAATTTCCGATATTCAGGTAATAAGGGCCATGGATTTATGGTCCTTTTTTTATTGCTTGATACACTGCACAAGCTTGGCAAAGTCAATCTGTCTATTGTATACATGTGGTGCTACCCGAATCGCATTTCCTCGAAAGGAGACATACACATTATTTTCAGCCATGGATTTTTTTATACTTTCCAGGTCGAAGTCTGTGCTGAGACGTATCCCAAATAAATGATTGGATCGATATGTTTTTTCTTCTATTTGACATCCGTGCTCAATTAATTCATGTATGGCATCACTTGAAATCATCTGGCAATATTCCTGAATGGCTTTAGGTGTCCATGCCAGAATTTGTTTTATGGCTGCAGCCAGCATTGGAACCAATATAAAATTGCTGCTTTCGCTTACATTATACCTTGCCGCATGTGGTTTGTATACTTCCTGATAGTTAGCCAGGTTCTGAAAATCTTCACTTTCAAGCTTATTGATCCAGCATTCTTCAATAGGGTCACCATGATCAAATTTTTCATTGTAATAAGCAAGACCAAGTGAATACGGTCCCATTAACCACTTATACCCAGCACAAATCAATGCGTCTGGTCGGATATCCTGAACTGAAAAGGGAAGAGCACCAACAGATTGGGATCCGTCAATGATCAGATAACTTCCGTATTTATCGCATTGATTTCGGATTGCTTTCAAGTCAAATAGTGTACCATCTGCCCAATGTACATGAGGTAAGGCAACTACTTTAGTTTTACTGTCTATTGCATCCAGCATATTATCGTTCCAGGTTTTACCTCTCTTCGAAGGCATATTTGTGGGTTGAATTGTTTTGATTTGTGCTCCGGTATCATGCGCTTTTTTCAACCATGGGTAAACGTTGCTGGGAAATTGTTCCTCGACCACCACGATATTTTCGCCAGCAGAGAGCTGAATATTTTTTGCTACATTTGAAATACCATATGAGACACCTGGGATCAAAGCTATTTGTTCATAATTATCCACATCAATTAACCTGGCGAATAGTTGTTTTAATTCTGCAACCGGTTCAAAAAAGTGATCTATCTTAATTTGATATGGCAATTTTTTTTGTGAAATAGCCTTATAGCCAATTTTTTCAACTTGTTTCAACAATGGTGAAAAATAGGCGCAATTTAAGTATGAGACATTTTCAGGTAAGCTAAATTTATCTTTTTGACACTCAAGCATGGGAAAATTCTTAAATTATAAAATTGACCATTAAAATCTAACATTATTTTCATACCAACAACATTTTCACTCACTATGGATTTTTATTTTGTAAATGGTTGCTCTTGAGCCAGTTCGTTTCCTGCATTGCCTATTATAGTAGCATTAAAATAATTGGGAAGGGTGTTTGATGAAAATTTAGCGCATAGAATTTTTTATTTACAATGGATAAATAGTTGTTAATGTTCTAAATTTGAATATAAAACTGATTTTTTTAAGTAGCCTCCTGCAATGAAAAATGCAATAATTTATAATGTATGGATTTTTGTTCTATTTTTTTTAGCATGCGGAAGTAAAAGGGAAACTTCCAATATTTCTGAAATTAAAAATGAAGCCAGTGATAGCGGTTTTGTGGCCAAGCCTCAGGTAATTGAAGAACAGTTCGTATCGACACTATCCATTAATGCCACTGCGCCTGATTTTAGATTACCCGGAGTAGATGGTCATTATTATTCGCTCGCTGATTTTGATGATGCCGATGTCCTGGTGATCATATTCACCTGCAATCATTGTCCAACTGCACAAGCCTATGAAGATAGGATCATTGAACTTGTGGAAGATTATAAAGAGACAAACGTTCGAATTATTGCTATATCACCAAATTCTGTGAAGGCATTGCTTCTGGAAGAAATGGGATATTCAGATCTTGGTGATTCCTATGTAGAAATGCAAATTCGGGCCAGGGATAAAAGATTTAATTTTTTATACCTGTATGATGGAGACACGCAGGAAACTTCGATAAAATACGGACCCGTAGCTACGCCACATGCTTTTGTATTTGATAAGGAAAGGAAATTGAAATATTCCGGAAGGCTGGATAATTCAGAGAAACCAGGTACTGCAAATGCCGATGATTTGAGAAGTGCTATTGATGCGGTAATGTTGAATGTTGAGATCCTTGAACCTATCACAAAAACTTTTGGGTGTTCTGTAAAATGGGGATGGAAAATGAGCTGGACAAATAAGGTGAATGAGGATTGGCTTAATATGCCTGTCGCGCTGGATGAAATTAGTGATGAAGGTGTACGTATTATGATGAACAACGATTCTGAGAAACTCTGGCTGATAAATATCTGGGCGACCTGGTGTGGCCCATGTGTGATTGAATATCCTGAATTTATAAAAATACATAGAATGTATATGGGCAGGGATTTTGAGTTTATTTCTTTGAGTGCAGATAAAATTGAGCAGAAAGAGAAAGCATTAAAATTCTTGCAGAACAAGCATTCAGCAGTAAAAAATTATATTTTTTCCGGGAATGATATTTATAAACTGATCTCAGCTGTCGATCCAAACTGGGATGGAGCTTTGCCATACACGGTTCTCATTGAACCGGATGGAGAGGTAGTTTATAAGCAAATGGGATCAATTGATCCCCAGGAGTTGAAAAAAGTGATCGTAGAGCATCCTATGATAGGGAGGTATTATTAATGACTCAAAAGTAGTCTTCCTTTTTTATGATGCCTTCCTTCATTAGTGCCTGAAGCACTAGTTCAGTCATATCGCTTTTGAAGGCGAATTCATACCGGATATCCATGACATAGGCCTTAAGACGCATTTTCAGGTAACTTTTTTTGTCCTTGATCTCCTGGAAAAAAAGTGCAACAATTGGTTTGTCAAGGTAAACGAACCTGGATACCTGAGCCCCCTCAATGGCAATTTTGCGTACCTGCTCTGTATCAATGTCCATAGGCAAATAAAATTCGGCTACGACCTGACAATTTGGTTCTCCCGAATTGGAGTTCGATACGGATTGATTCATAACTTCAGCATTCGGTACACTCACCACACTATCATCTGCAGTTACAATTCGGGTTGATCTTAGTCCAATTTCCAGAACTTCACCGTAATAATTCCCGATTTCTATTTTATCTCCTACCTTAAAAGGTTGATCAAATATAATCATGATGCCCCCGAATATATTTTTCAGGATATCCTGGGCGGCAAAACCCACAGCTACTCCCACCGAGGCAGAGAAAGCGATCACCGTTGTCATGGATGGCGCAAAAATGCCTACGATAATAAAGGTCAGGACAAAGGTCCAGGATACAATCCGAAAAAGGGGGATTAAACCTTTTATTGTGAAGCGGTATTGGGTACTTTTCTCAGCAAAAAAGTTCAGAATCCTGATCCCGATCTTAATACCGATATAAGCGAGAATGATGATGATTATTGCCCACAATATTTTACTGGTCGTGATGAAATCATATACCGGAGTTAATGTTTTTACTGGTGCCTGAAAAATATTAGTGGAGGCGGAATCCAAATTTGGATCTATTGCTCTGAGACTATCATCAAGCTGTAATATGGCAGAATCTGGACTATTAGCTTGATTAGTTTTAGCATACGAAGGAATACTACTATTTAAAATTCCAATTATCAATAATAGAAATATTTTGGGTATAAATTTCATCGTCAGTAAATGAGATTTTTTGATTTTAACATGTTAATTGACTGTCGATAAATCAGTGGATTTACCTCGTACCAGTTATTCCGCTCGATAAGGATGCCATCGTCAAGAAGCATTACGATCAATAGATACAATTTATCCAGGGGTTTTTTATAAACTTCGCCCAAATGTTCTAATGTCAGTCCATCGTGCATAATTAAATGATATATGATAAATACTTTTTCGGGATTTAGTTTGCCAACAAATGAAAGGTCGGGTGGATCGAAATTGCTTATTTCTATGGTATCTTCGGTGATGTTCCTCGTAGAGAGCAACCAGTAGGTGAGGGCAAGGGAAATATTGCCTTTTGCAAAATCATTCAGATCATTAAAAAACTGGGTTCTTAAAAAGATCTGCTTTTCTTCATCATTTAATTTGCTAAATCTCTTGCTGCTTTTATTTCTATCCGAAGGCATAAAGATTATTTTATAACCGCTAATATTGTTTTTTTTCATGATGAGTTCCTTCAATTCTTCATCACTGAAGGGATTCATATTGATCTGATAGCCAAAATAACCGGATAGTTCAATGGTTTTATTTAGATAACTCCACGCATAGATATTTGCGCTGAAAAGCCAGAATACATCTTTGTAAGTTTTCGATATAAGCTTGATAAACAAATTCAGGTTCTCAAACCCATCAATTGTGCGCAAATAGTAATTCTGAATATTTTCAATAATGATGGTTTTGCCTTTATGTTTTTTATTGATAATATCAATAATTTCTTCAACAGTACCTATTTCTTTTTCATTGAGTATTTGGCACCATGCATCCAGAAAATCTGCTTCATCCTTTATATTTATTAACCGATTTTCGTAAAGTAATCCACCTTTGTCCGGATGGTTAGTGATAAAATAATTGATCAGTGTGGTATGTCCACTCCATTTTTCACCAATGATCACAGTTGGAGCATATTTACCTTGTTTCCAGCTATCGTATGCTATTTGTAATTGATTGATCTCAGATTTTCTGCCTGTAAAAAAGCTCATTTCTGTTAAGGGAGTGATTTTGTATAACCTTTGGTATATGATAGGCAGGCTATTGATCTTTTGATTGGCTTCTAAAAGAAAATCTGATAATTCTGTTGCGATACCATATCCTGCTCCATCAAATCCAATCCTTTTTTTCCAGGGCAAAAGTAGCTGCTCACCCTTAACCAGGTAAATTTTACCGGTTCGAATGAATTTTTCTTTATAAAAGATGAGGTTGTTCCAAACTTGGATTCCAACTTCTTCACTTCTTTTCAATGCCTTGGCCTTCATGACGATCATTCTCAGGTTGAAGGCATTTTCATTTACCGTTAGCTCGAGGGTCGACTTATTGAATTCATGTATAATATGATTTAATTCCTGGATCGTATTACGTTCAAATGATCGGATTGATTTGATAATTTCATCAATCTTGTTTTGCGAACGTTCCATGCCTTCAGAGGTAAGTTTCGGGATGTCCTTTATGTCACATTCCCCTTTGTCGATTGATTCGATAACTGATGAAAGATTGAATACGATTACACTCTCGATGTTACTTAATTCAGACTGCTGACTTTCAACATGATTAATAATTTTTGATTTCAGCTTTGAACATGATTCCTTCAAATCCGGATAGTATTCAAAACTGATAAGCTCTCTTGGTGAAAAAGAATCCAGGTCGGAAGCCTTTAGTGGCCTGTCATAATCGGTAAGTTTTGTCAACCACCTTTTTGTTGAGATTTCCTGAAGATAACTGTTAATGTTCAACTCGATATGATTGATCTTCTCAGGTAAATTATGATCAATCAGTAACTCATAGGCTTTATCGAAATTTTCAATATCAACTGCTTGTTTTAATCCATCAAGCGATTGCTGAATAATTTTGGCGTGATTTTCTTTTGCTTTACCTAGGGAGGTGAATAATTTATTACTCGTTTCGGAAATTTGCTTTTTATTTTCCTCCAGAAGATCAATAATTTCTGCATTACTTACTTGATAATCCGCGTTGACAACATTGATTTCTGTTTTACAGAAATAATTCAAATTATATATTTCCTGGTCGATCTTCCAATCTTCAAACAAGCCAAATAAGGTATTTCCCCATCCTTTATTCTGGATGTCAATTTTTTTGATTATTGAATCTTTTTTCCCGGCCCTGTTTTGGTATTTCAAGAAAAGGCTTGGGTATTCAAACGTTCCTGAAATTTGCGAAGATTTTTTAATTCCCCGATCAAAGGCCAGGAAAGCCTGATCAACTTTAGTTTTTAAAGTTTCAATGTTTTTTATTAAATCAGCTGATTCTCTGGAGAGATCTATTATAAATTCTTCATGATCAATTTTTTCATCATTGCCATTAATACTTTTCTCAATGAGTATATTGTTTATTTTCTGTTCTTTACTGAGTGCACTTTTTACTGCGTGGATACTTTTTTTAGTAAAATCATAAATTACCTCATGTATTTCTTCGAATAATACATTCTCAATTTGATATGCCGCCAAGCTTCTGTAGGGGATGCTGTATTTCCAGAAAGGAATTCGCTTAACTTCTTTTTTGAATAGTTTTCTAGAAAAATTAAGCATTTTTAACGGCAAAACGGATGTTTTATACAAAAACAATTTGAAAATTTTACCTGATCTGACAAATCTTGAGTCTGAGGCGGATATATAAAACCTGTTTTTACTTTGCTCCTGAGTTTTATATTTTGGAAGAGATTGGATTATTTTTTTGACATCAAACCTGAATACATCCAGATCTAATGAATAAATAGAGTCCCCTTTTATAGCATAATAGTTATTGAATTTTTCAATTTTTCTTTCCTGATATTTCTTGGAAATATTAAAAATAGTTTGCTTTTCTGTATTAGGAGTAGCTTCAAGAGTGTGAATTAATTCATTGTTAAGCTGTTGAAAATTTTCGAGAAAGGAACCCAATTCAGCATTCTTTTTTTCACAAATTCCTATGATCTGGTGACTTATTATTTCCTTAAGGGGGGAAAGGATCCTGTTTTTACTCATATGTTTTTGACGTTATTAGTTAGGATACGTCACATTTCTGTTGAAACAAATAAACTTTAAAATAATCAATTGGAACCGTAATTCAAGTAATCAATACAAGATTGAAAAGAAACCCCTTATGGTTTTTATGTGATTCCTGGGTTCATTTAGTTCAAGTTCATAGTAGTAGGTTCCGGAAGGCACTTTTTTACCATTCACATTTCCGTTCCAATTGTTGTGGTATCCTACTGCTTCATAAAGCGTATACCCATATCGGTTTAGGATTTTTAATTTGCTATCCGGGTAATGTTCGATATTATCAATGGTAAAATATTCATTGTACTTGTCTTTATTTGGTGTGATGATATTGTAGGTGCGTATCTCAGGTATAAACTCAACGCAGGAGGTATTTGAAATAGATGTTGAGCGATTTCCATCTTTCTCTATGGCTTTGATTTCAAAACAAAAATCAAATCCTTTGTTTTGATTCTCATAGGAAATTTGCTGATCTGAAGTGGTTTCGAGTAGTACATATTCCCCGCTATCTATACTTACCCATACTTCATAATGATCAACACCTTGTTCCCAAATCTCATAATTATTCCAGGTAATTATGGCTGTTTCCTCCTCCTTTTCGGTTTGCAGAAGTATACTCCTGTGCACTAAACTGCTTATTTTGTCTTTACAATCATGGTTCGATTCTACTTTATATTCATAGGAATTTTCGTGGATATTTACATCCGTGTCGGTGTATGAATATTGGTCAGCATTCAGGTTGGCTACAATACGCCACGCATCTTCGCCGGCCTTTCTTCTATATAGGATAAGGTCTTTTGGGAAAAAGCTGGCATTTTCCATTTTCCAATGTATGTCTAATGCATTAGATTGTATAGAAGAAGCCGTAACATTTATGATTTCAATAGATGCAGGTTTTATATAAATGTTTTTTTCAATATAGGCCCTGGTGTTGCTACACACTGTTCCCGTATCAAAAGCAACTGATATAATCGTATGATCACCTTCACACAAAAATTCATGAGAAAATACCTTTTTAACAGACGCGGTATCCGAAAATTGCTCTCCATCTATTTCCCAGTTGGCAAACTGATATAGTGTATCTGTATCAAGGTTAAAATTAATTGGTTCACCAATTAAGAAAGTGTCTTTTTCGGTAATAATTTGCCCTATTTCAGAAGGATTGCGCCGGATGTACACCAATAGTGTATCTGAGGTACCATCACAGATTGTATCTGTAACACTTAACTGATCAAACCATATACTGCCCATGCCGTACGATTCCCAGTCAATAGCAATATTATTTGTCCCATTCCCACTGGAAAAAGTACCAAAATCTGTTTTCCATGCATAGGTCGACGCATTTGTAAAGTAAGCATAGTAAGGGATGTTAACAATGTCATTTGAACACAATGTATCCGGACCGTATGGCGCCTCCGGATCCAGCTGTATGTTGATTTTTACCTGATAATTTATTGTATCAGATACACATCCGTAACGGTTTGTAACAAGCAGTTGAACTTTGGCTTTATCATTGGTCTCCCCCCAGTCAATACCTATGCTATCCAACGTCTGGCTCGTCAATGAACCGCCTTTTACATACCATTGATGATCATTTTTTTCTTTTTCCTGGATGAAATATGCTACATCGCTTGTATTCGGACAAACCGATCTGGGGCCTAATATTTTTGCTTCAGGTGCAACCACACGAATAATTTTTAAGGATGTTTCTTCATTTCCGTTACTGCAATCATCTCCGCCTGTTGAGGCCTTAAGTGAGACCAGGTATTCACCGGTTTTTGTATAGGTATGATATACAGGTGTATCCAGGTTAGAGACAATAGATTTTCCATCTCCAAAGTTATATTCAAATAAGGTATATATCGAGTCAACCAGAGGTGTGAATGATATTTCTGATCCAAGACACAAACTGTCAATTGGTGTATATTCGTTTTGGTCCTCGACCAGAAAATCAATATTCAGATTCCCGAGACTTGCCCCTGTAGCATAGCCAAATGATTCATTATGACCAAATCCATAGACGTAAGCAATAAATCCTGCACTAGATCGGATCGTATGATTACCGCCAACAGTATTGATACGGGTATAGGCGTATTCGCTGTTGACTACATCGACAAAACTATTTCCGATAGGAGCTCCATCAAAGGTTATTGCGGAAATTTCACTTTTTTTTGTGACAATATTTAATGAGTACCTCGATAGTGTAGCTATGGAAGGTGCATTAAAGGTAATCTTCTTTAAAAGTTGTTCGTTCGGGCTAATAGGAATGAGGAACGGATCCCCCAAAGTACCATCACAATCCATTGTCCGGCTATATTGTCCAACGGAGATTGGCTTGTCTGATGTCACCTTGAGGACAGAAGGGGATAAGATTTTGACAAACTCACCGGCATCCAGCACATAGGTGGTCCCATTGGCCGTTATGGTTGTATTATCCTGGGTTGCCAAAAATTTAATTATATCACCTCCAAATCGATTTTCAAGGGGTATAACAATAAAATTTCTACCAAGAGTATTTGTCGGATACATTTGAGCATATAAATGGTCATGTCCGTTTACTACATTACATTCCCCGACCTGCGTATACATATTCCCTGAAAAAACAGCGAAGTTCCGGCAACCAGTTTGATTAGTCGCAATAATTTGAGATCCCGTCAAATCAGCCCTGGCCTGTAACTGATAGGTCTGCCCTTTCTGTAGCGTAATCCGAAAAGGTACATGAGCCGGATTTCCACCTTTTGTTGTGACTGAAGGAATGATCTCCACCTCGGTAGAATCCGTGATGCCTAGGATTAAAAGTTCAGCATCGGAATTTTCATTGTTATTCCGGTTGCCATCTTCCCAGTGAGAAAGTACAAAATAATTATTTCCTAGTGAATATGTTGGTAAGACTACGGTCATGTCTGCGCTATATTGGCGTTTATTCATGGCGTAGACACTCACATTATTATCCGTTTCAATGTGAAGGCCTTTATTTTCAATAATATTGGTGCCCATTGCCATGGCCATTGAGGTTGGTATAATGATTTTTTTAGTGGCATCCGGGTAAATTTCAAAATCAATCGGGGTGAAGGCAGGTTGTCGAGGCATGGTCACTGTTCCGCGAGTGGTATCATCTGCACTAATATACAATTCAAGAATTACAGGATTATTACTGCTTTGCAGCCAGTTGGTCATATAACCTACCCAAAAATCTTTTCCTTCAGTTGACAATCCCTGAGCAAATAGCTGGCCGGACATTGAAAAAATGATGAACAGATTTATTAGTTGAATAACCTTTTTGAGGATATCTCTTTGCATGACCGGTTGTTCAAAGTTTAAAAAGTCATAGTCAAATATACGTCCAATCCATTAAATATTTATTGATTGTACAGAGATATATTATTTTGATATTTTTTATTAATAATCCGTGAAATGCTAATTTCAATTTCTATATTGGTGGTTTGGAACTATTATAATTGGTCATATGAAGCAATTTAGAGCCAGGTATAAAATAGCATTCACGCTGTTTACGGTGATTTTTCTTTCATTAAATCTCTATGCGCAAACTACTGCAATAAAAGCCGGGTTTTTATTTGATCCGGAAACAGGAATTTTTGTAAAGCAAAAAATCATTTATGTAGAAAATGGACGGATCAAAAGCATTTCAGATTTCAGATCAGATGTTAAAGCTGACCACATAATTGATCTTTCAGATCGCTGGGTAATGCCGGGTTTGATGGACCTTCATGTGCACCTGGAGGGCGAGTCTTCTCCTTCTTCATACCTGGAAGAATTTACTAAAAATACTGCTGATCGTGCATATGATGCAGCTGTTTACGCTAAAAGAACCTTGTTGGCTGGCTTTACCACAGTACGCGATCTGGGAGGATCAGGAGTAAATACATCACTTTCCAGGGCAATTGCACTGGGTAAGGTAGAAGGTCCCCGGATTTTTTCAGCTGGCAAGGCAATAGGAACTACCGGGGGGCACGCAGATCCGACAAACGGATACAGATACGATCTGGAAGGTGATCCGGGACCAAAAGAGGGTGTGGTCAACGGCAGGGAAGAGGCCCGAAAAGCAGTACGTCAGAGATATAAAGAAGGAGCACACGTCATTAAAATAACAGCGACAGGGGGTGTACTCAGCCTGGCCAAAAGTGGCATGGCACCACAATTTACCATGGATGAATTGGAAGGCATCATTGAAGCTGCCAATGATCTTGGAATGATTACTGCGGCCCATGCTCATGGCGCAGAAGGAATGAAACGAGCTGTGCTTGCAGGTATTACAAGTATCGAGCATGGTTCATTAATGACCGAGGAAATCATGGATCTCATGAAAGAAAGAGGTACTTATTATGTCCCAACGCTTTCTGCTGGGATTTTCACTATGGAAAAGGCTGAAATAGAAGGATATTATCCCTCAATTGTGGTCCCCAAAGCAAAGGAGATTGGCGCTCGGATGCAAGGAACATTTACTAAAGCTTATGGCAAAGGAGTGAAAATTGCGTTCGGTACTGATTGTGGAGTTTCTCCGCATGGTGAAAATGCGAAGGAATTTCAATATATGGTTGAAGCGGGGATGAAACCTGCAGATGCTATAAATGCAGCAACATTAATCGCTGCGCAACTTTTGCGTGTTGATGATGAGTTGGGCCAAATTAAAGTTGGTTACCTTGCAGATATCGTGGCTGTTAAAAAAGATCCATTGGAGGATATCAGGATATTGCAGGATGTGAGCTTTGTCATGAAGGAAGGGGTGATATATAAGCAGTAACCTGTAATTAATATATTAAAGAGAAACTGATACTTTTTTAAAGTTTTACCGTTAAAAATACTATAGGTAATAAGAAAAAAATTACCTAAATGCCCACGGTTCCCATTTTTGGGATTTTGCCATAAAAGGTTGTAATTTTTAAATAGTAAAAATCTTAATCAAAGCGTCATGCCTTGTAAAAAACTAAAAGAATTTCTTGATAAGCATGAGGTTCCTTATATCACCATAACCCATTCACAAGCGTTTACTGCGCAAAAAGTTGCTGCTTCAGCGCATATTCCAGGTAAAAATATGGTTAAAACTGTAATGGTGGTCATCAACGGACACATGGCCATGGCTGTGCTACCAGCCTCTTATCATGTGGATTTCAATCTGTTGAAAGAAATCACAGGTGAGGGTAATATTAGATTAGCAAGTGAAACCGAATTTAAAGATATGTTTCCGGATTGTGAGGTTGGTGCAATGCCTCCATTTGGGAATCTGTATAATATGGAGGTTTATGCTGCTATAGTACTTACTGAGGATGAAGAGATTGCCTTTAATGCAGGCACACATACTGAAGTAATTCAAATGGCCTACCGTGACTTCGAAAGGCTGGTTCATCCGAAAATTAGAAAATTTGCGATTCACTAACCATTTTCTACACTTTGACCATAAACCCGGGTTGTATTTTCAGTCCGGGTTTTTTATGCTAAATTGGCAACCTCAATTTTTAATTTTTACATAAATGAATAAGTGGTTCAAGTGGATTTTACTCATTTTTGCGGCACTCATTTTATTGCTTTTCGTTGTTCTATATCTGAATGTAAGAGACAGGCATCCAGGATATTCCATTGACTTATCTATAAAGAGCGATCAACAAATGGTTCTCAAGGTGGGATTTTCTGCGGTAAGCATTACACCCGAAATCCCGGACAGATGGACAGATGTAAATAATGATGCCAAATATATCCCTGAAGATGGAGATACTTTTGAGGACCTGAATCAAAATGGACAATTTGATCCGATCTGGATAGCGGGCTTTGGCAATAAACGTGCAGCAAATGGTATACATGATGAGTTATGGGCAAGGACCATGGTGGTGGATGATGGCCAATCACGCATAGCCATTACATCGATTGATGCCATTGGATTTATGAATGATGATATACTCGATACAAAGGAATTGATTAGTGAATCTTCGAAAATTACATATTCAGTTATTAGCTCCACACATACCCATGAGGCCCCGGACCTTCTTGGATTATGGGGAAACAGTTACTTTAAAAGTGGCGTGAATTCGGAATATATGACTTTTGTAAAAAAACAAACTGCAAAATCCATTGATGATGCTGTATTAAATTTGAAGCCAGCCGTATTAAAAATGGCTATTAATCCAAAAGACGCTATCATTGTTGTTAAGGATACTCGTCAACCCTATGTTTTTGATGAAGGACTGCGATTGATACAGGCGATAAGTCTTGAAACCGATGAAACAATAGGGACACTGGTGGCCTGGGCAGACCACCCTGAAACTCTTTGGAGTGAGAACCTACTGATCAGTTCCGATTTTCCTCATTATGTGCGGGAGGGTGTTGAAAAAGGTGTTTATTCTGGAGATAGTCTGATCCATGAAGGTGTTGGAGGTATAGCAGTTTACCTGAATGGAGCTATTGGTGGATTAATGACAACTCATCCAAGTCTTGATGTTAAAGATTTTGTAACAGGAGAAGTATATAGCGAACCAACCTATGAAAAAACGAAAGCCCAGGGAGATTATCTTGCCTATTTAGGACTGAAAGCATTGGATAGTTCTGGTTATTATGTTGAGAAAGCAGGGATTTCAATTCGTGCCAAAACCATTAATCTGAAATTTAATAATCCTTTGTTTCGGTTAGGAGCCTTGCTTGGCGTATTTGACAGGGGAATGAATGGCTGGATGGAGGTACGTTCAGAACTCGCTGTATTTTCCATCGGTCCGGCGCACTTCGTCACCGTCCCTGGAGAAATTTATCCGGAAATCATAAATGGTGGGGTAGAAGCCCCTGATGGGCAGGATTTTGATATTCAGCCTATTGAAGTTCCTTTCATTCGCTCTCAAATGAAAGGTGATTTTAATTTTGTATTTGGAATGGCCAATGACATGGTAGGATACATTATTCCAAAAAGTCAATGGGACGAAGAAGCACCATTTACCTATGGCCGTGATAGTGCCCCCTATGGTGAGGTTAATTCAATGGGTCCGGAAACGGCTCCAACTGTTCACGGGAAGTTGAAGCAATTACTTGAAGAGTTTTATTCAAATTAACTGAGCTGGATGCAACACATTCTCCTTCTACCTGGAAAAAGGAGAACATGTAAACGCATTGATCGTTCGGGTGTTAATCTTCGCTTTTGGTTTTGGTCCATGCCCCTAGGATAAAACCTGAAATGGCAATGAAGACCATATCATATCCACCGGTGATCCAGGAAAGCTCATATGGAGCCTGAGCAAACATATCACCTGTCATTCTCGAAAGAAAATTAAAAGTAAAAACAATCAATAAACCAATGCCGGCTCCTTTGAGACCACTGCGTACCTCCAACTTGATGAATAACCAAGCCAGGACATATAGTGGTGCAATTGTTGCAAGAAAATTTGTGATCCAGGCTCCGGTACTGGGCGGATTTGCTTCAATGGCGGCCTGGTCGAGTCCGACCATCTCCATCCACGCGTCACCAAATAATGGCCCGTACCATAGAAAACCCAGGCCAATTGAAAGAATTACACAAACGAGAATTGCAAGATGATTGAATGTTAGATTAGAGCTCATGGATATAATGGTTTAGTTAGCAGGTAAAAGATATGAATATTATGTGAAATTTTCATTTAAATGAATAATTGACCGGCAGATTTATTTATACAATTTGAGATAAATCGTTGATTAGGGATTAGATTTGCCTGGTGCAGGTATATACTTTTAATCATGAAAATGTTATGGATTTATGGAGGTAGCATCAATTTCGCAGATCAAAAGAGAATTAAGTGAACGCTCGTCGGAGGAAATCATTGAATATTGTCTGAGAATGGCAAAATACAAAAAAGACAATAAGGAATTGTTGAATTATCTTATGTTCGAAGCATTTGATGAATCCAGCTATATCGAAGAGCTCAAACAGGAAATTGTGCAGGAGTTTAATGGCATTAACATAGATTCGGTCTATTATGCTAAAAAAAGTATCCGGAGAATTTTGCGGTTTGTAACCAAGCATATCAGGTATTCAGGGATAAAGCAAACGGAAGTAGAATTGCTGATCTTTTTTTGCAGGCAATTTAGAAGCTTACCCATTTCATTTCACCAAAGTAAAGTATTGATGAACGTGTACGACCGGCAACTTCAGCATATTCAGAAAGCCATGAAACAGCTCGATGAAGATTTACAATTTGATTACCAGGGTGAACTGGAAAATATTAATTGCCCACTTCCCATGTGAGAAATCAGACCAAGACTGCTTCCTTATTTTCGATAAATTCATCATAGGTACCCAGCTTATCAACAAACCCATCAGCATTGATTTCCACAATTCTATTAGCAACGGTCTGGGTAAATGTATGGTCATGAGAAGTAAACAGAACTGTACCTGGAAATCGCTGCAAGGCATTATTAAAGGCTGTGATTGACTCGAGGTCAAGGTGGTTGGTCGGTTCGTCTAGTATCAATAAGTTTGCTTCAGCAAGCATTATCCTGGAGAGCATACACCTAACTTTTTCTCCACCTGAGAGTACGTTACACTGTTTTAAGGTTTCCTGGCCGCTGAATAACATTTTTCCAAGAAATCCACGAATGTAGATTTCATCTTTTTCTTCTTCAGAATATTGTCTCAACCAGTCGATAAGATTATCATCAGATTCGAAATATGCTGAATTCTCATTTGGCAGATATCCTTTGGTGATGGTTTGCCCAAATCTGAAATCGCCACTATCTGCCTGATCTTCTTCCATCAAAATCTTGAATAGAGTGGTTATTGCCAGTGTATCCTCACCAATAAAAGCAATCTTATCTCCCTTATTGACGAGCAGATCAAGGTTATTGATCAATCGTTTGTCATTAATGGATTTATTGAGGTTTCTAATTTCTAATATCTGGTCTCCGGCTTCTCTTTTTTGCGTAAACATGATTGCCGGATATTTTCTTGATGAGGGTTTAATTTCCTCAATATTAATTTTTTCCAATAATTTCTTGCGGCTGGTTGCCTGTTTTGATTTTGCTGCATTTGCACTGAACCTGGCAATGAATTCCTGAAGCTCTTTTTTCTTATCCTCTGCTTTTTTATTAGCAGATGCCCGTTGGCTTAATGCCAATTGACTGGATTCATACCAGAAAGTGTAATTACCTGTAAATATTTTAATGCTACCAAAATCAATATCGGCCACATGGGTGCAAACGGTATCTAAAAAGTGACGATCATGTGAAACAACAATCACCGTATTCTTAAAACTCAACAAATAATCCTCCAACCAGGTGACCGAATGAATATCGAGATCATTTGTCGGCTCATCAAGAATAAGTATATCGGGATTGCCAAAAAGGGCCTGTGCCAGTAATACTCTTACTTTCTGATGACCATTGAGCTCTTTCATCAATTTATAATGCTCACTTTCCTTTATTTCCAGTCCGCTCAATAATGCTGCTGCATCGGACTCTGCATTCCATCCATCCATCTCCGCAAATTCCATTTCGAGTTCTGAGGCCCGATGTCCGTCTTCTTCATTGAAATCTGGTTTGGCATAGATGGCATCTTTCTCTTTCATGATCTCCCACATTTTTTTATGCCCCATCATTACCGTATCCAAGACGACAGCATCATTAAATTCGTGATGGTTTTGTTTAAGCACAGACACGCGTTTGGCTGGTTCGATATGAACTGATCCGGAATTTGGTGCGATTTCACCCGTCAGGATTTTCAGAAAAGTCGATTTTCCAGCTCCATTGGCACCAATTACGCCATAACAATTTCCCGGGGTAAACTTAATGTTCACTTCATCAAACAGCACCCTTTTCCCGTACGCAAGTGAAATATTTTCAGTGGAGATCATATTGGTTCAATTTTTAAGGGCGCAAAAATAGGTGTTTTCTTTCGCATCGCGAAATATTCCTTAATCTAAATTCTCAGGTTTTAAGTCTCACTTCACCATTTAAATATTCACCTGAAATTTCATTCTTATTTCTTACCCTTAGGCTTAATTTTTGCTTTATTTTTTATAAGGTATTGTATTGGAGTATTGCTTGAAATCATGGCATATAAAATATTATACGGTATCATTATACTGATCTTGACCAATTCCTGTACACCTCTCATAATTCAGGAAATTGGAGAACTACGTAAAACGGAATTTAATGATCTCGAACTTTACCCAGATGTAGAGCCGAATGAACTGCGAATTGATATAATAAGAAATTCCTATTCTACGTATATCAATGGGATTTTATATAGTGAAGACATACCATATCATCCTTTAGGTTTTAACCTGGGTAATGGATTGTTTTATGATTTGAATGGAAATCTGGGTTTAAGAATCGAATATTTTCTTGGGATAGTTTCTGGCCGACCTTTTGAAATTGAAGAAAATATTAATCCTAAAAACTTAAATCGAAATATACTTTATTCATATATCAATGATTCTCTTGTCGCAACCAATTTGTTTAACAATACAGAAAAATACAAATACCATAAAATCGGCCAAGATGATAGTGTGATCTATAAGACCAAAAAATTTAAATATGCTGTAGTAAAAACTGATTCAACACATGAATATATTTTCAGAAACCGTAAACCGGTGATTATTTATCAGTTTAGTAAGAATCATTTCAGTACTGGTAAGAATTGGAATCAAAGGATTTACTATCTAATAGAGAATCAGATAATCCTTGGCAAGGCATATTCAGTTTTTATAACAAATGATTCAAAAACTATAAAAATTTATACTCAACGTCAAAAACAAAAATCCAGGCCGTTGTTTACAATAGTAAAGAGCGAAGGAAAACTCATCATCTATAACAGTAAAAAGGTGGGTAAAAAAATTGAATTTAATGATTGGGGAATCACTGTATTGGGGCCTCAAAGTTTAATTACTACCTATAAATTAAAAAACACTCCAGGGGAAAACAAAATGGGGATGTAATCTACTTTATGGAAAGAAATGTTGTATTTAAATTTTTTCATTGTATATACTTGGATGTTTTATTGAATAGAAAATAATCAATAGAATATTTACCACCTCCGAAAATAAGTAAGGTTACATACATCAAGAGATAAAGTAAAGCTAATTCCTTTCTACTAAATGGATCAGAACCATGGGAAATAAAAGCAGCAACCATCATAGTGGCTGCTAACGGGATCGTTGCCAACCTGGTAAATAATCCCAAACCAACCAATATTGAACAAAAAAACTCAGCAAATACAGCAAGTATCAACGATGCAGCAGGACCAAGTCCGATGGGATCTCCAAATTTAATATCACCTTCTTCAAATAACCTGTATAATTTCGGTAATCCATGAGTTAGCATAAAAGCGGAAACCAGAATTCTTAAGATGAATAACCAAATGTTTGCGGTAGTAGTATTGAAGCCAGTTTGCAACAGTTTTTTCATAATTGAATAAACTTATTATTATTTTCTAATAAATCGTGTCATTTAAATTTATAAAGTTTTGGTTTAGTACCGCAAGTTTTTCATAAGAACCTCATCTAAACAAATAAATAAACATATAAGGTATTATGAAAACGTATTTTTTGCTTGCTTTTACGGTATTACTCGTGCTCTCACTCAACATTTATGCTCAACAACCAGCAACCTTGGCACAGGGTCCGGATCCAATTGGCATGATACATGGGAAAATTTTAGATCAAAGGTCAAATAGCCCGTTACCCTATTCAACTATTGCAATTTACCTGGCAAGTGACTCTTCTTTAACCACAGGAGCCATTGCCACAGAAGATGGAAGCTTCTCTATTCAAAAAGTGCCGAATGGCCTTTATTATGGTGAAATAAATTTTATTGGATATACACGAAAGCTCATCCCCGATATAAATATTAAACCGGATGCAAGTACTGTAAACCTGGGGGATATAAAACTTGCAGAAGCATCCCAGGAATTAGAAGAAGTAACGGTAATAGCAGAGCGATCTCCTGTGGAATATCAATTGGATAAAAAAGTGGTACATGTTGCCGAAAACCTAAATGCCATGGGAGGCAGTGCTGCTCAGGCCTTGGAAAATATACCATCCATAACTGTGGATATTGATGGAAATGTATCGCTACGCGGGAGTTCCAATTATACTGTATTAATCGATGGAAAACCCAGCCCATTGGAAGGAAGCGATGCTTTGCGTCAGATACCTGCCAGTGCCGTGGATAATATTGAAATCATCACCAATCCATCAGCTAAATACGATCCAGATGGTTTATCCGGAATTATCAATATCATCACTAAGAAAAGGGCTCTCGATGGATTTAGCGGTATCGTGAATACATCAATCGGTACTGGCGATAAATATCGCGGAGATTTACTGATCAATTATAAAAATGATAAGTTTTCTATGTTTTTTGGTGCAGATTATACGGACGAAAATAGAGCAGGTGAGCGGAATATTTCGCAAATGACTACTTCAAATGATACTGTAAAATACGTTGTTCATAGCGGAGATGGACCATTCAACCGATTTGGGTACACATTCAAAGGAGGTGTTGGATACAAACTGAACGAAAAGAATATTTTGTCACTTGAAGGAAGCTATGGGTACGCCAGTTTTGGCCGTTCATCAAATGAAAAATTTAGGGAATACACTGTCCCGTCTTCTATTGAAAAATACTATCTCTTGAACGAGAGTGATTTGCGGTCTGAAGACTTTTATAGCCTGACATTGAACTTTGAAAAACTATTTAATTCAAAAGACCATAAACTTACTTCATTCTTATATTTTTCTAAAGAATGGGGAGGATCAAGTGAAAATATCAATCAGTATTCAACAGATGAAAGCTGGAATATCAACGATCCTGATCCTTATCTCGTCTTCATTGAAGAGCCGGGTCGAGAATCTGAATTGCGATATCAGTTGGATTATACCAAACCGGTCGGAACTGAAGGGAAATTTGAATCAGGATATCAAATGCGGGATGATCGGGAAAATGAAAGTTACTTTTTCAACGAATGGGATAGTGACATAGATGATTGGGTGGATAATCCACTTTATTCCAATTCACTGGTATTCAGACGAAATTTGCAATCTGTCTACGGAATTTATGCCAACCAACTTTTCGGAATTGATTATCAGCTTGGCCTTCGCGGAGAATACACGTTCAGGAGTGTAAAAAATGCCAAATCGGATACTCCTTCCGAACTCAAAAGGTTCGATTATTTTCCAACAATTCATCTTTCAAGGAAGATAGGAGAACAGGATCAGGTCCAGGTTAACTACAGCCGAAGGATCCGCCGGCCCAGAGGATTTGAACTTGATCCGTTCATAAACTATATGGATCCCAATACATCCAGGGTTGGGAATCCTGAATTATTGCCGGAATATGTAGATTCATATGAATTAACCTACCAGAAAGGCCTTGGGAAATCATTTATTAGTCTGGAAAGTTATTACAGGTTGACCCATGATGCCATGACCAGGGTAACTGAACTGCAGGATGATGGGACACGTCTTTTGACCACTAAAAATCTAAACGAGGAGCACGCCATGGGCGCTGAATTAATGTTGAATTTCCTTGTGAACAAATGGTTCAATTTTAATGTAAGTGGTAATTTATATCGATATAAGCTCAACGGAAATGTTTCCGATGCTGATGTAAGTACATCCAGTACAAATTACGATTCCCGATTTAATGCGAATTTCCGCATAACTCCCACAACGAAATTTCAATTACAGGGATTTTATCAAGGGCCATCTGTAACTGCACAGGGGAAAAGAGAGGATTTCATGATGACAAGTGCGGCTGTGAAACAGGATTTCTTCAAGGAAAAGTTATCAGCTACCTTGCAGATACAGGATATATTTGGTACCGCTTCGTTTAATTTCACGAATGAAGGGCAAAGTTTCTATGATTCAATAAATATGAAACGTGAGTCGCAAGTTGTCATGCTCACCTTGAGTTTCAGGATTAATAATTATAAAAAGCAAAATGGTGAACGGGATATGGGAAACGAAGGAGAAAATGGTATGAATGGGCAAATGGATTACTAAATATGTACTGAAATGGAATTATGTTCTTTGACTATGATATCATTTACTTTATTAATGATAATCTTTCAAGAGAAATATTTAAGTAAATTGAAACACATATTAATCAGGTTTTAAAAAACTTGAGTCGATGGAAGTTATATGAGCCAATGATAATATAAATTGCTGAATGCCAACGCCGGATCAAATTCTTATTGATGAACTTAAGCAGGGCAAAGAATGGGCCTTTAAGGAATTGGTAGAAAATTATCAACAAAAGGTTTATAATACGTGCCTCGGATTTGTGAAGAATCCCGAAGAAGCGGATGATCTTACTCAGGAAGTTTATATTGAGATCTTTCGGTCTATATTAAAATTCCGGATGGAATCCAAACTATCAACATGGATTTACAGGATTGCTATAAATAAATCACTGGAGTGCTTACGGGCGAAGAAAAGAAAGAAAAGGTTTGCTCAATTAAGAAGCCTTTTTTATCCAGATGATTCTGTGATTGAAGTTCCTGATTTTGAGCACCCGGGTGTAATAGCCGAAAATAAGGAACGGAGTAAAGTACTCTTTCAGGCGATGGAAAAATTACCCGAAAGCCAACGAACAGCTTATACCCTGCATAAAGTGGAAGGGTTGGGTTATGAAGAAATAGCAGGTATCATGAAAAAAACAGTTTCTTCAATTGAATCCATTATGCATAGGGCCAAAAATAATCTACAAAAATATCTGCATGATTATTATTATGAAGAAAAAATGAAGACCGCAAGTAATTCCAGATAATGACATCTAAATAATCAGTAAATATGGAAACTGAAAATACAAATATTGAAGAAGACGTTCAAAAAACGTTACATAGCCTTGATAATATACAAAAGGCTTCTCCCAAACCATTTCTTTATACAAGAATAATGGCTAGAATGGAGAGGTCTAAAGCCAGCACATCAAATGCTTTTGAACTGAAACCTGCTTACCGACGCATTACCATTGCAGCCTTCGTTATTTTGGTAGCGATCAATATTTTCACAGCTACTTTTTATCTTGGTTATACGTCAGAAACAGCATCAGAAAGTAGTCAGGAGGAGATTTATTTTGATCAGTACTATCCGACTCTGACTACTATTGATAATATAGAACAGAATTTAACAGAATAAATCATGTCATTCTTAACAAATATTAAATCGCTTTGGGTCATCATCATTGTACTGATAGTGATAAACTTTTTTTCAGTAGGCGTAATCTGGCTCTCGAAAGATCACAGACCATTTAACAGACCAGGAACATACTCACGTGCTGCTAGAAGTAATCTACAAACTAGAGACCAGCATTTTATACCAAAAGAATTAAACTTCACTGCAGCTCAGGAGCAAAAATTTGATTCCCTGGCTACCTTGCACCGTGCAACTGTTAACTTAAAAACAGATGAAATAAGGATTCTTCGGGAGCAATTGGTCAATCGGATGAAAAACCAGGAATTCGATGCTACATCAGAGGAATTGATCCAGAAAATTGGGCAAGTGCAGGCAGAGTTGGAGTTAATCAATTTTAGAAATTTCAGGGATGTGATGAATATCTGTGATGAAAGTCAAAAAGAAAAGTTTTTAGGTATGATGCGACGAGCATTTAGACCACGACATGATGATCATGAAAGAAGTAGAGAAAGGGAAAGACCTGAGCTAAGAAAAAAATAATTATAAGTCCCTATATTTTAAATGAGAAATAAAAAACCGAAACTTTTGGGTGTTGGTTTTTGATTTTCTTAATTTTATTTATTCCTATTTTTGTATTTGTTGCATTTAAAAGTTGATTATTTTTTAATTTGATCCACGAAGATGAATTGTCAAAGATCACTATTTTTTTAAATGGGCAAATCAGCCAACCAATTACACGTAGTTACAACCTAACAAAAAATGCGTTAACATAAATATCATGAAGAATGGTATCTTTCTTTAAATAAGGATATTAGAGACATAAATTATTCATGATAATCCGGAATATTGATTATTACTAAATAGATTTTAAAATATAATGATCAAGACCGACAGCAATATAAACTCAAATTTCTCAGATCAATTATTCGGTCTTACACCAGCAGAAGTGCATGAGCAGCGGGAATTGAATGGGCTAAACAAGAGTATAAAATCCGAAAGCCTTATTCTTCATATTATTTTGTCTGTTATTACGGAACCTATGTTTATACTGCTGCTGGCAGCATGTTCTGTTTACTTTATTCTCAATGAATTTTCTGAGGCGTTTACTATGTTAGCGGCCCTTTTGTTTGTAGCCGGAATTGATGTTTTTCAAAATTTCAGGAGCCAAAAAGCTGTAAAAGCATTAAGCAAGATTACCGAGCATAAAACAAAAGTGTTAAGAAATGGTGAACCAGCCCGGATTTCGGTGGAAGATGTTGTCACAAAAGATATACTCATTTGTGAGGAAGGAACTGTAATACCGGCCGATGCAGAGATCATCACTTCCAATGATTTTGCGGTAAATGAAGCAATTCTTACCGGAGAGTCAGTGTCAGTAGAGAAATTTCAAGGAGATCAAATCATGCAGGGAACCCTTGTCGTGAGGGGCTATTGTTATGCCACTGTTGCAGCTGTTGGCAATCAAACTACGTTATCTGGGATTAGTCAACTGGTGGCAACAACACGAAAGGGAAAAACACCACTCCAGCTAAAAGTAGCAAAGTTTGTAAGGGTGATGGTTATTGCGGGAGGAGTAGCTTTTGCCTTTGTATGGGGATATTACTGGTGGGAAAGTAGCAGTATTTTTCATGGATTATTACACGGACTTACTATGGCTATGTCAGTACTGCCAGAAGAAATTCCTGTTGCCTTTTCTACGTTTATGGCTCTGGGAGCGTATCGGCTTATGCAGCAGGGGGTCATTGCCCGGAGCCCAAAAGCAGTTGAAACATTAGGTTCAGCAACAGTTATTTGCCTGGATAAAACGGGCACACTTACCAGAAACCTGATGAATGTGAATCATACTTATGATATATCCACTGGAGAAGAATTAAATTTTGAACAGGAGGGCGCACCAAATGATGTGTTGGAATTTGCCATGTGGGCCAGTGAAGAAAATCCATTTGATCCTATGGAAAAATCTATTCACAACAAATACAGTGAATATTTTAAAAATGATGAGCGGAAAAATTTTCAAATGGTTATGGAATTTCCACTTGCTGGAACTCCACCTGTAATGACACATGTGTTTCAAGATATAGATGGACATACAATCATTGGATGCAAAGGCGGATTGGAAACTATTTTGAAATTGTGTAAAGCGGATAGTCACGAGAAAACCCTTGCACTGGAAAAAGCAAAGGAATATGCCTTGGAAGGATTGCGAGTGTTAGGTGTGGCAAAAGGGAACTGGAATAAAAAAGATTTACCCAAATTGCAGGAGGATATTTCGTTTACCTTTCTTGGTTTAATCACCTTTTTTGATCCACCGGATCCTCATATTTCTGAGGTAATCAAAGGTTTTTATCATGCAGGTGTAGATGTGAAAATGATCACGGGAGATTATCCCGAAACAGCTGTTGCCATTGCGCGCAAAAACCATATCAAAACTGATAAAATGCTTGTAGGAAAAGAAATATCTGATTTGAGCAGTGTAGAGTTGGCAGCGCAAGCCGCTTCTACGCATATTTTTGCACGAGTTTCACCTGAAATAAAACTCAAAATAATTGACGCATTAAAACAGGCTGGTGAAATTGTAGCTATGACAGGTGATGGTGTTAATGATGCGCCAGCATTGAAATCTGCACATATCGGTATAGCTATGGGAAGACGAGGAACTGAGGTAGCTAAAGGAGCTGCAGGGCTGGTGTTGTCCAAAGATGACCTTTCAAAAATGATCCAGGCGATCTTTCTTGGAAGAAGAATAAATGAAAACCTGACCAAAGCAATAAGGTATATTATCAGCATACATATTCCGATCATTTTGCTCGTTACACTTCCCATTTTCCTTATCTGGTTGCCTTCAATGCTTTTTAGCCCAATTCATGTCATATTCCTTGAATTAATTATGGGCCCAACCTGTTCGATCATTTATGAAAATGAACCAACTCCCCTAGAAGAGCTTAAGCATCCAACCCGAACTACCGGGAATAGATTGATTTCTACCTCTAAACTTTTAATAACTATTATTCAGGG
>Ga0209536_100002332_pt1 | contig 30903 bp, 29 predicted proteins | sample DeeMarSeWOR28_12_FD_187461 | JGI IMG/M metagenome (GOLD analysis project Ga0209536, IMG submission 187461) | Marine sediment microbial communities from White Oak River estuary, North Carolina - WOR-2-8_12 (SPAdes) (version 2) | ecosystem: Environmental > Aquatic > Marine > Intertidal zone >...
TCTTTATCAGGGTTGTTTTGATTTTGATTTTGGTTTAATGGGTGCATTCCTATTTTGCGCTGCAGCTAAAGTCGATCCGCAATGCGCCGTTTTCGGATCGCCAGTTAAAACAAGAGGTTCGTAAAATGGATATTTTCTCTCTGGAAGCATTTACGGCTCTTCTCACCCTTACCGCGATGGAGATCGTGCTGGGTATTGACAACATCGTATTTATCTCCATTGTCGTTGCTCGCGCTCCGGAGCGCTCTCGCGAAAAAACCCGAAAGCTGGGCATTTTCCTGGCCCTGTTTATGCGATTGTTGTTATTATTTTCAATCACCTGGGTGATGGGGCTGAAATCACCTTTGTTCAGTGTCTTGGCAAAAGCGTTTTCGGGCCGGGATCTGATATTGCTGGGAGGCGGCGTTTTTCTGATTGCAAAAGCCACATATGAAATTCACCATAAAGTTGAAGGTTCGCCTGAAGAAAATATCCGCCAGATTTCAGGATTGGCCGCCAAATTTGTGCTTCTTCAAATAGTCCTTCTTGATATCGTCTTCTCTTTAGATTCTGTTATTACGGCAGTCGGCATGGCCAATCAAATTTGGATAATGGTTGCCGCCATGGTCATTTCTATGGTTGTCATGCTGGCGTCAGCCAAAGCTATCGGGGATTTCGTAGAGCACAACCCCACTGTCAAAATACTGGCTTTGGCATTTTTATTGCTCATCGGGGTAATGCTCGTGGCTGAGGGAATGGGCCAGCACATTAACAAGGCGTATATTTATTTTGCCATGGGATTTTCTCTTCTGGTGGAATTACTCAATATGAGATACAGAAAAAAACATCTGGCTGCATAAAGATCGAAATTCAGGAGTATCGAATCACCACAACGGTAAACATTCCTGTCAGAGGCCTGTTTCCGGAAAAACAACGCCCCCAAACGTTTGACAATCTGCCGATTACTTCCTAAATTTGTTTGAGATTTTTGGGTTTCTGGAATTTCAAAATCTTACGTCCCCCTTGCCAAAACTATGGAGAATTAGATGAATTCGTCGACGTCACCTGAACAATTATTACAACAAATTGCATCACTGAAAAAAGAGCTCACCGAATGCCGCACCCAAAGAAAGCAGGCTGAAGACAAATACAATCGTGTTCTCAACAGTCGGTTTGAAGGATTCATGCTGCTGGATGAAAATCGTGTGATCATCGAGGTCAATAAGGCCCTGTTAAAGATCTCCGGCTATGACCGTGATGACTTTATCGGTCAATTGGTCGACAAATTTTACGTTAAAGACTCCCTTAACTTCTATTCGGCGAGCCCCGATCATTTCAGCTTTGAAGCCGTATTTCGCGCCAGGGATGGCCGCTTGAGTCCCATGCTGTTTAGCCGCAGTACCCTTAATGATGAAAACAATCGGGTTACGGGCTTTATGGTCTTCCTAACGGATTTAACCGATTTAAAAGAAACGCAGGAAGAGTTGAAAAGGGCGGAACAGCGCTACCGCAATATGGTTCAAAACGCCGTGCAGGGAATGTTTCAAATTCGGCTGTCCGGTGAGATTATTGGCGTCAATCCGGCTTATGCGCGGATTCTGGGATATGATTCTATTGATGAGATCCTTGCGCTAAAAGAGGGCGCCATAAAGTTTTATTACAATCCCGAGGAACGTGCGCGCTTGCTTCGAACCCTTCAAAAGAAAGGTATGGTTAAAAATCATGAACTGCGGCTGAAGCGCAAAGATGGCAAACCCGTATGGGTATTGGCCAATATCCGGTACATCGAGCATGAGCACGGAGATGCCATTCTTGAAGGCATCATGGTCGACAATACCAAGAAGAAGGCTCTGGAAAAAGAGCTCCGGCGGGACCGCAAAAAATTCCGCAATCTTTCGATCCATGATAATTTAACCGGTCTGTTTAACACGCGCTACCTTTATCAAACACTGGACCATTTAATTGAAGAAAGCCAATTAAGCCGCAAACCATTTTCTCTGGTGTTTATGGATATGGATAACTTCAAGCGTGTGGTGGACACCTACGGTCACCTGAATGGGAGCCAGGCACTTAAAGAGGTGGCAATTACAATCAAACGCTGCATTAAGAAACCTTGCTTTGGCGTTGCCTATGGGGGAGATGAGTTTGTTATCGTGCTGCCCGGATTCGATAAAAGTGAGGCAACCGAACTCGTTGAACTCATTCGCTATAAAATGATGCATACGAAGTACTTATTAAAAGCCGGGTACCATGTCAATCTGGCAGCCAGTTTTGGAATTGCCACGTTTCCGAATGACACCGATAATCGCGAAGGCTTGCTGGCGCTTGCCGATCAGGCGATGTTTCATATTAAACAGACCGGCAAAGGGCTCATCGGTAGCATGCGTCCGTAATTTTCAGACTTAAGGCACTTTCAATAAGTGGTTGTCAAAAAAACGTTCCGATTGTGGTCGCGTTTGAAAACGCAACTCAGCACATCATTTTTAAGGCAACTTGACTTCGATGAAGAATCCATCTATTCTCCGTGGTTCGATAATACTCGTATTGACCCGCAACGACAGGGGCACTTCGCGCCCCTGTCGTTTCCCGCGGCAAAATCCAAGCCACCCGCTGTACGGGAGGTCGTTGACTCAAAATGAAGTGCTGCAACATCCATTGTAGCAAAACAAACCGGGGTCAATTCGCCCATCAATCAAGGATGTCGCGCTTATTGATGGCGATTGTGCTGATGGGACTGATCCTCGGTTGTGCAAGTGTGCCGGTGACCACTTCCTTTGATCCCCAATCGATCAACGAAGTTCGGTTCCGTGATCGTTCCCAATCAAAACATGATGACGAGGTGCGCGTTACCGTTGCCGTGCCGACTGCCGAAGAAATCAAGGCGCTGTTCAGTGCCTACCTGACCTTTAGAGAAATCCAACCGGTCTGGGTCAAAGTCGAAAACCACAGCGATCGGACTTATTATCTGCTTTCAGTCGGCCTCGACCCGAATTACTATTCGCCCTTGGAGACGGCCTTTGCCGTCCACAGCGGCCTTGCTCCATCTGCCCGAACGGAAATGGAAAATTATTACAGACGGATGAATTTCAGAAATCCGATTCTGCCCAATACGGCCGTTTCGGGTTTTATTTTCACGAATCTGGATGAAGGCGAAAAGGTGGTCCAGGTCGACCTGATTGCCAGTCAGCAGATTAAATTTTTTACCTTCTTTGTTCAGATTCCCGGCATGCGGGTTGATTATCAAATGGTGGATTTTAACAGCCTCTACTCAGAAGACGAAATACTAGAATTAAATGAGGCTGAATTAAGAACGGCTCTCGAGAATTTGCCCTGTTGCACGACCAATGTGGAGGGAACGGATTTCGGCGACCCGCTCAATCTGGTAGTCATCGGCGATTTTCTTGATGTGGCGGCCACATTCGCCCGTCGGGGCTGGCTTCCGGCTGAAGAGACCTACTCGACCGCCGTCTGGAGAACCATCAAGTCTTTTCTGTTTGGTAAGCGATATCGATATTCGCCCGTAAGCTCACTGTACGCTTACGGCCGCCATCAGGATCTGGCGCGCCAGAAACCGCGCCGGAGTATCCACGAAAGAAACCACCTGCGCCTGTGGTACAGCCCGATGCGCTTTGAAGGCAAGACGGTCTTTATCGGGCAGGTCAGCCGCGACATTGGTGTGCGTTTTACCACAAAGGTCTGGCCGCCGGTCACCCATAAAATTGATCCGGATATCGATGAAGCCCGCCATGCGCTCGTCGAGGATTTGCTGTTTTCTCAAAAACTGGCGAAAGTCGGCCATGTGAAAGGGGTGGGGCGGGCAACGCCCTCCAAACCGCGCACGAATCTGACCGGCGATCCTTACTTTACCGACGGATTGCGAACCGTGCTGGTTCTCGAACCGGGCCCGATTGCACTGGACCAGGTCAGATCCCTTGACTGGGAACACCCCCAGACGTTTCATATATCTGACTGAGGGGCACGCATGGGTGTATATCCAGCGCCAAAAAGTTCAAAGCTGATGTTGCGATTCCGCCGGTCGCCGATCAGCAGATCGATTCACCGCACGAATCCGCCTGAGAAAGAAGCGCCAATGAAGAAAAAACGGATTGTCAGCTTTATCGTTTGTCTGATCGCAAGCATGCTATTCAATGCCGGCCCGTGCGAGCTGCAAGCCCAAGAGGTCTTCATAACGATCGGCGGCGGCGATTTTACCGGTGTATATTTCCCCACCGGATTGGCCATCGCGGACATGATCAACAGCAGACGCCAAGATTACGGGATGCGGGCCACGGTTGAAGCCACCATGGGATCGACGTATAACGTGAATGCCATTCTGGCCGGGTACCTGGACTTCGGCCTGGCCCAGTCCGACATTCATTATCATGCGGTGACCGGATTGGCCAACTGGGCCGAGAAGGGGCCTCAAAAAGAACTGCGGGCCGTATTCAGCCTCTACAATGAACCGCTGACGCTGGTGGCAGCGGTGGATGCGGACATAGAAAGCATTGCAGATCTGAGGGGAAAAAGAGTCAGTTTAGGCAACCCCGGTTTCACCCAGCGCCAGATCGTCGTCGATGCCCTTGCATCAGCCGGCCTCGACCCAAAGACGGATATTGTCCCGCTAACCGTTTTTGCCTCCGAAGCGCCCAACCTGCTCCGGGACAAACGCATCGATGCCTATTTTTTCACAGTTGGACATCCCAGCGAGACGATTCGCATGGCCCTATCCACGGAGCGTAAGGCCCGGATCATCCCGATTTCCGGCCCTGAGATCGATAAGCTGTTGGCAGATAATTCCTATTATATCAAGTCCCTGGTTGAAATGCGGCAGCTCTATCCGGATCTGGAAGGTCAGCCGGACAACGTGAACACGTTTGGCGTCGTGGCCACCCTGTGCACCTCCTCCAGGATCCCGGAGGAAGTGGTCTATACCGTAACGAAACTGGTATTCGAAAATCTCGATGAATTGAGAGGACGGCACCCCGCCCTTGTCGGTTTGACAAAAAAAGGCATGCTCGAGGGGCTTTCGGCACCGCTTCATCCCGGTGCACTGAAGTATTACCGGCAGGCCGGGTTGATGAAATAGCGCTCGCTGATGAAGGCACATCTTCTGCCGTCAAGGATTGTTTCTGCTGGAGACAGGCCCCCATACGGGTTTTGAACATCCTTTTTTCGGAACTTTATGATGACAGGCAGTATAAGATTCAGATGCTGATCGGAAGGTTTTATTTTAGGGGTGCCGCTTTGGAATTTTTGCCTGAAAATACCGCCGGGGTATGACAGGCGACATTGTGGCGTGCCAGATCCCACAGCGACTGGATGCGGGTCTTTTGCAGCAGATTGCCGTAATGACCGATTAATGCGGTATTATTGTACCAGCAACTGCAAGCGCGGTCGGCGGCCAGTTTCCGGCGTTCTTTGCGGATGCGCTCCGAGTTCCAGATGGTTTGAAAATCGGTTTCCCGAATGGATCCGACCCTGACGTGCTGTTCCAGGCAGGGGTAAACATTGCCCCAGGGATCGATGCGGGCCATCAGTACCGCGGCAAAGCATTGTTGCTGGGGAAACGACCCGCAGGTTTTGAGGCTGTCAATCAGGCGTGTCAAATAACCGTCTTTGGCCAGCGGTGTCGCCTTAATTTGCTCGGCAATCAAATCGGGATCCAGATGCAGGCTGCTTTCGTCCATTCCGGTATAATAGGCATCGCTGCAATGATGCACCGGCTGAAACAGAACGTCGTCGACCAGCCCGTCCCATTTTCGATAAAATGCGCCTATTTCATTCACATTCTGGTTTGAAATGGTCATGCGGACGCGAACGATGGGCCGCGATGAGCGCGGGTGTGAGAGCAGCCGCCGGATACCGTCTTCGATCTGGCAGTAGGAGCCCGGGGCGCCTCTGATGGTGTCGTGGCTGTCGGCCGAGGCGCCGTCCAAGCTGACGGTCACGCAGGTTGCTTTTGAGCTGCAAATCTGTTTATGGTATTTTTCAATTAAAAGGCCGTTGGTGCAGATGTTGACGGACATACCCCTTCCGGAAAAATTTCTAATAATTTCAAATATATCATCACGCATTAACGGCTCTCCGCCGGCGACACTGATTTGATGGGAGCCCAGGTCGTGCAGTTCAGCGGCAAGGGCTTCATATTCATCTGCCCGCAACTCATTATTGCGGGGATCCTGCCAGCGCTGGCACATCTGGCAGCGGCAGTTGCAGCGATAGGTGACATCCAGCTCGGCCATGTAAGGCCCGGCATTCAGAGGGCGGCCCTGACCGTAGGCCTGCACATTTTTTCTCGATTGCAACACCGCCGCGGCAAAGCCTTTTGAGAACAGAATTCGGCGATAATCCCAGAAGTTGTTGAACCGCATGAATATATTTCCTGTTAAACCGGTTAAATTTTCACATAAACCAATAATTTAATACCCCGGTGCTTATATCGCAATAGCTGATTTGAATATCCGGTTATATTATGGCTTTTTTTACCCAAACCAGCTGATTTTCGCGTTCAACGCGCAGTGCAAAATCATAAACATCCCGCTGCAGGCACAAGATCGGGTCCTCGGCCGGAAAATGCGGGTTGTCGGCGCGCAAAAACCGCTGAGCGGTTTCATTGGAAAGAATTTCACTCAGGGCTTTGTTGTGATCGTAGTCCCCGGCACCCAGAAGATGGGCGATATAGCGCGCGCAGCTTTCATCTTCCGGGGCGCGCTCTCTGAGATCCCAGCCCATGGCCACCAGGCTGACCAGGGCCGGCTGTTTGGAGAAAATATAATCGGCGGTGGCCCGGGCCACCGTATAGCCGGCCACCAGGACCTCTGCGGCACCCTCCAGGGCCGCCAGGGCGCCCTGGACACCGGATGATGTTCGTTGAACGACGGTGCGGCCGTCAAAAAAAGCAGATTCCTGTCTTCGAATTTCACTGGGAGAATTTCCCAGGTCAAAGCCTTCAATCGGTATGCCGCCGCTTTCACCAATCAACACAACCTCTTGCCGATCTTTTTTAAGCGCAAAAGCTTCCTGCGGCGTAGCCACCAGCATACATTTTTCAATGCCCCGTGAAAACAGCAACGGGGTACAGCTAAACGCACGAAAGACATCGACAATGACCGCCACCCCCCTGGCAGCTTGCGCTCCGGCCAGAAAACGGTCTTGAATGACCTGCATCATCACCTGCCCCTCTGAATTAAACACAACCGAAATCGATAACGGCTATGGTATTAGCGAATTCAAATCTCCAATGCAAGCCCTGTTGACGTTTGCCGTCTTACGATCCGGCCCCTCATGAAGAATCTGACTCCGGCGGGAATCCAAAATGGCGCTGAAAACATAAATCAGACCGTCATTTCAGAACAGGATTTGGCCACCAGGTTTTCTTGACATCAACCGGCAAACCATTAATTTATGGTGTGAAAGCTAAGATGACATCGCGTCTGCCTTCAGACCGCATTTGTATCCAAAGAATCCAGAACCTGTCGACAATTGAATTCCGCCTTTGTGGCATGTAATGCGTTATGCTTAAAAAATTGATTGTCTGTTTGATCTGGTATCCCCTTTTCAGCATTTAGATCTCATTTCCCCTGAGCAGTCGAATTATCATTCTATTTGCGCTTATCTCGCAATGATTCCTGCCGAAATCTGCTGGTTTGCAGCCTGTCCGTTGCCCAATAGCTTTCCAGGTGCTCCTGAAAACCCATTGAACAAAAGGAGGTGCCCCATGAAAGCAGGCATTTTATTTACGGGAACAGGGCCCATTTTAATTTTGACCACCTATGCCGCGCTGGACGATCCGAAATTGATCGAGAAATTGACCCAGAAGGGCATCAAAAAATATATTGCATACGAAGTTCCCGAGGAGCTGGTCAAGCAGCGCTATGGTAAGCACTTTAACGTGATTCTGGGCGATCTCAAACAATCCGATGACTTGCGGGTGTTGGATTACGACGGCCATCATGTCTTTTACAGTTTCTCCCTGGGTGAACTCGGGCAGCCGCTATTCCACGAAGCGTAAGCCACCATCCAATCCATCAAACCGCACGGGTTTTAGAAAGGAAAATGAACATGTATTTTAAACAAAAAGATATTTTTTGGGGAATGAACAAAGATTTCGTAAAGGAAATCATGGATATTGCTATGACCAAAACCCACACAGAAGGAGAATGGCTTTTTCGTGAGGGAGACCCGGCAAATGCCTTTTATATTTTGCTCAAAGGCCGAATCAAACTGAGTCTCGGGGAAACCAGGCATATCGTTTATATTGTCAGTAATGCCGGCGAGGCTTTCGGATGGTCCAGTCTGATTGGCCGGGAAAGTTATTCTGCCTCGGCAGAATGCATGGCCGAATCGAAATTGCTCATCTGGGATAAAGACAAGCTGCAAAAAGTTCTTGAAAAGGATCCGGCCAACAGTCTTCTGTTATACAAACGCCTGGCTGAATTATTAGGCAATCGGCTGCTGCAGAGCTATACGATCATATCTTCTGTGTCACCGGATGAAATCCACCTGTCATATGGTACCGGACAGGTCCTGGCCACACCGGAAATGGAGTCTGAATAAATTATCGCTCAGTTGCCTGATGTGAAGGTGGAGGTAAAAAAATGTTTAAAAATATTGTTTGTGCATATGACGGATCCGAGTATAGCCAGAAAGCGCTTCAGCGGGCCAAGGCGATTGCCGAACGTTTTGAAGCCACCTTGTGGCTGGTGCATGTGTTTCGCAATCCCTCTGATCTATTGGGTTACACCGATTATGAGAAACTGTTTGCCAAGCGGAAAAGTGCGGCTCAAGTGGTGCTTGATGATGCGCGGCGGCAATTGGGCCGCACGACTTTCCCGGTACAGGAAAAATTGCAGGATGGCCTCGAGACGGAATCCATATTAAAGGTCGCCGAGAATTGTAAGGCGGATCTTATCGTGATGGGGACACGCGGCCTGGGAGCTGTCAAAGGCCTTCTGGTGGGCAGTGTCAGCCGCAAGGTGATTCATTATGCTGAGTGCCCGGTTATGGTCGTCCACTAATGAGCGTACCAAATTAAAAATAGGGGAAAACTTTTTAAATTTAAGGAATTCTATCATTTGTAGATTTAAAATTTTAAAAAGAGTAGAAACAAATTTTTATTGACATTTTGTCCGGCGCGCTTTAGACAAAGACATCATGTACGCGATTCAAAGAACTCATATATCTATTTCAAACGGTAACTGGTGGTGGCGCACCGTCATGAGGGAGCTGCGCCCATCCATCGCAATCTAACATAATCATCTAGCGAACAACCGTGGGCCTCCTCCCGGGGGGCCCGCGGTTTTTTATTTCTGTCAAAAGGCCGTGGGAATTGGATCCCACGGCCTTTTTTCATTTTATGCTGCTTCTGGATAACCGTTAAAAAAACAGGGAGGGATTCAATCATGATCAATCAGGCAATTGCAAAGCTGGCAAATGGAGACAACCTTGGCGAAAAAATAATGACCGCGGTTATGGAAATACTTTTAGATGGTGCGGCTGAACCGGCTCAGATCGGGGCGTTCATTACAGCGCTGAGGATGAAGGGGGAAACCGTAGAAGAAATCACCGGGGCGGCCAAGGCCATGCGGGCGAAAACAAAGCCAATCGAGCTTGGTGGACCTGTGGTCAATATCGACCGGGATGAAATCAATGTCGAAGAAGAAACGATTATGGATACCCACGGCAACGGCGCTAACGGCACCCGGACCTTTAATATTTCTACGGCAACGGCGCTTGTGGTGGCCGCTGCGGGACTTCAGGTGGCCAAATATGGAAACCAGGCGCTTTCCAAACAGTGCGGCAGTGCCGATGTGCTGCTCAGCCTGGGGGTCAATCTGGACATCAACCTGGCGGATGTTGAAAAATGCATCCAGGATATCGGAATTGGTTTTCTGTACGCTCCGCTTTTTCACGGCGCCATGAAAGCGGTTGCAGCACCGCGGCAGCAGGTGGGGCTAAGGTCGATCTTTAACATACTGGGGCCTCTGGCAAATCCCGCCGGAGCCACCGCCCAGGTGCTGGGGGTCTATGATGCCGGGCAGACTGAAAAGATGGCCCGGGTCCTTCAAAAACTTGGTACCCGTCGGGCATTTGTGGTATGCGGAGACATAACGCTGGACGAGATCAGTATTTGCGGCGCAACCCGGGTGTCGCATCTCAAAGACGGAACCATCGATACGTTTGAAATGACGCCTGAAACGCACGGCTTCAAGCGGGCAGCGCCGGAAGCGATCAAAGGCGGGGATGCGAGCGAGAATGCGGCTATCATCCGCAGAATACTGGCCGGACAGAAAGGACCGCAAAGAGACGTCGTGCTTTTAAATGCGGCAGCGGCTTTCGTATCCGCAGGACTCGACGCCGATTTCAAAGACGGCATCCAGCGGGCCGGACAGGCGCTTGATTCCGGCCGTGCTGCCGAAAAATTGGATCGGCTGGTTCATTTTACGCGCCAGTGCAACGTTTTCCTGCGCCGTGTGATGTAACCGATACGGCAGCAATGATAAGGCCGGTCTGGCGCGGCGTGTATTTGCACCTGCGACGATGATTAAGGTTTGATATGGATACCGGGGTTTAAGAGATTCATTTGACGATGACGGTTTTGGGGCTTCGGCAGTTTGCGGCGATCCAGGCCAATTCGGCGATCGATGGCGTGCCTGCGCTCTTTGCCGGATCTTCTTTCAAGTATGCGTTTGAAGGTAACACCGATTCCACGCCGGCTGGAGTGCACCATCCAGGCGCGCACCCGCCTGGCCTTATAGATATGGCGGTTGGATATAACCAGCTCGATGGTTTGCCCGAACAGAAATTTAGCTCGGGTTTCGATAAAGACACCGCCGCGACTTCCATTTTTGATGACACCTCTGTATTTTTGATCCTCATAATTGAAAAATATTGATTTTTGGAAGGTTTTACGCGGATATCGCCTTGGGTCCTGATTGTTTTTAATGCTGCCTGGGCTCACATCTTGCTCCGCAAAATTTGTCTGAGCATATTTTTTTGCAATAGATTTCATAGGCTTGATTTGCCTGTCAGGCCACCTGCACACCGGCTTAAGCGTTCTATCCACAATTTCATTTCAGGCCGGCTGCTGCTCTCGTTAACGCGTTCATCAAAAATTCGCCATGAACCAGATACGGACTATTTTTGATATAAATAATTTCTGAATGCAAGTCAATTATTTCAAATCGATTTAAAAAAAATGACAGGCATTTTAAATTGTGAGGTATACTTCAATAAATTGGTAAATAGTTTTCACACAAAAACCGAACCTGCGCCCCATCTTTTTATAAAATACTGTTATTTATAATAAAAATTTGTTAATAACAGATTTGCGATTTTCGCATAAATCTTGCGTAAATTATTATTATTTAATATTTCAACAGATTGTGCCGATATTAGGTCTTGCGAAAGCGTGCCTGAAGTCTTTTGAAAAATCATTTACAATTGGCCTAACGAATCGACACGATTTAATTTTGTAGCCATCGACAATTTTAAGAATGCTGGACACCATCATACCCAAACTCCGATTGCAGGTAGCCAAGGCACATAAAATACTGCCTCAGGATATCGCTGCCTCCGTTGAGAAGGTTTACAATGATATCTTATTAATGCGCGATTTTACATTGAATGAATTTCAAAGAATTCAGGATGATGCCAATTTAAACGAGAATGATCGCAACATTGCGCGGCGTCAGGTTCTGGAGAAAGCCATCACCAAGCTTGAAATGTTAAAATCACGCCGCAGTGCCGCGGATCTGATCGAACGCCTGGAAGCCAAATTATCCCAAGATCCGGAAGCCAACGGCGATCGCCTGCTTAAATTTTTAAAAGAGCGCGAGGTTCGGGATCGGCTGGCCGGTATGACCGAAGCTCAGATTCTGTCTCATTTTAAAAAATCGCTTTTGGAAGGCAGCAATCAGCTCTTGCTGGATGCTATTTTAAACGCGCCACCCGGATTCGAAATGCTATCCCCCAAACTTTTAAAGAAACTGAAACGGGTCCGGGGAAAGCATTATTATCCTGAAGTCGTGGCACAGCTCCAGGCCATGCAGGAAATGAATGCCATCATCATCAAGATATTCACGCTGGTCAGAGCCGAGTTGGACAAACTGAGAAAAAAATATCTTCCAATATATATTGTTGAGAAATCGGCATAATGTATACCGCTTGTCATAAATATGGTCCGAATAAAAGGATGGCGGCATAAGCGGCTGTAGCAAAAAAACCTTCCGCAAACGGAACGTTTTTTGACAATCGCTATAAATCTATAAAAACGAAACGACGTCATGGAAGAAAACCCGGAAAAAAGAGATAATGCGCGCATCGATCATAAATGTCTGGTGACGATTGAGAACTTAAATGCGGGCACGATCCATAAAGCAAAAATGTTTAACTTCTCTGCCACGGGCCTGTATTTTGAGGCCGATAATTTGATACATCCCGGAGAAGAAATTTTCGTCGGCATCGACAACTCGCCGTTTGCATCCGAACAGGGTCTTTATGAATGCTATCGGGTTGAAATCATCTGGCGCAAGGAATTGAGAAAATCCGCTTATTATTACGGATATGGGGCCAAACATGCGCTTGATCATCATAAGATCGATCTGGAGGAGGGCGAAACCAGAGAATGGAAGGATATCCGCAGGCATCAACGAAGGCCTTACACCAAATCCGTGCAGTTTGCCGCCGACGATCGCATTTTTAACGGGCTCATAAAAAATATCAGTTCAGCCGGCGGCTTTATTGAAGTCGATGCACATATCTCTGCCGGTCAAACTATCACATTTGTGCTGCCGCTAAAAAAAGGCCAAAAGGCCATCGTAAGAGGAGAGGTCGTTTGGTCCGGCCCCGATGGTTTCGGCCTTAAATTTCTCAGTATCGATAAGCCCGATTCCGCCTAGAAGCCTAACTCAGTCCTTGGCGATCATCATTTTCCTTTTCCCATTGCAGCCCGATAATCGATGCAATCACGAGCATGCCGCCCACTATCTGCAGCGGGCTGAGTATTTCCCCTAAAAAAAGCGCTGAAATAACACCGGCGGTGATGGGTTCCAGAGTGGCGGTGATGCTGGCATGGGTGGAGCGGATGCGCCTGATGCCCTCGAAATATAGTCCAAATGGCAGGATCGTACCGCAGACAGCAATGAATGCGATCCAGACCCATTCAGCCGGGGCGTAGCGCTGCAAAACGGCTTCGAGCGGCGAATACAGGATATTCCAGGCCAGGGTCGCAAACAGCAGCCCGTAGAGCAGCACCGTCCAGGGATTGTATTTGCGCATGCCGTACTCACTCAACAGCGTGTAGGCGGCAAAGGCCATTGCCGCCAGAAGGCCGCCGAAAATTCCGCTGCGGTTCAGCGAGAACAGATCCAGATTATAGGCACCGACCACCAGAAAGCAGCCCACCACGGTTCCCAAAAGCGCCGTCAGGCCTCCGGGAGTTAGTTTTTGACGTCGGAAAATCGCCGCATAGAAAGCCACAAAAACAGGACCGGTGTAATGCAGCAAAATGGCTGCCGCGACCTTGATCTTGCTGATGGCAAAAAGGTAGAAAAACTGGGCGGCACCAATGCCCAGGATGCCCAGCAGGCTAAAATATAAAAGGTCCTTGGCGTCAATTTTTATCAGCTGCCGGTTGCGCCATGCCAGCCACAACAGCAGACCGCAGAATGCCAGGGTGACGCGCAGCTGGATCAGCTGATAGGGCGTCATGCCGCGGTTGAATAGGAATTTAGCGGCGGTGCCGGCAGTGGCCCACAGCGCAGCCGCCAGGCAGACGTATAGGTAACCAAGCTTGGAGGGTTTAAAATGATTCATACCTGCCGAAAATTCTGTGATGCGAATTTACATATAAAGGCGTGCCATAATAAATTTTAGAGCTAAAAGCAAGAACCGCCGAGGCAGAAAGAATCAATTGCTGTTATCCGATTGATGCAGAATATTCCATTGACATCCGAATTCAACATGCTAACTAAACGAGGGGTCGGGAAGTTTTTTCGACCTAAATGCTGCATGAATAATTGCCTGTGAAATCCGCGCAAACGCATGCATACCCTCTACAAATCAAAGGAGGATGTGATGAAATACCGTTATCTTGGAAACTCCGGCCTGCTGATGTCACGCCTGTCCCTTGGGACCATGACCTTCGGCGCACCGGATTGGGGATGCGATGAAAAAGAATCCCATGCGATCATCAGGAATTACATCGAAGCGGGAGGCAACTCTCTGGACATCGCAGACATTTACGCCGGAGGGCGGTCCGAAGAAATCGTCGGAACCCTCCTGCCGGAGCTGAATCGCGACGGGCTGATTATCGCAAGTAAATTTTCACTGCCCTCGGGCCCGGCGATTACGCAGTTCGGTGCCAACCGCAAACAGATTATCGCCTCCTGCGAAAAGAGCCTCAAGCGCCTGAAAACCGATTATATCGACCTTTATCATGCCCACGTTCCCGATCCAATAACGCCCTATGAAGAAACCCTGCAGGCGATGGATGATCTCGTGCGGCAGGGTAAGGTCCGCTATACAGGCGCCAGCATGTTTTTTGGGTGGCAGCTGGCCAAGGCGCAAGGCATATCCGCAGCCTACAAGCTGGCAAAAATGGTGGCCGGGCAATACATCTACAGCCTGATTCACCGGGAGCTGGAACGGGAAGTTATGCCGGCGGCCGTCGATGCGGGGATTGGAATCACCTGTTTCAGCCCCCTGGGCGGCGGATTGCTGACCGGCAAATACAAAGGTCAAACAGAACCGCCAAAGGGGTCCCGGGCTTCGTTTCGGACCGAAGTGGACGGCCCGCGATTCTGGCATCCAACCGGATATAAGACGGCCGCAACAGTGGCAGATGTAGCCAAAAAATCCGGTATCCCCATGACCCAGCTTGCCATCGCCTGGCCGCTCGGGCGGAAGTTTGTGACATCGGTTATCATCGGCGCCAAAAATCTCGAGCAGCTCGAGGAAAACATGGAATCCGCCGACTGGGATATGCCGAAAGACGTTTGGAATGAATTAGAGGAAAGGACCCGACCGCGGGAGGAATACCTGAGCTGGTACAATAAATTCAACTATGACCGCTTTTTCAAAGCAAGCGAATTTCACAGACCGGAAGTGGAACTGATTTAAAACCGCCAGCCGCTTCGGCCTGGACCCGCTGCGATCATGCGCTGGGTAAAGGCCTTTTCTTTCTCCCCACTTTCGGTTGCAGTTGTTTTACCACTTCAAACAGAGCCTGGTCGTCTCCCACATTGCCGGGAAATACAATATAGGGCAAATCCGCAAAGCGATTTTCCGCCCCGAGCCGCCAGACCGGCACCCCCGGCAGAATCTGACCGAGAACCATGGCCCTTTTGACACTCAGGGCCCGGGTGGCAATATCACTGGCGGTAATCCCGCCTTTGGCCAGAATGTAGTGCGGCGCGGTTTGAATGCGCCGCACGATATCAATCAGCCCCTCTGAGATTTTTTGCCCGATGTGAAGGTTGCTTTTAGGATCTTTGCCGTTTACCAGCTGGCGGCCGGTGAATATCAGCATGTCGTTTCCGTGCTGCAGCGCCTGTTCAGCTATTTCGACAGCCCGCCAGATCTCATCTTCGCGCAGCCGATCAGCGAGCAGAGCGCTGACGTTTACTTCTGTCGAGGTTATGTCGGTGGCTGACAGCAGGGCATAAATCTGCCGGGTGCTGCGCGGCACATACGAACCGACCACGATCAGACCACCGCCGACAGGTGCCATCTGCAAATCGGTTGGTGTCAGCAGGCAGCGCGGCGAAATGCCGGCGCGCACCTGCACGAAGGAAGCTGCTGTGCGGTACAAAAACCGTTTGCCGCGGGCTTCGGCTGTGAGCAGGCCCTGCACCAAAACCTCCAGGTCGCGGTAACTGGCGGCATCGGTGACACAGCATCGGCCACCGCTTAAGCTCATCAGCAAATCGGTTACGGCGTCGGGTCCTTTGCTGCGAAGGTCTGCGATCGAAATGCCGGCCACATCTTTGGCCGCTATTTTCCCGCCGGTTTTTTCGGCGATCCAGTCGCGTAAATTTGATGATGCATATCCAAATGCGCGATCGCGGGCAAATTCTGTTCGGGCAGCGGGTACCAGCATGCCGCCTTCATCCACATAGTGAACATCATCAACGGTGTAGCGTCCGCCTTCCAGGAAAAACGGATTGATAATCCACCCGTCAAAGGTCTGCTCCAGGGCCTCTGACAGCGCGGCGACCTCGCCGGGAAAATGCCCTCGCAGGGTTGAATCGCTGCGGCTGATCACCGCAAACTTGCGCCGGGCCTGTGCGGCTGCTAATGAGAGATGGCATCCGATTTCGGCATTGCGTGTTTGGGCGTCCGCCAGGGTCAGACTTCTGGAGTTGGTGAGGATATAAAATGCGGGCAGGTCATTTTGAAGCTCGGCCGCAAGCATCTCCACCGACCATGCGGTCAGTACCGGCAGGCCGTGAACCGTCTGGGTACCGGTGGGATCATCATCCAGTACCACCACCTTGCGACCATCGCTTTTGATCTGCTTTTGTATGGTCGGTCTGAGATCCTGCGGCCATTCCGGCGGCAGGCTGTTGAGCAGCTGATCTTTTGGAAAAGGTTGTACGCCCAAAGTTAATAAATGACTTGAGATAGGATCTTCTAAAGACTATGTACCATCTTGGTACGCCGGAATACCCAGCGCCTCGGCATTGACGATACTGGGCGCCGCCCGGGGTGACTCGCCTTCCAGAAAGACGGATATATCGGGCCGCTGCCAGGCCGGATAGCCTCGCAAAATAGCCGCCACATTGCTGGCCGCCAGGGTGGCCATGCCCTGGCGGGTCCAGCTGGTGGCCGACGCAATGTGCGGCACAATAACGACATTGTCCAGTTCCACCAGCCCCGGTTTCATCTCGGGCTCGTCTTCAAACACATCCAGGCCGGCTCTAAAATCCGGGTGTTTCTGGCAGTGCGCCACCAGCGCGGCCTCATCGATGACCGGCCCGCGGCTGGTATTGACGATGATGGCATCGGTTTTCATCAGCGCCAGCCGCTCAGCATTGATCAGGTGGTGGGTGGTCTCATCCAGAATCGTATGGATGCTGACGCAGTCGGCTTCCTGCAACAAATCCTCGATGGTTTCTGAACGTTTGCAGGATACCGGCGCCCGGCCTTGGGATTTTAAAAATTTACTGTAGCCGGCCAAATAATCTTCCAGGGCTTTGTTTTGATACGGGTCGAAATAGACCAGATTCATCTTGTGGCCTTCGACCATCATCTGAGCATAGGTGGCTCCGATGCGGCCGGCACCGATGACCCCCACTGTCTTGCGCCACAATAGATTGCCCATAAATAATGAAGGCAGCCAACCTTTGTATAGGCCCTGTCTCAAGAAGCGCTCGGCTTCACCGACGCGGCGGGCAGCCGCAAAAGTCAAGGCCACCGCCATTTGAGCCGTGGTTTTGGTCAACACCCCCGGCGTGTTGCCCACCGGAATCCCGTGCCGGGTGGCGGCATCCACGTCCACGTTGTTAAAACCGACGGCGTAATTGCTGTAGGCAGTGCCGCCGGCGGCTTTGAGGGCGGCATACAGGTCATCACCCCAGGGTTCGGTCAGCTGGCCGATGGCCCCATCGCATCTATCCCCGATGGCCGTGATAATCTCTTCGCTGCTGAGCACCTCGGGTGAGGTGCAAATTTCGATTTGGCAATCGGCAGCGGTCAGAATGTTTAGCCAGCGTTCGCCGGGCAGCTCTTTGGTGACGATGACACGTTTGCTGCTCGCAGGGTTATGGGTCCGCCATTTTTTTGCGCCCATAATGACAATCTCCTTGTCGATCCAATTACACGCATTCTTTACCACAGAAAATCTGGCAATCAAAGTAGTTTAATGCAACTGCTACCGTTTTATTAATTTTTATATTGTATAACTTCTCTGTCTTCTCTGAGCGCCCACGTCCGCCTTGCGAGCAAGGCAAGGCGATCTGGTTTCCTGGTAATTAGAACCTATCGCAAAATAGAAGATCGCACACTCCGCATGAATGCGGGATTTCACATCTGATCTTGGTAAATTAGGGTGTTCAACAAAGCAAGGCGAAAACAACGCGACTCAGCGCGTCGCAGTCCGATTCAAAAGAGGAGCATAAAATGCATTTTTGAGATCAGGTTCTACTTGCGCCCGATGACTTCTTCGACAGCGGCTTCGATATGATTGGCTGAAAGCCCGTATTTTTCGAGCAAATCCAGATAGGGGCCGGACTCGGCAAACGTATCCCGCACGCCGATGCGTTTCATCGGAATGGGCCTGTTTTCAACCAGGACCTCGGCCACCGCACTGCCCAGTCCCCCGTAGAAGACATTGTTTTCAGCGGTGACAATGGCGCCGGTCTCTCCGGCAGCGGTCAGCACCGCCTCCACATCCAGGGGCTTGAGCGTGTGGCAGTCGATGACGCGGACATCGCGTCCCCGCCTGGCTAAATGCTCGGCGGCGATCAGCGCCTGGACGACCAGGTCGCGATTGGCAATGATGGTCGCATCGTTGCCATCCCGCACCGTGACCGCCTTGCCGATTTCAAACGGATAGTTGAGGTCAAAGATGACCGGTACCGGATCGCGTGTAAAGCTGAGGTAAACCGGGCCGTCATATTCGGCGGCCGCCCATACGGCCAGTTTGGTGGTTGCCGGATCGGCCGGCGCGATGATGGTGGAATTGGCAATCGCGCGGATGATGGACAAATCCTCCTGCCCCTGATGGGTGACCCCGTCGGGTCCCGGTGTGATGCCGCCGTGGCTGGCGGCGATCTTGACGTTGAGTTTCGGGTAGTGGATGCTGTTGCGCACCATATCCAGCGCCCGCATGCTGGCGAATACGGCATAGGTTGTGGCATAGGGGATCAAGCCGGTGGTCGCCATGCCGGCAGCAGCAGCCATCATGTTCTGTTCGGCGATGCCAAAGTTAAACGAGCGATCCGGAAACTTATCGGCAAATTCGTTGGTTTTGATCGATTTGGACACATCCGCATCAAGCACCACGATTTTGGGGTTTTTCTCGCCCAGTTCCAGGATGGCTTCGGCATAGGAATAGCGTGTCGGCTGCTGCTCGGCCTTGGTGAATATTTCATCGGATGCCAGCAGTGACAGAATTTCGGGACGAAGATAACGGTAATGATGGGTTGTCACTTGATTTACCTCCTGAGTTCTTCTAAAGCCTGATCGGCCTCTTCCTGGCAGGGCGCTTTGCCGTGCCATTCACACACATTTTCCATATACGAGACGCCTTTGCCTTTAACCGTGTTGGCCACAACAATGGTGGGCGCGCCCCGGTGGGATTTGGCATCCTCCAGCGCCCGAACCACCTGTGCCATATTGTGACCGTCGATATCGATTACGTTCCAGCCAAAGGCCTGCCATTTGTCCACCACCGGTTCAATGGGCATAATGTCATCCACGCTGTAGTCGTTTTGCAGGTGGTTGTAATCCAGAATAGCGATTAGATTATCCAGCTTGAATCGGGGCGCTGCCATGGCAGCCTCCCAGATGGAGCCTTCCTGAGATTCGCCGTCACCGATGACCACAAAGACATGGTAGTCTTTTTGCTGAAGCTTGCCGCTCAGCGCCATGCCCAGCCCGGCCGACAGCCCGTGTCCCAGTGAGCCGGCGGTCATATCGATGCCGGGGGTTTTGCGCATGTCCGGGTGCCCTTGCAGAATGCTACCCAGCTGGCGCAGGGTCTTCAGGTGCGCTTTGTCAAAATAGCCGCGCTCGGCCAGGGCGGCGTACCAGACCGGACAGGCATGGCCTTTGGAAAGAATAAAACGGTCGCGGTCCGGCCAGTCCGGATTTTTGGGATCGATGCGCATCACCCGGAAGTAAAGTGCGGTGACCACATCGGCAGCCGAAAGCGACCCGCCCGGATGGCCGGCAGCCGCCGTGCAGATCATGTCGATGATGTCACAGCGGATGACCACCGCCATTTTTTCGAGTTCTTCAATGCTCATGGGTTCTGACGACATTTCAGTCCAAACTCCTTTGCTCTTATTTTAATGAAAAGATGTTGGCCTCGATAAATTGCCACGTTTGCAGATAATTGCTACCGGCGATCAGCCCTTCAAACTCGTCCATGTCGATGTCTTCCAGCATTTTCCAGATGCGGTTGGACAGCCGGCTGTTGGCTTCGAAGGTGCCTTTGATATCCCAGCGGGTCGGCGAGGTATCCGATGTCAGGTAATCGTTGTAGCCGTATTTTCTAAGGTAATAGAGAAATTCCACATACTCCAGAAAATGCTTGGTCCCGCAAAAATAGTCCCAATCCCACCGGCCGTCGTTGTCATTGATGTGGATGTAGTAGCGGTAGGGGCTTTGCGCCAGAAGCGATACCGCCTCGGCCGGATTTTCGTTGCCGTACATGGAATGTCCGAAATCCAGGGTGACCCCCATGTCTTTGCACTGAATGTCATTGAGCAGACACAGGGTTTTGGCGGCATTGTCCACAAAACAGCGGCCGCGGGTCTCACTGGGTTTATATTCGATGCACAGCGGTATGTCGGTTCTGTAACTGCCGGCTTCACCGAAAGTATCGATCAAATATTTCCAGGTGGTGGCATAATCATACTGGAACGCAAACTCATAGCCATCCCCCAGGGGGCAGCAGGTCACCTTGTCGGCACCCACTGCAGCGGCAAAATCCTTGGCTTCTTTGATAAAGCGCACGGCTTTGGCGCGCACGGCTTTGTCATGGGAGGTCAGACCGCCGTCGCGAAACTCGGGCTCGGCTTTGACATTCACATTGACGGCGGCAACATTGAGCTTGTATTTGTCCAAAATTTTTCGGGTGATCTTGGGGTCGCTGACCTCGTAGGGATAAACGATTTCGACGCCGTCATAGCCATCGATCTGGGTCATCAGCTTAAACTTCTGATCCAGGTCCAACGGCTGGTTGTATTCATGAAAGCGGTCTTTGGTCCGCGACAAAAACCCGGTGATAATCCCCATCTTTAACATTGGTTCCTCCTTGAGATAACGCCTTTGCGGTATTTCAAAATGATCAAGAAATGATATGGCAGCGTCGCTTCTTTGTTTTCTTCATCCCTCCTCGGGGTTATCGGTATCAAAGTCGGCCTCGCATGATTTGCGACGAAATACCTTGTCCATCAATTTGTTTTTAAATTTGCGGTAAGCCGGAAACTGACTGATCACGGTCCAGACAATCACCAGAAAAAGGGTCAGCGAAACGGGCCGGGTAAAAATCGGCAAAAAGCTGCCCTGGGAGACCATCAGCGCCCGTCTGAGGTTTTCGTCGGCCATAGGCCCCAGAATCACGCCAATGACCAGCGGTGCGATGGGATAGCCCATTTCGATCAGAAAGTAACTGATGATGCCAACCGGCAGCATCAAATACAGATTCCAGATATTCATTCCCAGCGAGTAAGAGCCAATAATGCACAGAATACCAATGACGGGCATGAAAATTTGGGCCGGAATTCGCAAAACCTTAACCACCTGTTTGGCCAGCAACATTCCCACCACCCACATGCTCAATGAAGCCAGCAACAAAATGGCGGCCACTTCCATGATAAAAGTGGGGTGCTCGAAGGTAATCATGGGCCCGGGAGTAACGCCGTGCAACATCAGAGCGCCCAATAACATGGCTGCCGGCGGGCTGCCGGGAATGCCCAGATTGAGCAAAGGGATCATAGCCCCGCCCACACAGGCATTGTTGGCCACCTCGGAGGAAAGGACGCCCGTAATTTCTCCTTTGCCGAAGCGCTCCGGATGTTTGGAGGTGTTTTTGGCGGCGCCATAAGACACCCAGGCAGCGATGTCTTCGCCGATGCCCGGCACAGAGCCGATCCCAACACCGATAAGAGCGGAGCGGATGATTTTAGGGATATTCCTGACGATGGTGCCAAACTCCGGCAGGATGCGCTGCAGCTTCTGAGTTTCACCAATTTGAAAACGTTCTCTCAGAACCTGAATAATCTGCGGTATGCCGAAAGCGCCGATCAGCACGGGCACCACCTCGATACCGCTGTCAAGCTCTGAAATACCGAAGGTAAAGCGGGGATAAAACTGCAGAAGATCACGACCGACACAGGATAGAAAAAGACCCAGGAAACCGGCAATCCAGCCTTTGATTACCAGATCCGGGCTGGTCAGCGTACCGCTGATCAAAATGCCGAAAAAGGCCAACAGAAAAAACTCAAAAGAGGTAAACTGCAGTGCAAAAAATGATATTAACGGCGAAATGCTGACCAGAAACAGCATGCTGATAATCGTGCCGATGGCCGATGCCGTGGTGGTCAGACCGATGGCGCGACCTGCCTCTCCCTTGCAGGCCAACGGATAGCCGTCCAGAGCGGTGGCGGCGGACGCGGCTGTTCCGGGGATGTTGATTAGAATGGAGGCATACGAACCGCCGTAGGTACCACCGACATAAATGGCCAGCAAACAGAGCATGGCTGTGGCCGTATCCATCCCGTAGGTCAGGGCCGTTAACAACGCTACGCCCAGGGTGGAGGTCAGCCCCGGCATGGCCCCGAAAATGATTCCCAGCAAAACCGAGCAAAGCAAAATTACGATGTGCTGCGGGTCGGCGGCCAAATCAAACACCATTTGAAAATACGTACCGATTCTTTCTAGAATCATCATGGAAAAGCGATTCCCCTCAGGGCGAAAATTAAAATTCGAAATACCAGATGGCGTCCGTGAGTGCGACCACCAATCCCTCGGACGGCATGGGCACCAGCAGAAAGTATTTAAAAATCATACCAATGATCAACGGTGTCCCAACAGCGATTATCAGACCGGTTCGAAACTTTTTGCGCAACAGGGAGCTGCCGCGAATCAGTTGCCAGGCATAGACGCAGTACCCCAGTAAAAAACCCAGCACCAGAATATCTTTTGCGAAAGGCAGGATACGGCCGATCCGATCGTCTAAACCCCCAGCAAAATAAATGAAAAGAAAGGCGGTTCCGGCCAGATAGAAAAAAAAGAGCTTTTTTAAGAGCACCGCTTCATCGAAATAAAACATTGTAATAAACACTATTAGAAACAGCATGGCGCTCAGAAAAAAATCGATGCGCGGGATGTTCAGATAAACCAATGATAGAAAAAGAACGGCCATCGCATAAAACCGCAAAATGGACACCGTATTTAAAAACCGAAGTAGATTTTTACTGAACAACCATTTCAGGGTGTCGCCGAATGTCTTGAGGCCGATCCTTTTCAGTGCGGTTCTGAAAAGCAGCAGACCCAGCAACATAATCATGGCGCCGACAAACAACGGAAAAAGGGCCGGTGATACAAACCAGACGTTTTGTACGCCTCCCCAGCTATCCTTCATGGGCATTTTAGACGCCTGCCAGACAATCCAGGCGCCGAATAAAAATATGATGAGGCCCGAATAAACATCGGCCTTTCTGAGAGTTTCTTTTTCAATCATGATGCAAGATCCTCGATTGATGCCGAAATGATAATGGCGTTGCTGCGCGCTGATTCGTGGTTTTGTAAAATGGGTGAGAGACAGGTGCTTTGGGATGCCTGTCTCTCACATCCAAAATGTTTACGGCTTGGGGATGCCCAACGTGGCCGGGTCGACGGTAGCCGCCTTCAGTTCCCACAGCGTCCAGGCAAAATTGGATTCAAGGGCATTGAAAACCTCCCTTGACTCCGCACCGGTTTTGCCTGACAGCAGGTAGTAATTTTCTTTGGCCCAGTTTTTGACCTTATCGGTTGCCATTGCTTTGTTAAATGCATCCACGAGCACGGCCTTGCGGTCCTCCGGGACATCGGCCGGGACGGCAAATCCGATTGCCTGGGAAATCGGCAGGTATTTGGACAATCCCGGATATGAATCGAATGATGAGGGGATTGTTCCCAATCCCTCGACCTCGAATGGCTCCGGGATCAGCATGGCCAGGGCCCTTAGTTTGCCGCCACGCAGCAGTTGCTGTTGCTCGGCCAATGAGGTGACGACCACCGAGACTTCACCGGCCATGGCGGCGTTCTGGCTGGGTGCCGAGCCCTTGTAGGGGATGAAATTGAAGTCGGCCCCTGAGCCGTTTTCCACCGCCAGCAGATTCAGATGATGGATGGAGCCGGCGCCGCTGGCGGCCGCCTTAATGCTGCCGGGTTTCGCTTTGGCGTCTTCGATCAGGTCCTTCAGGGTTTTGTAGGGCGTATCCGGCGTTACAGAGATCACATCCGGCGATCCGCCCACAATAAAGACATCCCAAACATCAAATTTTTTATCCCAACCGCCCTGCACACCGGCCGTGACATTCGATTCGGAAAGGCCGGTCAAAGTGTATCCATCGTGGGGCCGGGAATAGCCGTAGTTCATGCCGACCGAACCGGCAACGCCGCCTGTTTTGTTGATCACGTTGACATTGACCCCCAAAAATTGTTGCATCTCGGCAGAGATGATGCGGTTGCAGGTGTCGGTTCCGCCACCCGCACCCCAGACAACCACATTGGTGATATCGCGCTTGGGGTAATCAGCGGCATAAGCGCCGGTGACCATTGCCAGCAATAAAATCACACCAATAAACAGTACTTTTTTCATTGCTAAGCCTCCTTATTTAGGATGTTATGATGTCCTCCTTTATGGACCGTATGGTCCATTCATTGTTTGGCAGCCTGCTGCACGCTGATGCGGCACGCTCATCGGAAATCGATACTTGTCACTGTAGATGTCTGCAGAATCGGAGTTTCAGGCTACACCAAACGCCCTTGAGATACGCTTTTTTATCCCTCCTTTCTTTGTGATGCCGGTGGACATGATTCACCGAGTCGACGGTTGTTGATTGTTAGTTCCACTATTGTCGTGGGTCACCTTTTTCAATTCTTTGCGCAAACGGTATGCGTTCAACTGCGCCAGCCCGCAGTGTTAAAATGGTCCGACACAAATGCACCGGGTTTTACCAGTTGATCGCAAAATGCCAGATCGGCCTCATCCAGCTTGAGGCCGGCTGCCGGAAGCAAATCCTTTAAGTGCCCCAGGGTGCGCGGACCGATAATCGACGCGGTTACTCCCGGCTGATGCAGCACCCAGGCGACCGCCAGCTGGGGCAGACTGCATGCTTTGTCAGCTGCCCGTTTGGCCAGTTGTTGCGCCTTTTCGATGCCTGTCTGGGTGATCCGCTCGGCATAAATCGCTTTAAAGGCCCCCCGGCTGCCCGCCGGAATACCAGCCGCATCCTGGTAACGGCCGGCTAAAACGCCCTGAGCCAGCGGCGACCAGCAGATGATGCCCATATCATAGGCCTTGCACATCGGCACGATTTCCTGTTCGATCCGACGATCAAGCAAGTTGTAGGGCGGCTGCTCGCAGATAAATTTGGGGTAATGGTGTTTATCGGCGATCCACCAGGCCTCAACTGCCCGCCAGGGCGGATGGGTTGAGCAGCCGATGTAGCGCACCTTGCCCTGCTGCACCAGCAAATCCAGGGCCGCCAGTGATTCTTCCTGCGGCACGTTAAAATCGGTGCGGTGCAGAAAATAAATGTCGATCCAGTCGGTTTTCAGCCGCCTCAGACTATTTTCACAGGCGTTTAAGATATGATGCTTTGAATTTCCGGCATCATTGGGCCCGCTACCGTTCGGTAAAAATACTTTCGAGGTGACCAGCACCTCATTTCTTCTGCCGCTTTCTGCCAGAGCTTCGCCGATGATGCGTTCGCTTCGGCCCTCGGCATATACATCGGCGCAGTCCAGGATATTGATGCCGGCGTCCAGAGACGCATAAATGATATCAAAAGATTCGGCCTTTTCGGTTGGATTGCCGAAATTCATGGTGCCCAGCACCAATTTGGAGATGTTCAGGCCGGATCGTCCCAACCGGCGATATTCCATAGCGATTTCCTCCAAAGCCCGGGTGTCCGTTCAAAATGACGGCCGGATAATTTTATGACTGTCAGAACCCTGTGTTTCTTTTTCAATATCCTGTTTGAGATGCGCAATGGTTTTTCTTAAATGCCGGCGCATCAAAATTTCGGCAGTATCCGGATTCCTCTCACGGATGGCCTTTATGACGGCCAGATGCTCCTCGATGGTCTCATTGGGCGGCCTTACCAATCCTTCGGTGGACAGGTACTGATAACTGGCGGTAATGATATTGCAGGTTTGCAGAATGCTTTTCAAAAATTCCTTGGCACCGATTTCGGTAATAAAGTTGTGAAAGTGGCGGTCTTCCTTTGCATAGGCTCTAAAATCGGTAATGTTTGTTGATTCTATAAAAGGTTTGAAAAAGCCGTTCAAGATCTCGATTTGTTTGTCGGTGATATTGGCCGCCGCCCTTTTGGCCGCCAGGCCCTCCAGCACTTCGCGCAATTCGAATATGCTGACCATCTCCTGTTTGGAAAACAGGCGCACGAAATATCCGCGGCGCGGTTTGGATTCGACTAATTTTTCATGTTCCAAAAATTTAAGGGCACTGACCAGGGGGGTGCGGCTGATACCCAGCTCCTGGGCGAGTTTTTCCTGGGGGATTTTTTCGCCGGGCAAAAACTGGCGTTCGGTGATCATGTGCTTGACGATTTCATAGGCCTTTTGATCTAAATTCTCGTGCTCGGCGCCTAAATTTTTCATGACCTGATCCTTTCGAAGGTCTGGCCGAAAATCTTGTTTTAACGTTGTATGGCTTAAAACATCAGCGAATTAGTAGAGCGGAGGTCTAATATAAACGCATTTTGTATTTTGAATTTTGTATACAAAATTCATTACAGTTTTGAAATCCCCTTGTCAAGAAGTATTTTTAGTCCAATATCGTAAATAATATTAATAAGATAAATTATATTCGCCCTGGTTTAGCCGGGCGCACGTGTCAATATCAGCAATGGTATGGAATAAAGTGACGATTGGGTATCATGGAAGACGGCAGATATTGCTGATTGGCCTGCTGGAATCTCAGGACGCAGCCTAACAGCTACACCCAGTTTATCAGGATGAGTAAAAGCGGCAATACGATAACGAGCAGCGCGGTTGTAAAAAACCAGCATGAATTGGCCAGATCCAAGTCCAGATCGTAAATCGAAGGCGGGATCAAGGCATTAAATGCCACCGGCATGGAGGCCAGAACCAGGACGACCTTCAGCGGCAGGCCATTATCGATTTGGCCGAAGCCAAACATATATGCCAGAGATGTTGCCAGGATGGGGACCAGGAAAAATTTGATGACCGAAACCGAAACACATTCATTAAGATAATCACGGACCTTTCTGAATCTCAGCGCCAGCCCAATAGAGGCCAACAGCAAAATGGTGCCCAGCGGCACAAAAATGGAAATGATGGTCTTATAAAAAACAGGTCGCTGGGCACCGCTAAAATTGAGCAAACCGCCAAGGATGAGGCTGGAAAGCGCCACCAGAATAAACGGATCCCGGCTCAGGCTTTTGATCCGTTCGCTGACACGCTCCTGGCCGGAGCTGCTGCTGTAATATTTGGCAATCGGAAATCCAATAGAATAATAGGACAGCTCTTCAAACAGTTTATAGATCGGAACCAGGGCAAATCCTTTCTCGCCTAAAAATACAAAACACACCATGGCACCGATGGAACCAATATTGGTAAACGCACCGCATCCATAAAGAGCGCCGGTTTTTTGCGGCTCTAACTTAAACATATGGGCGACAATGAGCGCCATCACGCCTCCGGCCAGAAGTGCAGAAAGTCCGATAAAGGGAAGCGCAACCAGGGCAACACTTTTTAAACTCACGACCCAGATCGCGCCGACGATGGCAACCGGATTGAGAAAAAGAAGGGCGATGCGCTGCAACAGCTTTCTGAGGTCATCGATGTGAATGGGCAATTTGATCTGCTCTGTTCTGACCAGAACCTGAATCACATACCCCACCGACAACCCGAATAAAATGATGCCAAATGAATAGATAAATTTTGTCATACGCGCTGCCCGCTTGAGACCGCTGCTCGATTCTAAAGTGATGCCTTATACCCTGTAAATTGCAGTTATGGCAACCCTCTCTGGATGTCTGGTCGGTGCGGATATTGAATATGTATTGACAGACAGTCGATTTCCAATTTACAAAATTTTTAAACTGTTAAAAAAACACATTTTACCGGGAATGAATTCAATGAGCATTCACAAACCCCGAAAGATTATCGTTGCCGTTGCCCCGACCGGCCAAAAAATTAAAGCCCCTTCAGTCAATCCGTTGAATCCGAAAGATATCGCCCAACAGGTGATTGCCTGTCAGAAGGCCGGCGCCAGCATGGTTCATATGCATGTGCGGGATCAGCAGGGAAAGCAGACCGAAGATATCACGGATTTTTCCGCAACCCTGGACCTCATCCGAAAAGATTCGGAAATTGTCATTCAGGGCTCCACCGGCGGTCTGACCGATTTAACCCTGGAGCAGCGCTGTGTGGCTTTAGACGATCCCCGTGTCGAAGTGGCCTCCTTAAATCTGGGCTCCATCAATTTCGGTGAAGATGTCTACATTAACCGTATGCCGGATATTCGCTACTGGGCCCGCAGGATGGAAGAAACCCGCGTGGTCCCTGAGCTTGAGATTTTTGCCGCCGGTATGCTGCCTGCCTACCGTCAGCTGGTCGATGAAGGGGTGCTCAAACCGCCCTATTCGATCGGTTTTGTTCTGGGGGTGCGCTGGGCGTTGCCGGCCGATCCCGAAGCACTTTTTTTTATGAAAACCCTTTTGCCCGAAAAAAATGTGCCCTGGGGAGTGATCCATTCCGGCATGCACGATTTTGCCCTGCTGGCAACCGCCATCGGCCTGGGGGCTTCGGTGGTGCGCGTGGGTTTTGAAGACAGCGCCTATTTTGCGCCGGGCAGAGCCGCCCTGACAAATGCCGAGCTGGTTGAACGGATCGTTTCGCTGATCGAACAGATGGGATGCGAAGCGGCCACCTGTGATGAGGCCAGAGAAATTCTTGAGATCGGAAAATAACATGTCCGTTTCGCTATTTTGATTGGATTTAACGCTGAACCTGTTCGTAGGGGGCACAACGCGAAAAATGAGCCAAATGAATAAAGTGAAGAAGTTGAAGATAGCTCTGATTCCGGGCGACGGCATCGGCCGGGAGGTGCTGCCCGAGGGGGTAAGGGTGCTAAAGGATCTGGCTGCCCGTTATGGTTTTGCGGTTCAATTCGAGACATTTCCTTATGGCTGTCATTACTATTTAAAGCATGGATTCATGATGCCTGACGATGGTATTGAGCAGCTGAGCCGTTTTGATGCTCTGTTGCTTGGAGCCGTGGGCGATCCCGACGTGCCCGATCACATCTCCCTGTGGGGATTGTTGATTCCCATCCGCCGACACTTTGAGCAATATGTCAATCTGCGCCCGGTGCGCTTGCTGCCCGGCATCCGCTCGCCGCTGGCCGATCGCCTGGTCGAAGATATCGATTTTTACATCGTCAGGGAAAACAACGAAGGCGAGTATTCGCAAATCGGCGGACGACTTTACGAGGGAACCGAACGCGAGATTGTCATCCAGGAGTCGATCTTTACGCGCCGGGGTGTTGATCGCATCCTGCGCTATGCATTTAAGCTGGCGAAAAGCCGGCCAAAAAAGCATTTGACCTCGGCCACCAAATCAAACGGCATTATTCACACCATGCCTTTCTGGGACGAGCGTTTTAAAGAGATTGCCAGAGAATTTGGAGATGTCAGGGCCGATCAGTTTCATATCGATATTTTAAGCGCCCATTTCGTTCAGCATCCGGACTGGTTCGATGTGGTCGTGGCCAGCAACCTGTTCGGTGATATTCTGTCTGATCTGGGACCGGCCGTGGCCGGCGGGATCGGCATTGCGCCTTCGGCCAACCTCAATCCGGAAAGAGCCCACCCGTCCATGTTCGAGCCCGTCCACGGCTCGGCGCCGGACATCGCCGGCAAGGGGATTGCCAACCCCATCGCCATGTTGTGGTCGGTGGTAATGATGCTGGAATTTTTCGATCAAAAAGATGCCGCTGCAGATTTGATGGGTGCCATTGAAGCGGTTACAGCAGAGGGAAAAGTATTGACGCCGGATCTGGGTGGACAGGCCGGCACCGCCGAATTTACCGGTGCCGTGCTGGCCAGGATGGTACGGCCTTAACATCTATTCGGACTTATCTTTCAGAGCGTCAAGCTGTTTGACAAGCTCGTTGTAAGTGTCTGCGTCGAACTGATCGATTGCGGTGGCGTGCGCCTTCCAGGTTTGCAGGCACATTTTGGCGTCATGCGGGCTGTTTTGCTCGATATAAAACTCAAAGCACTTCAAAGAGTCGTTGACCGATTTTTGGTACAGTTGCTGCTTGAATTCCTCATATAGTTGGGGATCGAATTTACCGGCATCCATGGCCGCCGCGCGCCAGACGTTCAGTCTGACGCGGCCGGCGTAAAAGCCTTCCTTTTCCAGGGCCCGCTTTACCCGCCAGAGGGCATTGGCCGCCTCCATATTGAGCATCCGCTGCCGCGCTTTCTCCTCTTCGGTCTGCTCGGCGCATACCAACGGCGCAATGCTGTGGCTCAGAAGCAGAACCCCATAAAAGCAAAGCGTTATGATCCAGACATTTTTGTGCTTTTTCAGTTTATGCATATGTCAAATCCAGACCGCGGATGATGCCAGCCATTCGATCATCAGTTTATTCACGCTCAAAATTTAATTCTATCGTAAAATGAAAAATTGGTCAAAACCCCTGGTTGAATGGCCTTCGTTGCGGGAACCATCAAAAGAGGTTGATCCCTGGGGGTCTAAAAGATATAAATATACATCTTTCAGCAGAAGTCAGAGGACAGAGGTCAGAAAACAGATGACAGAGCGCAGGATACGACGAAGAAGATGAAATATGGAGCAGGGGATAAAATGATGCTATATCCCAGCAAGGTGGTGATTGAAGAGCAGGGGCTGCGCGATGGCCTGCAGAGCGAAAAAACCATAGTGCCCACCGCCAAAAAATTAAAGATCGTCGACGCCCTGGTTGATGCCGGT
>Ga0209536_100002334_pt1 | contig 30889 bp, 28 predicted proteins | sample DeeMarSeWOR28_12_FD_187461 | JGI IMG/M metagenome (GOLD analysis project Ga0209536, IMG submission 187461) | Marine sediment microbial communities from White Oak River estuary, North Carolina - WOR-2-8_12 (SPAdes) (version 2) | ecosystem: Environmental > Aquatic > Marine > Intertidal zone >...
CACAACAAACAACATTGACCAAAAACACAACAAAACAAGCCCTAAACCTGTAATGGCGGGTCCGGTGGGATTTGAACCCACGACATTCAGCTTAGAAGGCTGACGCGCTATCCGTGCTGCGCCACGGACCCATAACGGCGACTTGAATAATTAAACTCGTCAAGATATAATTTTATCCTTGGCTTTCTCCGTTTAATCATCATCTTCCAAATCTATGGGTTGGTGTAACACTGAGCGAGTTCCAGTTCTTATTAGCTATAGGGGCAAATAGCCTTATTCAAACCATAAACGCACACCATAAGCGCAATTTCCTTAAATAACTTACCTGCTATATTATGACTGTTGTAATAGATAGAGTTCTTGTGATAATTATTTGCAAAAGGTAAGAGTCCTTGCCTATTTTATTACGAAAATCAGAACTTTGAGAGGAGGCGATTCTAGCATAGAAGGATGTTCAGGAACCATTTATGCAATGCGACAGCGAATTAGAGCAAAATTATTAGCATCAGATGCTACATCAAGAGAAAAAGCTGTTACCGCTCAAGAAGCTAACCTGGATGAGCAAGAGAGAAACTGGTTGCGTTACGTCGCTGGCGGTTTGCTTTCAATGATTAAGAAGACAAATGACGATCGATATTACGTTTAACTAAGTTTTAATCGATAATCAAGTACTCATCAAATAGAAGTAACAAAAGGGAGTAAAGACTATTTGGCATACTACAAACACCCTGAGAATGAACCACGGCTGCTTTCATGTAAGTTAGCAGAAGGAAAAAGGTAGAAGTAGACACTGGATTATATGAAAAGCCTTCTTTCGCTTTTCTACTAAAACCGCACAAACTCAGTGTTTCAAGACTTCAACATTACTTAGTGTTCCTTTTTTCCCTAGATTCATGAGTTTTTCGCCTCTAAACGTGGACACTGCTGCATTTTCAATTTGAACTGTATCCCCAGCCGAGACAGAGGCTACTTGTTGGTTCCATAGACAAAGATTGATTTTTCCAGTTTCATCCGCAATTAAAGCCTTTGCGACGCTGGCATGGTTTCCAAACCTTGTAACAACCTGTTTTGGCTCTGCAACTTCTAAAACTTTAACTTTCAAATTAACATGGTTCATTCCAGCTCGTAAATCTCTAATGCATTTGGCAGCAGTTATTCTAGTTTTCCTTGCGAGATACTTACGAATCTTATCAGTATCAGTGAAATTCACGAGTTGATTACTTTCATTTAAAAGAAATTTTTCATCTATCGGAAATTGAGCAAGAACTTCAGAGTCCCTCTTAATCAAAAACATGAATTTATTCTTGGCTTTACCTCGACACCAAACTGATAATTTGCCGCATCTTGAGTTTTCTTTTTTCATTGCTAAACGTAGCGCATACAAGAATTTCTCAGGATTAACCTCATATTTCACAGTAAGAAAAGCAAGATACTCCCCGATTGACGGTTTACTTCTCGTGCTCCTCACCGTTTGTTTTTATATTTTAAGGTAACCTTTGTGTCTCAGCCACTCAGACTGGTTTCTTCTGTATCTCCAGAAAATGTCGCCCCGCTTATCAGACTGAAAATCCCAAGGAGAAACCAAAACAATATCGCCCTCTCTAACCCAAACACGCCTCTTCAACTTGCCTCGAATCCTGCACAAGCGTTCTTTCCCGTCCTGACACTTCACCATGATTCTTTCACCGCCCAGGTTTTTAATAGCTACACCAAGCACGTCGTTTTCGCTCGGTAGCAACATTTTTTGAAGGTTTGCCTCGTTTTTGACTTTTCTTTTACCCAACTTTCTAACACCAAATTATGAGATCACGATTAGGTACTCTAATGGTATGCCAAACAGAATAATCTGGAGAAAAAGTGAAACAAATTTGTAGTTGATTTAACTCTTCCTCTAAAGAATTCTAAATGTAATTATGTGGAATATGGACGCAGTATATTAGGGTAATCATAGAGGGAATGTTTTTTACATGATGATTCAAGCGCGCTATTACAAGAAGAAAAAGGGGAAGAAGGCGCGCGAGATTCGAAGTGGTGATAGACAATATAATTTTGCCTATCGAATAAGACTTCATTACATCAAATATTCTTAGAGTACTTGAAGCACTTCGATTTTCAGGTTTTGGTTTGAAAAAACTAAAATGGTTAGAAAAAGTAAATTCTTACGCAAATAAAAAATTATGTAGTGAACGAATGACAAGGGTTAAAGCATTAGCTTTGTTTTCAGGCGGTTTGGATAGCATTCTAGCTGTTAAGCTAATTCAAAAACAAGGCATTGATGTCGTTGCTGTAAATTTTATGAGCCCTTTTAGTTGTCATGAGAAAAATGCTTGGGGGGTGAATGAAGCCGCAAAACATTTGAATGTGTCTCTTAAGGTTGTACAGCTCAAAGACGATTATTTGAAAATGATACGTGATCCTAAGTATGGTTATGGAAAGAACATGAATCCGTGTATTGATTGCCGAATCTTCATTTTGAAGAAAGCGAAGAAATATGCTGAAGAAATTGGCGCAGACTTCATTTTCACAGGTGAAGTTCTCGATGAAAGACCTATGTCTCAGCATCTCGCTGCATTGAAGCTTATTGAAGTAGAAACTGGTTTGAAAGACAATATCTTGAGGCCGTTGTCAGCAAAATTGCTGCCTGAGACAGTCATTGAAAAGAAAGGATTAGTAGACCGGAAGAAGCTTTTGGGTATCCGCGGCAGGTCAAGAAAGCCACAGCTCAAGCTTGCTAAAGAATTCAACATTAAATCTTTTCCTTCTCCAGCTGGCGGATGCTTGCTAACTTGCAGGGAATATACCAATAAGCTAAGGGACCTTTTCAAGCACAAAAAACAGTTATCCATGGCAGACGCAACTTTGCTAAGCATTGGCAGGCACTTCAGATTCGGAAAGAATAAGATAATTGTGGGAAGAAACGAAACGGAAAACGAGGCCTTGAAAGCGAAAAAGCTCCAGAAGGACTATTATTTTGAAGTACCCAATATTGGCAGTCCAACTACTATTCTTCAAGGAACAAAAACCAAAAGAGCAGTAAAAACGGCAGCAGCTTTAACTGCGTTCTATTCAGATGCAGAAAGTGCCGAAGTCGAAGTCTGCTTTGGCAGAGAAAGCCTCAGCAACTGCATAACCGTTCCAGTTCCCGATCGGACCGAAGTGGAAAGCCTTCGGATTGGCAAATGCTGAAATGATCAATACCAACGAATTCAGGTCTCAGAAGAATGGTGAAACTTACCTTTTTAGAAAAACATTTTAATGCACAATTAGACAAAAGTAGATTGAGGAGTTAATATGCCAACAGCATTCGTATTGATAAACACCGAAATAGGTTCCGAATCAGATGTTCTGAAGGAACTAAAAAAGGTTGAAGGCGTTGATGAAGCTTCCGCCGTCTACGGAGTCTATGACATAGTAGCAAGAGTCAAAGCAGACACCATGGATAAACTAAAAGAAATAGTTACTTGGCGCATTCGCCGACTTGATAAAGTAAGATCCACATTAACAATGATTGTAGTGGAAGATCGTCCATAACGTTTTAGCTCAAATTTCCTTTTCTTTTATCGACTTAGTTGAAACGTTTAATTGAAATAATATGCGCTTCAAAAGATCTCTCACTATGGAGGATTCACAGTTTTTTCCGGTTGGAATACGAGGTTTGGAAACCCACCATGTCTTCTTGTATTCCCCCTGATCGAGATAGAGCATCTGAACCTCAGTTTCCAACCGACGGAAAATAAGATTTTTGTACTCTTCGCAACATTCTCTATCAACTGGAGTACAATTCCATTTGACAAACAAACAAGTAATGCACATAGGATTAGATGATACGGACTCAACGAGAAAAGGGTGCACAACCTACATCACCGCCCTTCTTGTTGAAAAACTAAAAGAAGTGAAAGCCACGTTTTTGGACTACCCGAAACTAATCAGGCTAAATCCTAACGTACCCTGGAAAACAAGAGGAAACGGTGCGCTCTGCCTTAAAATTGAATGTGCTGCAGAGATAGAAAACAAAATTAGAGAAATCACAGTACAACTAGTGGAAGAGCACTCTGACCTCGATTCCAAGGACACAAATCCAGGAATAGTCTTTTTCCCTCATGATAGAATTCCAGAAGATATCAAGACTTTCTCTGAAAATGCCGTGACAAAAATAGTAACTTTAGAGGAAGCTAAAAAGCTATTACAAAAATTCAAGGGGGAAGCCTCAGGCTTTAAGAATTGCAGAGGTATAATCGGTGCATTGGCAGCAGTTGGAAAAACCTTTGAAAAAGACTATACCTATGAATTAATTGCTTATCGAATGCCTGAAAATCGAGGATCAAAGAGAAGAGTAGATGCAGCTTCAATTTTTAAAATGGATAAGTTGACGAGACCTTACACTTTCAATAATGTGGATACGGAGAAAGATAGAGTAGTTATAACTCCACGAGGTCCAGACCCAATTCTTTTCGGAATCAGAGGTGAAACTCCAAGAATAGTTAAGCAAGCTTTCGACCTAGTTAAATCCAAGGAACCGGTAGAAAGATGGGTGATTTTCCGCAGCAACCAAGGCACAGACGAACACCTCAAACAGGTTTCAGAGTTGAATAATATAGAACCATACCAGTCGGTAGTTGCCAAAGGTATCGTGTCGCGGAATCCAAGGCTAGTCCCCTTGCGTCACGTGATTTTTTCAGTAAGCGATAAAATAGGAGAAGTGGACTGCGCCGCCTACGAGCCTACTGGTGCGCTGCGCAAAGTCGCAAAAAAACTGATTGCGGGCGACAAAGTTGAAGTCTATGGAGCAGCGCGGCAATTTTCACCAGGCAAGCGTTTAACTATAAATCTTGAAAAAATTAAGATATTATCTCTAGCATCAAAGAGTTATCTTCAAAATCCTTCTTGCCCAAAATGTGGCAAAAGATTGAAATCCATGGGTAAAGATCAGGGTTTTCGCTGCAAAAAATGCAATATTCGTTTCAAAAACGCTAAGAAAGTGCATGTTATGATGAAAAGGGACCTACATTTAGGGTTACACGTGACCTCAACTAGGTCTCAAAGACATTTGACCAAACCATTAAGGCGTTACGGACTAGAAAAAAGTGGCGCACCAACTGAGGATATGCTAAAAAACTGGCATTCACCTTAGACAAAAGTGAATCTTTCTTTCCTACTTACTAATGAATTAGTACAACAAAAGCCTATTTGCTCCTTTACGAGGTTTTAGAATCCCCCGAAATACATGAACAAAAACTCGTCAAAATGACTTATGAGGATTAGAAACACAAATAGGAATTTCTCCCACAGATGCTCTAAAACCGATATTATGTTCCGAAATGAAATAACCACTTTATTATTCCGAAAAGATGAGTCTGGAGATATAGTTGAATTACAAAAAGTTAATTCTGCCGTCTTTAACAGCGATTCTGCTAATTCTCTTGACCATATTCCTATTTCTTCCGGTGTTTGAATCAATCTCTATCTGGAGTGAAAACCCAAGAATCTCGGAGACTAGCATAAACGTGCAAACCTATTATCATAACGATTTTGGCTTCTATCTCACAAGAACATACATGCCCATTTTAGTTTCATTCTTGTCAAAGTCTTACACATCAGTTCTCCTTATTTTGCCATTTATCATTGTAATACTCCTCGTAGGTATTCATGATAAGGTTGCGCAAAGGAAATGATCTGAGAGAATCTCAGATCTGAGGGAAAAAAGCTAGTCATAATGAAACACGATGATTACCTCTTAGCGGGAAGAGGGGTAAATCCAATATTCACGGTGTGTTCTTTGTTTGGCTTCATTAATTTGTATTAAGAAATAAATCTTTGCAAAAGAGAAAAATTGGTTTCTCCTGAAATCATCATTCCTAAGCCAATTATTTAAATCAGTGAAAATAGTAACCCCTGTACACGGCAGATACGCGGCAACTGGTATGGGGTGTTTGATGGTTTGAACCGTTTTCCTGATGAAGAATATGCGCTTCCTTTCTTTAAGGACCATGGATTTATTAGAAAACTTTGTCCTGTTTGCGGAGAGCATTTCTGGACTCAGAACACGGAGCAAGAATCTTGCGGGGAATCAACTTCAGATGGATGTACCTGCTACAGTTTTCTTAAGACCCCACCTACACGAAGTTCCTATAGTCTTCCACAAATGCGAGAAACGTTTCTTTCTTTTTTCGAGAAGCGGGGTCACCCACGTGTTAATCCCTACCCTGTTGTAGCAAGGTGGAGAACCGACATCTACCTCACTCACGCAAGCATAATCGATTTTCAACCTTACGTAACCGAAGGAATTGCCCCGCCTCCCGCAAACCCATTAGTTATAGCTCAACCATGCATACGTCTCGTGGACATCTCAAACACTGGACCAACCTTTGGCAGACACCTCACTATTTTCGAGATGGGGGGACACCATGCTTTCAACTATCCGGAAAAAGAGGTCTACTGGAAAGATCAAACCGTGCGCTACCACCACGAGTTCGTCACCGACGTGTTAGGCGTAGCTTCTGAGGACGTCACGTACAAGGAGGACGTTTGGATTGGAGGGGGAAACGCAGGACCGGATGTGGAATGCATCATCGGCGGACTTGAAGTAGCCACGCTCGTATTTATGCAATACAAGGTTGTGAATGGCGATTTTGTCAAGCTGCCCATACGCACCGTGGACACAGGATACGGTTTGGACCGTTTCGCTTGGCTCTCACAGGGTACGCCAAGCTGTTTTCACGCCATCTACGGCAAATTGCTTGACAAAGTCTTCAGCATGGCAAAGCTAAAAGTGGATAACTCGTTGCTATATTCAGTAGCTAGGCATTCAGGTTTGGTAAGCGTGGACAAAACCGCAAACCGCCTCGACGCTAGACGCCAAGTAGCCAAGCTTATTGGCGTTGAATTAAATAAGTTGGACAAGACACTCATACCCATTGAAAATGTGTTCGCAATTGCCGATCACACTAAATGCCTCAGCTTCATGCTTTCAGAGGGCATTGTACCATCAAACATACACGAAGGTTACTTGGCCAGACTATTATTTCGCCGAATCTATCGCCTACTAAGAAGCTTGAACATGGATATTGAACAATTTTACAACATAGTGGATATGCAAGTTGACTATTGGTCCAAGGATTACCCTCACCTCAAAACCATGCACGATGAAATTATTGAAATGCTCAAGGTTGAAGAGGAAAAGTTCGATGATGCCTTGAAACGCGGAGAAGGCATGGTGAAACGAATCGCCACTGAACTAAAAGCTAAAAAAGTAAACCGACTGCCAGATGATACACTCTCTGAATTGTACGATTCACATGGACTCCCACCTGAAATCGTCAAGGAAGCCGCTGAAGCAGAGGGGATTTCTGTAGAAGTTCCGGAGAACTTTTACGCGTTAATCGCAGACAGACACATGAAAGCCGATAAGTCTGTACAGGAGGAAGAAACCAAAACGGATACAAAACTGGAAACCGCTGTCGAGAAGTTGCCACCAACCAAACAAATGTATTACGATGACGCATATGTTAGAGAGTTCGACGCAAGAGTCCTGAAAGTCGTAAACAGTAAACTCGTTGCATTAGATCGCACTTGCTTCTTCCCTGAAGGAGGAGGACAACCTTCAGACCAAGGTTTCCTGGTGTTCAACAACGCAAAGGTAGAAGTTGTTTACGTGCAGAAAGTAGGCAGAGTCATCTTGCACGAAATTAAAGGGTTAGATTTACCAAAAGAAGGAGAAACAATTCACGGCGTTTTGGATTGGAATAAACGCTACATGTTGATGAAGGCACATACGGCTACGCATTTAGTTAATGGCGCCGCTAGACGCGTATTGGGCGAGCACGTGTGGCAACATGGTACACAAAAAGGTTTGGAAAGCACTAGACTGGATATTTCACATTACCGCAGATTGACTCCTAAAGAGATACATGACATTGAGACATTGGCTAATCAAGCTGTGTTGGCTGATTTGCCAGTTACAACTTCGTGGAAGCCGCGGAGTGAAGCCGAATCACAATATGGCTTCAGGCTTTACCAAGGCGGTGCTGTGCCGGGAAAGGACATTCGAGTTGTGAAAACTGGCGACTGGGACGTAGAAGCCTGCGCGGGAACACATTTGAAGAGTACTGGCGAAATTGGATTCCTTAAGATAGTCTATACGGAACGAATTCAAGATGGTGTGGAGAGGCTTGGGTACGCCGTAGGAATTCAAGCATTAAAGGCAGTGCAAAAAGAAGAGCTTTTACTATGGAAGATTTCAGAGACACTGAACGCGCCTTTGGAAAAGCTAGATAGAACCGCAGAGAAACTTGTTAAAGAGCTTAAGGAAGCAAATTCTGAGAAAAAGAAGCTTGTTAAAGAATTGGCGGTTAAGGAAAGTACAATCGGCACAACCGAGACAACTATTTTGACACAAGAAATCGGTGGAGTAACGCTTGTAAAACGAGACTTCCATGATGAAATTGATGTCAACCGCATGGTGCAAACCGCAAACGAAATGATAAAACGCAATGCAGCAACTGTCACACTGTTCTATGGGGCAGATCGAAAAAACGCTAGAATACTCGTAATGGCTGGAAAAGTAGCAATGAAAAAAGGCATCAACTCAGGTGAAGTTGTCAGAGAGGTTGCACCAATAATTGGAGGCGGGGGAGGAGGAAAACCCAACTTTGCCCAAGGTGGCGGAGCCAAACCAAAAAAGTTGCAAGACGCAGTTAAAGCGGCCGAAGAAAACATTAAAAAGCAAATAAAACAATAACAGGCTGCTTGCCTTCGAAGCTCATACCCTCTTTTGTATTTGGATTCTACCTTATTCAAAAAGAAGTAGCTTCGCAAAGCAGCGATGCTTAACTTCTGTGGGTGCTTAGGTTGCGTAGAGGTTTCCGTAGGGTCTTTTTGAGAGAGGCACTATTTTGTGGAATTTTGAGTTCATGATTATTTCATAATCGGCGCCGAAGTGTTTACAATACTCCTTTACCAGGCTTTCGATTTTTTTGATATCGCGTTTGCCGACCTTCATGAGTTTAGTTCCTTTTCCAACTTGGAGTATAGCGCCTCGCTCATAGATGACGCCGCCGTGCATTCCTGTGCCAACAAATCTTGCTTTGCAGCGTTCGCATTCGTCTAATGTCAATCCTAGAACTAGAACAACGCCACCTGCCATATACTCAGCAAGAAAGTCTGCTGCAGCTCCACCTATCACTATGTCCGGTACTTTGCGTTTATATTCTTTCATGTGTATTCCAACGCGGTAACCCACATCGTCACGAACAAAGATTTGCCCGCCTCTCATCGAGTGTCCAGTAAGGTCTCCAGCTTGACCATTAATCACAATTTTGCCTTCGTTCATAGTGTTGCCACAGCCGTCCTGCGCGTTCCCATGAACCACTATTTCGGGTCCGCTCATGAAAGCCCCCATATCGTTTCCTGGAGTACCATAGATGTCGATTTTAACTTCTGTGTCCAAGTCAGTGCCGATATACCTCTGACCGCAAACATTGCGGATCTCGATTCTTTCAGCGCCTTTTCTGCATATACTTCTCAGAAGGCTGTTTAGATCCTTGTAATACATTCCTTCAGTATCGATTTTCCACGTTCCATTTTCTATTTCCACTCGAGGAACATAGTTTGCGGCTATTTCCGCACCAATTTCTTCTTGTTTTAACATTCTATCAATCTCCTGCCATTTTTACACCTAGAATTTTCAATTCAGTATCGGTTAAACCCACACCGCGGAGAGCCAAACGGTTCCCACGTAAACTCTCGATGGCGTTTATACCCATGCCACCCATCATATCCTTGATTTCCAAACTCCATCCACGAAGCAAGTTGACAAGCCGTTTCGTGGCTATGTCAGGGTTAACTCTCTTACCGATCCACGGGTCATTAGTCGCAATCCCCCATGGACATTTACCCGTGTAGCATTTTTGGCAAACAGTGCAGCCTACTGCTACAAGCGCAGCAGTACCTATATAAACGGCATCAGCACCTAATGCAATAGCTTTGATGACATCTCCGCTGCTTCGTATGCCGCCAGCTGCGACAACAGACGCCTTGTTACGGATTTGCTCCTCACGCAAACGCTGGTCAACCTGCGCGATAGCTAACTCGATAGGTATGCCCACATTATCTCTGATAATCTTTGGTGCCGCTCCAGTGGACCCTCTAACACCGTCCAAGGTAATTATGTCAGCGCCTGCACGAACCATGCCGCTTGCAATTGCAGCCGAGTTGTGAACTGCAGCAATCTTAACTGAAATAGGTTTGGTATAGTCCGTAGCCTCTTTCAACGCATAAATCAGCTGGCGGAGGTCTTCTATAGAGTAAATATCGTGTTGAGGAGCAGGCGAAAGGGCATCCGTGCCCGTGGGAATCATACGTGTCCTAGCGACGTCAGATGTAACTTTCTCACCTGGCAAGTGACCACCTATCCCTGGCTTGGCGCCTTGTCCAATTTTTATTTCCACGGCAGCACCGGCATCCAGATACGCAGGGTGAACACCGAAACGGCCTGACGCAACTTGGACTATGGCGTGATCGCCGTACTTGTATAAGCGCTTATCTAAACCACCTTCACCTGTGTTGAAGTAGGTGCCACATTCCGTTGCAGCTCGAGCTAGCCCCTCATGCACGTTCAGGCTTATAGCACCGTAAGACATAGCAGAGAACATTATCGGTGTGTCTAATTGAAGCTGAGGAGTTAACTCTGTCTTTAATGCGATAGTGCCGTTTTCCATCATAATCTCCAGCTCGTCGGGTTTTGCTCCCAAATAAGTTCTGATTTCCATAGGTTCCCGCAATGGGTCTATAGACGGGTTGGTTACTTGGCTGGCGTTTAGCAGAAGCCGATCCCAGTAAGTGAAGTTGGGTTTGTCGCAACCCATACCCGTCAGAAGTACTCCGCCAGTTTCAGCCTGTTTCTTGACATCTCTGATAGCGCTTAACGTCCAGTTAGCGTTCTCCGTGTTAACGTTCGGATTTTTCCGTATGGTTATGGCGTGGGTAGGACAGAAAGTTATGCACCTCTGACAGTTAACGCAGTTTTCGTCTTTGCTGCAGATCACGTCGTCTTCAGCATCGTAACTATGGGTTTCGTAAGTGCATTGGTTAACGCATACTTCGCAGCGAATGCATCTATCTGGATCTCTTTCAACGAGGTATTCAGGAAGTAAGTACGTTTTCACCTAGTTTCCCTCCACAATGGTCAAGATATCACTCTTCTTGTTACGAAGTTGGCCGACTACGGGTTCGCCTCCTCTCAGAGGCCAGAACTTGTCAAGCTGTGGCGAAACAAGGCGTATAGCAGCCTCTTCAGAGGACATGTATAGGTAATCGCCTCTGGTACCTGCGACAAGAGGTCGAAGCTTGATTCTGTCTGTCAGCCCGATCATTTCACCTTGGTGTGCCACGAGTATGCTGAATGGGCCATTCATCAATAGGCTACCATAGGTTTGACGGAGAACCAAGTAAAGATGCTGCAGTTCAGGTGTCATAGAGTCTATTTCGCTCCATAATGGCGAGGCAAAGATTTTGGCTACTATATTGATTGGTAGTTGCTGTCTGCGCATGAGTAGATCCACAGCGTAAGCTAGCACTTCCGTGTCCGTTTGCATGCTGCACTTATACCCGTACATTTCCAAGTAGCGGCGGTTTATTCCATAAGACGAGAGTTCTCCATTGTGCACAACTGTCCAGTCTAGAATGTTGAATGGGTGTGCTCCACCCCACCAGCCTGGAGTATTAGTTGGGAATCTGCCGTGGACTGTCCAAAGGTAACCATAATAATCTTCAAGGCAGAAGAACTCTGCTACGTCTTCTGGGTAACCCACACCTTTGAAGACACCCATGTTTTTGCCGCTGGAGAAAACAAAAGCCTTGCCCGTCTCCGTATTTATCCGCATCACCTTTTCTATTACGTAATCTTCTTCTGTGATCTTTCCAATGAGCCGCTTTTTAGGTTGGACAAAGTATCGCCAAACAGTTGGGGGATCTATGACTTTGGCAGGTTTGGTCTGTATTTCTTCGTCGTAAATTATGTTAAAGCCTGCAGCTAGCATCTTATCGGTTCTTTCTTTTGCATCTCTATTTAGGTACATTATGTGAAACGCGTAGTAGTCCTCGAATTGCGGGTAGATGCCGTAAACTGCGATGCCTCCGCCAAGGCCATTCCCGCGGTCATGCATGTTCGCTATGGCTTTAATCGGATCTCTCGATGAGAAGCGTTTACCCTCAACGTTCATAATACCGAATATGCTGCAGCCATCAAAGTCCTTATCATCATTGTATGGATTGTTTATTCTGCTTAGATTTCTCATTTGTATTCCCCTGGATACAGTCTTCTCCGTAAAGATCTCGGTAAAGTGGCAAGGCAAAACTCGTCTGAGATAAGCTTTTGTTTGAGTCTTTTCACATTTACACCGTTTTTCATAAGGTGAAAAAGTATACCAGCTCTTTCAATGTCGTTTACTAGAGTTATGCCTACAATCGTGTTGTTTTTGAGCACGATTTTTCTGTAAATATCATGTTCTGGTTCATGTTTGACTAAGCTTTCGTACTCATCAAAATCTCTTGGATTAGTTATTCCAATAGATATGATGGGAATATCAAAGTATTTCAGAGAACTCATGGCAGTGCCACCTGGATAGTCTGTCTTCTTCCCCGCCATGTTGTAGCCAGCAACCTTTCCTTCCAGCTGAGCAAGAGGCCAGAGTGGCAGTAGCCTATTTTCGCCATAAATGAAGTCGTAAGCTTCCGCAACATCACCGCTAGCGTAAACATCAGAAACATTGGTGCGCATGAACTTGTCAACAAGTATACCCCTGTTGGTTTTTACGTTGGTTCCCGTAAGAAGTTCTATGCGTGGAATAACACCTATGGCAATTACCACCAAATCGCATTTCACTTGTTCACCGCTTGTCAAGATTGCGCTACCCACGACCTCATCGTTTTCGGGTTTGCCAAGTATCCGCTTGACTGTTTGACCTGTGGCTATTATGACTCCCGCTTTTCTGATCAAGTCTTCAACCATCTCAGAAGCTGTTTGGTCCAGAATGAGGCTGAGAATGTTGTCTTGCAACTCCACCATGGTCACTTTCAAGCCCCGTCTAATCAGCGCTTCAGTAACGCTAACGCCAATAAGACCCGCTCCTATGACCACAGCACGCTCAGCTCTTTCAAGTTTTGAAGCCAATCCTTCAGCGTCAGAAAGCGTAGTAAAAGTAAATACGCCATCCTTTTCAGAACCTTCAATTTTTGGCACGAAAGGTTTGCCGCCAGTCGCAATTAGCAGTTTCTCGAAGACGACTTGGTCACCTTTGTCTATCGTCACGTATTTGTCTGCTAGATTTAGACTTATCGCAGTTATTCCCGTTAGAGCTTTAATTCTGTTCTTTTTCCAGAATTCATGTTCACGGCACATCAATTTCCCAAAGTCAGCTTTACCGCTGACCAAATCGGAAATCATTGGGCGCGAGTACTGTGGACACTCTTCATCTGAAATCACAGTTATTGTGCCTGTAGGATCTACTTCCCTGATTGCCTCTACTGCACCGATTCCTGCAGAGGAGGCACCTACAATAACATACTTGGGCATTACGATTTCACCTCTTTGTATAATAACGCTCCATTGGGACAGTTAGCGACGCACGCTGGGATTTCCAATTCCGTACAAAGATCACATTTTGAAACTACTTTTCCTGAAGAGTCCATTTTAATAGCGCTGAACGGACAGACCATGATGCAGGTCCAGCATCCAATACACTGCTCTGAATTATGAGTCACTAGCCCCGTTTCATCGTCTTTTTTCATAGCCCCTGAAAGGCAAGCAGCGACACAGGGAGCGTCTTCACAGTGTCTACACTGTATGGCGAAAGAAACAGGTTTGTGTACTTCTAGTTTCACTCTGCTGATTGGGCGGGGGTTTTCTCTATTATAAGCTTTGATGATGTCTTTTGACTTGGAGTGCTGGACAGTGCAGTAAACTTCACAGAGCCCGCAGCCAATGCAATGTTCTTCTTTCACTATGATTCTTTTCAATGGCTAATCCTCACTATTTTGAAAGGCGTGCTGTGGCGTATGATCAAAGTTGCACGTGATTTGTTGTCTTTAATGTAGAGTATAGCACCTAGAGTGGACTTTTGTTTGTCTAATTTCGCTCTTTCTCGACAATAGTCTAAAGTCATTTTCAACACTTATTCGACGCGGGCCGCATAAAAGGTAACATATATTCTATATAACTGTACTGAAAATCATTTATATTTAAGGTAATGAACTATATAATATAAATGAAATATATGTAAAGGTGAACATGAATGGCGGAAAAAAATCTTGGATACAGACGAGTTCAATGCACAGGAAGAGGCTCATATATCATATCCCTTCCAAAAGAATGGGTGCAAGACATCGGACTTAAAAAAGGAAGCGAAATCGACTTCAGCGTGCAACGCGATTCAACGCTTATCTTAGTTCCAAGAAAATTGAAAGAAAAACGCGGAGAAAACAATGGTTCTAAACTCAAAGAATACTACATCAACGTTGATGTCTCAGAAGAAGAACTGCAGTCCACACTTCGAATGATAAAAGCGCTGTACGTAATAAGCGCCGACATAATCCGAGTCCACTTCAAAGGAGCAGAAGACGTTGTCAAATGTAAGACAATAATAAAGAATTTTGCGAGAGACACTCTTCTAGGCGCAGAAGTTATTGACGAAACCCAAGATGAAATCACACTTCAAATCCTAATAAGACACTCAGAGTTCCCCTTTGAAAAAGCAGTAAGAAGAATGGTCATCGTAGCGCTTTCAGCCAACAGGGATGCCATCTCAGCGCTGAAAAAAAGAGATGACGTATTTTTGCAGAGTGTAGTTAACGCTCACCACGACGCAAACAGACTGGGACTGTATGCTGTTCGCCAATTGAAATTCGGCATAGAACGCAACTTGTTTAGAGAACTAGGTTTCAAAACACCAAAAGAGTTCCTGCTTTACAGAATAATAGTCAATGACATTACAAACATCACCGAAGACGCGTTAAATATTGTCAATAACTTATCAACTTTCCAGAAACAAATTAATGATCAACTGGTATTCATAAAAGAACCTATAGATGAAGAAGTATACTCCCAATTACTCAACTTCAATTCTGCAGCCCACCAAATGTTCGAAGACGCTACAAAAGCAATGTTTAAAAGAGCGTACAACGACGCCGAGAAAATAATCGCCAAACGCGGCTCTTTCTCAACATTGGAAACTGAACTCATTAGACTTATGTCCAGCAAAAAACTAGACCCTAACATCGCAGCAATCATCAGGTTGATGCTTGACAGCTCCAGAAGAATACTAGACTACGGACAAGACATCGCCGAACTAACCTTAAACCGAACAGTGGAAGAAATATGCACTTCATTCGAAGTCAAATAGCCAAGAACTAAACCAAACCAAAAAATTGAAAGCATCCTTCGAAAACATAAAAAACACCATTCAAGGATTGCAATTCTTTGACGTGAACCCACAAAGCTCAAAGAACATCAGTTAAAATTGAACCCTAGTATAATTGGTATGACATGCAGAAAAATCAGATATTAGAGTAGATTCCTGCAGCGCAGGATTTCTCGTCTATTTCTTGTTCATCATGTATTCGTGCATAGCTTTTGCTGCTTTCTTTCCCATGCCCATGGCGCTAATAACTGTTGCCGCACCGGTGGCAACGTCGCCGCCTGCATAGACGCCATCCAAGCTTGTTTTTCCATTCTCGTCAACAGTAATTGTCCCGCGTCTAGGATCAGCCACCAATCCATCAGTGGTACGCTGAATGATTGGGTTGGGAGTCTGCCCTATGGCAATTATTACTGTATCAACTTCCATAGTGAATTCTGAGCCATTAATCGGAATAGGTCTGCGTCTTCCTGAAGCGTCGGGTGAACCAAGCTCCATGGCTTGACATTCCATGGATTTAACCCAGCCTTTCTCGTCACCAAAGAATTTCAGCGGCGTAGCTAGAAACTTGCATATCAAACCTTCTTCCTCAGCATTCTCGATTTCCTCCTGTCTAGCAGGCAACTCATCGCGTGAACGCCTGTAAAGCAGACACACTTCAGCTCCAAGACGCATGGAGCAACGGGCACAGTCCATGGCAACGTTGCCACCGCCGATGACAACCACGTGCTTGCCAAGTCGCAGTGGTGTGTCGTACTCAGGAAAATTGTACCCCTTCATGAGGTTAACTCGTATTAGAAATTCATTTGCGGAGTAAATACCACCCAAGTTCTCACCTGGAAGTCTCATAAACATAGGTAATCCAGCTCCTGAACCGATAAATACTGAATCATAACCGCTATTGATAAGCTCAGGAATAGTGTGTATTCTACCCACCAAGTTGCCAACGCGCAAATCAACACCTAGTTTCTCGATGTAATCTACCTCTTTTCGAACTATAGCTTTAGGCAAACGGAACTCAGGAATACCATAAATTAAGACTCCGCCGGGCAAGTGAAGCGCTTCAAACATTGTGACTTCGTGTCCGAGCTTTATCAAATCAGCAGCAGCAGTAAGCCCAGCTGGACCTGCGCCAACAATAGCTACTTTCTTACCTGTGGGCTTAGCTTTGTCAGGTATGTGAATCCCATGTTCACGTTCCCAATCGGCTAGGTACCTCTCTAAACGACCGATACTTACGGGGTCACCGATTTTTCCGAGGATACATTTAACTTGACACTGCTCTTCTTGCGGGCAAACACGACCACAAACCGCTGGCAAAGCATTCTTCATCTTTATAGCGGTTATTCCCTCAGCATACTTCTTGTCTTTTATGCATTGGATAAACTCTGGAATAGGAACTTCCACAGGACAACCCGAGACGCATTGCGGCTTAACGCATTGTAGACATCTGTTAGCCTCTTCAAGAGCTTGCTCTTCAGTGTAGCCTAAAGCAACTTCGTTGAAGTTCTTAACACGTACTTTTGGATCCTGCTTAGGCATCTCAACTTCTACTTTCTTTATCTTTGGTTTAGGTTTAGGCTTTGTTTCTGCCACAACTACAACCTCCATCCGTTCCATGCATTTCCCATAACATGGAACTTAACCTCTCTTCCGGAAGCATTAACCTCTGACGTTGAACTAACCCATCAAAATCAACTTGATGTCCGTCAAACTCTGGGCCATCAATGCAGCCAAACTTCATTTCTCCTGCAACCATGACACGGCAGACACCACACATGCCCATGCCATCCATCATTATTGGCGTTACGGTTACAATCGTCGGAATACCATAAGGCTTAGTGATTTCGCTGACATCTCGCATCATAACTACAGGACCCAAAACGATGCAGTGGTCAAACTTCTCTTTCTTCAACAAATCTTTCAGAAAATCTAATCCCTTGTAGCCGATTGAGCCATCATCAGAAGCTACATACAGCTTATCGCTCAACGCTTTAGCTTCATCCTCCATAAAAAGGAAATCTTTGGACCTGCAACCCAGCACAGTCGTTACATAGTTCCCTGCTTCTTTCATAGCCTTAATCTGCAATAGTGCAGGTGCGATCATTATACTTCCGCCAACACAGAGAACTTTACCGAATTTTTTAATCTCTGAAGGATTACCCAGAGGACCAGTAACATTCAGCAGGCAATCGCCTTCATTCAAACAGCCCATATTTTTTGTGGTTTTACCTACCTCATGGAAAGCAAACGACACAGTGCCTTTGTTTGCGTTGCAGTCACAAATGGTCAAAGGTACACGCTCACCTTTCTCATGGGGAACCACGATTACGAACTGCCCAGGTTTAGCTTTAGCAGCAATATCCGGAGCTTCAACTTTAAAAAGGGTTTCTTTATGAGCAAGGCTCTTTTTGCTTATTATTTTATACGTTTTACTTCGCCTCCGATTTTATTACTGAAAGTTGGGGCATCACCGCAATTTTTTCATAAAAACTTACGAACTTTGAGTTGAATTCGCCTTCACACCTCGGTGACAACTCGAATATTTCGAAACGGTCAAGCAGATTCAATTTCTTCAGAACATTTTTTAACACATCGAGGTTACGTTCAGCAGTGTCTCTTCCTTCACTGAGCCTACAGTCGTCTGCATTGCATACAACACCCATGACACCGTCGAAGCCGCATTGTAAAGCGTTTACAACGTGAACAGGGTCCATTCCTTTGAAGCATGGAACCTCCAAGATCATGGCGTTTTTATCTTTAAGTGCGCTATCAGGATCATCCAAAGCTGAAAACTCAGACCATTGACAACTAAATACAAGCACTGCTGGAGTATTGTTGTTTGTTTTCATTGTGGCTGCTGCTTGGCCATAACGCTGCAAAACGTTCTCAAATTCATAGCCTTTTACTTCAATTGCTTGGTGCGGACAAACAAGAGCACAAGCACCACAACCCACACATTCTTCGTCAATGATTTTTGGTGTGGAGAATGGTTCCGCTTCTATCGCATCATAGGGACAAATAAACACACATTTATCGCAGCCAACGCATTCTTCAGTATTATAAACTGCTTTCCTGGAGAACTTCACTAATGTTAGAGCGTTTTCGGGAAAGCCTAACTGTTTCAGAACGTTCTTGCTCAGCTGCAAACGTCTGGTGTTAATTTTTGTGCCTTCATCGTACCGACAGAAATTATCTTCACATTGAACTGAAACAATGTTCTTTACCCCTGAACTCAGGGTTCTAAAGATGAAGTCTGTTGGAACTCGACCGGAACATGGAAGTCGCATTGGAAGATACTTCTCGATGTCTAGGCCTTGGTCTGCTAGAATCTCTTCAACTTCGCAAGTGTTAGGAGAGTTTCCGCGGCACATTAGAACCAGAGTGTCGGCATCAACTTTCTTTCTTACACGATCAACATAATCTACTAGTTGGTTATAATCGTAGTAGGCTACCTCTATGGCGGCGACGGGACAAGCGCTGGGACATATCCCACAGACCTGGCATTTCTGAACGTCTATCTCTAGCTCGTCTTCTTTCTCGTCATAATCTATAGCTTCATACGGACAAACTGAATAACAAACACGACATCGGCTACACAAATCTTGATTTATTTCAATTGCAGCGAGACATTTTTCACTCATGCTGGAACCTCTTTACGCTATTCGCGTGATGTTTCTTAAAGCTTCAGCGTACTCGCCTTTGCTTATGAAAACAGGAAAAGGGCTTTTGAACGATATAATGTTTTCCCTCTATCTCCTATAATACGGTCGTCGAATATACCCGTAAGCCTCGAGAGCTGCAGTAATACCTTGGCCAACCGCTGTGCCAACCTGCTTAACAGGATGACTCGTCACATCACCAGCTGCATAAACGCCTTTTATATTAGTTCGCTGGAAAACATCCGTAATGATGTAACCATGATTGTCGACTTTTAAACCTGCTGCCTGGGCAATCTTACTATTGGGCGCCTCGCCGATTTGAACGAAAACCGCTTCAACCGAAATTTCCCTTGTTGTTTTTGTCTTTTTATCGTATAAAACCACGTATTTGACAAGTTTATCACCCTTGATTTCCCGCACTTCAGTGTTCCAAAAAACCTTCACATTCTCTTTAGAAACTATATCTTTAACAAGGGCATCTTCAGCTCGAAAAGCATCTCTACGATGAACCACCACCACCTCAGCAACAATACCTGAAAGGTAAAGAATGGTAGTGGCTGCTGAGTTGCCTCCTCCAATTACGAGCACGCGCTTACCCTTGAAGAACGGCCCATCACAGACACCGCAATAGCTTACACCTCTCCCTCTGAACTCTTTCTCACCTTTTACACCAATTTCACGATAATGAGAACCTGTAGAGATTATGAGAGCGGATGCTTCATAAGCTCCTTGGCTAGTTTTCACTATTTTCCGTTGGCCTGCAATATCCAAGGCAGTAACAGATTCGATTTCGCGAATGGTTACGCCTGTTTTTTTGCAATGAGTCACCATTTTTTGCGCTAGTTCACCACCGCTAATCTGTAAGAAACCAGGGTAATTCTCCACGATTGGAGCGTCAGCTATGGTACCGCCAGCTAGTTTTTCATCAATGACAAGTGTTTTTAATCCGCTTCTTGCACCATAGATGCCAGCGGCCAAACCAGCTGAACCAGCACCAATGATTATTAACTCCCAGCTATCCATGTTCAAACAATCTCGCAATCGGGATAATTGGTGCGAGGCTGTTTATGAATTATTCGGAGAAAGACCTTTGCGGGTTATTTTTAACTTCTTAAAGGATTCTAGCTGAGTAGAGACCCCAGTGTCCTAAACTGGTGATTTGAAGCAGCGGTTGACAGCGCATTAACCATAAAAAGCTAATTATTGTTGATATTGAAACTGACCCCAAGCGGTTCTCATGAAAGAACAACTGCGAATGGCCAACCGAAGATAGCAGCTTGCTGAGAATTGAGGTTTAAACTTATTTGCCAGTTAATACTTAATGTCTCAGTAAGAAGTGTTCAATATGAAGTTTGAGATTAAGTATAGACCTTCTTACTCGATGCTCGTAGTAAGTTTGAACAAAGGCGAAGCAATCACAGGGGAATCAGGCGCTCTCACTTATATGGACCCAACCATAGAAGCACATACCCGCAAGAGAGAAAGGAGTCTTCTAGGAAGCTTAGGGCTTGCAATACTTGGCGGCCAATCCTTTTGGGTTAACGATTACATCGCAGAAAGAGGTGACGGAGAGGTGGCACTAGTCGCAGCGCCAGTCGGTGATATTGAAAAGCTGGAGATCAAACCCAACCAAGGTTACGTAATACAGAAATCAGCGTATATAGCATCAACACAAGGTATAGATTTAGATGTGAAATGGGAAGGCTTCACTAAAGGGTTGTTCGGTCAAGGATTATTCATGCTTAAAGCAAAAGGAAATGGACAGTTATTTATCAACACTTTCGGCGCCATAGACACACACAAACTGGAGCCAGGACAAAAGCTGATAGTTGATAACTTTCACCTAGTGGGTTTCAGCGCCTCATGCAGCTACAAAGTTAAAAAGTTCGGCGGATTGAAAGAAACATTACTGAGCGGAGAAGGCTTAGTAACAGAGATTACAGGTCCTGGAGAAGTCCATATACAAACCAAAAACCTAAGGGAATTCGTGGAGTGGCTCTGGACATTGCTAGAGCCAAGAGTGCGGTCAAGAGCTCGATAACTCCAAAATTTCTTTTTTTTCATTAGATATAGCTAAATCGAAAAAGAGTTGAAATACTCACCTTTCAAGGATAAACGGTTTTTCACTTGCGATTTTCTTAGGAACTCGATCTAACAGCATCTGATCCTCAGGCTTTTTGCTGAGTATAATAGGCTGAAGCTCATTTGCTAGCTTCAATGCCGTTTCCAGTTTGATACTTCTCTCAGCGTGAATTTCCAACAATACTGCACCTTTTTTCACTGCTTCACCCAGCTTCGCCCTAACAACTACACCAGCACCTTTTGCTCTTGGCGCACCAGCCGCCTTAGCAATATTCACTATATCCTGAGTGCTGATCCATAGAACCCTTCCTGCTTGGTTGGCCGTCACTTCAATCTTTTTCGTGCCAACAGACAGTTCATCCGGCTTTATATTCGGGTTTCCCCCTTGAGCCTCTATAATTTCTCGCATTTTCTTTTCCGCTCTTCCAGATTCCAATATGTATTCAGCTTTCTTACGTCCGCCTTTAACGTCAACCATTTCGAAGAGCGTACCTGCAAGACCTATAGCCTTCTCTTTTAAGTCTGCGGGACCACCACCCATCAAAGTTGTCAAGGCTTCTTGTGCTTCAAGCGCCGGTCCAATAGCGTAACCTATAGGTTGTTCCCCGAATGTTAGAGCACACTGTATTTTTAAATCCAAGCGCATACCCAAATCAACGAAGTCTGAAGCCAATGCGTAAGCTTCTGTCATGTTCTTGATTTTTGCACCTTTGCCAGTTGGAATATCGATTACAACATGTGTGGCACCTATGGCTTTTTTCTTGCTCATGATCGAAGGTAATAGTAATGGATCAATGCCTAATGGGTACTCAATTTGAATGAATAGGTCGTCGGCTGGTGCCAAATCTAGGGCTCCACCCCAAACAAGACAACCGTTTGTCTTTTCGACAACAGCTTTTATTTCGTTGATGGAAAGATCCACCGGGCACAGAGTTTCGACGCGGTCAGCAGTTCCCGCAGCAGATGTAACTGCTCGCGAGGATGTTTTGGGTATAGTGAAGCCTGCGGCCGCTACTATAGGCACAACAAGGAGCGAGGTCTTATCGCCTGGTATGCCACCTATGCTGTGTTTATCTAATATTGGTGCCTCTCCGAAGTCAAGTATTTCTCCAGTATCCACCATGGCTCTGGAAAGGGCTTCGTTTTCACCCATGTTTAGTCCATAAATGTTAAGTGCTGTCAGGAAAGCGGCGATTTCTACCTCGCTCAGATGCCGCTCAACCACGTCCTTTACAATGGTTACAATATCATGTTCTCCCAGTTTTTCGCCGCGAAGTTTTGCGCGCACATGTCTGAGAGACTCGGGAAGATGAGCTAGATGCACATCCACTGTCTCATCAGTTTTTAATCCAAGAGTTTCTGACACTTCGTTGTAAAGCCCTATTCGGTTTTTTGGGAAGTGCGTAGCAAGGTTAGCTATTGCAATCACAGTCTGTTCACAATGTGTGATACTTATCCTGTCTGAAGAGTGTACACCTAGTAACCTTGCGGTTTCCTCGCATAGAATGGCAATCCTTTTTCCGCCAGCCGTGATGTTTAAAACTTCAGCTATAAGCTCCATTAAACATTCACACAATAGAATAGGAAAGCAATTAGTTAAAGATTTTAATGAAACAGCAACCACAATAGTGGTGAGGAGACAATTCTGAAGTATATAGACTTTGTCGATTTAAAATACGAACCAGCAGAAACAGACCTAATTTGCACCTTTCACATAGAGCCAGAAGGCATCAGTCTTAAAGAAGCCGCTGGCGGAGTCGCCGCTGAAAGTTCCATTGGTACATGGACAGAACTTACAACGACTGAACCATATATGGCAAAACTTGCAGCTTGTGTTTTCAAAATCGAAGGTAACTTAACCAAGATAGCGTATCCTATAGAGCTTTTTGAGCAAGGAAACATGCCCAATATATTGAGCAGCATAGCAGGAAACGTCTTCGGGCTTAGAGCGTTAAAAAACCTTCGACTTTATGACATGGAAATTCCAGATAAGCTTGTGAAAAGCTTCAAAGGCCCCAAGTTTGGCATAGAAGGAATTCGCAATCTACTAAAAGTACCCAAGCGCCCTCTTGTAGGAACCATAATCAAACCTAAATTGGGTCTAAAAACGTCGGACCATGCGCGGGTGGCTTACGAAGCGTGGGCCGGTGGTTGTGATGTCGTTAAAGATGATGAAAACCTCAGTAGTCAAAAGTTTAATGCTTTTGAAGAGCGCATTTTGAAGACGCTGGATAAAAGAGACAAAGCTGAAGAGGAAACAGGCGAACGCAAAGTTTACATGGCGAATATAACAGCGGAAACTGAAACCATGATCAAAAGAGCGGACTACGTTCTTGATCATGGCGGAAGATATGTTATGGTAGACATTTTGACTTGTGGCTGGTCCGCTTTGCAGACACTGCGCGATCAGAACTTCAACCTGGTTATTCACGCGCATAGAGCAGGTCATGCTGCATTTACCAAAAGCCAGAAACATGGTATAGCGATGCGAGTAATAGCTAAAGTTTCACGAATAATAGGCGTAGATCAGCTTCATGTTGGCACTATTGTCGGCAAAATGTCTGAGACCAAGAAAGATGTTCGTGAAAATATTGAAGCTTTGAAGATGGATATTGCTGGATTGAAACCTGTTTTGCCTGTCGCGTCAGGTGGTTTGCACCCTAGGTTGGTCCCTGCGTTGATGGAATACTTTGGGAAAGATTTCGTTATCCAAGCTGGTGGAGGAATTCACGGACATAGTAATGGAACGTTTTCAGGAGCAACAGCTATGCGACAAGCAGTCGAAGCCACAATGCAGGAAAAAATATTGGATGAATACGCGGAGAACCATAAGGATCTCAAATTAGCGCTAAACCTCTGGAAGAATTAGAAAGTAAAAAAGAAAAAACAAACCGCTCTCAAAAAGTTCTATTTTCCTGCTTTTTAGCCGAAATAGGCTCAGAAATTGATTCTTTTTGCTGAACGGAAGCCAAACCTTTTTATATGTGAATTGATGGTGTTGGTATGTCACATTCATCATGTCACCATCGAAGCATCAAAAGAGCTTTTTGAAATCATGAAAAATTTTGTGGCGGGAGTAAATATAGATAATGGAGATACAAGCGTTCAAAGACTTACCCTTAAGCAGGGAAGCCTTGAGAAGTGTCGAGGAACTTGGATTTGACGAGCTTTTCCCCATCCAAGCTGAAGCGATAATACCCTTACTTGAAGGTAAAGATGTCATTGGACAAGCACAGACAGGTACTGGCAAAACCGCAGCTTTTGGAGTGCCAATGGTTGAAAGATTGAATTCTGAAATCAGAAGAGTGCAGGGTCTAGTTTTAGTGCCAACTCGGGAGCTAGCTGTACAAGTGGCTGATAACATGAAACTTTTTGCCAAGTACGCGAAATTAAAAGTCTTGGCAGTCTATGGCGGAGAACCTATCCATCGTCAAATAAGAGCATTAGCGAAGGGCGTTCACATTGTTGTAGGTACCCCAGGTCGTTTAATTGACCTGCTTAGGCGGGGTGTTTTGAATCTACATTCGATCAAGATCGTAGTTCTTGACGAGGCAGATAGGATGCTCGATATGGGCTTTATCGAAGACATAGAGTATATTCTTAAGAGAACACCGAAGAACAGGCAAACAGCATTGTTCTCAGCGACGATAGATGAAACAGTTATGAAAGTCTGCAACAGATACATGAAAAATCCTGAAGAAATACTCGTAAGCAAAGATGAAATTGCACTCACGCAGATGAAACAATATTATATGATCGTAAATCCCCACGGAAAATTTGGTACTCTATGTAACATTTTAGATGAAAACCAAATCAGCAGAGCAATAATATTCTGTAAGACACGTAGAGGTACAAGCGCGATCACAGAAAAACTTAGAAGAAGAGGTTACAATGCTCAAGCACTTCACGCGGGTTTCACGCAACCGCAAAGGGACCGCGTAACCAACGCTTTCAGAGATGGAAGACTAGACCTTCTGATTGCAACAGATGTTGCCGCAAGAGGCTTGGACATTGAGGGAATAACCCATATCATAAACTATGATGTACCCTTAGAGGCACCTGTTTACTTCCACAGAATCGGGAGAACAGCCAGAATGGGGAATGAAGGTACAGCAATTACCCTTGTAAGCCACGGAGAACTCACATACTTCAACAATATTAAAGCCCTAACAAAAACAACAATAGATAAAATAGCGTCACCACAACAAGATGATTCACCAATAATTAGCTTTTTTTAAACAACAACCATATAAGAAAACCATTTGGAAATGGATAAGAGCTTCACATCTTTCGTCCTTCGAAGCATACTGAACAGCTTGTGCCAACAAACTTTTCGATTTTCGGAAATGCATTAATGCTACTTCACCATTTTTCCTACGATGTCAGGAGCTTAATATTATGGTTTACAACGAATTACGAAAAGATTATCTATTGAACCGCTGGGTTGTAATTGCTATCGATCGCAGCAGAAGACCTGCGGACTTTTCCGTTCAGAGAATCAGGGCAACCCAGAATAAAATATGTCCCCTTTGTGTGGGAAATGAGCACCTGACTCCTCCCTCTATGATGCTCTACCTGAAACACAATGGAAAAATTAAAACAAGCCGAGATAAAAACGGTGAACGGCCCAAAAACTGGCTTATCCGTGTTATCCCAAACCTTTATCCTGCTTTCTCCCCACCCGAAAAATTGGTAGACCAAATCCAGATAATGAAAAATGATAACTTTGGTTACGCAGTCGGGCACCACGAAGTTTTAGTTGAATCGCCAAAACATGACGAAGATCCAGCAGAATCGGAATTATCACAACTATCGCTCGTAATCCACGCATACATCGATAGACTTCGAGAACTATCCCTCAAATCCTATATCAAGTACGTCTCGATATTCCGCAATTATGGCAAAGAAGCAGGAGCTTCGCTCTCACATGCTCATAGCCAAATAATCGCGATGCCTACTATTCCTAAAATCCCAGCGGAAGAGGTGGAAGCAAGCAAAAAATTCTATGAACAACACCAAAAATGCGTATTCTGTGACATAATAGAGAAGGAAGCAGAGAGTTCACGGATGATCCTTGACAACCAGCACTTCGTTGTTTTTGCACCATATGCCAGTATTCATCCACTGGAATTTTGGATACTGCCAAAAAAACACACTTCTAATATTCTGGGCCTACTCAAATCCGAAATAGACTCTTTCGCCTTTGCATTAAAAAAAAGTCTGAAAGCGCTGAAAGAACTTGTGAATGATCCACCCTACAATTATTGTTTTCATCTTTCCACTAAACGTGACGATGAAAAATATTATCATTGGCATTTAGAAGTCTATCCACGCTTGTCTGTATGGGCAGGCTTCGAAAAAAATACTGGAATGTACATTAACACCATCAAACCTGAAACTGCAGCAATGGAACTCAGAAATAACTTGAATTGTTAACTTTGCAGAACCTCTTTCTCATATTTTGGTCTAATCCAAACCACGTCTTCAAGGTAAGCCCGTAAAGGTTCAGCGACACTCCACGCTTGAGCGATGCAGCCTCTGGGTTCATGAGGTGGCTCACCATCGAAAACCTCGCTTATAGTGCCTAATCCAGATTGAATGGTTTGCCGAGTGAATAGAGAGATAAGGTGCTGTTTCAACTCGTAATCACTGCAAAATTTTGCTTTGCGGCACGCGGTTACATATGGTCCAAGCAACCAAGCCCAAACTGTGCCGTTGTGATAAGCTTGGTCTCGATTTTGCCTATCTCCAAGGTACACTCCCTTATACCGAGCATCGCTTCTTGCTAAGGTACGTAGACCATAGGGTGTCAAAAGTTCACGTTTTACCACATTCAATATCCTTTCAGTTGTCTCCTTATCTATCATCGTGAAGTCTAAAGCTGCAGCGATTATCTGGTTAGGTCTCAATGATTCATCCACGTCTGATTCAGTAACTAAATCGAGTAAACAACCGTTTTCGCCGTTCCAAAACTTCGCTTTAAAACTTGCCTGCGCTTCAAGAGCCATCTTTTCATACTTTTCAGTTATTCGAGGTTCATTAAACTTTTCAGATAATAGTTGCATCATCCGTAAAGCATTGTACCACAAAGCTTGGATTTCAACTGCTTTTCCAGCTCGAGGCGTAACCTCTTTACCGTCAACTTCAGCATCCATCCAAGTAAGTCCAGGACCATGCGCAAGCAGACCATCACTTTCCATGCGTATACCAAAATCTGTGCCTCTCTTGTGTCTTTCAACAATCATCTTAAGGTTTTCCCACAAATACTGCTTAACGAACTGGAAATCTCCAGTGTACTTCAGATACTGCAAAACAGCGTTAAAATACCATAACGTGGCATCCACTGTATTGTAAGCGGGTTCTCCTGACCTGTCTTGAATAAAATTAGGTATTAAGCCATTTTTGCTATGATTCATGTAACTCGAGAGAATTTCTTTAGCTTCATTGAATTTGCCAGTTGCGAGCAGCAAACCAGGCAAGGAGATAAAAGTGTCTCGCCCCCATGTCTCAAACCAGAAATAGCCTGCCATAACGGATTTTCTATTATCTATGCCGTTAACTATGAAAGAGTCTGCAGCTAAGAGAACCCAGTTTAACCAACCACTTGTTGGCACTTGACTATGGGTTTCATAAAACTTGATTAGCAGGTTTTCTCGTTCCTCAATTTCAGATTCAAGGTTAACATTAACATCGCAAATTTTCCTGCCTAAGGCATCTAAAATTCTTCGGCACTTGTCAGTAGTTACACTTGCTGCTACGATCAACGCAAAATCTCTATGTCTTTTATGAGGTACAACTACCTCATAGTAACCCGGCTGGTAACAGTCATCCATGCTACTTTCACCTCTGCTTGCTTCCTCAGAATAATACAAACGATCTATCCAAGCTGCTTTCTCGGTGAAACCGTTCATTGTGGAGTTAATTGCAATCGTAGCTTTTAGATTATTGAAGTTAAATGCAACTTCGCCGTTTTTAGGTCGGCTGAAAATCAATTGATCTTTACTCCTTTCTACAACCGAGTGAAAATGCCTGCAAGTTAGTAAGGGGTAAACCCGGATTTTTGCTTCGGCTCTGCCCCGATTCAGAATTTTGTATTTCACTATAACAGCGTTTTTCTCTTTGGGCATAAAAATAGTCTTTTTGACCTGAATATTCTGCACTTCGTAAACGTACCTCGGAAAAGGGTCCAGTGTGAATTCCTTCAGGAAAGCATATCCTTGTGGAAAAATTCTATCATTGAATTCATTAGTGGCAAGTGAGTAGCTATTTCTTCCCAACGAGATCTCTTCATCTAACTTTGCCAGGCAGACAGTGCGGTCACCAGGCGGATGTAAGGAGGCTACAAGTAAACCGTGATATTTTCTTGTGTTCACTCCTAAAATTGTGCTTGAAGCATAACCGCCAAGACTATTTGTCACTAACCATTCGCTACGAATAGCCTCGTCAAAATTTCCAAAGGCGTCGCTTGATATGGTTATGGTTGGTAGCTTCATTTAGGGCATCAGCTTAGCGATATTCTTATCGCGTGTTGCACAGAAATAGTTTGCTACTGGATTACACTTTGTTCTAAACAAGAGAAAATGGGGTTTGGTCAGCTTGAGCTCAGTCAGGGTTTCAGCATAACCCATGCCTTTAGCGAAAACTAGCTCAGCATCCCCATAAAATTTAAGAAACTCTTTGGAAACTTCTTTGGGCAATAGTCCAACAGCGTCGGTGCCTGTAGTTATTATCTTGTCTGCGAGTTTATTCATTCCAGAAGGCTCAACATCTTCTAATGTGGCGTCGTTAAGTACTGGTCCACCCTTAACTACGTACGTCACTTTCAAACCCATGTTTTTCAGCTGCTCGACAAGTAAAGTGTCAAAAACGATTTCACCAGAGTTATCAGCCAAATAGAGCACACCTTTGGTGTTTCTAGCTATTTCGTAGGCTTTATCTACGTCGTCCACAACCAAGTCCTTCGCGGCATCTCTGAAGCTCTTGGTTAAAGTCTTGAAGGTAAACCTGTGTCCTGGAATGTCAAACTCTAATATGTTACCAACTATTGCGCAAAGGCATGCTTTCTTAAAACGTTCCTGCTGGTTATAGCCTTTTTCAACAAGTTTTTTCGCGTATGGAAAAAGCTTCATGGCTTTCTCGTTGCTCATTTTTTTACTTATCTTATATGGATCATTGTTGCTGGTTAGCTTCTTTATCAAACGATCTCTTTTTGTACCAATGTCCGCGGGAACAGTTGTAGGCTTAAACTCCCTATTGAGCAATTTCATAACCTCCTTTATGGTTCGAAACCGCAATGCAGGGTTAGTTGTAGCATAATAGGTTTCAGCTGTCGCCCGTGCAAGCAGACAAGCAGCGCATTCCGCTTCAACTTTCACGATTATCACTTACTAAAAGTGGCGTCTGCAAACTCCCGCAATATAATATAAGGGTCTTTCGCTTTCACAATGGCACTAGCAACAAGTACTCCTTGAGTTTTAAGCTTCAAAGCAACCGCAACATCTTCTCCATGGCTAATACCTGCACCACACAACAGCAACGCGTCGGAGTTAACCTTACGGACAAGTTTTATAGTCCTGCTTACTTCTTCAGGTTTAGCCTTTGAAACCGCAACCCCTGATCCGATAAGCTCTGGTGGCTCTATTGAAATTATGTCAGGAGTTAGGTAGGCAACAGCTGCACTTATGGGAGGATTACTTGTACAAACACAGCTAACAAGACCTTTTTCGGCTACCATTTTAACAACCGCATCAATATCCGCTAGTTTCATCTGTTTTTCGGAATGATTAATCAGAGTTCCAACCGCTCCTGCTTCCTTAACTGAGTCTACCAGAACTTGACCAGTATGGCTGCCTGGGTTTATTGGATCAATGTGCTGAGCAAAAACAGGAATCTCAACAGCTTCCGCCACCTTTGCAATATCTGCGTATTGAGGAGCTACAACAATGTAAGCGCCTGTTTCCTTGCTTACTTTTTCGGCTTGCTTTGCAAGCTCAACGGCTCTTCGACCTGTTGCCTCCAAATACGTTTTAAAATTAACTATTATTATAGGCGTCTGAAGTTTAGACTTCAATGGAACTATACACCGAGCTATGGTTAACATGAATCATTAATATCGTTTGCCGTTTGTTGACCCCATTTTCTTCGTATCATAAAGTCATTTATCATCTGGGCATGTTCAAAAGCTAAAAGCGCGGGAAGCTGAGCTAAACTGAAAATTTTGATTTCTTCAATTTCGCTTTCCTGCTTTGTAATTTCTCTGGTTAGCGTTTTTACTATAAAACAAGTCGGATAGTAGTCATACTTTAAACCATCTTGAATGCCTTTCTCGTGGTACTCACCTATCTTACTATCTATCTTGACGTCTAAGCCTGTTTCCTCTTTTACCTCTCTTATTATTGTTTGCGCAATTGTTTCTCCAGGATTAACTCTTCCTCCTGGTAGAGCCCAGTACCCCTTGAATGGTGAAGTGCGCCTTTTGACTAGCAAAATCTTGTCAAGTGGAAAGGGTATTATTGCGGTTGCTGTTTTGCCTGTGAACTTCACTCTTTATTACTCCTTAATGTGACTTGAAAAATAGTTGTGAATCACAAGAGTTAAGTTATTTTTCTTCTTTTCATTTGTTTGCCGTTTTCTGGGGGAACAAAAACTGCTGCAGCGACGGTTGTTGTCCATAAACCCTTCTTGTTACCCTTCGCTGATTGAGTTATGTTATCTGTTTTGATGATTAGACCACTG
>Ga0209536_100002335_pt1 | contig 30887 bp, 20 predicted proteins | sample DeeMarSeWOR28_12_FD_187461 | JGI IMG/M metagenome (GOLD analysis project Ga0209536, IMG submission 187461) | Marine sediment microbial communities from White Oak River estuary, North Carolina - WOR-2-8_12 (SPAdes) (version 2) | ecosystem: Environmental > Aquatic > Marine > Intertidal zone >...
ATCGAACTCCACGATCGGAATGTACTGGTGATAGAGGATGCCCATCTCCAACAGGTAGTTGTAGATCCGGCGAGCCGATCCGACGTTGGCGGCGTTCACGGCCACCAGGACGTTGAACTCAACCTTGTGCTTGTTCAGCCGCTCGATTCCTTCGATCACCTTTCCGTATGAACCCGAGCCCTTGGGATTCTTTCGGTAGGTGTTGTGAATATCCTCAGGACCGTCCAGGCTGACCCCCAAAAGGAAGCGATATTCGGACAGCAACCGGGCCAGCTCATCGGTGATCATCGTAGCGTTGGTCTGCAAACCGTTGGATACGATAGAACCGGCGCGACCGTAGCGGCATCGATTGTGCTGGGAGCCCATATTGTCCGGGTCCATGATGTTGCCGCGATGCGGGAAATAGTGGACGTTACGGATGCGATTGTCGGGACCGTTTCCGGCGCACCGAATTCCATCCGGTAACGCGGGATAACAATATCTTTAAATGCCCGGCGCAGGGGTAGCCGCGTATTGTTTCCGAAATCCCGATCATAGACCTGCCTGCGGCAGACAGGTTTTTTGAAGGTCGATTCCGGGCAGGAATTGCTTTTCTGAAGTTCTTTAAGAGGAACCATCGGCTTCTATGGATTCGATTATTGTTTTCTTTCAGTCTCTGGGATTCGCCATCCGGGATGTGGTCGACATCGCCCTGGTTGCCTATGTGATCTATCGGTTTCTTCTGTTGATACGCGGGACCAGGGGCGTTCAGATGACCTTCGGCATCGTCGTGCTCCTGCTGATTTACTGGGCCTCCCGGTACCTGGGACTCACTACCATTGAGTGGCTGCTCTCGAATGCCGTCACCTATATTGTTTTTGCGATCATCGTTCTTTTCCAGCATGAAATACGGCGCGGCCTTGCCGGTATCGGAAGAACCTCCATTCTGGGCATGTACAGCCGCCAGCGAAGCGAGGTTTTTGAAGAGATCACCCAGGCTGCAACTACCCTGGCCTCCAGAAAAATTGGCGCTCTTATCGTGATCGAGAGGGATATCGGGCTGAAAAACTACGTGGAAAACGGGATTGTCCTGGATGCCCTGATTGCCTTCGATCTGTTGGTGACCATTTTCAACCCGAACACTCCGCTTCATGACGGAGCCGTAATCATCCAGCGGAACCGGATTGCAGCGGCCGCCTGCTTCATGCCGCTGACGCTCGATCCCTATCACAGCAAGGAATTGGGTACCCGGCATCGTGCCGCCATCGGTATAACCGAGGAAACCGACGCTGTAGCCGTTATAGTATCGGAAGAAACCGGCGTAATATCTCTCGCAATAGACGGGAAGATTACGCGTAATCTTGACGCAATTACTTTGCGTGCTTCACTTGAAACCGCATGTGAAAACCGCCCTGTTAAATCCGTGTCCCATCACGTCGATCAACGTCCGGAAACGATATGATCCTGTTTATTAAAGAAAAGCTCCTGGAGAACTGGTTTTTGAAACTGACGGCGATTGTGCTTGCCCTGATCCTGTGGCTGTTTATCCAGGGTGATCCCGGAAGGCTTACCCCGGTGGAGGCTTCGGTGGAAATCCAGGGGCTGCCCGGTGATATGGAAATAACCAGCGAACTTCCCCGATCCGTGCAGGTGACCATACGCGGTGCAAGGCAGGAGCTCAAGTGCGTTATAGATCTGCAGGATACCAAGGAAGGGGAAAACATCATTCCTCTGAGGGATTATATCAAGTCCACCAGGGGGCTGGCTGTCGAAGTGTCCCGGGTGGATCCCTCACAGATTACGCTGATGCTGGAAAAGACTGTTTCCAAAGAGGTCGCTGTCAGTGTGCCGGTCGAAGGGGATCCCGCCGACGGCTTTGATATTTACGAAAAAATCCTGAATCCTGATAGAGTTACAATAACGGGGCCTCAATCCCGTGTAACCCAAATTGAAGAGATATCCACCGAAGTTGTTGATATTAATGACCGGAGACAATCCGCGAATTTCCTGGTAAGGCTCAATCTTGGGGATGGAAACATCCGTTCTTCGCTGTCGAACCCCGTCGAGGTAGAGATAAGAATCGGGCCCAATCGTCAGGATTATACCGTAAAAGATGTACCCCTGTCGTATGCATACAAATCCTACGATGTAACTCCAAAAAAAATCGATATCCGGTTATTGGCGCCGGTAAGTTTGAAGGAGGCTCTTGTCCCGCGTAATTTCAACACCACGATTGCGCCTCGAGATCTGGAGGGAGCGAATTTTCCTATCCATGTGAAACCCATTATCGCGTTTCAGGAGGAAAGCTGGATCGGTTTTGTTAAGATAATCGGAACAACGCCTCCGGAAGTTGAGGTCGACAAGATTGAAACCGAAACACCCAAACAATAATATACAGGCAGTTTCAAGGGTCTGTGCAGAAACGGCTTGTTCCCAGTCTGATGATGCGCACCGGCAAAATAAAAACTTTGGATCAAATCCTGGAAAGCCGTGATCGATTCCGCAAACTGAAAAAGCGTGTAGTATTCACGAACGGCTGTTTCGATATTCTGCATGTCGGGCATGTCCGATATCTCAATCACGCCCGCACTCTCGGGGATTTGCTGATTGTGGCTTTGAACAGCGATCGGTCTGTTCGCCGGATCAAGGGTGATTCCCGTCCTGTTGTTCCCGAGACGGAAAGAGCGGAAGTTCTTGCCGCGCTCGAGAGCGTTGACTATGTTTTTGTTTTCGATGACGTGACGCCGCAAAGAGTGATCGACGCCCTTGTGCCGGATGTGCTGGTAAAAGGTTCAGATTGGGAGCTTTCCGATGTTGTCGGTCGTGATACGGTTGAAAATGCCGGAGGATCGGTTTTGACTGTTCCAGTGGTTGAAGGATCCTCGACCTCGGAGATTATCCGCAAGGTACTCGATCGCTTCAGCTTGCCTTCATAGTCCAATTTCTCAAAGAGTATTATACCGCACACGCTGTCCTATTAGTAAAATGGGAAACCAGTGATGTGATCATTTGCATAGTTAAACCTTTGGGATAAAATGCCACGACAATTCCCGGGAGTAACCGGTATGCTAATGGTTTATACATGATCCATCTGAAGAAGATAGTCGAAATGGCGATGGCATCCAGTGCGCTGCAGGAACTGGCAGGGCAGATCGATGCCGGGAACCGAAATTTCAAGGTATCCGGGGCAGCCGGAGGAGCCCGGGCTCTGGTGGTTGCAAGGGCGATTCTTGCTCAGAACCGTTCTGTGGCCGTAGTGACTCCTACGAATACGGACGCACAATATCTGTCAAGGGAACTGAAATTCTACATGGATTTGCTCTCGCCTGATCCGGTTGAAATCATTCACATGCCGGATCTTGAGGTGGATCCCTACCGGGGATTGTCCCCGCACCATGAAATATCCGCTACCCGTGCCTATGCTTTGTGGCGGATCCTTCAGGACGCTCCCATAGTTCTTGTTGCATCGGTCAAAGCCGCAGCTGTTCGTCTGCACACTCCTGATCGTTTTTTTTCGTTTTGCCTGACGTTGAAGCAGAATGAGGAAATGTCTCCCGAACTGATCCGGGAATACCTGTTTGAATCCGGATACGTCGAAGACGATCCCGTAACGGATCCTGGTGAATTCTCCCTGCGCGGGGGGATACTGGACATTTTCCCGCCTCATATGGATAAGCCGATCCGCCTGGAATTTTTCGGAGATAACATCGAATCTATCAGGATATTCGATGTCGAATCCCAGCGGTCGGTTGAGAAAATCACGAGTGCAGAACTTATTCCTATGAGGGAATATTGCTTTAAGCGTCAATTTCTGCAGCAATGGGCGGAAAAAGTCCCATCTCTCTGGAGCGAGCCGTTTCTGCCCCATCTCGTTGAGGAAATTGCTCTCTCCAGGCAGGGGGAAACATTTCCTGCGTTTGAATTTTATCTGCCGGCTGTTGATCCGCTCTTGGCGACACTGTTTGATTATCTCAAGGGATACCAGATCATTACGGTGGAACGCGAAGCATTGGAGAATTCCCTTATCCGGTATCATGCTGAGCTTTACGAGCGGTACGTCGATCGAATTGAAGCGCATAAACCGGTTCTTCCTCCCGACGGGATCTATGTCACGGCCGAGGAATTTGTCGCCTCGCTTGAACGATTCCCGCATATGGGTGTCGAGGAACTCGGTATAACGGACGAAGAAAATCCTCCCGTATATGTCTCATCCCAGAGCACGCGAAAGTATCACGGCAATATACGGGAGCTTATTGGAGATATTAAAAAGTTCCGTGAGGCGGAAGGCCACCTCGTTTTCGTACTCTCTAATCTTGGCCGTGCGGAGCGTATACACGATATTCTGAAAGAGTATGAAATCCCGGCACGTCTCTGTCATGACCGGATATCGGAACCGGACGACGAAGTGCATCCCGGAGGTGAAATCCTGGTTGCTACGGGGAATCTCCATTCGGGCTATTATCTGCCGGCTGTAAATCTGCGCGTTCTGACCGGTTCCGATCTGTTTGACGAGTCGGACGTAGGCGCGGGCCCCAGGAAAACCAGGGCGGCTCGAAGGGATCCTTTTGTTTCCGATTTCCGGGATCTGAAGCCGGGAGATTATGTCGTTCACATCGACCATGGGATCGGACTCTTCAACGGATTGAAATCCATTGGATTGCAGGGCAGTTTCAAGGAGTTCGTTCTTCTCAGTTATCAGAACGATGCCAAACTATATGTTCCCGTAGAAAGGCTGGACCTGATCCAGAAATACAGCAGTGTGGGGGGTACGCGTCCCACACTGGATCGATTGGGTGGCACAAGCTGGACCAGGACAAAGTCCCGCATTAAAAAATCGATGCGGGATATGGCCGAAGAGCTTTTGAAGCTTTACGCCCGAAGGCAGATGATTCCCGGATACGCCTTTTCTCCGGATACAGCCTGGCAACAGGAATTTGAAGATGCCTTTGAATTTGAATTGACACGGGACCAGGTCGATGCACTTGAGGCGGTTAGGAACGACATGGAAGCGCCTCGGTCAATGGATCGGTTGCTGTGCGGCGACGTGGGATATGGGAAAACGGAAGTTGCAATGCGAGCCGCGTTCAAGGCCGTTATGGATGGAAAACAGGCGGCTGTTCTGGCACCGACGACGGTCCTTGCATTCCAGCATTACAATACCTTCAGGCAGCGTTTTACAGCATTTCCCATCGGCATTGAGCTTTTCTCACGTTTTCGCAGCCAGAAGGAGCAAAAGCAGATACTGGAAGATCTGGAGATGGGGCGCGTCGATGTTGTTGTGGGAACCCACAGGCTTCTCTCCAGGGATGTGAAATTCAAGGATCTCGGGCTCGTTGTTGTCGACGAAGAGCAACGCTTCGGTGTAACGCACAAAGAGCGTCTGAAAAGAATGAAGACGCATGTGGATGTTCTGACCCTTACGGCAACCCCGATTCCCCGCACTCTCAATATGGCATTGCTTGGACTCAGGGATATGTCCACAATCGAAACGCCTCCCAAAAACAGGCTGGCGATCCAGACGTCTGTTTTGCGATACAGTTCCGATGTGATCCGGTCTGCCATCGAGATGGAACTGGCACGTAATGGTCAGGTCTATTTTGTCCATAACCGTGTCGAGACGATACACACCATAGCAGCGAAGGTACAGCAGCTGGTACCCCAGGCCCGAATCGGTGTCGCTCACGGCCAGATGAACGAGAGGGAACTGGAAAAGGTCATGCTGAAATTCGTGCAGGATGAACTGGACGTCCTGGTTGCGACGACGATTATTGAAAACGGTCTGGATATACCCAGGGTCAATACCATCGTAATAGACCGTGCGGATCTGTATGGCCTGTCCCAGCTGTATCAGCTGCGTGGGCGAGTCGGGCGCAGCGACCGCCGTGCGTACGCCTACCTGCTCATTCCTTACGATGAAACTCTTTCGGATGTTGCACGAAAAAGACTGGCTGCCATTCGGGAATTCAGCGATCTGGGAACCGGATTTCGCGTGGCTGCCCTTGATCTTGAAATCAGAGGAGCCGGAAATCTTCTCGGAGGAGAGCAGCATGGCCACATAGAGACAGTCGGATTCGATCTCTACTGTAAAATGCTGGAACAAACCGTGGAAGAACTGAAGGGCGAGAAGGCGGAGGAAGAGATATCCACCAGTATTAATCTCAACATGGATATCCGGATCCCGGAATCGTACGTTCCGGATACGAGTCAACGACTCCGATTGTACAAACGCATCTCTTCAGCCGCAGATGACGGGGAGTTGGATGCGCTCCGACAGGAAATGGTCGACCGTTTCGGTCGGTATCCGGAACCTGTGGAAAATCTGTTTCGATATGCAGGCTTGAGACAGCGAACACTGGCACTTCAGATACAATCGATTGAAAAAAATAAGGATCAGATTTTTATCCGTTTCGTGGATCAGTCGAAGGTCGATGCAGAAAAGCTTTTAAATCTGGTAACCCGGAATAATACGGCCACATTTTCTCCTCAGGGTTTGCTGACCCTTGATGTGCCCGACAGTCCTCCTGCGAAAATTTTCCAGTCCATCGAGACTATTCTTTACGAAATAAAACAGTAATCCGTGTGTCAAACATCGAACGTAAAAGGTCCAAAGTCTAAGGTCTAAGGTCGAACGTCGATGATGGTATTTCGTACAGTTGATGGATTAAATGGGGGGCGGGGATAAAACATCGTGTGAACGTTAATAGCCTTTTTCTCCTTCCCCATTTATCCATCAATCCATCCCACATCGCAACATGGTTTTGACGTTCGACGTTCGACATTTGACGTTTGACCTGTTTTTTGCCTTGAAACAAATATTTTTAATCTCTAATCTATTTTTTTCGTGAATAATTAACGGCTTATATTCCCGGTTTTAATCGTCATGCCGTAATAGAAGGGATATCTGATGGAAAGAGCATTCTGGACGGTACTCATAATTCTGTGCAGTTTCTGTAACGCAGAGGCCAGAGTTGTGGATCGCATTTATGCCCAGGTAAACGACGACATTATAACCCTTTTCGATGTCAATCGGAAAATGGAAGGGCTGCGTAGTGAGTTCGAAAAACAATTGACCGGGGACGAGTTGGAGAAAGCCATACAGGACGCGAAGATAACTATCCTCGATTCGCTGATTCAGGAAAAGCTACTCGTCCAGAAAGCCATCGAACTGGGTATCGACGCGGATGTCGACCCCGAAGTTTCTTCCGAAATTCAGGGGGTTATGAAGGAGAACAATTTTAAAAGTACGGAGGAGCTTGAAAGCGCCCTGGAAAATCAGGGAACTACTCTGGATGATTTCCGCGATATGATCAAAAACCAAATAATGGCTTCGCAAGTAGTGGATATTTTCGTCGGATCCCGGATTACGTTAATGAAAAGTGAGGTTGAAAAATATTACAAGAACCATACGACTGATTTTGCGACTCCGGAGGAAGTCAGCTTAAGCGAAATTATCATTACGGCCGCCGCTGAGGGGAGTGAGGGAGCAGCGGAAAATCGAGCCCGCGATTTACACAACCGTTTGAAACAGGGCGAGTCGTTTGCGGAATTGGCCAGCCGGTATTCCAATGGTGCAACGGCGGACAAGGGCGGCAGCCTCGGGAGCAATCTCCTTGAAAAATGGCATCCCGATATTGTAAAGGCTATAAGCGGGCTTGAATCCGCCGATATTTCCGAACCCCAAAAAATCAAGGAAGGATATGTTATTTATCGCGTGGACTCGCGTAAACTCTCCACGGTGCCCCCCCTCGAAGAGGTTGAGACGAAAATAAAGGAACGGATTTACATGGATAAATACGAGCCTGAACTTGAAAGATTCGTTAACCGCCTGAAAGAAGAGGCGTATATACAGATATATCCGGAAACAGAATAGGCTTTTCCGCCCGGCCTGCACTTTCCACTTGCGGGAAATTCATACCAACATGCCTTGCCCCTAATCCGTTGGGAGATCCCCCGGCTCTGCCGGAGGTCCTATGACTCTTTTTTGGGAAATTCGGCTTGAAATTGGGAGTGCGGGTTGTATTTATAGGCCAAGCCAGGCCCTGATTTGATGTTCATTGCTTAGGAGCTTCCTGGCGTCGCGGGAAGGGACCGCGAAAAAAACTCCCAAACACATGAACAATTCCTCAGGGCCAAAGCTTGGGAAACGAGAAATCACTACCTCTAATGCATATCCCATGCCAAAGTCAAGTCAGTTTAGCCTGAATCATAAGTGCCTGTTTATTAAGGAAATATAACCTCCCTTTGATTAGGCCCGATCGGGGATCCCTTTATTTAATCCAATAAATTGAATTTCCAATCTGTTTTTTTGGAGAATCCCCTAAAATTACGGTGACAGTCACCATAATTTAGGTTATAAGGCATACAATTATATTAACTTCGGTTAAAATGAGAGCGCCGTTCAGGCACCTTAGGTTTATGCGTTCAGTAGGACTTTACGGTGCAGTAGTTACCGGTGAGAGGTATTCCTTCAGCCCGCATCTATGGAACGCTGAATGGTTCGAGGACTTATGAAGCTGGCAATAACAGGAAAGGGAGGGACCGGTAAATCCACTATAGCCGGTATACTGGCCCACTCCTTTTGCGCGGATGGATACGAAGTTCTTGCCGTGGATGCAGATCCGGACGCAAACCTGGCATCGGCCGTCGGAATTCCTTCCGGTCAATCCTCCTTGATCATCCCAATATCAGAGCAGCGCGAATTGATAAAGGAGCGGACAGGGGCTAATCCTAAAGAATTCGGACAACTTTTTAAGATGAATCCCACTGTAGGCGATATCCCGGAAAGATTTTGCGTAGATTTTCGAGGTGTCAAGTTATTGGTGATGGGAGGCGTCAGAAAAGGGGGGGGCGGTTGCGCCTGTCCGGAAAGCGTTCTGCTCAAGAGTCTCCTTTCGGATATTATACTCACACGGGGTAATGTCGTGATCGTGGATATGGAGGCGGGTATTGAGCATCTGGGTCGGGCCTCATCCGCGTCCATCGACCTTATGCTCGTTGTCGTGGAGCCGGGATTGCGCAGCGTTAAAACCGCTGAGAAAATAATGGCTATGGGAGCTGAGATCGGCATCCGGAATTTTGGAATCATCGGTAATAAAATACGAAAGACGGAACAGAAAGAGTGGATTAAGAAACAATTTCCCGGACGGCAGATCCACGGAATAATTTCTTATCATGATATGATCCGGGATGCGGATCTGATGCAGGAACCGTTGATCGATTTGATGAATGAGGAAATTGCAGAAGAATTTAATGCCGTTTTTAAAGAAATAAAGAGAAGCGTTTTAAACTAGTGTCAAGGAACCAGGAGCCAGCCCGGCCCCAGCCTGATGCCGGATCGAACAGCCTGTGACTTATTTCCAGAGCCGACAGTCATAGGCCAGTAGTCTGCAGGAATCAGAAGTTCTGAGTTTTGAGTGACTAGGTGATGGTTATAGGATCATCCTTTTTGAATTCAAACTATTAACTATTAACTGTTAACTGTTAACTTCAAACTCAGGAGTCAGAAGCCGGGAGCCGGCAGGAAGAAGCAGGAGCGGATAGTTTGTGATCGCTTCGGATAGAGAGGAGACTGACAATGCGATTCAGTCCAAAGGGTATCGCGACCGCTATAGGCAGCTTTCCCCATCGGGAACCGGAGGCCGCGTGTGAACTGATTTTGGAAAATATTCCTGAGATCCCCATCTGGCCTCAGCTGCCCAATGCGAATTTCCGTGAGCAGATGGAAATTCAATACTCCGAGGGGATGCCCTGTCTGGTAGTGGATGAAGCTAAAGAGAGGATATATTTTAAGACAGGCGGAGATCCGACAGGCGATCTTGAAAGGTTCTATGAAAATGTGCTGACGGAAAACCTTGATTATTTCTCCATTTCCCCGGATTACAGCCGCGGTCTCTATCATATGGAGAAGAAATTGTCCGGGATGGATCATTCCTCGATCAAATTCCTTAAATGCCATGTTACCGGGCCGCTTACCTTTGGTTTGAGCAAGACGGATGAAGAGAAAAGATCGATTTATTACGATGAAGTGTTCCGGGATGTTGTGGTCAAGGGAATTGCGATGAAAGCCAGATGGATGCTTCACAGGTTCAAACCTTTGGGGTATCCTCAGATCTGTTTCGTCGACGAGCCTGTATTCGCTGCTTTCGGTTCTTCCACGTACGTGAGCGTCCAGCGTTCCGACGTGGTACGTTGCCTGGGCGAGGTGGTTGAAGCCATCCATAAGGAAGGGGCTCTCGCGGGAACTCATTGTTGCGGCAACACCGAATGGACTATGCTCATGGATGCGGGTGTGGATATCATAAGTTTTGATGCATTCGAATATGGAGAGACTATCGGGTATTATGCAGGCAAGGTTGGATTGTTTTTGGAGAAGGGCGGCGTTCTGGCGTGGGGTATTGTGCCTACCTCGGAAAAGGTCAGGATGCAAACCCCCGAATCGCTGGTGAAAAAACTGGAAGAACTGGTGAACGGTCTGGCGTCCAGAGGTATCGATAGGAATCTCCTTTGGGAACAGTGCCTGCCTACGCCGAGCTGCGGGACGGGTTCTCTTGCCGTGGAGCTTGCGGAAGAAATTTTTCAGAAGCTATCGGAAGTCAGCCGATTGCTCAGACATTAATCCCGTATTAATCCACGGCTGATGAATATGAGACATTGGCAGGCTGCCGGTACGGAGTAAGTTCCTGATACCGGGTTTCCCGTTCAGCGTTTGTTGTTCAGCGGTGAACGAAAGGAATTGAATCGCATTTACACCCGTTCGGGAATCATTTGTGAAACGTGTCTATTGCATTATTGAAAAGTGCCTTTCCTGCCGGTCCTGTGAGATCGCCTGTGCCGTAGCCCACTCTGAGTCAAAAGCGCTTGCGGATGCGGTGGTAGAGCATCCCTTGCCCAAACACCGGATTCATGTGGAGAGCATAGGTGCAGAAGAAACGCCTCAAACAATACGTTCGATAGCCCTGCAGTGCCGACACTGCGAAGATCCCCTTTGCGCCCAGGCATGCATTTCCGGGGGAATTTCCCGGAACAGGGAAACAGGGGAAATCATCAACGATCCGGACAGATGTGTAGCTTGCTGGTCCTGCATTATGGTTTGTCCCTTCGGAGTCATTGTAAGATATGAAGACTGCCATCGGGCGGTTAAATGCGATCATTGTGCCGATCGGGGCAGCCCTGCATGTGTGGAATCCTGCCCGACCCATGCCCTCCTTTTTTGCGAAGCCGAAGAGGCGCCAATTGACAATCTCGTTAAGTGAGTATTATGAGGATAGTGATTATCGGCAACAGCGCAGCCTCAACGGCTGCTATTGAAACCATTCGGGCTTACGATACTAAGAGTTCCATTACCCAGCTGAGCAGGGAAACCCATCCCCTCTATTCCCGATGCCTCATCAGTTATTACATCGCAGGCAAATTAGATAAAAACGGCCTTCGCTATCGCAGTCCCGATTTTCACATGAAGATGGATGTGAAGTTAAATCTTGGATGTTTTGTTTCGGAAGTAGATCCTTCCAGTCACAAGGTTAAGTGCGCGGATGGAAGCACCTATCCGTTTGACAAGCTGTTGATCAGTACGGGAAGTTCCGCGAAGATTCCGGATACGATCCCCGGGGGGCTGCGCGGCGTGTTCGTCCTGCGGACCATTGACGATGCAGAATCCATAAGGCGAAGAATGCCTCAGGTAAAAAGCGTGGTTATCTTAGGCGGCGGACTGGTGGGTATGCGGGCGGCCGATGCTCTGAGCCGGTGTGGATTAAAAGTGCATGTCATCATAGGGTCCGACCGTATTCTTTCCCGCATGATCGACTACGATGCGGCACAGGTTGTCGGCAAAAGGGTGCGGGAGAACAATATCGAGATCATGACAGGCACCGATATATCGGAAGTCATGCACAAAAACGGTGAAGTTGTCGGAGTAAAGACCGATCACAGCCGGGTGCTGGACTGCGAGATGCTTATCGTGGCGAAAAGCGTTAAGGCCAATACGGAGCTTGTTCAGAATACGGATATCAAAATCAGGCGGGGCATAGAAACAAACGCCTCCATGCAGACAAACTATGAAAACATATATGCGGCCGGTGATGTGGCGGAGACATTTGACCTCGCCGCTGAAGAATATACCGTCAATGCATTGTGGACCTGTGCCGTGCAGCAGGGAAGGATAGCGGGGAAAAATATGGCCGGAAAGCAGGCGCAATACTCGGGATCGGTGAGCATGAATTCTTTGAACTTCTGGGGCATTCCTCTGACTTCGTTCGGGATTACGACGCCGGAGGAGGAGACGTCTTATACGATTCTTAAAGAAAACCGGCCGGAACGGAATATATACAAGAAAATAGTCATCGGGAATAACAGGATCAAAGGGCTTATCCTGGTAGGAGAGGCAGCAAATGCGGGAGTGCTCTTTTCCCTGATTCAGAATAAGATCGATGTTTCTCCTTTCACGGGCGAATTGCTCGATGACCGTTTCAATTTCGGGAAAGTTATACAGCATGGCGGCAACGCTGTGCTGGAAAAATATTACAGAGGGCAAAGCACATAGGGAAAAGCCCGGCCCAGACGGAGGCGGGACTGGGTTTTGAGTTCTGAGTTCTAAGTTCTGAGTTCTGAGTTCTGAGTTCTAAGTTTGAAGTTCTGAGTTCTGGGTTCCGGGTTAACAGTTAATAGTTAATCCGTCAACGGGAAACGGGGAGCGGGAAACGGGAAAATTCCATGTCTGAAAAAATAAGAAACATGAATATAGAAACCGTCTGGGATCGATCGGAGCAACAGGAACCGCGATGCGGTTTCGGTGAGTTGGGAATCTGTTGCCGCATGTGTCATATGGGCCCTTGTCGAATCGATCCATTCGGACAGGGATCTAACCTGGGAGTATGCGGAGCCACTCCAGAGCTGATTGTCGCCAGAAACTTCTGCCGGATGATTGCCGGAGGCGCCGCAGCGCACTCGGACCACGGTCGATCCGTGGCGAAAACCCTGTTGTTGGCTGCGAAGAATCCTCAATCGGGATATGCCGTGAAAGATGTGAGTAAGCTGAACAATACAGCCGCAGTCCTGGGCATAGACATCGAAGGAAAGGCAAAAGAGGAAATCGCCGTTGCCCTGGCTGAAAAAGCCTTAAGAGAGTTCGGACAGCAGGAAGGGGAAATCTCATTTATTAAACGAGATCCGGAAACACGGCAGGCGCTATGGAGGAAACACGGCGTCATACCGCGGGGAATCGACCGCGAGATTGTTGAGATGATGCATCGGACTACTATGGGAGTGGATCAGGATCACAGGAACCTGATGCTTCATGGTTCCAGAACGGCGATGGCCGATGGGTGGGGCGGATCGATGATCGCAACCGAACTCCAGGACATTCTCTTCGGCACCCCTTCACCTATTCGAGGCCAGGTAAACCTGGGAGTGCTTTCGGAAACTGATGTGAATATCGTTGTCCATGGACATGAGCCTGTGCTGTCGGAAGTGCTGGTACTCGCAGCCCGGGACGGGGAGCTGCTTGAGCTTGCCAGATCAAAAGGGGCCACGGGCATCAATCTTGCCGGTATCTGTTGCACCGCGAATGAGGTTCTCCTCCGACACGGACTTCCCGTTGCAGGCAATATCCTCCAGCAGGAACTCGCCGTGGCTACGGGAGCGGTCGAGGCGATGATCGTGGATGTCCAGTGCATCATGCCTTCACTGCCTTCAGCAAGCAAGTGCTACCATACCCATCTGATCACTACATCAGACAAAGGAAGAATCGAAGGCGCCAAACACTACGGGATCACTGAAGAGGATGCTCTACAGACCGCCCGGGATATTGTGAAGGAAGCGATAATGAATTTTCCCAGTCGCGCCGGGGTCGATATTCCTCAGGAGAAAATGGACCTGGTGGCGGGATTCAGCCACGAGGCGATTACATATATGTTGGGCGGAAAATTCCGCGGATCCTATACGCCTCTCAACGATAATATTATCAATGGCAGGATTAAGGGCGTTGCCGGTGTTGTCGGGTGCTGCAATCCGAAAGTGCCCCACGATCAGGGCCATACGGATCTGGTGGGTGAATTGATCGCCAACGACATCCTTGTCGTTCAGACAGGTTGTTCAGCCATCAGCTGTGCCAAGGCAGGTTATCTGATTCCGGATACAGCCCATAAGCTTGCCGGGAAGGGACTGGCCGAAGTGTGCCAGGCCGTAGGCATGCCGCCGGTGCTTCATTCAGGATCCTGTGTGGATAACAGCCGCATATTGATTGCGCTGAGTGAGATGGTTCAGGCGGGGGGACTCGGCAGTGATATCAGCGATCTCCCTGTTGCCGGAGCAGCTCCTGAATGGATGAGCGAAAAAGCCGTGGCCATCGGACACTATTTTGTGAGTTCCGGAGTGTTCACGGTATTCGGCGTCGGACTCCCGGTACTGGGTAGCCGGGCATTTGCCCGGCATATTTTTGATGAATTTGAGGAGATCCTGGGGGGTAAATGGGCCGTCGAACCCGATATCGGGAAAATGGCGGGATTGATTATCGATCACATCAATGGCAAGAGAGAGAAGCTCGGCATTGGAAAGGCCAAGGAACGGGTTCTTTTCGATATGGAAATGAGAAGAAAACTGGTGGTGTAAAAATATGTCAAAAATCATTGCAACCAAGGCGATCAGGGGGGCTCATACTCTTGTCGGCCGTGCAGAGAAGGAACTGCTGCAGGCTATAGAGGAGAAAGGACCCGATACGCGGGTTGAATTCCCCAATACGGCTTACTATCTTCCCATCTCCCATGGAATGCTTGGAATGCGTATTGAAACCCTGGGCGGGCTCAAGGAATTACTAGCGCAGGCAAAGAACCTCCTGCCGCCTGTTCCTGATGACGAGCTCTGGCTTCCCTATCTCGGTAACGCCCTCGATGCCGGTATGGCTGCCCTGTTTGCGGATGAGATTATCGAGGCCGTCAAATATACGCAGGATCCCTTGCCCTACCTTCCTGAATTGAATCCGGACAATGACCACCTCTGGCTGGGCGCGGCCAACGACGTCATTTTGAGAGAACGGGGGATAGAATTTGTCGATGGAACCGCTCCCGGGTTCGCCGCGTGTGTGGGTTGCTGCCCGAGCAGCGAGGTGGCTGTCGCTGTCGCCCGGGAATTGCAGGAGAAGAATCTCTACGTTTTTATGTCCGCGGCCAACGACGGCAGATCCATGGCGCATCAGTTGCAGGAGCAGGGCATAGAGATGGGATGGGAAACCCGCCTGGTGCCCTTCGGAGATGACGTCACCGCAACGGTACATGCATTGGGGTTTGCCACGCGCGCCGCCCTTTCATTCGGCGGAGCCCAGCCGGGAGACTTCGATCGTGTCCTGCGCTATAACAAGAACAGGGTTTTTGCCTTTGTCCTTGCATTCGGGCCCGTTGACGACCTGAAACACGCCCAGGCCGCCGGCGCAATCAACTTCGGGTTTCCGACAATTGCGGAAACCGACATCGGACAGATCCTTCCAACCGGTGTCTGCACTTATGAGCATGTGGTTTCTCCCATAGCACCGGCTAAAATTGTGGCAAAGGCTATCGAGGTACGGGGGCTCAAAGTGACCGTTTCCAAGGTTCCTATCCCCGTTCCTTATGGCCCGGCCTTCCAGGGGGAGCGTGTGCGTGCACAGGACACAAGGGCGGAGCTGGGCGGCTCCACTCTGCCCGGGTTTGAGTTCGTGACTTCCAGGGGTCTGGATGAGATTGAAGACGGCCGCATTGAAGTGTTGGGTCCCGATATCGACGATATTGAACCGGGGGGCAAGCTTCCCGTCGGTATCTGGGTGGAAGTGGCAGGAAGGGAAATGCAGACGGATTTCGAGCCTATCCTGGAGCGTCAGATTCATGATCTGATCAACGGTGCGCACGGAATTTTTCATATGGGGCAGAGGGATATCAACTGGATCAGGATCAGCAAAGAAGCCAGTGACAAGGGGTTCTGTTTCAAGCATCTCGGATCCATCCTCCACGCCAAACTTCACGGGGAGTACGGGAAGGTCTTTGACAAGCTGCAGGTAAAAATATTTACCCGGGAAGAAGACGTTAGCGAACGGTTAAGCCATGTGAGGGATGTGTACGGGCAGCGGGACGCCCGGCTGGCGGATATGACGGACGAGTCGGTGGAAACTTTTTATTCCTGCGCTCTCTGCCAATCCTTTGCTCCGAATCATGTGTGTATTATCACGCCCGAGCGATCGGGACTTTGCGGCAGCTATAACTGGCTGGACGGCAAGGCAGCCCATAAAATAAATCCTACGGGGCCGAACCAGCCGATCCCCAAAGGCGCGGTGATCGATCCAATAAAAGGTCAGTGGCAGGGAGTCAATGAGTTTGTATACAACAGCTCTCATAAAAGTCTGGAAATTTTCAATGCCTACAGCATTATCGACTACCCGATGACTTCCTGCGGTTGTTTTGAGTGCATCTCCTGCCTGTTGCCTTCCACCAACGGCATCATGGTCGTCTATCGCGAGTTTGCAGACATGACTCCTGTCGGAATGAAGTTCTCCACACTGGCGGGAATGGTGGGCGGCGGTGTCCAGACTCCCGGATTCATAGGCCACAGCAAGCAGTACATCGGCAGCAGGAAATTCATACTGCCGGAGGGAGGGGCCAGCAGGATTGTATGGATGAACTCGAAGCTTAAGGAGGAATTGGCCCCTGTACTTGAGAAGATCGGAGAGAATGCGGGGATCGACAATTTTTACGATATGATTGCCGACGAAACCGTGGCAACTACTGAAGAAGACGTATTCGAATTTGTTTCGAAGGTGAATCATCCGGCTCTTTCGATGCCAGCGCTCTTTTGATTGGAGAAATAAAAAATTGGAAGTTTTAATCCGCATTTCAGGGGAGGCGACGGGATATCGCGTTTCCGCAAAGAAAGATCTGTGTTAATCACGTTTAAATCCACGGCCTGTGGCCGTGAGACTCTAGGAGGCTATGCCGGTCCGGAGAAAATATTTAGAAAGTATTCCGAGTGAGGTTTCCTGTTCCCCGTTTTCCGTTCCGCGACTTTCTGATAAGAAAGTCGCGCATAACCCTGAACCGGGAACGGGAAACGAAATATTTACATATACCATTTACGCTCCGTTTTACGGGGGGCCCAACTTCGTTGGGCTTAGCCAAAGCCACGTCTTCTAGACGTAGTCGGTTACAGAATGAAGACAATCGCAATCGCCGGGAAAGGCGGTACGGGAAAATCTACACTTTCGGCCGTAGCGGTCCGCTGGTTGAGTGACAATGTTTCCAAGGCAGTTCTGGCAGTAGACGCCGATTCCAATGTGAATCTGAACGATCTTCTCGGGGTGGATCTCGAAGAGACTGTGGGCGGCATCCGGGAGGAAATGAAAGAAAAGGTACAGGCGCTCCCCGGAGGAATGAGCAAGCAGCAGTTTCTAGAATACAAAATTCAGTCGAGCATAGTTGAAACCCCGGAATTCGATCTCATTGCTATGGGACGGCCGGAAGGGCCCGGGTGTTATTGTTATGCCAATAATGTTCTCCGCGATATATTAAAGACGCTCTCAGGCAACTACGAATACGTGATTATCGACAACGAAGCAGGTATGGAACATCTGAGCCGGCGCACGGCCGAAAATGTCGATTGCCTCCTGATGATTTCGGATCCCACAACGAGGGGAATTCGGACTGCCGGGAAAATAGGAAGAATGATCAAGGAACTGGATGCCCGGATCGGAGAAAAGTATTTGATAATCAATCGAATCCGGAATACGTTGCCGGAGGCAACGATGGGATCTATTGACGATGAAGGGCTGGAACTTTTATGTACGGTCCCGGAAGATAAACTGCTTTTTGAAACAGACCAGAGGGGAAAACCTATTTGGCCCGTCATAGATCGTTCCAATACGTACTGGGTGCTGGGACAGGCGTTGGAGCGTTTGATACGGGGATAGAATGCCTCGTTGTTCAAACAGGTATCGTGTCCTCGTATGGATAAAGAAGGGAGAGTTGAAATATGGGATTTGAGATTCCTGCAGAGAAGAATCCCGGAATGATTGCAGAAGTGACCATCGGTGCGACCCCTGTACAGGGCGGTACCAGATCCAATGCCGTAACCATCGGTGGAAGCACGGCCCTCCCTTTTCTTTTCTTCGAAGGGGAGTATCCTCACCGTCCGGCTTTGGCTATGGAGGTCTTTGATAAAGTCCCGAGCAGATATCCCGGACCGTTGCAGGACTATTATGCGGACGTAATCAACGATCCCGGGGAGATGGCCAGAAAATGCGTCGAGCAGTACGGTGCGGAACTGATAAGTGTGAGGCTTGAAGGAACCCATCCGGAAAAGGGCGATAAAAGTGCTGATGAGGCGGTGGATGTAGTCAAACAGGTCCTCGAAAGCGTTCAGGTTCCGCTGATTATTTCCGGTCACAGCCATTATGAAAAGATCAATGAAGTCATGAAAAAAGTCTGCGAAGCGGCTGCAGGGGAAAATTGTTTAATAAATTACGTAGAGACGGAAAACTATAAAACTGTCGCAGCCGCCTGTATGGCGTACAATCACAGCATTGTCGCCCAGTCGCCTATCGATGTGAATATGGCCAAGCAACTGAATATTCTTTTGACTGATATGAATTTCCCCCGGGAAAGAATCGTGATAGATCCATTGACGGGCGCTCTGGGTTATGGGCTGGAGTATACCTACTCCATTATGGAGAGGATTCGCATAGAAGGTCTGTCCGGGGATCCGATGCTGGCGTTTCCCATGATTATTAATCCCGGCTATGAAAGCTCCAGGGTGAAGGAGAGCAGGGTGTCGGAGGAGGAGTATCCGGACTGGGGCGACCAGGAATTGCGCAGTGCCTACTGGGAAATCGCTACCGCGATGAGCCTGTTGTCCACCGGATCGGAACTGCTGATTATGTATCATCCGAAAGCAATGGATGTCGTAAGGAAGAACCTTGATGAGCTTTACGGCGCGGAAAGCGGGAATTAGCCGCCAACCGCTTGAGAGTCTTCATGAGCCTACCGTGTAGGTCGAACATGTCGGGATCGGAATCGGTATCGCAGTCGGTTTCGATATCGACTCCGATAACGATCCCGATTCCGAATCGAGTCGGATTCCACGAGCGGGATTGCCGCGTGTCGAGCCGACGCGCAGGCCTTATGCCGTAACGGCAGAATTTTTTAGAGTCTCGCCGCCATAGGCGATGGCCGAGGGAATTAGATATGGCACTATCCGGTTTGGAAATCTTTAAACTACTGCCCAAAACAAATTGCAGGGAATGCGGTGTCCCCACCTGTATGGCTTTTGCCATGAAGCTTGCCCAGCAAAAAGCTGAGTTGAGTGAATGCCCGTACGCCTCCGATGAAGCCAAGGCAGCCTTAGGCGCCGCCGGCAAACCTCCTATCAGGCTGGTGAAGATCGGTGTGGGCGCCAGGGCATTCGAAGCCGGCAATGAAACCGTAATGTTCCGCCACGAAAAGACTTTTTTCCATCAGACCGGTATCGCCGTTCAGTTGAAGGTTTCCGAAGGCGAAGAGCAGCTTCTTTCGAAAATCAGGGACATAGAAAATTACACTGTCGACCGGGTTGGAGAGCGGCTGAAGGCCGACCTGCTCTTTCTCTCATCGGATTCGGATGCCCCGGATGACAAGGAAGCCTTCCCGAAGCTTGTCGGCATGGCAAAAGCGCATTCCACCAGGGGTATCATCCTGGATTGCGCGGAAGTTGATTCCCTCAAGGCGGGTCTTGATATTCTCAAAGCGGACCGTCCCGCTGTCTACGTGCGCAAAGGGATTTCCGATGAGGTTCTTGAGCTGTCAAAGGCTTACAATGCCGCTCTTGTCCTGACCGCCACATCCTTTGAATCTCTTGAAAACCAGATCGCGAAGGCGCTGAAGGCCGGAGTGGAAGATCTGCTGTTGAACATGGAAGCGTCGGATCTCGGCATGCAGGTTCAGAACAACACCATCCTGAGACGCAGCGCTCTTAAAAAGAACTTCGAACCTTTCGGGTATCCCCTGCTGACCTTCCTTGAAGCGGAAAATGGAATGGATCTTCTGGCGAAGGCGTCCGTCGGACTGTGTAAGTACGCTTCCATTATTGTGCTGCCCCGATACGAAAAGGCAATGCTCTACACCCTGTTCACACTCCGGCAGAATATTTTTACCGATCCCCAGAAGCCTATCCAGGTTGAGCCGAAGCTTTACTCCATCGGCGATCCCACGCCGGAATCTCCCGTATTCCTCACGACGAACTTTTCACTGACCTTCTTTCTCGTCTCGGGCGAGATAGAAAATTCAGGGACGTCGGCCCACCTTGTGGTTTGTGATTGCGAGGGACAATCCGTTCTCACTGCATGGGCGGCGGGTAAGTTTGTTGGAGAGACAATAGCGAAGTTCATCAAAGAAATTAAGCTGGAAGAGCAGGTGAAAACCCGTAAGCTCGTCATTCCCGGATTCGTTTCCCACATAAGCGGAGACCTGGAAGAGAAGCTTCCGGGATGGGAAATCCTCGTCGGCTGCCAGGAAGCGGCCGATATCCCCGCTTTTGTTAAAAGCATGAAATTGGTGACGGGCTAGAATTTTCCCAATTTCACAAATGGATTTCTTAATTTAAAAATATTCAATGAGAAATTTGGGGAATTCTAGCCTGTCGCCAAATTATAAAGAATGAAAGGCAAAGTTTTATTCCCGGGTTCCCGGTTTAAGGTCAGGTTTCTTCCGTTTGATGTCACTGTCGTTGTGGCACCCGGTACGAGTTTGCTGGATGCCGTGACACAGGCCGGTCTTCCTATCAAGGCAGGCTGCGGGGGCGGGGGTACGTGCGGTGACTGCCTGCTGCTCATTAAATCCGGCAGCTGTCGAGTCAGACCATCGGCAGCCATTTCGGAGAACCTTCGCACACAAGGCTACGTTCTGGCATGCCTCGCTGAAGTGAGTGACAACCTCACCGTTCACCTGCCGCAGTTTCAGGAAATGTCCATTCAAAGCATCACCGATTCCACTTTCTTTCGCGAACACAGGGACGAAGTATCCGGCTGCTGCGGGCCGGTCGCTTTGCCTGAAATTGTCTCGGATGTTATTCCGAGCGCTACGGATAAAAACATCTTCGGCATAGCCTGCGATGTGGGTACTACGACAGTGGTCGTCCAGCTGGTGGATCTGAGGATCGGGAAGGTCCTAAGCACGGCTTCCGGGTACAATCATCAGCTCAAATGCGGAGAAGACGTTGTTTCACGCATCCATTACGCTCAAAAGCCGGAACGGCTTCTGGAGTTGAACAACCTTATTGTCGCAACAATCAATCGCCTGATTCAAAAATGTCTCGAATCGATTCATGGAATATTTCTGGATATCTATTTTGCATCCGTATCCGGAAATACGACCATGACATATCTGCTCCTGAACATGAATCCCCTCGATATTCAGAAGGATCCGTATGCTTCCGCCATGAACCGGGCTCGATTCAAGACATCCCGTGAACTGGGCTTGAAAATGAATCCTGAAGCTGTGGTCCTCTGCGCACCGGTGGTCGGAAGTTATGTGGGGGGGGATATCACCGCAGGACTCCTTTGCACGCCGCTTCTCCGAGAAGCCGAAAAGGTGTCCCTTTTTATCGACGTGGGCACCAATGGAGAGCTTGTGATGGGGAATAAAGATTGGATGGTGACCTGCGCCTGCTCCGCCGGTCCTGCTTTCGAGGGAGGCGGGACAAAATGCGGTATGCCGGCGGCCAGCGGGGCTATTGAGAGGATTCAGCTGAATAAAGGGAATATAGAATACAGGGTGTTGGGAAACGGCAAGCCCAGGGGAGTGTGTGGTTCCGGGCTTGTGGATCTGCTTTCGGCTCTGTTTGTGCAGGGTTATGTCGACCGGAGCGGAAAGTTGAACAAAGAAAAAGCCGGTTTCAGGATTGCCGATACGGAGCGGGGGGAAGGGTTTCTCATTGAGGAAGCGGACAGGTGCTACTGGGAGAAGGATCTAGTCATCACGGAAAACGATATCGCCAATCTGATCCGGACGAAAGGCGCGGTGTTTTCCGCCTGCTCCCTGCTGTTGAAAAACGTAGGTCTCACTTTTAAGGATCTTGATGCCGTCTATATCGCCGGCGGTTTCGGGCAATATTTGAATATTGAGAATGCTGTCTCCATCGGCCTGTTTCCCGACATTGCGAGGGATCGCTTTCATTATCTGGGAAACAGTTCGCTTCTCGGCGCCTTCCTTATTCTTCTTTCCGATAAAAACAGGGATCTGGTCAACGAAACTGCGGGCAAAATGACCTACATTGAACTGAATACAGAACCGGACTATATGAACGAATACACCGGCTCGCTGTTCCTGCCCCACACGGATATGTCCCTTTTCCCCTCTGTAAAGCGTGTATTCGATAATATTGAGGACAAACCACTTAACTAAATCCTTATTATTCAATGTTTTGTTGTGGTATGCCCCCGGTTTGCGCTATAGTGCCGCATACGATAGGAATGGTGCACAATAATTAGGTAAATTAGAGCTGCAATTTATTTGGAAATCGTATAGATGTAGCATCCAAGATCTTCGTGATGTGCCTATGGCCTGGCCAACACTGATAACATTCATCCTATATTTCCTGATTCTGACGGCGATCGGGTTCTATTTCTATCGGAAGAGCCACAACCTCGAAGACTATCTGCTGGGCGGGCGCGGTATGGGTGCGTGGGTTACAGCACTGTCCGCACAGGCCAGCGATATGAGCGGGTGGTTGCTCATGGGCCTGCCGGGCGCCATCTATGTGTCGGGCCTTTCGGACAGCTGGATCGCCATAGGTCTGTTTATCGGAACGGTTCTCAACTGGTGGTTCGTATCCGGACGTTTACGGACCTATACAGGAAATACAAACTCTATTACTCTGCCCTCCTTTTTCGAAGAACGGTTTGCAGATCCTACAGGACTGCTGCGCATTGTCTCGGCATTCATTATCCTTGTCTTCTTTGCTATTTATGCCTCCAGCGGCCTGGTGGCCGCCGGTCGATTATTCGAATCCACTTTTGGCGTATCCTATTCCACCGCTGTTTTAACAGGCGGGATCATTATTGTCCTGTATACGTTCCTTGGAGGATTCCTGGCAGTCTGCTGGACGGACCTGTTTCAGGGACTGTTGATGATCCTGGCGCTGGTGATTGTCCCCGTGGTCGCATTTCAGAATATCGGTGGAACGGACGCCATTATTGGCGCTCTCGAAGCCAGGAATATGGCGAAGGGATTTATCCCCGAAGGGGTCGATTTTCCTCTGCTTGCGATTCTATCAGCTATGGCCTGGGGTTTGGGCTATTTCGGCCAGCCTCACATACTCACTCGTTTTATGGGCGTTCAGTCGATACGAAAGCTCAGAAGATCCCGCACCATAGCCATTGCCTGGGTGGCGATCTCCCTGTCCGGCGCTGTAATAATAGGCATGATCGGCATCGGTATGTTCGATACGCTGGACATTGCCCGGAAAGAACATGAAAAAGTCTTTATCTATATGATCCGGGACATGATGGGGCCCTGGCTCGGGGGCGTTATGCTTGCTGCAGTCCTTTCAGCGATTATGTCCACTATAGACTCCCAGCTTCTGGTCTCTTCGTCGGCGTTGACGGAGGATTTCTATCGTAAGGTCGTAAAACGCAAACCGGGGGAAAAAGAGATCATGGTAATAGGTCGCGGATGCGTGATAGTCATTTCCGTAATCGCCCTGATTATGGCGATGGATCCCAAGGATTCCATCCTGGGTATCGTCGCCTATGCGTGGGGCGGTTTCGGGGCCGCTTTCGGCCCTGCCGTTTTGTTTGCCCTGTTCTCCCGCCGGACTACCTGGCGGTCGGCCCTGCTGGGGATGGTTGTTGGAACAGCGGTTCTTGTTCTATGGAAGCACAGCGGATGGGGCAGTGCGATGTATGAAATTGTTCCCGGATTCCTGGCCAATACCATCACCATCCTGATTGTCGATTTCTTCTTCCCTCAGACGGACCCGGATGTCCTGGTTCAGTACCGGCAAAGCACTCAATTTCGGTCGACGACCAGAAGCACTTGACCACTATAATACAATTACGTAGCATGAATATCCCAAAATACATTTTTGTCTTGGTGTTATATGAGAGATACAGGATCGAATGAAGCAAGGAAGCTGGCAACACTGGTAGAGGTAAGTCAGGCCCTCTCCGGCACTCTTAATCTGAAACACTCCCTGCATCGTGTTCTTGAAATTCTGGAGAGACGTCAGAGCATGTTCCGCAGCGCAGTCACACTGCTGCGGCCGGATTCCGAGCTGCACATCGTGGCATCCAACAGAATCACCGTCGAAGGGCAGCGCGCTCAATACAGGATGGGGGAAGGAGTAACCGGCCGGGTGGTTGAAAGCGGCAAGCCGGTGATCATACCTCAGGTAAGCCGGGAGCCGATGCTGCTGAACCGTGCCGCCATGAGAAAAGGTCTCAAAGATGAACTGAGCTACATCTGTGTGCCCATCAAAATCGGTCGAAAAATCCTGGGCGCTCTCGGTATCGATTTGAAATTCAAAAAGGACAGGGACTACGACCGGATCGTTAAATTCCTGAGTGTCGTGACTTCCATGATTGCCCAGGCAGTCACGGTTGAACATTTTGTAGAATCGGAAACAAAGAAGCTGGTTGCTGAAAATATCCATCTGCGCGAAGAGCTGCGCGAGCGATACGATTTTTCAAACATGGTAGGAAACAGCGGCGGTATGCGGCAAGTTTATGAGCAGATTTCCCAGGTCGCCGGAACCAATACCAGTGTGTTGATTCGGGGTGAATCCGGCACGGGAAAGGAACTGATCGCACATGCCATACACTATAATTCTCCACGTGCGGATAAGCCCTTCGTGAAGGTCAGTTGCGCCGCTCTTCCTGAAACGCTGATTGAGTCGGAGCTTTTCGGTTATGAAAAGGGGGCGTTCACGGGAGCAATGTCACGCAAGTTGGGGCGGTTTGAACTGGCCGAGGGGGGGACGCTGTTTCTCGATGAGATAGGCGACCTGAATCTTACAACCCAGATCAAACTGCTTCGGGTAATTCAGGAAAGGGAGTTCGAACGCCTGGGAAGCACCCAAACCATCAAAATTAAAGTCCGGTTGATTGCCGCGACCAATAAAGATCTTGAGAGCGCGATAGCGGACGGTACTTTCCGTGACGATCTCTACTATCGCCTGAATGTTTTTACGATTTTCGTTCCTCCCCTGCGCGAGAGAAAGCCGGATATTATGGCGCTTACAGATTTTTTCCTGGAGAAATACACCAAGGAACATTCAAAAAATATCAAGCGTATTGCGACTCCCGCCATCGATATGCTTATGAGTTACCACTGGCCCGGGAACGTACGGGAACTCGAAAACGCAGTAGAACGTTCCGTTCTGGTTTGTGACGGGAATGTCATTCATGCTCACCACCTGCCTCCGACGCTTCAGACCGCGGAGGAAAGCGGTACGATCGGGAGGATGTCACTTGAAGAGAGTATCACGTCTTACGAAAAAGACCTTATCCAGGATGCTTTAAAGACAACGCGGGGCAACAGGAGGAAAGCCGCACGCCTGCTGGGATCTACCGAGCGGGTGATCAACTACAAGGTTAAAAAATACGCAATCGACTGCAGCCGTTTCCGGAAATAAAAAAAGAAGCCGAAAGATTGAGCGGTTGCTGCATGGTTCCCGGGGGCTTGCGCCCCCGGCTATTTATCTCAACGCCCCTCCGGGGCTAGGGCATCGCTTAACTTCAAACTCCAAACATCAAACTTTTTTTGCCAGAGCCAGAAGCGATTCTTCCACAGCCCCTTTCACCATCTCCAGTTTATAACCGTTGTCCCTGAGGGGAAGGGCGCCGTCCACAGCGGCCCCGGCCGCATCGGCTGCAACCTCTGCATCCAGCTTTTTGCCTTCCAACTTCTGCTCTGTTTTTTCAATCCTCCATGGATAAGCGGCAACGCCGCCGAGAGCGATGCGTGCCGTGCGAACCATGTCGCCTTCAAACTGAAGCACGGCGGCGACGCTGACCAGGGCGAAATCCCACGCAGCGCGCGCCCGGATTTTTCGATACAAGCCTCGGGCGTTCCCGTCGGCGGCAGGAACCTGGATCTCCGTAACTATTTCGTTGGAGAGAAGGATGTTTTCCTTCTCGATCCTGTCTTTCGGACTGACATAGAAATCCGAAATGTTTACGCTCTTGTTCCCTGCTGGTCTCGTAATCACTACTTTCGCCCCGAGAGCCGCCAGAGCTACGGCCGTGTCCGATGGATGCACGAAGAAGCAGGGGCCGCCGCCGAATATGGCGTGATACTGATTTTCTCCCGCCATGGCGTAGCAGGTGTCGCCCCCCTTCTTCCTGCACTGGAGATCGCTTCGGAAATACCAGCAGCGCGGTCGCTGGCACAGATTCCCGCCGATGGTACCCTGGGCCCGGATTTGCGGGCTGCCGACCGCGCCGGCGGCCTCGGCCAGCACCGGAAATTTTTCGATAACGGTCTTATTTGCTGCGATATCCGCCAGTGTTGTGAGAGCCCCGATTTTCAGGCTTCCGTCGGGCCCGGCGGAAACGCCCCGAAGGTTTTTGAGACCGCTGATGCAGACGACCTTATCGGCCCGGACGGCGCCATCGCGCAAGCATCCCAGAAGGTCCGTTCCTCCTGCGTGCAGCTGCGCACCTTCGGCCCTGAGCTCTTTAAATGCCTCGGCGAGTGAGCCCGCCTTCCTGTAGGCAAAGTTATTCAGCATGGTTTACCCCCTTTCCGAGCAGCTCCAGGATCGTTTTATTGTCGATGGGACCGTAGGTGGGCTGGACGCCGATGGCGTCCGCGATAGCGTTGGCGATAGCGGCGGGAGCGGGCACGTGGCCGGGTTCGCCGAGGCCCTTGCACCCGACATTGTTGCAATCATTGTCGTGGAGATCGATCGGAACGACCTCGTGATTAGCGGGGACATCCATTGCCGTAGGCACCTTGTAGTCGTGCATGTTGACGTTGCACATTTTTCCGGTCGTTCGATCCAGAACCCGCTTTTCCGTCAGGGCGAGGCCCAGTCCCATCGTCATGCCCCCGTAGACCTGGTTTTCAAAGGTCTTGAGGTTGATGACGCGCCCGCTTTCATTGGCGGCGACAAGGCGTACCACCCGCACCTCGCCCGTTCCGGTGTTGACCTCAACTTCCGCAAAATGGGCTCCGAAAGGCATGACGACCTTGTCCGCGGGATTGGGCTCCCGGTTCCCAACCGCAATGACGTCCAGGACGTTTTTGGACCGGAACAGCGCTTCCAGTGTTTGCTTCTTTTCGGGGCTGCTGATACTGACGACGGAACCGCCGTCGATCTTGAGGTCTTCGGCCGGAACGCCCATGGCTTCCGCCGCCCAGTCGAAGATCCGGCGCTTGACGATCCAGGCCCCCTGGCGTACGGCGGGGACGAGGCTGGGCAGTGTCATGCTGCCGCCGCTGCTCGACGCGTAGGGCGTGATGGCCGTGTCGGCGTTGATAATGCGGATATTTTCGTAAGGGATCCCCAGTTCCTCGGCGGCGACCATGGCGGCGGCGGTCTTCGTGCCGGTACCGAGGTCCATAGCCCCCGTCTTGATGGTGACGCCTCCATCGGGAACCATCCGGACTTCGGCCGTGTAGGGCGGCCCCCCTGAACCCATCATCCAGAGACCGGCGGCCATCCCGAAGCCGCGCTTGATGTGGTGATTGTCCGTTTTCCGCTCCCGGGCTTCCTTCCATCCGAATTTCTTTGCGCCTTCGACAAGGCAGTCTTTCAAACCCGCGCTGGAGTAAGGCCGGCCTCTTCCCAACATGCTGTTCTGGCTTATTTCGGCAAAGTTCTTGAGGCGGAATTCCACCGGGTCCATGCCGATTTTATCGGCAAGCATGTCCATCATCTGTTCCAGTGCCCAGGTGCCTTCGGGAAATCCCGGAGCCCGGAAGGCCCGCGCCCGGCCGGCATTGGTGTAGGCTCCCCTTTCCACGGTGGAGACATTGGGGCATTTGTACAGTTCCTGGATGATCATGGACACGAACGCCATCGAGGAGTAGGCGCCCGGAGTGGTGAAGTTCTCAAATTTCAGCGCGGTCAGGGTGCCGTCCATTTTGACCCCGGCCTTCAGGGTCATGCGGGCTTCGGGGCGGTTTCCGACGCACAGCAGGGTTTCCTCCCGGGACAGCATGCATTTGACGGGACGGCCGACCTGTCGCGCAAGAAGGGCTGCGATAACCGTGTACTTGCCGAGCTCCAGTTTCGATCCGAATGCGCCGCCGACATAGCGGCAAATCACGCGGACGTTGTTGTAGGGAAGATTCATCGTCCGCGCAAATTCCAGCATCGAGGCGTCATAAACGCCCTGGGTGGAATCCCAGATGGTGATTTTGTCTCCATCCCACTTTACGACGGATCCGTGCGCTTCAATCGGGACATGTATCTGGACGCTTGTGCGGAAGGTCTGTTCCACAACGACATCCGCCTCGGCGAAGCCCTTATCGACATCCCCACGGTTGGACGGCATACCCCCGCCGGTTGAGTTTCCGCTGTCGAACAGCTTTGGTGCTCCCGGGTCCAGGGCCTCTTCGGGATCGATGACAAAGGGCAGAACCTCGTAATCGACCCGGATCGCTTTCAGGGCATCCCATGCCTGGTAGGGTGTCTGTGCTGCCACGGCGGCCACTTCCTCGCCTTCATAGCGGCAGTGCGGATCAAACAGTTTGCTCTGGGCTCCTCCCCTTCCGCCGTACCAGGGGATGTCTGTTCCCGGAGATTGGGCCGTGAGAATACCCACAACGCCGGGCATTTTTTCAACTGCGCTCGTGTCCACCTGCTTCACCATCGCGTGGGCGTGCGGACAGCGCAGGATCGCCGCATAGACCATGTTGGGCAGGATCACATCGTAGGTGAATTCCGCCTTCCCGGACACGCGTTCGAAAGCGTCTGTGCGCGGGAGCGGTTTCCCTACGATTTTCGTTTCTTTCCATGCCGGCATGGTTCCGTCCGGCGGCGGTGTAGGGATGGAACTGTTGCGGAATGATTCTTCCAGGTCTTGGTAGAATGTCATGATGCACCTCCCTGGTTTTTGAGCCGGGATGCTTTTTCCGCGGCGTTGAAAATGTGTTTGTATGTGCCGCAGCGGCACAGGTTGCCGCTTACGCCGGTGCGGATCTGATCGATCGTCGGCCTGGGTGTGGAGCGCAGCAGACCTTCAACGGCCATGATCTGCCCCGGTGTGCAGTATCCGCACTGGAATGCGTCTTCTTCCATAAATGCCTGCTGTACCGGTCCTGGCTTATCCCCTTTCAGCAGACCTTCTATGGTCGTTATTTCGCGTCCTTCCGCTTCAACCGCGAGTGTCAGGCAGGAGTATTGGGGTTTCCCGTCAATCAGTACGGTGCATGCGCCGCATTCACCGCGTTCGCAGCCGATTTTGGTACCGGTCAGTCCCAGAACTTCGCGCAGGACATATGCCAGCGACCATCGCGGTTCCACAAGTAGATGCCTTCGTGAACCGTTGACGTGCAGCTGGATTTCGGGTGTTTGACCTGTCGCCTCGATTTCCTGGGCGCGGGCAGGCGCAGGATCTTTGATGGATACGGCCACAACGGCGCCGGCGCCTACCGAACTCAGAAAACCGCGGCGGCTCAAGCCTTGCTTGAATTCGTCTTTTTTATATTTGGGGTTCTCAGGCATGGTGATCCTCCATTATTGCTGCCGTGCGGTTTATGTCGATGCAAACCGATGGTAGAGTGCACGGGTCTTTGATTACGGCGCCAATTCTAACACAATAATTCAATGATGTGTTGTGGTCTGTTCCCAAACTGGTAATATATCCGGGGTATGATTCGTTAAACTTGATGCGGGAGTATTTGAATGGCACGTGTGCATAACTTCAGTGCGGGACCTGCCGCTATGCCTTTGGCGGTTCTTGAAAAAGCTCAATCAGAATTACTGGATCTGGACGGGTCCGGAATGTCCGTAATGGAATTGTCCCATCGGTCCAAGGAGTTTCAGTCAGTCATCGATGGGGCGGAATCCGGTATCCGGGGCCTTTTAGGAGTGTCGAAGGACTATGCCGTACTTTTCCTTCAGGGAGGCGCCAGCCTTCAATTCGCCATGATTCCCATGAATCTCCGACGGCCGGGGAAAAGCGCGGATTACGTGGATACAGGCAGCTGGGCATCCAAGGCAATCAAAGAAGCTATGTTGACGGGTGCCACGAAGGTACTCTGGAGCGGTAAAAAGGACAAATACACAAAAATTCCAAAGGCCGGGGACCTTAAAATATCACCCGATGCCGAATATGTTCATATCTGCTCGAACGAAACCATCGGCGGTATCCGCTGGGCCCGGTTTCCTGAAACGAGTATCCCGCTGGTTGCAGATATGTCCAGTGAAATTTTTTCCAGGCCGGTCGATGTGAACCGGTTCGGACTCATCTATGCCGGCGCTCAGAAAAACCTGGGACCCTCCGGATTGGCTGTCGTAATAATTCGGAAAGACCTTGCCGAACGGGCATCGGAAAATGTGCCGATCTTTATGCGCTACTCCACGCATATAGAAAGCGGAAGCCTCTACAACACGCCGAATACCTGGGCCGTGTACATGGTGAAGCTGGTCTGTGAATGGGTGGAGTCCAACGGCGGTGTGACCGCATTTCAGAAAATGAGCGAGGAGAAGGCCGCCAAGCTATACGACCTGATCGATGAGAGCGATTTCTGGAATTCTCCGGTTGAAAAGGAGAGCCGCTCGGTGATGAATGTGGTCTGGCGGCTGTCGAGTGAAGATCTGGAAGCGGAGTTTGTAAAACAGGCAAAAGAGGCCGGTTTTATCGGTCTGAAAGGGCACCGTTCGGTGGGAGGCATCCGCGCCAGTATCTACAATGCGGTGTCCATGGAATCCGTCGATGCCCTGGTTGCTTTTATGAAGGAATTCGAACAGAAAAA
>Ga0209536_100002336_pt1 | contig 30886 bp, 29 predicted proteins | sample DeeMarSeWOR28_12_FD_187461 | JGI IMG/M metagenome (GOLD analysis project Ga0209536, IMG submission 187461) | Marine sediment microbial communities from White Oak River estuary, North Carolina - WOR-2-8_12 (SPAdes) (version 2) | ecosystem: Environmental > Aquatic > Marine > Intertidal zone >...
GAGATCGACTGGTGCGAGCCGCGCGCGACACCCAGCAGCAGCGCCAGCCATGCCATGGACCGGATCAGCCACGACACGCCGGTGCTCATCACCACGGCCGACCACCCGCTGCTCAGCGCCCGGATCATCGATCACTTCTGCCGGGAAAGCGCCGCGAGCAATGCTGACCTGACTGTCGGCCTGGCCCCGTTCAGCAAGGTACAGCAGGCCTTCCCGGAAATGAAAAAGACCGTGCTGCGATTCAAGGGCGGGCATTACTGCGGTTGCAACCTGTTTGCCTTCCTTACGCCCCATGCGCGCGGCTTCGCCAACCACTGGCGCCAGGTGGAAAGCGACCGCAAGAACCCGCTCAAGATGATCCGGCTGCTGGGCTGGGGAGCCGTCATCCGCTACCTGCTGGGGCTCCTGACCCTCGACGAGGCACTGGACAGCCTGTCACGAAAATTCGACCTGCGTATCCGCGCCGTCATCCTGCCGTATGCCGAGGCAGCCGTCGACGTGGACTCGGTCAGGGACCACTACATCGTGCAGGAAAAGCTGACCAGCAAACACTGAAGGGCACAATGCCCGGCCTTACCCGGATCGACCGTGCAGGTGTAATAGCGACAACCCGATCGCGGCTGAAGCCGCTCCTACCGGTTGCATTACCCCGGTCACGCCGATCCCGGTGTCCGGCTCTCCCGCAGGAGCGAATTCATTCGCGATTTTTCATGCACAGCAACCCCAGGAAAATGCGGCAACCGCTAGCGACTGATCTCCAGCGTCGTATTGTTGATCTCTGCAAACACCCCGGTATCGGCCTGCCAGGCGCGCACCGCAACGTCCAGCAGCCAGCGGTCATCCGCGCGCGTGACCTTGTAGAGATGGTACTGTGCGACCCGCCCCGGGTGCGGACCAATGGAGGAAGCCGAAGGGATGCCGAACACCGGCACATGTGTGCCGGGTATCTCGATCAGGCTTTGCACCGGCCGGTGCTGGTGTCCATGCAGCACCAGCTCCGCGCCCTGCTCCGCAATGACCTCGCACAGCCGCCCGGCATCAGTCAGCCGCTTGCGCCATTTCTCCTCGCCCGGTACCGGCGGATGGTGCAGCAGCACGACCCGGAACAGGCCCTGCCGGCCGGTGCCCTCCAGCAGCTCGCCAAGCCGCTGCAGCTGCCTGCCGCCGAGTGAGCCGGTTGCCATGAAGGGCGCCGATGGCCTTGCCGTAGTCAAGCCGATCAGCGCTACGGGCCCGCGGATGCGCAAACTCGGAAAGGCACCCTGAGCGGGAGGGCCGGAACTTCCGGCCGTGGGATCGTCAGACTCGAGATATTCGCGCCAGTAGGCAAGGCTGTCGTCCCAGCCGGTAGCGATATAGGCATCGTGGTTACCGGGCACGACCGTCACCTTGTGCGGCTCGCCCAGCGCCTCCAGCCAGGCCCGCGCCTCCCGGAACTCGGCCGGCAAACCAATGTGCGTCAGGTCGCCGGTCACGGCGATGTGCTCGGGCGACACCTGTTGCAGATCTTCCCGCAGTGCGTCCAGCACCTCGCTGCGGTGTTCATTGCGCCGGCGCCTGCGCCAGGACAGGTAACCGAGCACACGCTTGTTGACGAGATCGTGCCAGTCCACCTGTTCCAGCGAGGTCAGGTGCGGGTCGGACACTTGCGCAAAGAAGAGGGAGTCTTTCATTCAGTCTGGTACTTGCAGGCGACGACGCCCGCTATTGGCGAACCGGTACTGTCCGGTGATGCCGCAACCTGCGACTTGCTGGCCGGGAAACGGTACACTTTCCGCCCGATAACCATGGATACCTCGCATCACACAGCACCGCAGCCGAACGGGAAACTGACCGTCGGGCTCATCAGCAACCCGCACAGCGGCCGCAACCGCAAGCAGCTCGATGCCATTGGTCGCATTGTCGCAGATTACCCCAACGTGCACCATCGAACGACACAGGACGCGGACAAGATACCCACCGTGCTGGCGGAGTTTGCCAGCCGGTCAATTGATATCCTGGCCATCAATGGCGGTGACGGCACCATTGCCCGCATCCTCACCGAGTTACTGGTACAGCGACCCTTTCCCGCCCTGCCGCGCCTTGCCCTCCTGCCCGGCGGTACCACCAACATGAACGCCGGCGATGTCGGCCTGCACGGCAGCCTGGTGAAAGCCGTCCGGCGACTATGCGAATGGAGCAGCGGCGCACAAACATCGTTTGAAACCCTGCAGCGCCCCGTGCTGCGGGTCACCGGCGGCGACGGACAGGCAGCCGTCTGCGGCATGGCCTTCGGTGCCGGCGCCATCACCCGGGGGGTTGAATACAGCAGCACCAGCATCAAGAGGCAGGGCATCATCGGCGCTCTCCGTCCGGGACTCGCCCTGTTCCGGACCTTTTGGGGCATTGCCAGACGCGATCGCAGCTTCCTGAGGCCTGTCCCCATATCCGTGCAGCGCAATGACAACCCGGCAGGCCCGACACACGACACCCTGCTCATCGTGGTGAGCAGCCTGGAACGCCTGATGCTGGGGATGCGACCCTACTGGGGAGAGGAAGTCGCCCCCCTGCATGTAACCCTGGTACTGGATCATGCCGATCGCTTCCTTCGCAACGTGCCCGCGCTACTGCTCGGCAGGCCTAACCGGCACATGACCGAGGCAAACGGCTATTACAGCCACAATGCCGACCAGATCCGCCTGATCATGGACGACATGTGGACGCTCGACGGCGAGTTGTACCAGGCCACGGCCGGCGACGGACCGGTAACGATCACCAGCGGCGGGGACGTAACCTTTGTACGCCCGTAGGAGCGGCTTCAGCCGCGATCTGGCACAGGATGGCCACGGAAGCACACGGAAAAAACGGCAGGAAAATTCCTGCAGTTGCGCGCTGTTTTGGCAGCAGCGAATTTATTCGCGATGGATGCCCGACGATGCGTGAAACGTAAACAAAAATCCTGACATGACGACGCCCGCCACAACCGCAATCGCCGGCCTGCTGCCCGCACCACCCGCTTCCCCGGCACTGGATGCCCTGGTGAATACCCTGCGCGACCGGCACGGGACATCGGTCAATGCCATCCTGCTTTACGGTTCCTGCCTGCGCAGCGGCGACCTGCATGACGGACTGGTCGACCTGTACCTGATCGTCGACCGCTACCGCGACTTCTACCCGCGGCGCCTGAAGGCCTTCTCCAACTGGCTGCTGCCGCCCAATGTCTTCTATATCGAGCTGCCGGTCGATGACAGGATGGTACGCGCCAAGTATGCCGTGCTCTCCGGCCGTGACCTGCGCAATGGCACGACGCGCTGGTTCCACTCCTACCTGTGGGGCCGTTTCACCCAGCCCACGGCGGTCGCCTGGAGCCGTGACAGCGACGCGCAGCAACAGGTACTGGAATGCCTTGCCGGCTCGATACGTACCTTCCTCAACCGCACCCTGCCCCGTCTGCCGTCCTCCGGCAGCTTGCAGTCGCTCTGGCAACTGGGCCTGCAGCTGAGCTATGGCGCCGAGCTGCGGGCCGAGAAGCCCGGCCGCGCCAGTGAACTGACCGAGTCCGGCGCACAGTACTACCAGGCGGCAACCCGTCTGCTTGCCGCCTCACTGCGCCATCGCCTGACATTGCAGGACGAGGCAGACGGGCTGCATTACCAGGCCAGCATACCCGCCGCTCGTCGCCTGGCCAGCCGTCTCGCCTGGCCGCTGCGCAAGGCGCAGGGCAAGCTGTTGTCGGTACTGCGCCTGCTTAAGGCCCTGTTCACCTTCGAGGGCGGCCTCGATTACATCGCCTGGAAACTGGAACGCCACTCCGGGCAGCGTATCGAGGTTCCTGAACGGGTGCGGCGCTGGCCGCTGATTTTCATCTGGGGTCTTTTCTGGCAACTCTATCGCCGCGGCGTATTTCGCTGACAAGTCCACAACCCTGTCACTTGCCGAATCCCCCTGCGACGGCAATGCAAGAACAACTTGCTGGTATTATGACCAGTCACATCGTCAGGATGGCTTGTTGCTGTTTTCCTGACACGAAACCAGAGACCCGTATTTGAATATTCTCGGGATATCCGCGTACTACCATGACAGCGCTGCTGCACTGATCAGTGATGGAGAGATCGTTGCTGCGGTGCAGGAAGAGCGCTTTTCGCGCAAGAAACACGATGCGCGTTTTCCAGCTCATGCCATCACTTCCTGCCTCGGAGAGGCAGGCATAGGCATCCGGGATCTTGAACACATCGTTTTCTACGACAAGCCGCTGGTTAAATTCGAAAGGTTGCTGGAGACCTACCTCAGCTACGCACCACGCGGCTTCCGCTCCTTCCTGGCCGCCATGCCGGTCTGGCTGAAGGAAAAGCTGTATCTCAAGACCACCCTGAAGAAGGAGCTCGCCTCGCTGGCCGGCTGCAATATCGGCGAACTGCCGCCGCTGCTGTTTACCGAGCACCACCAGTCGCACGCCGCCTCGGCCTTCTACCCCAGTCCGTACGGGAACGCCGCCGTGCTGTGCCTCGACGGCGTCGGCGAATGGGCGACGACCACCGTCTGGCAGGGCGAGGGCAGTCAACTTACCCCGTTGTGGGAGATCGACTTCCCCCACTCACTCGGCCTGCTCTACTCGGCGTTTACCTACTACACCGGCTTCCGGGTCAACTCCGGCGAGTACAAGCTGATGGGGCTCGCGCCCTACGGCGAACCGAAGTATGTCGACCTGATCCTGGAGCACCTGCTGGACCTCAAGGATGACGGCACTTTCCGGCTGGACATGCGCTATTTCAACTACGCCACCGGGCTGACCATGACCAACCAGCGCTTCGCCGGGCTGTTCGGCGCGCCGGTGCGCACCCCCGAGACGCCGATCTCGCAGCGCGAAATGGACATCGCCCGCTCCATCCAGGAGGTCACCGAAGAGGTGGTGCTGCGCCTGGCCCGCACGGTGCACCGCGAGACCGGGCAGGACTACCTGTGCCTGGCCGGCGGCGTGGCGCTCAACTGCGTGGCCAACGGCCGCATCCTGCGCGAGGGCCCCTTTAAGGACATCTGGATCCAGCCGGCCGCGGGTGATGCTGGCGGTGCGCTGGGCGCGGCGCTGGTCGCCTGGCATGACTACCACGGTCAACCACGACGGGTGAACGGCCACGACAGCATGCGGGGTGCCTACCTCGGACCCCGCTACGGGGATCCCGAGATCACGGCACAGCTGGACAGCATGGGCGCGGTCTACGAGCGGCTGGATGATGCCAGCCTGATGGAACGCCTGGCAGCCATCCTCGGGGACGAACAGGTCGTCGGCTGGTTCCAGGGGCGCATGGAGTTCGGCCCGCGCGCACTCGGCGGCCGATCGATTATCGGCGATCCTCGCAGCACGAAGATGCAGTCGGTCATGAACCTCAAGATCAAGTACCGCGAGTCCTTCCGGCCGTTCGCCCCGGCGGTGCTGGCCGGGGATGTCTCGGCGTATTTCGAGCTGGACCGCCCGAGCCCCTACATGCTGATCGTCGCCCCGGTGAAGGAGCGCCTGCGGGTGCCGATGAGCAGCGAACAGCAGCAGCTGTTCGGCATCGAGAAGCTCAACGTACCGCGCTCGAGCCTGCCGGCGATCACACACGTGGACTACTCGGCCCGCGTGCAGACCGTGCACGCGCAGAGCAACCCCCGCTTCCATGCCCTGCTCGAGGCCTTCAAGCAGCGCACCGGCTGCGGCGTGCTGGTGAACACCTCCTTCAACGTGCGCGGCGAGCCGATCGTGGGCACACCGGAGCATGCCTACCGCTGCTTCATGCGCACCGAGATGGACTACCTCGTGGTGGAGAACTACCTCATGGCAAAACCCGATCAGCCTGAATGGAAGAAGGATGACAGCTGGATGGACGAGTTCGGGCTGGACTGATGGCGACACCGGCAGACAACACGGCAACCCCGGACGTTGCCGAGCTGCGCAAGTTCGGCCTGATCTTCGGCTCCCTGGTGATCGGCGCCTTCGGACTGCTGATTCCGTGGATCTGGGATCTGGAGATTGCCGTCACCAAGTGGCCCTGGCCGCTTGGCGCGGTGTTCATTGTCTGGGCCCTGGCGCATCCCGCCAGCCTGGGTCCGGTCTACCGGGCGTGGATGCAGTTCGGTCATGCCATCGGCTGGGTCAATACCCGTATCATCCTGGGACTGGTATTTTTCGCCGTCTTTCTCCCTGCGGCCATCGTAATGAAACTGATGCACAAGGACCCCATGTCCAGAAAGCTGGATAGTGAAGCCGGCAGCTATCGTGTAGCGAGCAGGGCGTCGCCGCGTGAACAACTGGAGAAACCGTACTGATGCTGGATTTACTGAAAGACCTGTGGGGCTTTATGAGGGTGCGCAAGAAGTTCTGGCTCGCGCCTATCATTATCATCATGCTCCTGCTGGGCGCACTGATCGTGCTGTCACAGGGATCAGCCGTGGCGCCGTTTATCTACACACTTTTCTGATCAAGGCCACATGATGATGAGGTTATGGGCCTGGACCTGAGTCGGGTTGCGGACAGGCGAGTGAAAACCTGACCGAGGCAAACTCCGGACAGCTGCGGCTGATGCAGAGCGCCTGCCTGTATACTTTGACCGGCATCCGGGGCCTTTTCTGGCAGCTCTGTCGCCGTGGTATATTACGCTGACCGGCACGCAGCCGGCTGACATACCTACATCACCCTAACCCTTTGCCATGCGCCTGCTTTTCAACCTGATCAAAGCCTATCCCTGGCGTACCGCGATTGCGCTGGCCGCAATCCTGCTGGCCGGCATTGCCGACGGCATGAGCATCACGGCGCTGCTGCCGCTGCTGAACATCGCGACCAAAGGCACGACGACAGCGGCAGACGTGGCACCTGACGGTGCGGACGCCGGCGGGCAGCTGGAACAGTTTGTCGTCGACGCCCTCGCCAGTGTTGGCCTGGAGGCCACCCTTGGCGTGCTGCTGACAGTCATCGTCGTCGCGGTCATCATAAAGAGCCTGCTGCTGCTGGCGGCAGAAACGCATGTCGGCTTTTCCGCCGCGCACATCACCACCGATCTGCGACTGGAACTGCTGCAGTCGATCCTTGCGACCCGCTGGGACTATTTCCTGCACCAGCCGATCGGCAAGCTCGCCAACTCGATGGCGCTGGAGGCCAAGCGCTCCTCGCAGTCCTATATCTTCGGCATCACCATGCTGACCTTCCTGGTACAGGCGGTCATCTACGCAGGCATTGCCGTGGCGATGTCCTGGAAGGCGACCCTGACCGTGTTCGGCATCGTCCTGTTCATCCTGGCCGTCTCGAACAACCTCGTCAGGATGTCCAAGCGCGCAGGCAAGAAGCAGACCCTGCTGTCGAAGTCCCTGCTGGTACGGCTCACCGATACGCTGCAATCGGTCAAGCCGCTGAAGGCCATGGCGCGGGAGAAGCTGGCCGGCACGATCCTGAAAACCGAGACATCGAAACTGAACCGTGCGTTGCAGAAGCAGGTTTTCAGCCAGGCCGCCCTCGGCGCCATCCAGACCCCCCTGTTTGCCGTTGTGATTGCCGCCGGCATCTATCTCGCACTGGACCGCTGGGGCATGCAGTTCGCCACCGTCATGGTGCTGGTCGTGCTGCTCAGCCGGGTACTCAACCAGATGGGCAAGGTCCAGAAGACCTATCAGAAGATGGTCATGCACGAGAGCGCCTTCTGGTCCATCAGGCAGACCATCGAGCAGGCCGACAGGGCGCGGGAGATTTCCAGCGGCGCACAGGACGTCACCCTGACGAAGGGCATACGCTTCGAGCATGTCAGCTTTGGCTACGACGACACGCAGGTGCTGAAAGACGTCTCGCTCGACATACCGGCAAAATCGCTCACCACCATCATTGGTCCGTCCGGCACCGGCAAAACGACGTTTATCGACCTGATTATCGGCCTCTACCAGCCGGACTCGGGCACCGTCTACCTGGACGACACGCCGTTGCAGCAGATCAACCTGGAACAGTGGCGTCACAAGCTGGGTTATGTCCCGCAGGAACAGATCCTGCTGCACGACAGCGTCATGATCAACGTCACCTTCGGCGACCCGGACATGAGCCCGGCCGATGCCGAGGCCGCGCTGCGCGCGGCCGGCGCCTGGGAATTCGTCAGCGCCATGCCCGAGGGCATGGACAGCAGCGTCGGCGAGCGCGGCGCCAGGCTCTCCGGCGGCCAGCGGCAGCGCATCATGATTGCCCGGGCACTGGCACACAAACCCGAGGTGCTGATACTGGATGAGCCGACCAGCGCGCTGGACCCGGCCAGCGAGCAACGGATCTGCGACACCCTGCACAACCTGGGGAAGGACTATACGATCCTTGCCATTTCCCACCAGACGGCACTGGCCGACGTCGCCGACCAGACCTACAAGCTGGAGCATGGCCAGCCACGGAAAGTCGACCGGAAACCTGACTGATATCAATTCCGTGCAGGTGCGAGTGGTGTAGAGTGCCTACCAGAAATCCGGGCTGGCATGTTATTCTGCCGCCGGCTGCATCAGGCCACTGGAACGGAAAACCCTATGTATTTCAACTATGACCACCTTGAATTCCGCTACGAACCCTACCCGATCGGACTGGCAAAGCCACTGATCGAGCCCGGCCTGTACAGGGAAATGCTCGCCGGCTATCCGCCGCAGGACTGGTTCCTCTACATGGAAAAGCTCGGCCACAAGTACTCGCTGTCGGAGCACTTCAACCCGAAGACCTTCCACAGGTTCCTGAAAACCAGCCCCCTGTGGAACGATTTCAACAAGTGGATAAAGAGCCGCGACTTTGTCCGCGGCATCCTCGAGGCGCTGGCCGAGCGCAACCTGGATCTTGGCTACGATCCCGACATGACCATACTCAGGCAGCTGCGCAAGCGCCTGACGCATCGCGGGCGGCTTAACTGGAGCGGCGCGCGCCTGATCTCGCGCTTCGAGTTCTCCATGCTGCCTGCCGACGGCGGCAACATCCTGCCGCACACGGACTCACCGACCAAGGTCATTACCCTGGTGGTCTCGATGGTCGATGAAGGCGAGTGGGACCCGGCATTCGGCGGCGGCACCGACCTCAACCAGGCGAAAGACATCACTCGCAATTTCAACCAGACCAACACTCAGGGCCGGTTCGAGGACATGGACCTGGTCGACACCTTCGAATTCACGCCGAACCAGGCCGTCATCTTTATCCGCACCTTCAATTCCTGGCATTCCGTACGCCCGATGACCGGCACGGGTTCGCCGGCCATGCGCAAGACGCTGACCATCAACATCGAAGCTTTCAGCTAGGGCCGCGCCCGGCCACCGGCACCGCTACATGCGCCTGCTTTTCACGCTATTCCGGACCTACCCGTGGCGCACGCTGCTGGCGCTTGCCGCCATCCTGTTCGCCGGCGTGGCCGACGGCATGGGCATAACCGCGCTGCTGCCGCTGCTGAAACTTGCCATGAACGAGCCGATGCTCGCCGACAGCGACCTGGCGGCCGAAACATCCGGATCCGGCGCAACGAAGGCCATTGAGGATTTCATCGTCAACTCCCTGTCCTATCTCGGACTGGAACCGACGATCGGGATCCTGCTATTCGTCGTGGTCGCGTTCATATCGCTCAGAAGTCTGCTGATGTTTCTGGCCAAAACGCACATAGGATATTCGGCAGCATTTATTACCACCCAGCTCCGGCTCAAGCTGCTGCGATCCATACTTGCCACCAACTGGAGCTATTTCCACCACCAGAAGATTGGCAAGCTGGCCGCCTCCATGGGCGGACAGGCAGGCAGGGCGGCCTCTGCGTACATATTCGGCACAACGCTGCTGGCAATGATCATCCAGGCTTTCGTCTACCTGGTGATCGCCCTCGCTGTTTCCTGGCAAGCATCCCTTGCGTGCATGGGCATTGGCGCGGTCATCTTTTCCATGTCCCATTTTCTTGTGCGGATATCAAGGGATGCCGGCAAGCGGCAGACCAAGCTGAACAAGGCACTGCTCGGGCGGCTGATGGATACCCTGCAATCCGTGAAGTCACTCAAGGCCATGGCGCGCGAGGAACACGCCGAAAGCGTTCTCACCACGGAAACCAGGAAACTCAACCGGGCTCTGCGCCGGGTTGTATTCAGCAACGCTGCACTTGAGAGCATACAGACGCCGCTGTTCGCGACAGTCATGGCGAGCGGAATCTACATTGCCTTCCAGTACTGGGACATGGGGTTCTCAACCATAGTCATCCTGGTCATTCTCCTTGGCAGGACCCTTGGCCAGCTTGGCAAGGTCCAGAAGCAGTACCAGAAACTGGTCCAGACAGAGCATGCCTTCTGGGCGATCCAGAGGACCATGGACAAGGCCCGCAGGGCGATGGAGTCATCCGGCGGCAGTCTCGAACCCGACCTGAAATCAGCCATTCGCCTGCAGAATGTTTCCTACTCCTACGGCGACAGGAAGGTGCTCGACAACATCACGGTAGCGATACAAACCAGGACGCTGACGACCATCATCGGCCCGTCCGGTGCTGGCAAGACAACCCTGATCGACCTGATCATCGGCCTCTACACGCCCGATTCCGGCACCCTGTATGTCGACGAGACACCCCTGGCCGACATCGACATGAAAGCCTGGCGGCACCGGATCGGCTACGTGCCGCAGGAACAGATTCTGCTGCACGACGATATCATGACGAATGTCTCGTTCGGGGATCCGGGCCTGAGCGAGTCCGATGTCGAGGATGCACTCAGGTCCGCAGGTGCCTGGGACTTTGTCAGCCAGCTCCCGAACGGCGTGCACAGCAGCGTCGGCGAGAGGGGCTCCCTGCTCTCCGGCGGGCAGCGCCAGCGAATCATGATTGCCCGCGCCCTGGCGCACAGGCCCGAAATACTGATTCTCGACGAACCGACCAGCGCGCTCGACCCTAAAAGCGAACTGACTATCATAGAAACACTCCGGGACCTGCGCAGCAGGTTCACCATACTCGCGATATCGCACCAGCCCGCGCTGGCACAGGCCGCAGATGCAACCTACCGCCTGGTAGACGGAAAACTGGTCGCCACCGAGACGACCCGCGCCAGGTCGGCCTGATGAAACACGCAACCAGCCCGCGTACAGAAACCGCCGCCGCATTATTCATGGAAAGCCCTGTCAGGCGCCGGCAACCGGTGCTGCACATTCTCCAGGCGCAGTGCAGGCGGTTATGAACGCATCCGGCAACAGGTATATCTTCTGCGTGAGCCCCGGCCGCTCGGGCACACATTACCTGCAGCAGGTCTTCTCCTGCGCCAAAGGCGTCTGCGCGGTACACGAACCGGAACACCAGTTCCCCGAATACGCACACCTCAAGCCGCATCTCTGGGACCTGAGAAACACGCCGCTGGCGAGCACGGCAAGCGAGCGGCGGCATGCCAAGCTGGCACAGGTCAACGGCATCCTGGCAAGCACCGGCGCCGGTATCTATGCTGAAACAAACCCGCTGTTCAGTACCCTTTGGCACGATGTCCTGCTGGAGGCCCTTTCCGATTGCGAGCTTACCATCATCATTCTGCGCAGGAATGCCAGCGCCGTCCTGAAAAGCCTGCTTGACCTCGGCTGGTTCCAGGGGCGCGACGGCGACCGCTGGATGGTGACTGCCTATTCAGTCAACAGCCCGCTGAAGGCACCGGTAAGCGAAGGCCGCGCATCTGCCGCTGAACTGATCATCGGCTACCTTCTCAACGTGGAGAGCAATGCCCGGCTGATCAAAAGGCGCTGTGAGCAGCAGGGTCACGGGGTAATCGAACTCTACAGCCAGCAACTGTTCGAGGAGGAGAATGCCATCGAGATGCTGCTGTCCCGCACCGGACTCGAACCTGACATGGAACGGCTTGCCAGACTCAACACAGAAAGCCGGAACAAGCAAACCATAAGCAAAAAATCCACCGACACACCGGTTGAAGCCTGCAGGGCCGAGCTCGACCACTACCTGGATTCGTGCAGGGAAAACGCCATTGACATACCCGATCTGTATTACCTGTAGCCGGTTCGGCAACCTTCGCTGGCATGGGACTCGGGAACAGGATATCGAGAAAGGCAGCAGCCGGGGCAGGCCCCCTGTTTTCCCTGCTGCCATTCGCCGGCATAGCGCGCCCGGTTTTCATCGTGGGTTGCGGCAGGTCCGGCACAACGGTATTCGGTACGATTCTGTCCAGGCACCGGAAGATAACCTACCTGAACGAACCGAGGCGGCTCTGGGCACTGGCATACCCGCAGACGGACATCTGGAAAAAAGCCCCGTACGGCGCCGGCGGGAAGCTTTGCATGACGGCAGCAGATGCAGACAGTCACAGCAGCAGGCGCATAAGCCGGCTGTTCCGCTTCGAGACAATAAAATCGGGGAAGCCTGTCCTGGTCGAGAAATTGCCGGCAAACAGCTTCAGGCTGCAGTTCATCAGCGAAATATTTCCCGATGCACGGTTCATACACATTTACAGGAACGGACTCGAGGTGGCCAGATCGATCGAGATGATTTGCCGGGAGCGGGAGTGGTACGGCAGGAACATGCACAAATGGCACGAGCTTGTCAGACTGGCCCGCGCACGCAGCGAAACCGCCGGACTACCTGACTTGTGCAGTGACAATTTTTACAAGGGACTGCTTGAATGGCGGCTCAGTACCGAGGCAATCACGGGGTTCCTGGGCGGCCTTCCACAGAAGGCATACCTTGAAATATCATACTGCCAGCTTCTGGATGATCCCGGCGGTACAATAGGCAGCACGCTCGAATTCCTGGGCCTTGATACTGATCCGCAAGTTGTCAGGTTCGCGAATGAAATCCTGGTGCGCCGCTCCACCCCGAGAGACGGGGTCACACCTTCGGCAAGGCATAAGGCCGTCGGCGGAGACCTGCTTGCTGCCTCGCTTGACTGCCGGACCGGCCTGTCGCAATTACCCGCAGCACGCCGCCTCGCCGCAGCGGCCACCGGCCAGCCGGCCAGCTGACTTCCCGTAGCTGCAATCAACCGGATATTACCAGGCAGGACAGACAGACCAGCACCGCATGCCAGTTTTCCAGCAACAAGGACTTATCTTCATCCATATCCCGAAAACGGGCGGCGAGAGCATTGCCGATGCCCTCGTGAAAGCGATCGGCACGGACAGGGACAGCGGCAGTCATCGCAGGCACGGCACAGGTCTGCTCGGCCGCTGGCGGGCCGGGAGGAAACCGGATCTGGTGCGCCGGGGCAAGCACGCGACCGCGATGCAGCTTCGGGAAATCCTGGGGCAACGGGCATATGACAGTGCGTTCAAATTCTCCATTGTCCGAAACCCCTGGGACCAGGTGGTCTCGTTCTACCACCACCTGAGAAAGCCGCTGCACGTGGACAGCCTGCATGGCAAGCTTCTCAAGCCGCACAATGCCTGCAGGCTGGCCCTTGGCACCGGCTTCCCCGAGTGGGTAGAAGAGGTGTACCTGAAACGGCAACCCCAGGAAGAAGCCGGCAGGAAACGCTTTCCCGTTGACCATTTCAGCAACCAGTCAGACTGGCTGCTGGACCCGTCAGGAGCGATGCTGGTTGATTTTGTCTGCCGGTTTGAAAAACTGCAGCAGGATCTTGCCATCGTCGAGCAAAAGGCCGCGCTACGTTTCGCAGCCAACCTGCCACACCACAACCGCTCCAGGCATGGTCATTACTCCGAATACTACGACGACAGGTCCAGGGACATTGTAGCAATGCACTTCAGAAAGGATATCGAGCTGTTTGGCTACACATTTGAGGCGGCCGTGCGCGGGGAACACCGTCAGGCCGGCAACTAGCCGGCGGCAGGGCCATATGCGAAGCACGCGCACATATATCCTGTCACTGCTCAAGCAGGGCCCCCGGTGGAGCACACTGCCCGGCACGGAACATGACGGCAGGCCTCCCTCGATGCTGATGCAGCTTGGAGACGGCAACCTGGTGATCTCCGCAAGGCGAAGCTACCAGGAGAAGCTGAGGTGCGGGCTTCTTTCCTGCGGCTGCCGGAAAAACTCGTTCATCTGGGTATCACCGTCGCTGCGGGCCGTTTATTTCGAGGTACCGAAGGCCGCCAGCTCGTCGGTCCGCAAGCTGCTGGAACTGAAGCGCCCCGGGATCGAGCAGGCAATATGCCAGGCCTACCTCGATGCATACCACCATCAGGACTACCGGGTTGACATTCATTGCGCCTCGGCGGCCGATTACGAAGCCGCCCTGGCAAGCAGCAGGCTACCCGCCAGACTCGAAGAATACACAATGCAGGGTCGCGGATACGTAACACTGAAGCCGGGCTATACCAGCCTTTTCGGCAGCAGCAATTTTGAAATGTTCTATGGCACACCGGAACTGGCAAGGGAGATCCACCCTGACTATTTCTCCTTTACAGTTGTTCGCAACCCACTGGACCGCATGGTATCCAACTGGTCGATGTTTACCCAGAAAAAGGCCAGGATCCGGCAGTTATCCGCCCTGGTCGGGAAGAACGCCGGGGGCATGGATTTCCCGGAGTTCTGCGCTGTCGCACGACGATACTATAATCACCACTGGGAACCCCAGACAGCTTTCATACCTGCGCAGACCCCGAACCTGCCACGGGTTGAGTTCGTGGCAAAACTGGAGACTATAGGCCCGGACTGGCAAAACATCGCCGGCAGGCTGGGAATGGATACCCTGATGAGCCAGGAAAACACTTCCAGAAGGGGTGACTATAACGAATACCTGACTGAATCAACCAGACAGCAGCTGCTGGTTGACTACCGGAGTGATTTCCAGTGCTTTTATCCACAATTCCTGTCCTGACCCGGAAGCGCCCCCTTCAACCGGCACGCCCGACAGTCACCCGACGACGCCTTCACACCGACTTCAGACCGGCAATCCACCAGAGACCATGAATTCTTCCATCATTATTACGACCATACAGCCTGTCACGGAATCCATCCTGAAATTCTCCAACCTGCTGCCCGAATCGCAGATCATTCTGGTTGGTGACAGAAAGACGCCGCCGATCAGCAACAGGGGCAACATCCGTTACATCCCGCTCGATGAACAGAAGGGACTCGGATTCCGGCTGGCGGAACACCTGCCCGTCAACCATTACGTACGCAAGAACCTGGGCTATCTCTATGCCGCCAGGGAGAACCCCGGCTGCGTTTACGATACCGATGACGACAATACCCCGTATGATGACTGGGCCTTCCCTGACTTTTCCCAGTCGGCTATAGACACCGTAATCGACGAAAAGACCTACAATGTCTACTCGAGATTCACCGATGAGCACGTGTGGCCGAGGGGATTTCCGCTGACACGGCTCGCCTCGAAGACCCCCGGCAGCACGGCCGTGCAGGCGCAGCAGATAGGCGTCTGGCAGGGACTGGCAGACCTGGACCCGGATGTAGATGCCATACACCGACTGGTCTTCAACAGGGAGATCACCTTTACCAGGCAACCGCCCGTTGCCCTGTCCAGTGGCTGCTACTGCCCTTTCAACTCGCAGAACACCCTCTGGAGCAGGGAGATGCTGGCCTATGCCTATCTGCCGGCGACCGTTTCATTCCGGTTCACAGACATTCTCAGGGGCTATGTAGCCCAGCGCTGCTTCTGGGAGCATAACCGGCAACTCGGCTTTACCGGCGCCACCGTATTCCAGCACCGCAACACCCATGATCTCCTGCAGGATCTTGACTCCGAGATTCCGGTATATTTGCAGGCCGAGAAGGTCATCAACCTGCTGGATTCCGCTGTACTCAGGGATGACCCCGAGTACAATCTCACGGAAGTCTACAAGGCGCTGCGTGACGGCGGAATAGTAGAGGCTGCGGAAACCGAGCTTGTAGATGCCTGGATCAGGGACATCGGCCCCTACCTGTAGAACCGGCAACCAGAATGCAAAAAACAGAATTTCTCACGATCTATGCAACCTACGGCAACCTGGATATCGTCAGGCAGACACTGCCTTCGGTCGTGCAGGAAACCCGACGCAATGATGCCCGCCTTATCGTCCATGATTCCACCGAAAGGCATCATGGCCAGGAGGAGAAATGGACCTACCTGCGCCAGATGGAACAGGAGCACGGGTTTTTCCTGATCCTGAGCACCAACCTGTCGATGGCGCATGCCAGGAACCTGTGCCTGCATACAGGCCAGGAGCTGTATGCACCGGACTACATTGCCATCATGGAAGATGACCACGGCTACAATGAAGGCCTGATCGGGGAAATGGTCTCGGCCATGAAAACCTACTATGGCAAACCTTCCCCGAACGGACTGCGGATCGGCATGTTCTCCGCCTGTGCATCCCACGCGAAAGGGAAAACCGAGCTTCTCCCGCACACCACGCACCGTTATGCACCGACCAGCCGGAGCAAGAAACCGTTTCATCCAGGCGCGACCAACAGCTGTTTCCGCTGCGCACCCTCGCAGCACTGGTGCCAGGTAGTCAAGGGCTACGACACTGACGAGTACCTCATTTCCGAGTACCAGACACGCAATGTAAACCTGCGGAACTATCACAAGGGCTTTTGCTCATTGCTGGTTGGTGACGGCAACTACATGTTCGACATAGAGGCGAAGGGGCGCGGTTATACATCTCCCGGCGAGCTGAAACTCTGGGATGATGAATTCACCGCCAGCGACCCGAGAAGCCGCCACCTCGGAAAAAAGAACTGACCGCCCCGCACGGTTTCCGCAAGACGATTCCCGCAGGACCGGCACAACAGGGCCGCAACCACAACACACAGACTGTTACCGAATGCTTGTCAGCCACAGAAAAAGATTCATCTACACCAAGACCCTCAAGACAGCGAGCACGTCTGCAGAGTCCTACTTTGAACCCTATTGCATGGAAGAAGGGACATGGTCCTTCAAAAAGGGGAGAAAGGAATACATATCGGAATCCGGAATCATAGGCTGCCGCACTGGCGACCTGCTCGTCATCCAGGCATCCACATGGTGGAATCACATGCCGGCAGTAACCATCAGGGCACTGCTGGGCGACAGCATCTGGAACAGCTACTACAAGTTCTGTGTTATCCGGAACCCGTTTGACAAGCTGGTATCGGCCTACCACGGGATACGCACGCGCAGCCAGCTGGACGACGGCTCGGTCAGCAAGGGGAAATACCGCGCCGAGCTCCTCGAGGACCCCGACAGGCTGAAACAGGATTTCGAGTTCTGGCTGGAAAAGGACATGCTGCCACCGGACAGAAACAAGTACCTTATCGATGGCAGCTTCTGCCTGGATGACGCCATCAGGTACGAATCTTTCCGCCAAGACATCGAGCGCATATCAGCCAGGCTGGCCATACCATTCACGCCCGAAAGGCTGCCGGAACTGAAAGCGGGACGCAGACCGGGCAGGCCGCTGGCTGATTACTACACTCGCAGAAGCGTGGACATCGTGACAGGGGCATACCGGTTTGAGCTTGAAAGGTTCAACTATTCACCGCCCCTGTAATGAAGCAGCCCGCACCGCCATGGCAAGCGCCTTTTCCCCTGCACCCGCTGCACAGCGCCTTGAAATCATGCCGCAATAACCGGATACTAGCCGGCCTTCTCATGCAGCGCCCCTCACCCAGTCCGGCAACAACACTGCAAAACGCGCACCACAGGAGTACCAGTCACCATGCAGGCCGATGACTATCGTATCAGCATAATCATCACCTCCTACAACAAGCGCGACTACCTGGTTGAGGCCGTCGACAGTGTCATTGCGCAGACCCTGCGCCCGCATGAGATCATCATCGCCGATGACGGTTCAGGCGACGGTTCCCGGGAAACCATCAGTGAATACATGCACCGCTACCCCGGCTGGATCAGGGGCATATTCCAGGAGCAGAACGTCGGCATTCCGAAAAACCGCAACGCGGCCCTGCGGACCGTTACCGGTAATTACGTCGGCGTACTCGATGGTGATGACCTGTTCCTGCCGTCCAAGCTGGAAAAACAGGTGGCGGCACTGCAGGCAAACCCGGACGCAAAGGTTGTCTACAGCAATTTCCGGCGCGTGGAAGAGGACGGCACAACGGAAGTCGAGTTGCGCTTTGATGAACCACAGCCACAGGGCGAGGTACTCGCCGATGTCGCCAGCATGAAGTTCGGGTTGCTGCGCACGCTGATTGCCGACTACGAACTGGTCAAGGCGGCCGGTTTCATGGACGAGCGTTACACCATGTACGACGGCCTGCTACTGTCCATACAGCTGGCCGCCATGTGCCCGTTCGCCTACATACATGAACCACTGGTCAACAAGCGCAATCACCCGGGCAGCGACTCCGCCAGCAACACCACCATGGACAGCCTGTACGAGCAGGTCGGCATCTTCCGTGATATCCAGCCGTTGCTGGCCGGCCTGGACGACAGCACCATCAGGTCTGTAAACAAACGCTGGAAAAAACGGCTGATCAAGCAACTCAACAAGCTCTGAGAAATACGCAACATGTCTGCAAGGCCCCTCGTTTTCCTGTTCCACATCCCCAAGACCGGCGGCACCAGCCTGCGCGAGGCACTGTCGGGGGCGCTTGGCATGAACCGTGGATTCATTCACCTTGGCCCATATGGCGATCGCACCAGGGTCGAACAGAACCTCAAGCCTCTGGAAGAATATTCACGCGAGGAACTCGACAGGATCCGGGTTCTGTCCGGCCACTACCTCTCCACCCGCTTCGAGAAATACTTCCCGGGAAGGGACATCAGGCGCATTGTCCTGCTGCGCGAACCCGCAACCCGGATACTTTCCCAGTACAACCATGCCATGCGCAACCGTGCCAGACTCGGCCTGAAAACCATTGATTTTCATGCCTGGTACGAGGATGAAGCGCTACCGCAATTTGACTGGCAGAGCCTGTATGGCAGGAAACTGACTCTGGAAGACAAAAAGATCGCCATCGCATCCGTCGGACACAATTACATGTCCAGGTTCCTGCTCGACGCCTTGGGCATACAGGGTCACCAGGACATGCCGGATGAACAGCTGTTATCCAATATAAATCAAGTACTTGATTCGTTCTGGCATGTTGGTAGCATAGAGCAGCTGCCAGCCAGTGTCGGCAAGCTGGAACAGCTGCTTGGCTTAACCCTTGACGTGGGTACCCACAACAGGTCAGGCCGGTTCTTTTTCAGCAAACGGGCCCGGCACATGAAGATGAACCATGAGCTGCGTCAATACCTCATGGATAAAAATCGTGTAGATTACGAAATTTACAAGTCGCGGTGCCAGCAGCTGGACTGAGGCGTTTGTTTTCAGGGATAGCCTGAACTAAGGAGATAAACCAGCGATGAAGGCCATTGTTCTGACCTACGACAAATACCGTTGCCTGACGAACCACATGATCCACCAGTACCGGCGCCGGTGGCCGGACAACCCCTTTACCTTCCGCATTCCCTACCAGAAACTCTCCGGCCGGAACGAGGCTGACCGGGAATATATCCGCTGCCCGCACGACATCAAGACTACGATGCTTGCCCTGCTGGACGGACTGGATGACCAGGAGTGGATCTTCTGGTGCATTGACGACAAATACCCGACAAGTCTGGATATGCGCGCTATTGAGTCGATCGTGGGGTGGATCCGCGATTGCAATGATCCGTCCGCGGATGGCGTTCTGTTCTGCCGGCCGAGGAAGCTGACGAGGCAGAAACGCCTGACGGGCCGGCAGATCGGCACATCGGCTGGCACAACCCTGCTGGAAAGGAAAAACTACAAGTGCATCTGGATTCACCAGTTCCTGCGGGTAAAGGTCCTGAGGCATTTGTTCGAATCCTTCCCGGATGACATCCCGGACGCCAAGTCCATGGACAGGCTGAAGGAACACATCGAAAAACCCGACGACCACAGGCTTTTTGTCACCGAGGACACGCTGGTGGTCTTTGGTGAAAGCACGAGTCGCGGCATGCTGACGAAGAATTGCTACCGGAGCCTGCAAAAACAGGGGCTGCCGTTACCCGACTGGCATAATGGCGAACTGGCAGAGACGAATACCCACGGCAAGAGGCCCGGCCGTGTTGCCAGGCTATTGCGCAATGTCGTCCCTACCCCGGTGTACAGGACCAGCTGAGGTTCTGCTCATAGCCCAGATCGATCAACAGGGCGCCCAGCTCTTCCTTTACCCTGTCGACCGTGACCGGGGTAAACGCCTCCCTCCAGGCACCGCTTCTGCCCTTGTTGGAGACATGGTTACCGTGGATCTGGGTCTTTTCATCATGCTGCTTGAATGAATCAAACTGCTGCGCCCGCCTGACATTCGAATCGATGGAGGTATTTCGCAGGATCTCGCTGCGCCGCCCGGGTGTCAGCGGGATGAGAAAGTTGTCGGCCAGGAAGTCCACAAACAAAGCCTCGTTCCCCTGGCAGAACAATTCATAACGCGCCAGGAATACATTCTGCATTGCCGCACTTTCATAGATCACTTCACGGTAGCGCTTCCTGAGAAACTGCTGCAACGACAGCATGACGGCCGCATGCGGCCCGTCACTGTCCCAGGTGTCGCGATGCTTGCGCCTGGCGTGCGAACACAGCACATCGCGCGGGTCACGGAACGCGAACACGGTAAAATCAGCCGATTCCCGCGGCCTGTTACCGTGTTTCTTCCTGTGTACATTCAGGCCCAGTTCCATGGCCACCTGGTACATGAAGGTCGAGCCGCTGGCCGGCCAGCCGGCGATAAATATGCCGCGCCGGTCATAGCGGGGGAACCAGCGCCTGAAAGCCATTGCTTTCCTGATACCTCGAAAAAGCACGTGTAGCAACTCCTGATTGCAGCAACCGACCGCAGGCCCGGTTGCACAAAAAAACCCATCAGCGACCGGCAGTCAGCCAGGCTGCACGATCCAGCCGTATCAGCCCTTCATGCCGAGACCGGACTTCAGAAATCGGCGCATCCTTGCAAGCGGATGCCTGGGCCTCAGTTTCGATCGCGCATGCCGCCGCTGCCGGGCAAGGCCCTCCCTGATGGCCTCTTCCGGGATATTCAGGGCGCTCGCGGCCCGGGACGGACTGCCAAAGTAGGCGCAGGAGCGCTTCAACACCTTGTTGATTCGCCTGTCATCCTTGAGAACAAGCGGCGTCTCGAGATCATAGTGTTCGATATCATATCTGGTATAGAGCTTTTCGACGGATGCGCGTGAATACTTGGAAATACGCGCTACCGCCTCTACATCCCGGGTGACATACAGCAGCCGGGCAAGCAGCGCGTCGAGTTCCGCCGCCTTGTTCACATTGGGGAACGGCTCATCCGGGGCCGGCACACCCAGGAAACCGCACAGCGGCTCCCAGCCGGCACTGGTTGTCACGTTCAGCACCAGCAGATCGTCAGGCCGGTCCTCGAAATACTTCCTGACCTTTGCCTCGTGCTCATGGAACGCCGCCCGGAAGGCCTCCTTGTCGAAGGTTGTCCTGCCGTATTTCATCGTCAGGATCTGCTCCCGCTCCGCGCGCCGCTCCCTGTCCAGACCCTGCTTCAGCCGCATGTCCCGCTCGATCGACTTCAGCCAGCCCTCCACGTCACGCACGGTCAGGATGAACTTGCTGCCGGGATAGGCCGCATCCAGCTCGGTAAACATGGCGGCACTGACGCCTGGCAGCGCCGCATCGAAATCTGTAATCCCTTTCCAGTCAAGGGGTAGCCGGACAAGCCGGTAGCCGAGTATTCGCAGTGCTTCCTTGAGGCTGGTCGTGCCGGTTTTTCCAAGACCAATGCAGAAAACTTTTTGTCGTGTCATAGGAGGTGTCAGGTCCGGTGAGTCGACCCCATAGCAGATCCGGGATACCGGAAACGGCCATACCGTGCGCCGGGAGGGCGTAACTATACAATACTCGGCAATGGCAGAAACACCCGGCGCAGGACGGGCCCGGCAAATGCCCCGGCCACCTCCCCGTACCGCCACGATAACACCCCGCCATCGCGGGGACGGGGCAATGGCCCGGCATGGGAATGCATACACGCGGAACAGGATAACCCATTACCGGTCAATGGGTTTTTTGTCTGGACAGCAGGACAAACTGACAATAAGGTGTGTCCCACCATGGCCAAGTCAAAGATTTTCGGCATCGGGCTCGCCAAAACCGGCACCACGAGCCTGAACGATGCCTTTGCGATTCTGGGCATTGCCTCGATCGGCTGCCCGACTTCCATAGCTTCCATCAGGCGCTTTGATGCCGCGACAGACGGCATTGTCGCCGACCAGTTCGAGGAACTCGACCGGGTCTTCCCGCACAGCAAGTTCATCTATACCGTGCGTGACCGCGATAGCTGGCTCAGGTCCTACACCCGCTACCGTGGCCGCAAGCTGTCCGCCTCGCAGGCGCACCTGGACAAGGTCGAGCGGCTGTACGGGACCACCGGCCGCGACCGGCAGGTACTGCTCGATGCCTACGAGCGGCATGATCACCACGTCAGGGAATACTTCAGGGACCGGCCGGATGACCTGCTGGTCATGAATATCTGCGGCGGCGAGGCCGACTGGGAATCCCTGTGCAACTTCCTGGGGAAACCGGTTCCCGACACCCCCTTTCCGGCAAGCAATGAACAGTTTACCGATAATGTTTTCCTGCACCTGCTGTACCACCTGAAGGATCCGCTTGTCGTTTCGAGGATTTCAAAGGCGCCGGTCGCGTACCTGGAATCACTGTCGGTCGATAATTACCAGCCGGAAGATTTCATCAATGAAGCCCCGAGCAAGCGCGCGGACCGCATTCTGGTCAAGAGCTGCAAGTACTTTGGCGGCGTGGCAGCCGCCGCCCAGCGCCTGCATCTCGAGGAGCGGTTCCTGGAGGATGCGATCCGGCGGCATAAACAGCGCAAGGCCCTGCGACCGCGGCGCAAGTCGACATTCATAGAGAAACGGGTGCGCAGGGCCAGGCGGCTGTTCGGCCTGCGGGCGCGTTGAGCGCCTGTTTTCCGGTGGAAATCCCGCGGCGGCCGGCTGGCCGGACACTCGCCCCGGCAGGCCGCATGACTTGTCACCACCGGCACCGGCCAGCCAGTTGACGACCCGCTTTCAGATCGACACGACAAGTCTGCTACAATTTTTCCAACCCCCTGATTCCCCGCTGCCGTTTACATGAACAAGCTCAAGCGCCGCATCATCCTGTTGGCCCTGTCTTTTTTGCCCGTCGAGAAGCAGGCCGCGGTCAGTCGCTGGCTGCGGGGCCGCCAGGAACTGAAAAAACTGCGCAAGGCCGACTGCGTTATTGTCACCTGCCCGAAGAGTGGCCGCACCTGGCTGCGCATCATGCTGTCGCGCCTCGTGCAGAGACGGTATGGACTGCCGGAGACCGCGGTGATCGGCACGACCGCGTTTCACCGCGCCAACCCCGCATTGCCGGGCATCTTCTTTACCCATGATTCCTATATCGGTGACTACACCGGCAACCGGGAGTCCAAGGCGGACTATCTCGGCAAGCGTATCGTCTTCCTGGTCAGGGACCCGAGGGATATTGCGGTCTCGGCCTATTTCCAGTGGAAGTTCAGAACAGACAGGCACAAGCGCGCACTGCATTCCTCGTTCTTTGAAGGACGCGACCTGTCGGTCTTCGACTTTGCCATGCACCCGATGGGCTCGCTGAAAAAAAACATCGACAGGATGAACAGCTGGAACCGCGCGCGCGCGCAGCTGGGTGACATGCTGGTGGTACGCTACGAGGACCTGCGCGCCGAACCGGACAAGTGGCTGGCAAGGGTCGCGGACTTCACCGGCTACGCCGCGAGCCCGGAGGAAATTGCCGACGCGGTGGAATTCGCCTCGCTGGAAAACATGAAAAAGATGGAACGCGAGGGATCTTTCGGAGACAAGAGCCGGCGCTTCACCTCAGGCAAGCAGGAGAGCAGCGATGCCTACAAGGTGCGGCGCGGCAAGATCGGCGGTTACCGGGACTACTTCACGGATGAACAATTGCCGCAAATCGACGCCCTGGTCGACACGACACTGGCGCCCGAGTACGGCTATTCGAAAAAGCCGGTATAGCAGGCTGCAGCCTGCCGGCAGCACCGGCGCAGCGCCTCAGCAGTAGCCGAAAACAGGATCCAGCTCTTGCCGGATCTTTTTGCCGAGGTAGGCAATCTCCTCCTCGTCGAGATAATCCACGTAGCCGCCGACCTTGCCCTTTCTGACCTTGAAGGTTTCCGGGTCATCCGGGTCAGCGGGCTGGAATGCCCGCGTCATGAAGGCACTCTCGACATTCGGGTCCGAACGCCTCGTCCCGTGCTCGCCCCGCGCACTCTGCGCCTCCATCTTGCGCATCTTCTCGATCCTGCCAAGGTCCAGCACCTCGTCCAGGATCTTTTCGTCCACCTCCGGCAAGCCGATGTATTTCAGGATGTCCATGAATGCCTCACGGGTATCCCCGCGCAGGTCTTCGTATCTGACGATCTTGAACTGAACCGGCACATCCCGGTTCTGCAGCCAGTTATTGTAGAAGGCGATGATGGTATCGATCCCGCCGATGTCCTGGTAGACGAAGTCCCTTATGCTGCCGGAAAACCCCGGCTTCCCCTTGCGCTTTGCCGGTTTGCGCCGGGTCTTTTCGAAATAACTCGACACCAGGACATCCCGCGGGTCCCGCACCAGCAGCAGGATCTTCTGGTGGCGATACATGGACTTGTCGGTCTGCAGCTTGTCAGGGGTCTTCCACTGCGGCCGGAAGTCATGTGCGAAGCGTATCCGCGGTATACCTTCAATGTGTTTCGTGTACTGCTTCAGGGCCATGACATTACCGACTTCCAGGCCGTAGTAACGGGTAATGTACTCACCGAGCATGACCTGCAGCCAGGTCCTGCCTGACTTGGGGAAGGAAATAACCGTAAGCTCCTCATGCTGCCGGCCAAGTGACCGCATGAGGGCTTTCCTGTAGGGCTTGATGGATCTGCGCAAGCTGCTTGGCATCGTCAGCGTACCTGTTGAACATTACATTATTCATGACAGGTTCCGGTCCGTCTTGCATCCCTGTCTCTATGGCAACGGAAGCACACGGAATCGCGTTAAACGGGATCTTTCCGTGTGTTTCCGTGGCTATTTAATCACGAACCCAAAGTACATGCGCTGTCGTGAATTTCGTAATCCTAAATGACAGGGCAACGCCACGGGCATTGACCCGACGCTGGATCAGGGAAACGAACCATACGAGATCCGGGGGCGTTTTTCCAGAAGCCACGCCCGCTCAGGATGCTGTAAGGACCTCTTCGTAGCCGCTTATCGCCTTGTCATAGGAAAAGGCCCGGGCGCGCCCCAGCAGCATCTCCCTGGAAGGCGGAGAATCCAGCGTGTCAGCAATCGCCTGCGCCATCGCGGCGGCATCGCCAACCGGTACGAGTCTGCCGACCCGGCCATCTTCCAGTATCTCGGACGACCCGCCGGGACAGTCAGTACTGATAACCGGACAACCACAGGCCATGGCCTCGATCAGCACATTCGGCAACCCTTCCCAGGCAGACGAAAGCACGAACACCGAGGCGTTACTGAACCAGGCATAGGGGTTTTTGACATGGCCCGGCAGCTGAAAATCCTCAGCGATCCCCAGCTGCGCTGCCAGATCCATCAGCGCCTGCTTCCCGGGCCCCCGACCGAGGATGACCAGGCGCGCAGCACGCTGCCCGCGCACCAGCGCAAAGGCCCTCAGCAGGGTCTCGAAATCCTTTTGCGGCTTGAGCTTGCCGGCGGCAATAACGACCGGCACGCCGGGCCCGGCCAGCCAGGGATGCGAGGGTGTTTCGCGCGAGAGTTCGACAATCTCCTGACGAAACACCGGGTTATAAATCACCCTGAACTTTTCCGGCGCGATTCCCGTAATCTCGCGGGCATCATCCGCAACACTTCTGGACGGTGCCAGGATGAGGTCGGCACGCGGGAAGAACCGGCGCATTACGCGCGGCACATTCCGCATCCATTTCGACTTGCCGTATTTCGCAGACGTCGAGATATGGTTGCGGACATTGACGATATAACGGGTATCCGTGCTGACCAGGGGCGCCGCCAGCAGCAGCGCCAGGTTCTGGTAATTCAGGAAAGACATGACGGAAACCGGCCGGTTGCGCCTGATGTAGCGGCACAGTGACAGCATCGGGGGATTTTCATGCGCCATCATGCGCAGCAGGCGTGCAGAGCAGCTGTCGCCGATGCCGACCAGGGCAAGCGGCGATGACAGGAGATTTTTCAGCAGTATCCACAACTGCAGCCCGCGATGCAGCAACAGCGGCCCGCGCGCGTCGCACAGGTTGACGACATCGATACCGGGATGCGCATCTAGCTTCTCGATCAGCCAGCCGTCACTCTCCTCGACCAGAAAATCGACATGATGCCCGCGTTCGGCCAGCCCCAGTGCAATATTCGCCGAGACCCGCTCGGTTCCCTGTGCTGACCTGATTGACCTGATGTAGATGGCAAGTTTCATTTTCGACACGGCGATATGCTATCACGGCCCGTGTGCTGCGATCGCGGGATTCCAGGCAGGCAGGAGGCGCCCCGGACGGGCAGCACATGGCCATGGACACGGGCGTCCTGTACACTTCCGGCTTTTCAGCTGCACCGAGAGTGCCGCCAGATAGAGGTAACAGTGGAACAGGGCAAGATCTTCGGTATCGGCTATCCCAAGACGGCCACATCCTCGCTTTCGAATGCACTCGCCAAACTGGGTTATCGTTCAGCGCACGACCCGTATGACGTTCTGCCTGTCTTCTTTCCCGAAGAACTCCAGGGCTTTGATTACGATCCACGGGTGATCGAGGACAATGACGCACTCAGCGGTCTGGTGTGTCTTGTCTACCGGGAGCTTGACCGGGCCTATCCGGGGTCGAAATTCATCCTGACAGTACGTGACGAGCAGAAATGGCTGAATTCCGTCCGCGCCCACCTGAAGAACAATGCCACGGCAGAACGCCGTGCAATGGATGCCGACATGCCGCTCAGGCCATTCGCCCGCGCGAAACTCTATAACGGCGACCTCTGGTTCAACGAGGACCATGTCGAGGATTACCTGAAGACCTACCGTGAATTCAACCGCGGGGTCCAGGAGTACTTCAGGGGCAGGGACGACCTGCTGATCATGGATTTCGAACAGGGAGACGGCTGGGACAAGTTGTGTGATTTTCTCGGCTGCCAGGCGCCAGACAAACCACTGCCGTGGAAGAACAGGCGCAGCCTGGCCCGCAGCCTGCGCAGGAAACTCAAGCACTGGAAACGCAAACTGGGGTTGTCCGGCAAAAGCCGCTAGTAGTAGCCGTACTCCGAAAGATCGATACCGATCCGCTCTGACAGACGCCGGTTGCCGGTCGCATAGCGGTGACCAATGATCTCTCCAACCTGCTGCTTCACCTTGCGGACACGCTTCTTGTTGCTGATACCGATCAGCGAGTCCACGCTATCGAAAACGAACTTGCTGCCCGGCAGGTACAGCGGCGAATATGCATTGACGGACGAGCGGCGGCGAAACATGTTCAGAAACGGGAAACGCGGCACCAGGAAATCCTTCTTGCGCTTGTTGTATGAAACTGCCGCCTTGCCAGCGAAACCGGCCAGATCCTTGCCGGCAAAATCACCCAGCCTGCGCAGGAATTCACCGACCGAATCGCGCAGCATCTCGTAGGGCAGAACCAGCACATTTTCCGGCGGAAACAGCCCGCAGTAGTAGTCCACCAGATCGATGTAATCGAATGCCGACGGTGCGAATCCAGGCCGCCTGCCGTCGTACGAGCGGGTCAGGTAATCGCTCACCGAATCGGTGCCGCCAATCTTCAGGTACTGGAAATATGTGGAAAGAATGGCGTCCTTCTGTTCACGGACGACAATGAAAATCCGCGCACCCGGGAAAGCCGCCTTGATCCGCTCGGCAATGATGCGCGCGTCAAAGCTGCCGGCATGCGGATTCCCCGACAGGCGTTCGTAGGAAATGACCGGAACACGATCACCCGGGTCACCTCGCTCAAGCGCCATTTCGGCCGCCTGCCGGATTGCACCTGTATTCAGGTCAAACGAGGAAAGCAGGAAACGGTCCTCGTCCCGCACGAATTTCTTGCCGATGAACTTGCGTGGATCCATGCCAGAATCAGGCGACAGAGGGAAAAAGCAGTCGCTGCCGGCAGCAAACAGTTCATGCTGCAGCCAGGTTGATCCTGTCTTGTGGAAACCGATATGGATCAGTGGGTCTGGCAGCATGGCTTGTCGCACAGGCCAACATTGCCGGCCTTCATGAATCTATCCATATGAATCATTGGTAATCAGTGCCGGATTGTAGCATGCCGCGCCATTGCGCTGCCGGGGAAATGCACAGTCCGCGACAGCCGAACCCGCCTGTACAAGCCGGCTTTAACCGATACTGCGTGAATCCCGGTCATTGAGTACCCGCGATACGCTACACTATAATCCTTCACGAATCAGCAACCCTTATCGAGCACAGCCATGAAAGACCACGCCGTCTTCATCCAGACCAACCACAAGCAGATCGTCGGCGCGCTGGTGGCCGAATACGCCCTCAAGCGCAATTCGCAGCACAGCGACAGCTTCGAGGTCCATATCATGGACATGCGGAATTATCCGTTCTTCGCCCGGCACGAGGGCGAACTCTACCTGCGCGACGGCGTCAAGCGCCCCTGGCTGAACGACGACCTGCAGTCATTCACCCCGACCCGCTTCCTGCCGCCGGAACTGATGGGCTACCAGGGCCGCGCCGTGGTGATCGACCCGGACATCTTCGCCATTGCCGATGTCTGGGAACTGCTGACCCGGGACATGCAGGGCAAGGCCATCATGTGCCGGCGTCGACACCTGACCAAGGGCGTGGTCGACCGCTGCTTCGCCAGCAGCGTCATGCTGCTCGACTGCGCGAAACTCACCCACTGGAAGGTAGAACAGGCCTTCGAGGAGATGTTCGAGTTCAAGCGCGACTACATGCCGTGGATCTGCCTGAAAATGGAAGACCGCGACACCATCGGCCTGTTCGAACCCGAGTGGAACGACTTCGACAAGCTCACCCCCAACACCCGCATGCTGCACGTGACGCGCCGCAGGACCCAGCCCTGGAAGGCAGGGCTGCCGATCGACTGGCGACCGGCAGAGCGTTTCCGGCTGTTCCCGCCGGTTGCCTGGCTGATGCGCGCCCGGCGCCACCTGTTCGGCGAATACGGTCTGCTCGGCAACTACAAGGAACACCCGGACCGGAACCAGACCAACCTGTTCTTCGGCCTGCTCAAGGAATGCATCGACCAGGGTATCGTCACCGAGGACATGCTGCGCGAGGAGATGCGCCGGAACCACGTGCGGCACGATGCCTTCGAAGTGCTCGAGCGGACCCCGGACCTGGCGCCGCCCGGCAACCCGCCGCTGAACCTGTCCGCGGCCTGAGCCGCAGGACCGCAAAACCTGGCACAACCTGAGCCAGATCAATTTCCGGCGCACTCCGTCTGGATAGAATTGCAGGATATCTGCGCCAGAGGAACCCGCACATGGACCACACCGTCTTTATCCAGACCAACCACAAGCAGATCACCGGCGCCATCGTCGCCGAGTACGCGCTGCGACGCTACTCGGTGAATAACGACAAGTTCGATGTAAAGATCATCCACAAGAAAGACTACCCGTGGTTTGACGACCACGAGGGCAGGCTCTACCTGCGCGACGGGCTGAAACGCGCCTGGCTGAACGACGACCTGCAGTCCTTCACTCTCACCCGCTTCATGCCGCCGGAACTCATGGGCTACCAGGGCCGCGCCGTGGTGATCGACCCGGACATCTTCGCCGCCTCGGACGTCTGGGATCTCCTGTCGCGCGACATGCAGGGCAAGGCGATCATGTGCCGTCCCCGCGGCGGCACCAAGAGCTTCAAGGAGAAGTGCATGGCCACCAGTGTCATGCTGCTCGACTGCGAGAAGCTCACCCACTGGAAGGTCCGGGAACAGTTCGAGGCCATGTTCCGCTTCGAGCGCGACTACATGCACTGGATCTGCCTGCGCACCGAGGACCGCGATACCATCGGCCTGTTCGAAAGGGAGTGGAACGACTTCGACCACCTCACGCCGGCGACAAAGATGCTGCACACCACCAAGCGCAAGACCCAGCCCTGGAAGACAGGGTTGCCGGTCGACTGGCGTCCCAAGGAGAGCAGCCGCGCCTTCCCACCGCTCGGCTGGTTCATGCGCGCCCGCCGCCAGCTGTTCGGCGAATACGCCTTCCTGGGCAAGTACAAGGCACACCCGGACCGCAACCAGGAGCACTTCTTCTTCGGCCTGCTGAAGGAATGCGTGGCCCAGGGCATCATCAGCGAGGACTTTATCCGCGAGCAGATGGCCCAGAACCACGTGCGACACGACGCCTTCGAGGTCCTGGAACGCACGCCGGATCTGCCACCGGCACCGCAGCACCCGCTGTCCACAGCGGCACAGCATGCTGCCTGATCAGGTTTTCCCCTGCAGGAGCGATACATTCGCGATAGCACCCACCGCATAACCCCGAAAACCAATCGCGGCTGTAGCCGCTCCTACCTGGTATGGCGGCGACCACAAGCCGGGTAGGAGCGAATTCATTCGCGATAGCATCGCCGCATAACCCCGAAAACCAATCGCGGCTGAAGCCGCTCCTACCTGGTATGGCGGCAACCACAAGCCGGGCAGGAGCGAATTCATTCGCGATAGCACCCACCGCATAACCCCGAAAACCAATCGCGGCTGTAGCCGCTCCTACGAGCTGGAGGGACTGCCGAAAAGGGCCCGGACACGCTGCGCTGCCCGTGCCAGGTCCGTATCCTCTTCTGCCGGGTTACCGGGCTCACCGGCCTGCCCTGCCCAGACGGCGCGCCCCTGCTCGACCAATCGCTGCTGGATCCTCGACACGTCACGCCGCATACGACGCGGCGCCAGGCGCATGGCCAGGGCGTGACTGAAGGGTTTCCAGCGCAGCTGGTGGGTCCGCTGCCACCATGGCGGGCAGGGTGCCAGCCGGTGCCCGGCCTCAGGACAGTCAGACAAAT
>Ga0209536_100002337_pt1 | contig 30879 bp, 23 predicted proteins | sample DeeMarSeWOR28_12_FD_187461 | JGI IMG/M metagenome (GOLD analysis project Ga0209536, IMG submission 187461) | Marine sediment microbial communities from White Oak River estuary, North Carolina - WOR-2-8_12 (SPAdes) (version 2) | ecosystem: Environmental > Aquatic > Marine > Intertidal zone >...
TGATTTCATAGGTCATGGGGTTTTTCAGCATACCGTCCTGATGAATGCCGGCCTCGTGCGCAAAGGCATTTGCTCCGACAATGGCTTTATTGGGCTGCACGATAATGCCGGTGATCATGCTCACCAGGCGGCTGGTCGGATAAATAAATTCTGAACGAATACCGGTTGTTGCAGACAAGAAATTGGTTCTAGTGTGCAGCGCCATGACCACCTCTTCCAGCGACGTATTGCCGGCTCTCTCACCAATGCCGTTGATGGTTACTTCAGCCTGCCTGGCCCCGGCGTTAATGGCAGCAAGCGTATTCGCCGTGGCCAACCCCAGATCATTGTGACAGTGAACACTGAAAACAGCCCTGTGGATATTGGGGGTATGCTCTCTGACGTAGCGGACGAGTTGTGAAAATTCCTCCGGTATCGCATACCCTACCGTATCCGGAAGGTTGATGGTAGTTGCGCCGGCTTCAATGGCTGCTTCAAAAACCTTGCACAGATAATCCCGATCACTTCGCGACCCGTCTTCGGCCGAAAATTCAACATTGCCGGTAAGGGTTTTGGCATATTTAACGGCTTCGAGCGTGGCTTGAACCACTTGCTCACGGGACATTTGCAGTTTATGTTCCAGATGAATATCGGAGGTCGCAATAAAGGTGTGAATTCTAGGCCTGGCTGCATGCTTGATGGCATCCCAGGCCCGGTCGATGTCCGCCTTTGAAGTACGCGCCAGACCTGCTATTTCAGTTTGCTTGAGCTTTGCTGCAATTTGTGAGACGGCCTCAAAATCTCCATCCGATGCGGATGGAAAACCGGCCTCGATCACATCCACTCCAAGTTGTTCAAGCTTGACGGCCAGGCGCATCTTTTCAGCCACATTCATGCTCGCCCCGGGTGATTGTTCGCCATCTCTCAACGTCGTGTCAAAGATAATTACCTTATCGGTCATTTTTTTACTCCCTCGTTAATTATTGATTCGTCGAGTTTTAGCCAACCAAATACGCAACCCGGCGGGAGCATAGGCCGCAGGGACGGGCCTTTCGGCTTTCCTGCGGCACTTTTACCTTTCTTTTGCAAAATAATCATATCTATACCTGACTGCTGGTTCTGAACTGTTCTTCTTTAGCCAATTTATACTGAAAACTGTCGGCCAGGGCCTGCCAGCTGGCCTCTATTATATCTTCTGAAACACCAATGGTGCTCCATATTCGCTCCTGATCCCGAGACTCGATCAGAACCCTTACCCGGGCGGCTGTGCCGCGTGTGCCGTCGATAACCCGAACCTTGAAATCAACCAGCCGCATCGTATCCAGATCCGGATAAAATTTGTCGAGTGCCTTGCGCAGAGCGTTGTCTAAAGCGCTTACCGGACCATAGCCTTCTGCGGCCGTGATTTCGTGTTTATTTTGAACTGAAATTTTAACGGTCGCGTGGGCGCTGCAAGGCTGATCTTTGTCTTTCTCAATGGTCACCCGGAATGATTCCAGTTCAAAAAGTGGCTGAAACTGGTCCGTGAACTTTTCCATTAAAATTTTAAACGAGCCTTCGGCCGAATCAAACTGATAGCCCTCCTGTTCCAACTGTTTTATTTCAGAAACAATTTTTTTGCTGTCGAAACCATTGTTGCCCAGTTCGACACCGAGTTCTTTGGCTTTATACTCGACATTGCTTTTCCCCGACATATCGGAAACCAGCACACGCCGCTCATTGCCGACGAGGCTCGGATCTATGTGTTCATAGGCTCTTGGCACCTTCATAATGGCGCTGACATGGATTCCGCCCTTGTGTGCGAAAGCGCTTCTGCCCACAAATGGACGGTTATTGATCGGCACCAGATTGGCCGCTTCACTGACATACCTTGAAAGCGATTTCAGCTTTTTCAGGTTGTCTTTCGACACACAGGGCAGATTCATTTTGAGCGCAAGAATCGGAATTAATGAATTCAAATCCGCGTTGCCGCATCTTTCGCCGTATCCATTGATCGTCCCGTGAACCATAACCGCGCCCTTGCGCACGGCGGTTATGCTGTTGGCAACCGCCAGGCCGGAATCGTTATGGGTATGAATGCCGAGTCTGATGGGACTGTCAATGGAATTTTGGCAGCTCTTTTCATTGAAGTAATTCTGGACGCCGCTGATGATCCCTTCAAGCTCAAAAGGCAAGGTGCCTCCGTTGGTGTCACAGAGCACGATGCAGTCGGCGCCGGCTTCTGCTGCAGCTGACAGTGTTTGGATGGCGTATTCGCGATTGTTCTTATATCCGTCAAAAAAGTGCTCAGCATCATAGATAACCTCCCGCTCGTAAGATTTGAGAAATTTGATGGAATCGCTAATCATCGCCAGGTTTTCATCCAGGCTGTTGTTCATCACTTCTTCAACATGTAAATCCCAGCTTTTACCAAAAATGGTCACCGTCGGCGTTTTGCTGTCGAGAAGGGCCGTTAAGTTTGGATCTTCATCAGGACCTATACCCGGCCTGCGGGTCGAACCGAAAGCCGCCAGGCGGGCTTGCTTAAAATCCACCCTTCGCGCCAGATCAAAAAATTGCATGTCTCGGGGATTTGAACCCGGCCACCCACCTTCGATGTAGTGGATCCCAATATCATCCAGGCGCAAAGCAATCTTGATTTTTTCGTCTGCGGAAAAGTTGATGTTTTCGCCTTGGGTACCATCTCTTAAGGTGGTGTCATATAGTAGAATTTGTTCCATTTTATTCTCCAAATGAATTATCCTCTATTCTCCGGTCTTAGTGATCGCACGGTGGCACCGGTCTTCCACATCTCGGAATTTCCGATTGCGTCGAGTTCCTTTTGCAATTTTTCACGATAATCAGGCGTGCTGTTGGCTTCAAGAACCCTTCTGGTTTCCACCCCGTTGATAACGTTTTCATACAATTTATCAAAGACCGGAGCCACGGCATCTCTGAACTTAGGTGCCCAATCCAAAGCCCCTCTCTGCGCTGTCGTAGAGCAGTTTGAGAACATCCAATCCATGCCGTTTTCAGCAACCAGACGGATAAGGCTCTGCGTCAATTCTTCAACAGTTTCATTGAAGGCTTCGCTGGGCGTGTGCCCGTGTTTTCTCAGCAACCGGTATTGAGCTTCCATAACACCGGCCAGGCAGCCCATTAAAACACCACGTTCGCCCGTTAAATCACTGTGGACTTCTTTTTCGAAGGTCGTCGGAAATAAATATCCGGAGCCGATTGCAATTCCCAATGCGAGGGTCTTTTCCCTGGCCCTTCCCGTATAATCCTGATGGATGGCAAAGCTTGAGTTAATACCGCTTCCGTCTAAAAAATTGGTACGTACAGTGCGCCCCGAACCTTTCGGTGCTACCAGAACAACATCGATATTTGGTGGTGGCACGATACCGGTTTGTTCACTGTACACAATCGAGAAACCATGTGAAAAATAGAGGGTATTGCCTTCGAGCAGACATTTCTTGATGGTCGGCCAGGTTGCGACCTGGCCGGCATCCGAGAGCAGGAACTGAATGATCGTCGCTTTTTGGGCCGCCTTGTCAATTGGAAAAAGAGTTTTTCCCGGGACAAAGCCGTCAGCCACGGCGCGGTCCCAGGAAGATCCGCCCTCGCGCTGTCCGATGATCACGCGGATGCCGTTATCCCTCATGTTGAGCGCCTGTCCCGGGCCTTGAACGCCATAACCCAGAACAGCGACTGTTTCATTATCCAGTATTTCTCGAGCTTTCTGCAGAGAAAATTCATCGGATGTGATAACTTCCTCCATCACCCCGCCAAAATCAAATTGTGCCATTTTGTGCCTCTCACCATCTTTTTTGTTTTCTGTCAGTGTTTATTGTTTAATATTTCAACGATTATCTTCTCGGTCCCTGAAGCCGACCCTCATTTGGGCTCTCGATACAACGCCAGCGCCCCGCTCCTGGCTATTTTTTGAATCCCCATAGGTTTCAGTAGATTCAACAAGGCCTTTAATTTACCTTCATCCCCGGTGACTTCAATGATGTAATGCTCAGTACCGACATCGACCACTTTGCATCGAAAGATATCGACGATTCGCAAAATTTCTGCACGCTGCTCAGGTTTGGCTCTAACACAAATTAATGCCATCTCCCGTTTTACAGCCTTGGGTCCTGTCATGTCCCGCAGCTTAACGACATTGATCAGCTTGCGCAGCTGTTTTTCAATCTGCTCGATTACCGGAGGATTCGCCTTGGTTACAATGGTTATCCGCGAAACCAGGGGATCCATTGTCGGCGCGACGCAGAGACTTTCGATATTGAAGCCTTTACCGCTGAATAAACCGACGACCCGGGAGAGTACACCCGGTTGATTGTCGACCAGCATGGTCATAATATGTTTTTCTTCTTTCATACCAGCAACATTTCGGTGATCGGGGCCCCGGCCGGAACCATCGGATACACGCTTTCTTCCTTGTCTACCATAAAATCCATGATGACGGGTTTGGCAATTGATAATCCCTGCGAAAGAACGGATTCTACTTCTTCAGGCCGGGTTGCCCTTAACCCCACCGCGCCGTATGCCTCTGCGAGCTTTACAAAATCAGGTGACGTTTCCATGTAAGTACAGGCGTAGCGTTTTTCATAAAACAGTTCTTGCCATTGCCTCACCATGCCGAGATAGTTGTTGTTCAAGATGACCACCTTGACCGGAAGACAGTACTGAACGGCGGTCGCCATTTCCTGGATGTTCATCTGGATACTTCCGTCTCCGGCCACATCAACCACAAGCTTGTCGGGGCAGGCTATCTGGGCTCCGATAGCAGCCGGCAGACCAAAGCCCATACACCCCAGCCCGCCCGATGTAATAAAATGATTGGGTCGATCAAAATGATAGTATTGAGCGGCCCACATCTGGTTCTGGCCGACCTCGGTTGTTATGATGGCTTTGCTGCCAGTTAACTCGTAAAGTTTTTCAACCACATATTGAGGCTTTATCGTATCCTCCTGTCGATAGGCCAGCGGGTTTGTGCTTTTCCATTGCTCAATCTGATCGAGCCAGTTCTTTCGTCGGGTCGTCAAATCGCTCATATCGATCTGATCGATAAGCTGATTCAGTTGGGACAGGCTGTCTTTGCAATCACCGACGATGGGTATCGTTACGGGTATATTCTTGCGTATCGAAGTGGGATCGATGTCGATATGCACGATTTTAGACTGAGCGGCAAACACATCGGTTTTGCCGGTAACCCGGTCATCAAACCTGACCCCAATGGCGATCATCAGATCACATGCTCCGGTACTCATGTTGGCTCTATAGGTGCCATGCATCCCGAGCATGCCGAGCCACAAAGGATCGGTGCCGGGAAAAGCTCCCAGACCCATCAGAGAAGTGGTAACCGGCATCTGTGTCTTGCGCGCAAACGCGGTTAGTTCCGGGGATGCCTGGGAAAGAATGACCCCGCCGCCGGCAAAGATTACCGGTCTTTCAGCCTTTTTGATCAGCCCGACAACTTTTTGCAACTGCTTCACGTTAGGCTTGTAGGTCGGATTATATGATTTCAGCTGAACCTCGTTTTGCGGAACATATCTTACCTTTTCCTTGACGACATCTTTGGGCAGATCTACGAGGACAGGACCCGGACGGCCAGATTTTGCCAGATAAAACGCCTCCTTGATGATCCGGGCAAGTTCCTCCGTAGACTGAACCAGATAATTGTGTTTGGTGCACGGTCGCGTAATTCCAACGATATCGACTTCTTGAAATGCATCGTTGCCGATAAGTTGGGTGGGTACCTGCCCGGTAAGAATCACCAGCGGTATTGAGTCCATATAGGCGGATGCAATTCCGGTTACGGTATTCGTCGCTCCGGGACCGGATGTCACCAGGCAGACGCCGACTCGACCACCGGCCCGCGCATAGCCGTCGGCAGCATGAACAGCGCCTTGTTCATGCCGAACCAGCACGTGTTGAATATCGGTTTTTACCAGCTCATCATAGATGTCAATGACAGCGCCGCCCGGGAATCCAAAAATGGTATCAACACCTTCTTCCCTGAGCACCTCCATCAGAATTTGTGCCCCGGTCAATTGCCTGGCTTTCGATGCCGCCTGATTTTCAATGCGGCGGGGCTCAACCCATTGCTCACTGTTTTTGTGATACACGGTATTTTCCTCCCCAAAAAGAGTTTGGTGATTTTGGCAAAAAAAAATCCGTTACCAGCTGATTGGGCTGATAACGGATTTTTGTTGAGTTTATTGAATTTAGGCCATTATCAACCCTTTTGCTCGCAGTCGAGAATTATTCCGACTACGAGTAACAGAATAAGGCTAATAAGGTTGTTAATGGCAGAGATTCTATTCATGACAAAATATATGGTTGAAAATAAAATAGAATCTAACAGTCAACAAAAGGCTTGTCAACCTTTTTGTCAAAGTCCGACCTTGAGCGGCCGAATCAAATTTTTTTTCCTCAAGGCTGATTTTTCAGCACACCAATGCTATTATCGGAATAATTCGCAACAGCCAGGTCAAGGTCACCGTCACCATCCCAGTCACCGGCGGCCAGCGCGCGGGCACCCAATTGGCCCGCAAGACTACTTTCGACTGTAAAATTACCGATACCATCATTTCCAATGACGGCGATATTATCCGCATCAAGAGCTGCAACAGCCAGGTCAAGGTCGCCGTCACCATCCCAGTCACCGATGGCTAATGCACTGGCACTCAACTGATTTGGAATGGTTTGTTTAACTGTAAAACTGCCGGCACCGTCATTTTCAACGACATCTACCGTATCGGACCACAGATTTGCAAATGCCAGGTCAAGGTCACCATCATCATCCCAATCACCGGTGGCGATTGCGGTGGTTGCCAGGCGATCCGCTATTTTTTGAACGACCCTGAAATCGCCATTGCCGAAATTTTTGAGTATGCCAACCCAATCCCCCTTGAAGTTTGCAACAGCCAGGTCAAGGCTGCCATCACCATCCCAGTCGCCGGCGGCGATTGCGCGGGGGCCATACTGGTCTAAAATCAGCTTTATTACACTGAAGCGGCCGGCACCATCGTTTTCTAAAATATCAAGCCAATCTCCTTCGAAGTTGGCCACGGCGAGGTCGAGGTCACCATCACCATCCCAATCTCCGGTTGCCACCCCGAGTGGACGAAACAGGCCGGAGAAGGTAAAATGCAGGGTGAAGGCGCCGCTGCCGTCATTTTTCAGAACATTCAGACTGCTCGCTGCATAATCGGCCACGGCCAGATCGAGGTCGCCGTCACCATCCCAGTCACCGGCAGCCAGTGATCTTACATCGGTCTGATCGGCAATTGTGCCGGTCACATTGAAGGCGCCGGTACCGTCATTTTCAAGAATATCGACCCTGTCTGCGCCGGGGTTTGCTGCTGCCAGGTCGATATGGTTATCGCCATTCCAGTCGCCGGCAACCAACGCTATGGGTCGTGTCATATTTGAAATACGGCCCGCTGGAATAAAATTGCCGCTGCCGCCAAAAGATTCCGCGCGGAAGCGGTAAACCGTGGGTGATAGCAGCGATCGGCCCTCTGTTGAAATCAGGGAGCTGGTTATGATAACCTCTATCTCTTCACCTATTTTGAATCCAGTGGCAGCATCAAAGCGCAACATCTCTGTTCCGCCACCGGAATAAGTGCCGTTTAATTTGCCCGTCAGGGATCCATGCACCACGAGAGAATTCGCTGAGCCCGCGGCCATTGTCGTATCGAATGTGATTGTGATGCCTGCTGCGCTTACGACAGAGCTGTCATTTGCCTCGGGATCCACATTGGTGAGCTGGGGAGAGCCTTCAATTGAATCTCCTCCGCCTCCTGAGGAGTCATTGGATGAGCTGTTGCAGCCTGAAAAACCCACTAACAAGAGCAAGACCAGTATGCTTATCGTGACATTGCCGGGCATAAAAACTCCTGAAAATTTCTCAATCTGTTGAATTTGTCGCTTGCGTTTTTTTCGTTTTTACTTAAAAACAGGGTGGGGACGAAAAATCAAGCATAAAAGATGACTAATTGTGAAAGGAACCAGCTGCTGAATGCGGAAATACGCAACAAACGGGTCATCCGGTGACGCTGAATTGACTCAATTTCGATATTCCAACATCGAGCGCGAGATGGAAGTCTACGGCTATGATGCGGCGGTGAAAAGCCACTGTAGAATGTGCCATGGCGGCTGCGGCGTTGTGGTGTATACAAAAAAGGGAAGGGTGGAAAAAATTGCCGGAGATCCGGAATGCCCCATCAACCACGGCACGCTTTGCAGTAAAGGCATTGCATCAGCTCAGCTTGCCTATCATCCGCAGCGCATCACCCACCCGCTTCGAAGGATTGGATCCAAAGCAAGCGGCAAATGGGAGCGTATTTCCTGGGACGATGCACTGGAAAGTATTGCAGCGCATATTTTACGCTACAAGAAACAATTCGGCGCAGAATCGATTGTTATGGGATACGGCACCGGACGAGAAAACGAAGCAGTCATCTACCGTTTCGCAAATCTGCTGGGAACGCCCAATGTGCTGACCGCAGGTCATTTTTGTTATGGTCCGCGTATCGCCACGAGCATCATAACCTGTGGATCCAATCCTATCGCCGATTATGAGAACCACCCCAAGTGCATTATGGTCTGGGGTAACAATCTGGTGATCAGTAACCCGGATTGCTATAAGGGCGAGCCCTTTTCCGTGAGTGTCAATAAAGGTTCCCGGATTATTGCGATCGACCCCAGGCTCACGCGGATAGCAGCTCGGGCCGATGTCTGGCTGCAGCTCAGACCCGGAACGGATACTGCTTTGGCGCTGGGAATGCTCAATGTAATCGTGAACGAGGGTATTTATGACAAAGAATTTGTGAACAATCACGTTTATGGATGGGAGGCCTTTGTCAGACGGGTCAATGAATATCCTCTGGAAAAGGTAGAAAAAATCACCTGGGTACCCCGGGATAAAATCAGGAAAGCAGCACGGCTCTTTGCAGCCACCAAACCGGCCGTTGTTCAGTGGGGTGTGGCGATTGAACAGCAAATAAACTGCGCCGATAACAATCGCTGCCTGATGGCACTCATGGGAATCACTGGAAATATCGATATTCAGGGCGGGCAGGTCCTGTTTAACACACCGAAAATCAGGACTGTAGGACAATTCGGCGCTCATAAAATGCTGCCGCATCAACAGGCTGCCAAGCGTCTGGGGGGTGATCGCTTTCGCCTGGCCGGCAATTTTGCCATTATCAATCCCAAATGTGTCTGGGATGCGATCCTCGATGAAGTGCCGTATCCCGTGAAGATGCTGTTTTTCATCAGCTCAAACCCGGTTATGACCCGTGCAAATGCAAAAGAGGTTTACCGGGCGCTTGAGAAAGTCGAATTTATGGCTGTTTCCGATTTTTTCATGACTCCAACCGCTGAGCTGGCGGATATTTTTCTGCCGGCTGCCACCTGGTTGGAGATGGACTATATCGGAGATTTCTGGAAACGACACGGCTATATACTGCCCCGGCGAAAGGTCATCCAGGTTGGGGAATGTCGCTCCGATCATGAAATGCTCAATGACCTGGCTCACAGGGTGGGGCAGGGCAAGGATTGGTGGGAAACATTTGAAGGCGGTCTGGATTATATCCTGGCACCCATGGGGATTACATGGCAGGATTTTAAAAAAATGGATTTTATCCGGGGTGAGGTCAGGTATCGAAAATATAGGCAGAGCGGTTTTTCAACCCCTACAAAAAAGTTCGAGCTTTATTCGACACTGCTTGAAAATTGGGGCTATGATCCATTACCTCAGTTTCGCGAAGCTCCTGAAAGCCCGGTCAGCACACCGGAGCTATACCAGCAATATCCTTATATACTTATTACCGGTGCGCGTTCCCCGGGTTTTTTTCATAGCGAAAATCATCAGGTGCCCTGGTTAAGAGAGCTTCATCGGGATCCGGTCGTCGAGATTCATCCGGAAACGGCAAAAAAAGAAGGTATCGCTGAAGGAGATTGGGTCGTGATCGAATCACCGCGTGGAAAGATCAGACAGCGCGCTAAGGTATTTTCCGGGATCGACCCGCGGGTTGTAAGTGCACAGCATGCGTGGTGGTTTCCCGAGAACAAAGATCCGGGACACGGCTGGGATGAATCGAACGTCAACATATTAACCGACAATGCTTACAAGGGATGTGATCCGGCCATGGGGGCAACCAGCGTCCGGACACTGTTATGCAGAATATATCCGGAAGAAAAATAAAATGTTAAAATACGCTTTAGAAATAGAACATGAGCTCTGCTGGGGTTGTAAAACCTGTGAGGTGGCCTGCAAACAGGAACATCGCATGCCTGACGGCGTGAAATTGATATTTATCACCGAAGATGGTCCCTGCCCGGCAGGTGATAAGGTCGAACTCACTTATCAGGTAAACCTATGTCGACATTGTGATGAACCGCCGTGTGCAGCGGCCTGCCCGGATGAGGCAATTTACCAGCGGGCAGATGGGATTGTCGTATTGGATGCGGCACTATGCAGCGGATGTCAAATTTGTTTGAATTCCTGCCCGTATGGAGCCATCGGCTTTGATGCCGCCGGGCAAGTCGCTCAAAAGTGCAATCTATGCTACCATCGTGTGGACAAGGGCCTTTACCCGGCATGTGCGGACAATGTCTGTCTGGCGCATTGTATTCATTTCAGCCCACGCTTTCTCTAAAGCCGCAACCTTTCTCCTGGCAGGCCAGGAAGGTGCCTTCCTTTTTCGTCGTTTTTTCAACCAGATATTTTGCCTCGCAGGCCGGGCATTCCCGGTTAACCGGTCTGTCCCATGTGGCAAAGTCACACTCAGGAAAGCGGCTACACCCATAGAATATTTTACCACGTCTGGATCGCCGTTCGACAATATCACCCTCGCAGCCGTTTTTAGGGCAGGCGACCCCGATTTTCTTTCCGGATTCGGTAGAATTCAGCGATTGGGTGTTTAAACATTGCGGATATCCGCTGCAGGCCAAAAATTCTCCATATTTTCCGCGCTTGACTACCATGGGTTTGCCGCATTTATCGCAGACCTTGTCGGTGGCTTCTTCCGCGGCTGGTTCGATCGGCTGAATGTTGCCTTTCTCATCGCGGGTGTAATCACGGGAAAAAGTGCACTCCGGATATCCGCTGCAGGCAAGAAAATGACCGTTTTTACCAACCTTTATATGGAGTGTGCTCTGGCATTGCGGACACTCGATATTGGTTGGAAATCCGACACCTTTGATGCTGAGCATCCCTTCTGAAGCGGCATCGAGCTCGTTCTTAAAGGAATCGTAGAAGCGGCTCAACAATTGTGATGACTCTACTTCCGCGGATTCGACGAGATCGAGGTTTTCCTCCATTTTAGCGGTGAAATCCACATCCAAAATATCGGGGAAATTGTTGACCAAAAGATCATTGACAATAAAGCCCAGCTCGGTAGGCCTGAAATATCGATTCACAAGCTCTACATATTCTTTCTCGCGGATGGTTGATAAAATACTTGCATAGGTGCTTGGACGGCCGATCCCGTTCTCTTCGAGTTCCTTTACAAGCGAAGCCTCCGAGAATCGCGGTGGGGGCATTGTAAAATGCTGCCGGGGCTCCAGCTTGTGGAGTTTCAGTGCCATACCCTCCGCCAATTCGGGCAAAACCGCTTTGTTCTTGTCGTTTTCGCTATCGATTTCATCATCCACCGACATGTAGAGTGCCATGAACCCCGGAAATTTGACAGTCGATCCGCTGGCCGAAAAAATATACGCACCTGCCTCAATGGCAGCTGAAATCTGATCAATCAGGGCATGTGTCATTTGGCACGCCATAAAACGCTGCCAGATCAAACGGTATAATGACATTTGATCCCGGGATAAATGGGAAGCAACTTTATCGGGGGTGTTATAGACCGAGGTGGGGCGAATGGCCTCGTGGGCATCCTGCGCTTTTTTTCGATTCTTGAAAAATCTTGGTTTCTCCAGAGCATATTTTCCGCCAAACTGATCCATGATCAATTGCCGCGCTTCTTCAGCGGCCTCTCTGGCGATTCGAGTCGAATCGGTGCGCATATATGTTATTAATCCTACCGGCTCTCCGGGTCCGAGGTCGATTCCCTCATAAAGCTGCTGTGCGATCATCATGGTTTTTTTAGCTGAAAATCTAAGTTTTCGGATGGCTTCCTGCTGTAGTTTGCTCGTGGTAAAAGGCGGCAGAGGGTTCTTTTTAACGGTTTTCTTGGTTATTTTCTGAACGCTAAATTGCTCGGCATCAAGATCGGACAAGATGGCTTTGGCTGAACGTTCATCGGGTATGGTTATCTTTTTTTTGTTTTTCTTGACCAGTTTGGCTGCAAATGCAGGTGGTGAATCGCCCTCTAGCTGGGCTGTAATAGACCAGTATTCTGTTGGCTCAAAGGCCTGAATGGCGCGCTCCCTTTCACAGATGATTCGAACCGCGACCGATTGAACCCTTCCGGCGCTGAGTCCGGCTTTAACCTTGCGCCACAACAGAGGAGATATCTGGTAGCCAACCAGTCGATCCAGAATTCTTCGGGCTTGCTGGGCTTCATATTTATGCAGATGGAGATCTTCAGGAGATGCCATTGCCTTGCGAATAGCGTCTTTTGTGAGCTCATGAAAGAGCACCCGGTAAAATTTTCTTCCTTTTTTCTTAAGGACCTCTGCCGTATGCCAGGCAATGGCCTCGCCTTCACGATCAGGGTCGGGGGCTAAATAAATATTCTGTGCATCACCGGCAGCTCGCTTTAAAGCGGTTATGACTTTTTGTTTTCCGGGTATTGTTTTATATTTGGGTTTGAAATCGTTTTCAATATCGATTCCCATTTCTTTGCCCGGTAAATCCTTGATATGCCCGACGGTCGCAGCAATATTGTAGTCTTTGCCCAGATATTTTTGGATAGTTCGAACTTTTGTCGGCGATTCTACAACAACTAAGGGCTTTGTCACTGTGCGTCCTCATTTTATCATTCAGGGTTCTAATTGGTTCTGGCCACTTCGACTTATTATTAATCTTTAATTATCAATTGTCAAAAATTTCAAAACGGCAGAAAATTAAACGGCGCTGGGATGGTCTGGCAAAAGAAGTCATCTGGTAATTGGGTGATTCGCTTTATCTGTCCGGCACAGAAAATATTTTGCCGGGTGATTGCTGCACGATTCCCTTGATTTCCAATTTGAGCAAGATGCCTGAAAGCTTGCCTGCTTCGATACATGTTGTCCTCACGATATCATCGATGTGAATCGGATAGGGTCCCAGCGCTTTATAAACTTTCCTCTCCTCCGGCGAAAGTGCCGAGATTGTCTTATTTGTCTTAATTTCGGTATCAAGGCCTTCTGCACCTGCAATCTCAAACATCGGGGGTAGTTCTTCAATAATGTCCTTTGCATGTTCAACAAGCTTGGCGCCCTGTTTGATGAGTGTGTGGGTACCGACGCTCTTAAAGGATTGAATACTGCCCGGTACCGCGAATACTTCCCGGTTCTGTTCTGCTGCCAGACGAGCGGTTATAAGTGATCCGCTTTTTCTGGAGGCTTCAACGACCACTGTGCCCAGCGACATCCCACTGATTATTCTGTTGCGCATCGGAAAATGATGGGCTTCTGGCTCGGCCAGATAAGGAAATTCGGTAATAACCGCTCCCTTTTCAGAAATTCTATGGAAAAGATTCAAATTTTCCACCGGGTAAATCCTTCCCAAACCGCTGCCCAGCACAGCGACGGTTTTACCGCCAGCACTGAGGGCTCCCTCATGAGCGGCGGTATCAATCCCTATTGCCATTCCACTGACCACGGTTGCGCCCGATTGCACCAGATCCCGGCAGAGTCTTACGGCAGTTTTTATTCCGTAAGGCGTGGCGTTGCGAGAACCGACAACCGCAATGTTACCCTCCAGGCCTTCCAGATTTCCGCATACATACAGATAGGGGGGCGGATCTGGAATTTCGCGCAACAGCGGCGGATAGGCCGGGTTCGCGTATGTGACCACCTGAATTCCGTTTTGATTGACACGGTTCAGCTCTCTTTTGATCTCGGCTGAAACTTGATGATCTCTGATATTTGCCGCAAGCCGGGCAGTAACTCCCTCGATTTGCGAGAGTTCTTCCAGGGAGGCTCCCAGGACCCGTTCCGGAGTTTTAAAATGGGTTATCAACCGCTTGAAAAGAAGGTTGCCTACCCCCGGGATACTTTTTAAATAAAACCAAGGCAGAAGCTTTTCCATAACGGCAAAAAAAACCCCTTTCTCAAGGGGGATTTTATTGGCGTACCAGTTTTCATGAAACTTAAAAATACACCGTCTTTGTCCTAATCCATGACATGCGCGGCGCCGAAAGTTTTACCTTATTTCTTTCTTTTTTCACGGCCCTGCCAGACAAGCAGGATAGGACTCGCGACATATATCGATGAATAGGTGCCGACAATGATGCCGACCAGCAAAGCAAAGGCAAAGTCGTGAATTATGCTGCCGCCCAGAATGAAAAGGGTGACGACCACAAACAGGGTGGTCAAAGAAGTCAGGATCGTGCGGCTGAGCGTTTCGTTGATGCTGCGGTTAATGATGTACTCCATCGGTTTTTTATGATGTTTTCTCATATTTTCGCGGATGCGGTCAAACACAATTATGGTGTCATTCAAAGAATAACCGATGATTGTAAGCAAAGCGGCGATAATCGGTAATGTAAACTCCTTGTTGAAGATTGAAAAGACGCCGATGGTTATCGTCACATCGTGGATGAGCGCGACAATAGCACCCATGGCGTATTTGAGCTCCAGAAACCAGAAAAGAACTACTGTAACAACGAGGGCGGCTGCAATCAGAAAAGGAATGCTGACATGAAACACATTAAAAACATAAACAGCGCCGATTAAGGCCGCCGCGACGACTCCGCTGAGAATCCACTTTAATTCGAATCGTCCTGAAATATAAATCGTAATAAACAGCAGTGCAAAGAAAATCGCAAATAAGGCTTTTCCTCTCAAATCCTTTCCCACCTGGGGCCCTACCATCTCGAGTCTGCGAATCTCCGCATCAGTTCCGGTGGATGATTTCAGCGCCTGTGTGAATTCGCCTGCAAAACCATCTGCGGAGGCAGCGGAGCTATCTGTTCGAATGAGATATTCATTGGCATGATGCTCCCCGAACTCCTGTATTGATGATTTTTCCATGCCTATGGAATTCAAGCCATTTTTTATGCCGTCGCTGTTTACCGGAGAATTAAATTTGACCTGTATGAGGGTGCCGCCTTCAAAATCGACGCCCAGTTTAGGCCCATTGTGAATAATCAGCGAAAGAATGCTGACAATAATGAGTGCGAGCGATAGATAAAAGGCAATCATTCTTTTGCCGATAAAATCCAGGTTGATGTTGGGGTTGACGAACTGCATTGAATTTCCTCGTTGTAAGATGTTTCTTGAAAACTAGATGCTTAAGGCCTTGACTCTCCGATTCATCAAAATATAATCAAAGATCAGTCGCGATAAAATGAGGGCGGTAAACATGCTGGCGATAACACCCAGGCTTAAGGTAACCGCAAACCCTTTGACCGGTCCGGTTCCGAACTGGAATAGGACCAGTGCGGCAATCAACGTCGTTACGTTTGCATCCAGAATCGTCAGTGTTGCCCGATCATAACCGGCCTCAACAGCCGCTCGCGGTGTTCGCCCCAGAGACAACTCTTCTCTGATGCGTTCAAAAATGATCACATTGGCATCTACCGCCATGCCAATCGTCAGTATTATTCCTGCAATCCCCGGTAGGGTTAAGGTGGCCTGGAAACCTGCCAAACCGCCTGCAATCAGAAGGATGTTGAGAATCAGGGCAAAATCTGCAATAACACCGGCACCTTTGTAATAAATGATCATAAACACGATGACAAGGATGCCGCCGATACACATCGAAAGAAGGCCCATCCGAATCGAATCGGCACCCAGGGAAGGACCGACGGTTCGCTCTTCAAGAATCTTAACCGGGGCAGGTAAGGCGCCGGCCCGCAAAATAATGGCAAGATCCCTTGCTTCCTCCATGGTGAAGCTGCCGGTAATACGGGCCTGGCCGCCGGCTATTTTTTCCTGTATTACCGGTGCGGATGCAACTTTTTGGTCCAGCACAATAGCCAGGCGCTGGTTCACATTATCTGCGGTGATTCTTTCAAAAATTCTCGCCCCTTTTTTGTCAAATTCAATGGATACATATGGCGTGTTGTACTGGGAATCAATCTGAACCCTGGCGTCCGTAAGATAGGCACCGGTGAGCAGAACGCGCTTTTTCAGCAGAAACGGCGTCTTGACAGTCCGGTTGGTTTCAGGATCTTCCTCAATATGATAAAGTACCTCTCGGCCTGGTGGAACATCGCCTTTGACGGCAGCATCCAGGCTGCCGGTATCATCGACCAATTTGAATTCCAATAAAGCCGTTTTTCCGATTAACTCCTTGGCCCGCTGAGTATCTTTAATACCGGGCAGTTGAATCAATATTCTATTTTCTCCCTGGCGCCGGATATCCGGCTCGCTGACGCCAAACTGGTCGATGCGATTTCTGATGGTTTCAAGTGCCTGATCCACAGCCAGCTTTTCGATATGCTTGGATTCTTTTTCCGGGATTACCATCGTAAAGACGCTCGTGTCGTTTTCGGTTGATTTTGCAAGTTTCAAATCCCTGAAATCCTTGTCGAGGAGTTCTTCGACCTTGGCTACTGTCTCCGCATCCCGGATGCCGATGACGATTTTGGTGTTTCCGGTGCGATCTACGGTGACATTGCGAATGCGTTCTGTTTTGAGCTGCTCCCGAATTTCCTGGGAGATACGCTCGACATTGCTTTCAACCGCTTTTTGGGTATCCACTTCCAGTATCAGGTGCATACCGCCCTGAAGATCCAGGCCGAGGTTAATCTGTTTATGCGGCCACAGCGCTGAATTGAAACTGGGAAGAATATAAACGATGGCGGTTACAATGACCACAAAAACAAGTATCATTTTCCATGAAAAATTTTTCAACGGTCTGTCCCTTTTTCTTTTTAATTGACAAAATTATCAGATAAAAAATGCGCTGATGTGCTGACAAACATCCCCGCTCTGGATTTGTGCTTGTCTCTCAGACGAAAACCCCGAACGTTCAGGTGGACTGCAGACAGTCGCTTGGCCGACGCATTCGGCGGCGGGTTCTCATCCAGCAGACATTGCACCACCACCGGCCAAACAGAGAAGCCGCCAGTTATGCGCTTGTCATAAAAATCTTCCGATAAAAGTATGGCGGCATAAGTGGGTTGGTGCAAAAAAAACCTCCCCCACGCCGAACGTTTTTTTACAATCACTATAAAACGATGCTGATCAAATCCAGTGGGGTCAGCGCATGTCCGTTAACCAGATATCTGATAAATCGCCATTGAATCGACTATTTTTTGTCCGGCTGAGCATGGGATGCTGGCTGAACCATTGCCGAGACATTGCCGCGCGCAACTTTCACCCGGACTTTATCAGCAATTTCAACGGTCAAGGTCGTATCATCCATGCCGGTAATGCGCCCGTGAATTCCACCACTGGTGACGATGCGATCCCCTTTTTTGAGATTTGATATCATTTGACGGTGTTCTTTGGTTTTTTTCTGTTGGGGGCGAATGAGCAGAAAATAAAAGATGACAAACATTAAAATGATGGGGATAAAACCTGAAAATCCAGCCGCGCCGCCTTCACCACCAAGGCCGCCCTGACCTAATGCATAAGCGATACCAACCAAGATAAACCTCCTTGCATTTTAGATATTAGAAACTTTATGGTATATTCAACATGCAATGCTGGCAGTGGTTTCCGACCCGCCGGCACGCCCCTGATACCATTTCAGGGGTCATTTGCTTAAAAATGGCGCTGATATACTTTAATTGACGGCATTCGTCAAATCTTTATTCAATTTTTTTCTGAAACCTTATGTAAAATTGCGAAAAATGCCTGATGCCAGCTCCGCTGGAAAAGAAAATGAGATGGCTCCGGCGCGGTCTGAAATATATTTCCGGGACACAGCCCTATTGTCAGTCATTGAATAAAATATTACTCTCTCCCGGCGCCATCGAGCTGTCGCCCTCGATCTCAATACTAATCTCGCGGCGGTGCTCAAGTTCAACAATTTCTTTTCGCTTTTTATTCAACAGGTAATCCGCGACCTCGACCGGGACAATCCCTTTCACGCTGGAGATTTTAGATTTCAGTATTTCAAGGCTTAATTTTCGCAAAAATCCGATCCCCAATGTTTCGGGCGATGGCACAAGCCCCTTGCCTCTGCAGTGGGTACAGGGCTGGTAGCTGCCGAATTCAATTGAGGGTCTGATCCGCTGTCGGGACATTTCCAGCAGACCGAAGCGGGAAATCCTGCCTACCGTTGTCCGGGCCTTGTCTTCTTTGACGTGATTTCTGAGGTTTCTTTCAATATCTGCGCGGTGCTTGGGGTCTTTCATATCGATAAAATCAATAACGATAAGTCCCCCCAGGTCTCTTAACCTTAACTGGCGGGCAATCTCTTCCGCGGCTTCAAGGTTGGTCAGGTAGGCCGTTTGTTCAACCGAACGTTCGTGGGTGGATTTGCCGGAGTTGACATCTATCGAAACCAGGGCTTCGGTTTGTTCAATAACGATCGATCCGCCGGATCTCAGATTCACCCTGCTCTCATAGATGGATGCAATTTGATCCTCAAGTTGAAACTTCGTGAATATGGGCTTGGCTCCCTGATAATGTTTAACAATCTTGGCATGTTTGCGGGAGATAATCTTCAAGAAATCTTTGACTTCCTGGTGCACGGCCGCATCGTCGATGAGGATTTCGGTTACCTCCGGCGTAAAATAATCACGAATCGACCTCAAAATCAGGTGCCGCTCTTTGTTCATCAGCGCCGGGGCTTTCTTTTCCATGACACTGCCCTTGATGGTTTTCCAAAGACGCAGCAGATACCGCAGATCTCTTGCTAAAAGGGTTTTATTGCAATTTTGACCGACGGTTCGAATGATCACCCCGAAATCATCAGGCACTTTTAGACTGTCGATCAATTCTTTCAGGCGAGAGCGCTCTTCCTCATCATCAATCTTGCGTGAAATTCCCTTGGTGTCGCTGCCCGGCATAAGAACCAGGTATCTGCCGGCCAGGGAAATGTAAGTTGTCAGCATGGCCCCTTTTTTCATAAATGGTTCTTTTATGACCTGGACCAAGAGCTCCTGGCCGCGTTTGACAATATTTTGAATATCCCGCTCACCTGAATCGAGATCCTGAAAATAGTCGCTATGAATTTCATGCTTTTGGAGAAATCCGTTGCGTTCGGCGCCGTAATCCACAAATACGGCCTGCAGACTCGGCTCGATCCGGGTGATAATTCCCTTATAGATGTTGCCCTGGGTAATTTCTCTGGCAGCGCTTTCAATATAAAACTCGTTCAATCGGCTATCCTTGACGATGGCGACCCTGCATTCCTCTGGATCGACGGCATTAATAAGAATCTTCATGCTCATTTCTTTTTATCCCTTGCGATTAACCCGGGGTTTAATTATTCTCCAAATCATAACCCGTCATTATCATAAACGGTACAGTGTCCTGCCTGAATATGAAATTGTTGAAGACAAGTCAAACGAATTCTACCGCAGCGCTTCGCATATCCGGCGCCTATGTCGAAGCGCAGGCTCTGCGAAACGGGAGCATTTTTGCGTCATTTTGATTGCCATTGGGGCGAATGAACCTCAGGCATGTTATAGTTGACGGACTGTCTTGCTATTTGTATCATATTATGGCATGAACATGCGACTGCAATAATAGGAGATTTTGCAGCTCCGTTCTGCGGTTGAGCCGGTGGAGACGGATTCGCAATTGGTATCAATGGAATAAGTGAAAAGAGGTAAGGACAAGTAATGGATCGGAAATACAGCCCGGAAAAAATTGAGCCCAGGTGGCAAGCCTATTGGGAATCGACCAAATTATTTAAGGTGCAAGAAGATTCGAGCCGGGAAAAATACTATCTTCTCGAAATGTTTCCCTATCCTTCGGGTAAAATACACATGGGCCATGTCCGTAACTATTCAATCGGCGATGTGGTGGCCAGATATAAACGCATGCGGGGGTACAACGTTCTGCACCCAATGGGATGGGATGCTTTCGGCATGCCCGCGGAAAATGCCGCAATAGCGAACAACACCCATCCGGCTAAATGGACCTATCTCAATATCGATGCCATGCGCACCCAGCTCAAGCGCCTGGGCTTCAGCTATGATTGGGACAGGGAGCTGGCCACCTGCAAACCCGAATATTATCGGTGGGAGCAATGGTTGTTTTTAAAGATGTATGAGAAAGGTATGGCCTATCGTAAGGAATCATTTGTAAACTGGTGCGAGGATTGCCAGACGGTGCTGGCCAATGAGCAGGTCGAGGCGGGTCTGTGCTGGCGTTGTGGCGAGCAGGTGCGTCAAAAAAAGCTGTCTCAATGGTTTTTTCGAATCACAGACTACGCGGAGGATCTTCTCTCCCACAGCGATAAACTCCCCGGCTGGCCTGAAAAAGTTACCACCATGCAGAAAAATTGGATCGGCAAGAGCCATGGTGCGGAAATTCGATTTCCCATCGAAAACCAGGAAAAAGAAATACCCGTCTACACCACCCGGCATGACACGGTTTTCGGTGCAACCTTTATGGTTTTAGCTCCGGAGCATCCCCTGGTGGATGAGCTGTCCAGGGGTACTCCACAGGAGAAAGAAGTCGATGATTTTGTCAAGCGGATCTCTATGCAGGATCGCACGGCCAAAGCCGTTGAAGAATATGAAAAGGAGGGGGTATTTACCGGACGTTATTGCATCAATCCCTTCACCGGAGACCGCATACCGATTTATACCGCCAATTTTGCTTTGATGGAATATGGTACCGGAGCGGTAATGGCCGTTCCGGCTCACGACCAACGTGATTTTGATTTCGCGCGAAAGTACGGATTGGATATTATCGTCGTTGTAAAACCCAGGGATGAGGATCTAAATGCCGGTATCATGACTGAAGCCTATGACGGAGAGGGCATTATGGTCAACTCCGGCCGGTTCAATGGCATGGACAACAAAACGGCCATGGAGGAAATCGCCGACGAGCTTGAGAAAAAAAACATCGGCAAACGCACTGTGAATTACAGGATCAGGGACTGGGGCATTTCCAGGCAACGTTACTGGGGCGCTCCGATTCCCGTTATCCATTGTGATTACTGCGGCATTGTGCCGGTGCCGGAATCGGATCTTCCCGTTGTCCTGCCCGAAGAAGTCGATATGCTTGCAGGCGGTAAATCACCACTGCCCGAATTGCTGGATTTTGTGCGGATTGAATGTCCTAAATGCGGGCGGTCGGATGCCAGAAGAGAAACAGATACTATGGATACCTTTGTGGAATCTTCGTGGTATTTCGAGAGATATTGCAGTCCTCACTACGACAAAGGTATTTTCGATACCGCCGCTGTGGCCTATTGGATGCCGGTGGATCAATATATCGGCGGGGTAGAGCACGCTATTTTGCACCTCCTGTATTCAAGATTTTATACGCGTGTGCTCAAAGACCAGGAACTGGTTCAATTTAAAGAGCCCTTTACCCGGTTGCTTACCCAGGGAATGGTCTGCAAGGAAACGACCACATGCCCGCAGCACGGCTTTTTGCTGCCAGAGGAGGTCAAAGACAGCAATGGTGATCGGCGTTGTCAGAAATGTGACCGACCGGTGACCCTGGGCCGGGTGGAAAAAATGTCCAAATCAAAAAAGAACGTCGTGGATCCAAACATTTTGCTTGATAAATACGGCGCGGATACAACCCGTTTCTTTTGTCTTTTCGCCGCCCCGCCCGAGCGTGATCTGGAATGGAGTGAACAGGGGGTCGAAGGTGGTTTTCGTTTCTTAAATCGCGTGTGGCGCCTGGCTTTTGGCGTTATGGATGCGATCAGGGATGTAAATCCCTATAGTGGGGGTCTCGATAATCTTAGCGGCAAGAATAAAGAACTTTTCAAGAAGAGTCACCAGACCATAAAGAAGGTCACCACGGACATCGAAGACCGGTTTCATTTCAATACAGCCATCAGTGCAATCATGGAATTGTTTAACACCATGTCCGGGATAGAAATCCACAGGGAAGATGCCGAACAAACCGCTGTCATGCGTTTTGCCATGGAATCTCTGACGATCCTGCTCTCGCCTGTTGTGCCGCACTTTGCTGAAGAACTCTGGGAAGCACTGGGTCATAAATCCAGTGTTCTTCTAGCCTCTTGGCCATCCTATCTTGACGAAGCCCTGGAGAAGGATGAATTGTTAATTGTGGTGCAGGTTAACGGCAAGCTGCGCAGCCGGTTTAAAGTTGAAGTAGATGCCGATGACAGCACAATCAAAGAGATGGCCCTGGCAGACGAGCGAATAAAGAAGTTTATCAACGCAAAGCCGATTAAAAAGGTAATTGTGGTCGGTAAAAAGCTGGTCAATATCGTGATCTAGATTATTGTTCGGGAAATGTGATCTAAAACAGGCCTGAGCTTTTATCATTAAAGAGAGCAGGGGACAACGTGTTATCAAAGCGCATCCGTTACCTACCATGGGGTTTGTTATGTGTGGCGCTGTTCAGTTGCGGTTATCGTTTCCCCGGAGGAGGAGGGTTTCCGCAAGGAGTCGATCGTATTTTCGTGGAAGTGCTCGAAAACAAGACTTCGGAGACCGGAATCGAAAACATCGTTACCGAAGAGCTCATCAATGAACTTGTTTTGCGGGAGAAAGAAAACCTGGCAAACAGGATGGATGACGCCGACGCCATTCTGGGTGGCAATATTTCGAGGGTAATTATCCGCACCATCGCCGCAAGAGGTCAGGATTCGGCCAATGAGCGGCGGGTTACGGTTGAGGTTAATCTGAAACTGAGAAAAATTAACGGCGACGTCATCTGGGCCGCCAATAAATTGTCGGACAACCAGGCTTATCCCGTTTCAGAAGATAAGAATACCACCGAAACCGCCAAAAGATTGGCAATTGCCGAGGCCTCCAAGCGTATTGCCGAACGGGCATTGAATAGATTGACTGATGATTTCTGAAGGTGGTTTCAAAACCGCCTTTAATCTGAATCGGGCGGTCTATGGCTCGATAGCTGCATGCAGCTTTTTGGTCATGCGAGATATTTTTCGGGAAGCCGTTTTTTTATGAATTACCCCTTTTTGTGCAGCTTTGTCCAGGGCTGATTGGGCAGCGGTGAATTTTTGAACTGCTTGCTGTTGTGATGACTCACCCGCAGCCAGATTCATGTCTTTGATGACGTTCTTCACCCTGGTTTTGGTGGATTTATTTCGCAAACGGCGAATCTCGTTTTGCCGCGCGCGTTTAATTGCTGATTTGTGATTTGCCAACTTGCTATTCTCCTTCGCTGATCTTTGTTAACCTTAAGTAAATCTGTCTTAATATAAAACCGCTATCAGAATGTCAAGGATTTATTTTCCGTTTTCATCATAACAAAAGGCGTTCATGTCCGAAAATACTCGTGTCGTCAAAGCCGCCGGAATCGTAGGGGCAGCAACATTGCTAAGCCGCATTCTCGGTTTTGTGCGCGATGCCGTTATTGCCTGGTATTTTGGGGCCGGTCCTGCCACAGATGCATTCATCGTCGCATTCCGGATACCCAACTTGTTGAGGAGATTATTCGGGGAAGGCTCTCTGAGCAATGCCTTTGTTCCGGTATTTACCGACTATCTTATTCACCGGGGCAAAAATGAAGCCTTCCGGTTGGCCCGATCCTCGCTGCGGTTTTTATCTGCCATTTTGATTGTCTGCGTAGTTCTGGGAATTTTTCTGGCGCCCTGGATTGTGCGAATAATCGCACCCGGATTTGCCGACACGCCTGATCGGCTTTCGCTCACGATATTGCTGACGCGTATTATGTTTCCCTATATTTTTTTTATTGGCCTGGTAGCCTTATGCATGGGAATATTAAACGTGCTGGGGCATTTTGCCGCACCTGCCCTGGCTCCGGTTTTATTAAATTTGGCCATGATCAGCGCCGTTGTCTTCATATCCCCCCATTTAAAAGAGGCGATAATCGGATTGGCAATCGGCGTTCTGATCGGCGGCTTGATGCAGCTGGTCCTGCAATGGCCGTTTATTGCAAAAAAGGGGATCCAATTCTGGAAAAGAACGGCTTTGATTCACTCCGGACTGAAGAAAATCGGCAAAATAATGCTACCGGTCATTATCGGTGGAGCCGTTTATCAGATCAATATTCTGATCGGAACCTTGCTGGGCTCTTTGCTCAAGGTCGGCAGTGTCTCCTATCTTTATTTTGCCGATCGCCTGGTGCAGTTTCCTTTAGGCATTTTTGCCATCGCGGCGGCAACGGCTGTTTTGCCCAGTCTCGCCAGGCAAGCCTCAACAAAGGATTTTGAGGCACTCAAGGACACTTTCGCCTATGCATTAAAACTAATATTGTTTATTACCGTGCCGGCTATGGTTGGGTTAATTGTGCTCAGAATACCCATCATTAAATTGCTATTCCAGAGGGGGGAATTTGATGTGCACGCCACCCGGTTGACGGCCGAGGCACTTTTGTATTATGCTATGGGTCTATGGGCGTTTTCTGCGGTCAGGATTGTGGTGTCTACGTTTTTCGCTTTGCAGGACACGCGAACACCTGTAAAAATGGCTATAATTTCTGTTATTGCCAATGCCGTGTTGGGTGTTGCGCTGATGAAACCGCTGGCGCACGGCGGTCTTGCCCTGGCAACATCGCTTGCATCAATCCTCAATCTCGGGCTGCTGGTTGGCGCTTTAAGAACAAAAATGGGCTCTTTTGGCTGGAGAAGCATCGCACAATCCGCATGCAGAACCTTGGTTTCATCAGGTTTTATGGGAGTTGCGGTCTGGATGGTCGCGGTTGTTCTCATACCTTCTGACAATCCAAGCCTATCTGCACTTTTGCTGGGGTTAACCATCAGCATCGCCACAGGACTGGCAGTCTATGGTGCAATATCATTTTTCGCCAAAAGCCCTGAGTTAATGGGGTTGTTGACAGAGGCCAGGAACAGTCTGAAAAAGATATGAAAACCAATCAACGCATACTGATATCAATTACCGTTTTTATTCTGATTTCCTTGCTGTGCTTTATTATCTTCAATGAGCAGGGACTCATTGACCTGAGGCTCCTTAAAAAAGAAAAAAACATACTTTTGGAAAAAAATGAACAGCTCGACCGGGAGAACCTTACCCTAAGTGTTGAAATTGATCGGCTGGAGAATGACCCCAAATATATCGAAAATGTGGCCAGACAGGAGCTTGGCATGGTGGGCAAGGATGAATTGATTCTAAAACCTGAAAATTCTCCCGGCCAATGAACATTATAAACGGATCAAGCTTTGAGGGATATTAATTCAATGATAAAAGACCCGGATTTCTACACCGTCACCATGGCGAGGGTTTATGCGGACCAGGGTTACTGGGAGAAGGCCGCCGAAATATATCGCCATTTGCTGAAACTGGAGCCTGCCAGAAGAGACCTTGCGGCAGCGCTTGCTGAAGTCGAGAAAAAAATAGATGAGGCTGGGAGCAAGAAACCCGAAGATCTTATTCCGCTATTTCGGGAATGGCTCAACCTTGTTTTTCAATACAAACACCTGCGGGGTCTGCGTAAACTTAAACGTCAGATATAAATGCGATGAAGCTGAGCACTGGCATAAAGTATAGCCGCTGAGGCGAGGGCTGACGCCTCTAATTATCATTTTCGCCTTTGACTGTTTCACTTCCAAATAAATCCGGCGTTTTGCCCTTTGAATAGAATACGGCGTTCACCCGCTGATCGGTGCTGCCCTCGACCTTAATGCGGCCATCGGCCTGGTAGAAGGTAATCTTGGATCCGGTAATGGAATTTTGGCCACTTTTGACGTTTGCGTCCTTACCACTTAATACCAAAATCTTTGTGACCACATCATAATCGACCTGATCTGCTTTGGCGACATATTGGTCAGTGATGATATCGACATTTCCTTTGGCCACGATCTTTTTGATCATTTCCTGGTCGGATGATTCTTCTTTCGGATTGACCAGATTACCTTCGTAATAAATCCGAAGATTGTCGGCGGTCATCTGCGAGCTGCCTTGTGTCGCTTTTACTTTCCCGATGAACTCCGCATATTTTTCATCGGCGTTTGAGACAAGCCTGTCGGCTGTAATTTCAATGGGTTGGGATGTATCTGCTGAAGCCTGCCCGGAGGATTTATTTTCCGCCGATGCCGGGACAAGAAAAATCGGAATCATCCCGTAGAGGCAAATGACCGAGACGACCATCAATGGCAGCAATGTTTGTATCGTCGTATGTCGTGTGAATCGCACGAAAAATATCCTTACTTGACCACCCTCAGTTTGTGAGTTTTCCGCAATTTTTTCCACAATAGCTTTATTAAAAATCCTGAAACATCGTCTTCGTGATTTAAGATTTGCTTGGAAGTAGACCGACAAGATACAATCAATTCTTTATTGCCGGCCGCCAACCCGAATTTGTCCTTGATGTAGCTTCCCAGCGATGCATTTAGATTCAAGACCTCTTTTTCCGTCATTTTGGCGATGGTTGTCCTTACCTTCAAGGACATTTCCGCTATGAGCCAATCGATTGCCTCTGGAACCGTTTGGGGGGGTATATACGTATGGTCTGGATGAACATAAGCGGCGGGTGAATTGCTGTTGATCAACGCCAGATAAGAGACGGTTTCAATAATATTGACGACGTCCAGATAAATTTCCGGATCCTTGCTGGCCCTGGGACCGGCAACGTTCAATACTTCAATGCTGTTTTCATCGATCCAGGATATGATTATGGTTGCGGCGTGGTACTTAGGTTTTTTGTTCAGGTCTACATGCAGCCACGGCCGATTGTGTTTCATAGCCAGCTTCCGCGTCAACTCAGAGCCCTCGGTCAGCTTGCCGCGGGATATAATCAGGGTGCCATCGGCATCTATTACATTTTTTTCAGTTCGCTGCGCATAACTGGATGTGGGCATCTCTTTCATGTTGTATTTTTCCGGCAAAGCGCCGTTTTCGGTGATACGGCCTTTCGGTACCCAACCGCCGTGAGGGATGCCCTGTTTGATGGCAGCATCAAGTGCTGCCTGATCCGCACCGGTCTGGCCCCCTGAAATGATCTTTTTAATCATAAGGCGTTCACACCTGCATGAAATCGGATCTTAAATTCCGATTTTAACTGATGGGCTCTCCCTTCTTCTCGTACTCTATCTGGACCCGTTTGAGCATATCGAAAAATTCGTCTTTCGTAAAAATACCTTTTTCAATGAGCAATTGCGCAACAGCATCAACCTGGAGCGAATTTGCCAACAAAAGGTCTTTAAAGGTCGTCATCTCGTTTGCATCAATACCGTCTGCCATCAAAACACCTCCTGAATCCGCTTCTGCCCTTCTGTCTTTACCGCTTCGTCTTTCCTCACCCTCATGCGGGGCAATAATCCACCTGCGATCCAGACCCGAGCGCCTGTTATCGAGGCTATGAGAATCCTTGCTTGTTTTCGTTTGATCGGCCATATCAAGTTCCTTTGTATTGTTGATGAACATAATTACCCGGGCGAAAATTCATCAGGAAAAACCTAAATGTTTATAGTATAAAAACCACCGAGGGTCAAAGAAATAAAAAAGCAGGTCTATTTCAAACCCTGCCGTAATCCGGGCCTTTATATTTTGGCAGGGGCGAGTTGACGAATCGATGCGAATAATAGTAAAAATAGAGACTCGAAAATTCAACGATCTTTTCAAGAGGGGCGCTTTGCAGAAGCCAAAACGCAGATGGAAAAAAATACGCGACCTGGATGTCCTTCCATGGATCGTCACGGCGCTGATGCACCTTTGGTTCGCAACGGTTCGCGTCACCATTTTAAATCAGAAAATATATGATGGATATTTCAAAGGAAACGCTACAACCGGCAATGTCGTTGCCGGCAGCTGGCATCGACATGCCATCTTTTTATTTTATTTTTTCCGTAATCTTGGCCCCCGGGGGCTTATGGTCAGTCGCAGCAAGGATGGAGAGCTTATTGCCGGAGTTGCAAAACGCCTTGGCTATACGCCGATCAGGGGTTCTTCCTCGCGCGGCGGTGCGGTGGCCCTGCTGGAAATGATCAACTTTCTCAGGGACGGCAGCGAAAAAAGATTGAGCGGAACCGCTGTCGACGGGCCCCGCGGTCCGGCGCGTATCCTAAAAGCGGGGATGCTGGCGTTGGCCAAAGAATCCGGGGCCTGGTTTATCCCCATGGCATGTTCCGGCACCCGTGTTGTCACGATTTCCAGAAGCTGGGATAAAACGATTCTCCCCTTGCCCTTCAGCAAGATGGTGATTGATTTTCATGAACCGTTTAAAATTCCAAATGATATATCCGATCAGGATATGGAGAAAATCCGCGTGAGAACTGAACGCATCCTTAACGAACTCACCGACAAGGTGGATAGGATCTGTAAATACGCAGGGCCGCCATTAAAAGGCAAGTCGTAAAAAAACGGTCTGGATGTGCGATCAGGAATAGGCGATTAACGGGCAGGGATTTCAATCGACTTTCAGTTGGCTTTTCCGGCCTTTCTTTTGGAGGAGACCCACAGGTTCAAGATGAACGCCGTAATGATCAAACCGGAAATATAGGCGGAGAAAACAAGTAAGAAATTGATGATGATTTTTATCCACATGACATTCTGAGTGCCGGTGACGGCTGCTCCGTTTCAGGATTAAAGATGCCGGCGGGCAACCGCTGCCCGCAATCCTATCATTTATATTGGCACTTTGAATTCATTCTTTAGTTTTTTTCAAAAAAAACCACTCCCCATAAAAGCGCAATCATAAAACCTCCCAGCAGCTTTCAAGCACAGAGCCCGGCAGGCCATCTCTGTTTTCAGCACCGCTATTAAAAAGATTAATAGGCTAAAGATTTTTAATATGGGGGCCGCTTTTTCCGTTATCCGGCGTCTTTTTCCGGGTTCACTTGAACCGCGCAGGTCGATCGATGAATTAAATATATGTAATAATTTCTGAATGATAAAAACGATTTAAAAAAATATGAAGAACGGTGGACAAAAATTTTTAAGGTGGCACAAGATTTGCTCTGTTACCTCGGCAGGTATTTTTCACAATGCCGGAGCAGCCGGCATGCCGGCAATTATAAAATGACCGGCATCCAGACTGAACCGCAGGCTGCTCAATTACAAATACACAGCAGACGGGAGATCAATATGAATTGCCATCACAAAGCGACAGGATGTTTCATTATAGCCATACTCGCATGCATTATAATATTTTCGCCGGGCATAAGCGGGGCGGGCAGCGGCAGCGTCGACGTAAAACTTGCAGCCAGCGCCGATGATGCGGAAGAATCCCTGACCGGCTTTGTGACGCTGGGCGAATCCTACCTTGATCTGGGCGGCATGGACCGCAAGGTGGGGCTGCGCTTTGCCGGCGTGGAGGTTCCCAAAGGGGTCACCATCACCCGGGCCTACATCGAGTTTACCGCCGTCGGCGGGGACGCGGCCAGCGCGACCTACACGATCAAAGCACAGAGCAGCGACGATGCGCCTGCCTTTGCCGCCGACTATTACGACATTTCTTCACGGGCGCTCTACAGCACCGAAGTGGAGTGGACCGTCGACTATGAATGGTCGACCTACGCGCAGGTGCACCAGACCGCGGAACTCAAAGATATCGTGCAGCTGATCGTCACACGCGCGGGCTGGACCGGCGGGCAGGCCATGGCCTTTGTGATTACCGGGCCGGCGTCGATATACCGTAGGGCCTCTGCCTATGATCATGATCCGGCCAAGGCCCCGGTGCTGCACATCGAATACGAAGGCTGTGTGGAAGAATACAGAATATCCGCCTCGATAGACGATGTCAGTGCCCGCTATAATCCTGACGGTTACTGGACAACGACCACCACCAATTATTTCGGCAACCATATATATTACCCGTACCGAAACGGTTTGCGCTTTACGGGCATCAACATACCGCAGGGGGCGGTGATAAACCGCGCCTATATCATTTTTACCGCCTCCAGCACCTCATTGGGCACAGCCTACAATACCGGTACGGGCTATGTGACCATCCACGGCGAGAAAACAACCAGCCCGCCGCAATTTCCGGTCAGCGGGTACAGCAACTTCATGTCCCGTTTCAACAACAATAAGACCACCCAGAAAATCGACTGGCAACCGACAAAATGGACGCCAAACGGGACCTATAAGTCGGCCGACATCAGCAACATCGTCCAGGAGATCCTGGGACAGCCCGACTGGGATATCAGCGACCAGTCTCTGGTGTTGTTTATCGGCGAAAAGGATCCCAGCACGCTTCGATACGCCTATTCCTACGACAATAACCCCGACAAGGCGCCGGTGCTGCACATTGAGTACAAGTGCGACGAGGAAGGCGAAATTACCGGTGACCCGGTCATGCAGGTCAGCGAGACGGCCATCGGCCGCTCGTGCTGGGAGGGGGAAACGGCCCAGCCCCAGCATTTTATCCTGCAAAACAGCGGCAGCGTCAGCATGCAGTATGCAGGGACCGTAACCTATCACGAAGGCAGCGGCTGGCTCTCGGTTTCACCGACGCTGCCCGAAGGCAGTCCCTACAGCACCCTGGGGGCCGGCGAGGAGCTGCAGTATGCGCTGAACTTCGACAGCAGCGGCCTGGCTCCCGGAGCCTATCAGGCAACCCTGACGATGCTTTGCCCGGACTGCCCCGCGGGCGGTTCGATTCCGATCGTGGTCAGCCTGGTGGTCCAAAGCGAGACCCAGAGCACCCAGTGCGGGGATGTACCCCTTTACACGCGCGAGGTATCCAGCCCGGCGGTCATGGTCCTGGTCGATCTTTCCGACAGCATGAACTGGGATGTGGATATTTTGGACGAGCACATGGACATGACCCCTTACCGGACCCCGGATATCT
>Ga0209536_100002338_pt1 | contig 30869 bp, 31 predicted proteins | sample DeeMarSeWOR28_12_FD_187461 | JGI IMG/M metagenome (GOLD analysis project Ga0209536, IMG submission 187461) | Marine sediment microbial communities from White Oak River estuary, North Carolina - WOR-2-8_12 (SPAdes) (version 2) | ecosystem: Environmental > Aquatic > Marine > Intertidal zone >...
TAGCGGACCATTATTCTTAATGCGTATATAAAAGTCATGGGGTCCCTGCGTGTACAGTAGCGACAGAATAAAAACATCCGTGTTTATCTGCGTTCATCTGTGGACTAAATAATCCTTCGTGGCCCTTGCGCCTCTGCAAGAGTAAAATTTATAGTCTTTTCTATACAGCCAGCCAGTCGGTTGGTTTGAGATAGGTCTGGTATAGCTCGGCTTCTGCTGAACCCGGTTCGGGTTTCCAGTTGTATCGCCAGTTCACGACGGGCGGTAATGACATCAGGATTGATTCGGTACGCCCGCCTGTTTGCAGGCCAAACAAGGTACCACGATCATATACCAGGTTGAACTCAACGTAACGTCCGCGACGGTATAGCTGGAAACTGCGCTCACGTTCACCATAATCAGTATTTTTACGCCTCTGTACGATCGGCAAATAGGCCTTCAGGTAATGATCGCCAACGCTTTGCATGAATGCAAAAGACTGGTCGAATCCGTTTTCATTCATATCATCGAAGAACAGACCGCCAATGCCGCGCGGTTCATTGCGGTGTTTCAGGAAGAAATAATCATCGCACCATTTTTTAAGTCGCGGATATACGTCCGCGCCAAAATCCTCACAGGCATCTCGCGAAACGCGGTGCCAGTGTACGCAGTCTTCACTGTTGCCGTAATAAGGCGTGAGGTCGAAGCCGCCGCCGAACCACCATATCGGCTCTTCGCCTTCTTTTGTTGCGATGAAGAAGCGAACGTTCGCATGCGAAGTCGGCACGTACGGATTATGTGGATGTATAACCAGTGACACACCCATGGCTTCGAATTCACGTCCGGTGAGTTCGGGTCTGTGCGCAGTGGCCGATGCGGGTAATTCCTTCCCCTGTACATGAGAGAAGTTGACGCCGGCCTGTTCGAATACGGCGCCGTTGGTGAGTACGCGGGTAAGGCCGCCACCGCCGCCCTGTTCACGTTGCCATTCATCACGGATGAAATCTTCTTTGCCGTCTTCCGCAGCCAGGGTGCTACAGATATTTTCCTGCAGGCTTAGCAGGTACTGTTTGACTGCATCGACGTCGGGCGTGTTGTTTGAGTTCATGCTAGTTCCGCAGCAGTTGTCTGCTTTTCAGGTGACGAATTTTTGAGGGCCTGCCGGTGCAATTATGATTGGATATGAGCATGCTATCAACAAGGCCGTCGAAATAGCGGTGCAGCTGCAAGGAATTCAACGCAGGTTTCTTGCCGGCGGGATTTGCGCTGGTCGAGACCAGTGCGTGGCCGAGCTGATCACACAGGCGCATCACCAGTGGATGTGTGGTGATTCGAATGGCAATCGTACCCTGGCCTTCCGTGATCCAGTCAGGTGCAGTGTTTTTTGCGGGTACGATCCAGCTGGTCGGTTCATGCTCGCCAACAATGGCGGCGCGTTCATTGCGGTCACTGACATCGATCAATGCATCAAGCTGCTGCAGGCGAGAGGCAAGCAGTATCAACCCCTTGCCGGCCTTTCTGTGTTTGAGGGCGTTGATTTCAGTGACGGCTTCGGCGCAAAGTGGATCACAGCCAAGGCCGTAAACCGTTTCTGTGGGGTATGCGATGACGCCGCCATGGCGAACGCAGTGAACAGCAAAGCGGATGGCAAATTCAGTGGCCATTGTACCGGCTTGACCCTAGGTCTTTTTCTTTACGGTTTTTTTCTTTGCCGTTTTCTTTTTAACGGTCTTTTTCCTGGCTGTTTTTTTCTTTGGCGCCGTTTTTTTCACTGCTGCTTTCTTCGCGACCTTTTTCTTGCGTCCTTTACGCTCGGGCGCTGCGGCTAGCAGCTCTTCGCATTCCTGCAAGCTGAGGTCTTTGGGTTCCCTGTCCTTGGGGATCTTTGCGTTTTTGTTCCCGTCGGTGATGTAAGGACCGTAGCGCCCGTTGAGTACTTCGATGTCAGTGCCTTCAAATGACTTGATGTACTTGTTGGCATCAAATTCCTTTTTCGCCCTGACCAGTTCCATCGCCTGTTGATGCGTGATGTTATAGGGGTCGACCCCCTGCTCCTGGTAGGCCTTGTTGATGGAAACAAACTTGTTGTCGTATTTTACGTAAGGTCCAAAGCGGCCATAGTTGGTGCTGAGCTTTTCGCCGTCGGGCGTTTCTCCAAGGTCTCGCGGCAGCACGAACAGCTCGAGATAGTTGTCCTCGGTGACATCAACCATTTTCATGCCGGGGCGCAGGCTGGCAAACTGCGGCTTTTCTTCATCGTCCTTGTCGCCAATCTGCACGAATGGCCCATATGGCCCCATGCGGACTGTGACTGGCTTGCCGGTCTTTTTGTCAGTACAGATGAAAGTCGATTGTGCAACCTCTGCGCGACTGACATTGGCATCCTTGTCTTCTACCTGCGAGATGAAGGGTTCCCAGAATTTGCGCATTAACGGAACCCAGTCTTCTTCACCGCGCGACACGCTGTCGAGCTCGTCTTCCAGGTTCGCCGTGAACTCATAGTCCACGTACTTGGTGAAGTGTTCGGTGAGGAAGCCATTGACGATGCGGCCGATGTCTGTCGGGGTAAAACGCCGGCTTTCGAGTTCGACATATTCGCGGTTAACCAGCGTTGAAATAATACTGGCATAGGTTGAAGGACGGCCGATGCCGAACTCTTCAAGTGTCTTAACCAGGCTGGCTTCAGTAAATCTTGGCGGTGGCTGGGTGAAATGCTGGTCGCTTCGTATATCGATCAGCTTGATGCGTTCACCTTGCTCCATTTCCGGAAGAATTTTGTTCCTGTCTTCGCCACGTCTGTCATCGTCGATATCTTCGGTATACACCTTCATGAAGCCGGGGTGCTTGATAGTCGAGCCATTGGCGCGGAAGATGTTGCCTTCGCCGCAGCCGAGGTCGACGCTAACGGTGTCCAGGGTTGCATGAATCATCTGGCAGGCCATGGTGCGCTTCCAGATGAGTTCGTACAGGGCTGCCTGGTCGGCACTCAAATGCGATTTTATTTCCGCTGGCAGGTGGCGCGCTGAAGTCGGTCGAATGGCTTCATGTGCTTCCTGCGCATTCTTTGCCTTGGTTTTAAATGTACGTGGTGCGTCAGGCAAATAATCCTTGCCATAGCTTTCTTCAATCAGCTGGCGTAATTCTGCCAGTGCTTCATTGGCCAGGCTGACCGAGTCAGTACGCATATAGGTAATCAGGCCAACCGTTTCACCACCGATATCGATACCTTCATACAGTTGCTGCGCAGTGCGCATGGTGCGCTGCGCAGAAAAGCGCAGCTTGCGCGCCGCTTCCTGCTGCATGGTCGATGTTGTGAACGGCGGATTCGGGTTGCGCCGTGCTTCCTTCTTCTTGACATCGTCAACGCTAAGTGTTCCGTCAGCCGCGGTTAATAATGCATTCCTGGCGGCCAGGGCATCTTTTTCATTGGTGAAGCTGAACTTTGTTTTTTCCGGGGCTGTTTCGCCTTCTTTTTTGACCTGCTTGTCGATGACCTTTTCATTTGCAAACAGCGTCAGGCGGGCAATAAACGGCTGGTTGTTTTTTTCTACATCGGCAGCTATGGTCCAGTATTCTTCTTCATTGAAATTTTCAATTTCCTGTTCACGTTCAACAATCAGCCTTAATGCCGGGCTTTGTACGCGTCCTGCCGACAGGCCGCGCTGAACTTTTTTCCATAACAGGGGTGACAGGTTAAAGCCGACGAGGTAGTCGAGTGCCCGTCTGGCCTGTTGAGCATTTACCAGGTCGCTGGACAATTCGCGCGGATTTTCAATGGCTTCCTTGATGGCGCGCTTGGTCACTTCGTTAAAGACGACGCGGTGCACATCTTTTTTACCCAGTACACCATCGTCTTTGAGTAATTCGTACAAATGCCATGATATGGCTTCCCCTTCGCGGTCCTGGTCAGTTGCGAGATAAAGTGCGTCGGCTTTCTTCAGCGCCTTCTTGATCGCGTTGATATGCTTTTCGTTCCTTTCTATGACTTCATATTTCATTGCGAAGTCATGATCCGGGTCGATAGCGCCCTTTTTAGGGATCAGGTCGCGCACATGACCGTACGATGCGAGCACCTTGAAATCCCTGCCAAGGTATTTCTCGATGGTTTTCGCTTTTGCGGGGGATTCGACAATAACGAGATTAGTGCTCATGCAGTCTTATCTTGTCGTCTGTGATAGTGAGAGAGGTTAGTGTTTACTGAATATAGTCTACAAATTCGTCAAACATAATACTTTCCATCCAGGCGAAGGCATTTTCTTCGCCGGGATGGCTGTGCAGAACAATAAGCACTATCCATTTAAGCTGCTCAGTATCCAGTTCGTTGTCCAGTGCAATGACCCGATCGAGGATCAGCTCACGAGTGACCGGCGTCAGTATACCGGCCTGTTCAAGGTAGATCAGGAAACCCAGTGATTCGTCATTTAGAACGGCTTTTTCTTCATTGCTGAAGACGCGGATGCTCGACTGGGTAACCGGGACATAGTGCCCGCCATCCTGGATGGTTGCCAGGTCTTCCAGCCAGTCAAATGCCTTGTCGATTTCATAATTTTGAAATCCCATCTCCTCGAGGCGGGTGGCTACATCATCACGTTCATCCAGGGTTTCGTTTTCGTCGCCCAGAAAACGTTCAAACAAAAACATAAGAACGTCGACAACGGATTGCTTGATTACCATTATTATTAACCTTTTATTGGGGAATCGTTCACAATTCCCCATGCTTGAGTCCCGAAAACAGCTGTTATGCCACGCGGGTATACAGCCCGCTTTCACTGACGACGCAGCCTTCCAGCTCCAGTATCAGCAGCATGGAAGCCACTTCCGAGGCTGCAAAACCACTGCGATTGACAAGCTCGTCGATCGGCACGGGTTCATATGCGAGGCATTTGAGCAGTTTTTCATGATCCGGGTCAAGTGCCTGTGAAGATTGATTAGCGTCCGGGGTATCACCATCAGGCTTCACCGGGCAGGGCAGTTCAGCAGGCAAGCGGGTAGCGAGCTCTTCCAGTATGTCGTCCGCCGTCTCCACGAGTTTTGCACCCTGCCGTATCAATTGATGGCATCCGCGCGCCAGTGGATTGTGTATCGAGCCGGGTATGGCAAAGACCTCGCGGTCTTGCTCCAGAGCATGCCTTGCCGTTATCAGGGAGCCGCTTTTAAGTGCGGCCTCTACCACCAGCGTACCCAGGGACAATCCACTGATAATCCGGTTGCGGCGTGGGAAATAAGCTTTCAACGGTTCGGTGCCAATCGGGTGCTCGGAGACAATTGCCCCGTTGTGGCTGATGTCTTCAGCCAGTTTGCGGTGTTCAGCCGGATAAACGATATCCAGTCCGTGCGCGACCAGTGCGACGGTGCCTGCTATGCCCTGAAGCGCACCCTGATGGCAGGCGGCATCGATACCCCTGGCCAGGCCGCTGGTAATGCTAATGCCTGCCTTTGACAGGTGCGCGGCGAATTCCATGGCTGTTTTTCTACCCGAGGCTGTTGGTGTTCTGCTGCCGACCATGGCCAGCTGTGGTAGTTGTAGATAATCGGGGTCACCCCGCACGAACAGCAGGGGAGGTGCTGCCGGGATGGCCTTTAGCAACTCGGGATAGCGTGCATCATGAAATGTGATGACGTGATGATTGTCATGTTGCAGCCACTCAAGATCGGCTTCGATCAGTTCCGCTGCCGGAGTCAGAATAGCGCTGACGGTGTCGGTTTTCAGGCCGAGTTTGCCCAGGCTGCCTGCGCTGGCCGCAAGCACCTTTTCCGGTGAGCCGAAGATATTGAGTAAATTATGGTATTGCTGCAGCGACAGGCCGGGTGCTCGCAATAGTGCGAGCCAGTTTTCAGTATTTTTCATCCTTGAAAAGTGTATCTTATTTCGGGGTTCTGACGATATCGTTTTCGTGTATGACGCGTGTGGATTCCAGTATCAGGCCATAGCTGACGTGATCAAATGTGCGGAACAGCATCATCAGCCCGCTGCGTACATCAGGCAGGTCGAGATCGACTTTTTTGCTTCTGTTGTAATGATCGCGTATAGACATGCCCTTGGTGTAGATGGCCAGCAAGTTGCCGGTTTCAAGGCCTTCACGGCTGCCCTTGTTGATGACGGCAATCTGTAACTTGGCGACACCGAACAGGGCATCAGGCAGGTGGATGATCAGGCCATCGATATCACGGTCTGGCAGCCGCGGGTAATACAGGTTGTCGATTTTACTCTTGTCAGTCGGCAGCAGGCGGTCACCGTAAAGGACTTCGCGTTCGGTAAAGGTGAGTTCGCCGACAGCAGGATCACCGTAGGTATTGATCAGCACTTCTCCGGCATAAATCGCTTCATGGCCCAGAACCTCCCCGCTATCAGGATCTACCAGTTTTTCGCCTTCGCGCACTACACTATAGCGAACGCGTTCTTTGTCTATTTCACCGCGGATATAGACGCTATTGCCCTGGCCCAGTATCAGATGTTCATCGTCACTGCCGAGTATATAGGGTGCATCCTCGAATTCTTTCTTGGTGATCACACGCGGCTTGCTGAGGAATTGTCGTATAGCATCTCCGGGAATGGTATCAATACTGGCCTGTATGGATTCTGTACGTATTGAAGGTGCTAATTTGACGACAGGTAGCGGGCCGGCATCATCAGAAACCACCGTTGTTTGCTGCTGTGATGCCTGACCTGGCTGTACCGGCCTGGCTCTCACGATGCGAGGCTGGCCATCGACATATATTAGAGTCAGAATATCGCCCGGAAATATCAGGTGCGGATTTTCTACCTGTGGATTCTGATACCAGATTTCAGGCCAGTACCACGGATCTTTCAGAAACAGGCTGGCAATGTCCCACAAGGTGTCTCCTTTCTTTACGGTGTACTGGTGAGGGTGACTGACCTTGACGCTGGCTGCGGCGGCCTGCTGTTGACTGGCAGTCGGTTCTGGTTGTTCAGCTTCAACGATGGTTCCTGTTAGCGGTTCCGGTTCGACGTATACCGCATCATCTTTTGTTGATGACGATGAGCAGCCGAATAGCCCGGCAAGCAGCAACAGGGTTAAAATGTGTGTTCTAATTGGGTGCACGCAAACAGAGGCGACGGATGTTTTCATTATTATTGTTATCCCTGTGGATAATCCGTGGTTTTCAATAGTTTAGTTGATAAACTTTCGTTTTGAAGCAAGTATGCACAAATTGTAGCAAGAAATAGCGGAGATAGCGGTTTCTGCGAAAATTTCGACCGAGATAGTTATGGCAAAGCTGGAAATTCTGCATTATCCCGACAAGCGACTGCGGACGGTCGCCGAACCTGTTGATGTGGTTGATGATTCAATTCGCCGCCTGGTCGATGATATGCTGGAAACCATGTACGCTGCACCCGGTATAGGACTCGCGGCGACACAGGTGGATGTACACAAGCGTGTTATCGTGATGGATCTCAGTGAAGAGAAGAATCAGCCGATGTGTTTCATCAACCCGGAAATTCTCAACAGTGAAGGTGTCGAGCAAACCGAGGAAGGCTGTCTATCGGTGCCGGATATTTTCGAGACCGTAGAAAGGGCAGAACGTGTTACTGTCAAGGCGCTGGATAAAGACGGAAAAGAATTTACCCTGGATGCCGACGGCCTGCTGGCAGTATGCATTCAGCACGAAATGGACCACCTGGCAGGTAACCTGTTCGTTGATTATCTTTCACCGCTGAAACAATTGCGGGTGAAGAAAAAAATCCAGAAGGCGCGCCGACAGGCAGCAATCATATAGCCCTGACACAATCACTGTGACTGAAAATCTTCGTATTGTATTTGCCGGCACGCCGGATTTTTCTGTGCCGGTACTGCAGGCGCTGATCGATTCAGGGTACGAAATCGCCGCGGTCTATACACAACCCGACAGGCCAGCCGGTCGAGGCCGTGAGCCGAGGCCGTCGCCGGTGAAGCAGCTTGCACTTCAGCATAATTTAAAAGTTTATCAGCCGGAATCGCTCAAGCCTGAAGCTGATCAGCAACAGCTGAAGGCGTTGAATCCGGAACTGATGATCGTGGTTGCTTACGGCCTGCTGCTGCCGGAAGCGGTGCTTTCGATTCCACGGCTTGGCTGCATTAACGTGCATGCCTCACTATTACCCCGATGGCGCGGCGCTGCGCCGATTCAGCGCGCCATTCTGGCTGGCGACAAACAAACCGGGGTCACCATCATGCAAATGGATAAGGGCCTCGATACCGGCGCCATGCTGGCCAGGGCCGTTTGCGCTATCGAAGATGACGATACCGGCTCTTCGCTGCACGACCGTTTGATGCAACTGGGTGCTGATACATTAATACACTGCCTGCCGGCACTGCAAAAAGGTGAACTGCAGGCCGAGCCCCAGGACGATAACAAGGCAAGCTATGCCGACAAGCTGAGTAAGCAGGAAGCTGAAATCGACTGGAGTCTCGATGCCCTGCAGCTCGAGCGCGCAGTACGCGCCTACAATGCCTGGCCGGTCGCCTACACCCGGTGGCAAAGAAAAGGAAAAGCAGAAAACCTGCGTATCTGGCAGGCACGGGCTATCGACCTCGAGCACACAGAAAAACCCGGTGTGGTCATCCACAGTTCCAGTGCGGGCATCGATGTTGCCACCGGTCATGGTGTGCTGAGGCTGCTACAGGTACAGCCTGCAGGTGGCCGCGTAATGCCGGCATCTGATTTCATCAATGCGCACTCGCTGGATGGCGTTACCCTGGGGTGAGTTCCTCCTCGAAAAAAACACCTGCTAAAAAAACCGGTGGGCAAAGCGCACGCCAGGTTGCAATCAGTGTGCTGGAAGCCGTACTGGTTAAAGGGCGTTCACTGGCAACGGCCAGATCGCTGGTGCACGACAAACTGGAAGCGCGTGAACGCCCGCTGGCGATGGAGCTGGTCAACGGGGTTTTGCGCTGGCGCTTCAGGCTCGAAGCCCTGCTCGCGAAATTGTTAAGCAGGCCTTTACGTAAAAAAGATGTCGATATTCAGCTGGCCTTGCTGCTTGCGCTGTACGAGTTGATTGAACTGAGTACGCCGGATTATGCGGTTGTTAATGAAGCCGTTACCCAGACCCGTCGTGTTGGCAAGAAGTGGGCGTCGGGTATGGTCAATGGCGTGCTGCGCAGTTTCATTCGTGACAGGGAGGCGTTGTTAACTTCAATTGATGAGGACGAGGTTGCGCTTTTTTCTCATCCGCGATGGCTGATCGATTTACTGAAACAGGACTGGCCGCAGCAGACTGCGCAAATACTGGATGCCAACAACCAGCGTCCGCCGATGTGGCTTCGCGTTAATGCGGCCAAGACTTCTGTCGAAGACTATATGAAGCGGCTTGATGCGCAGCAAATAAAAGCCGTTCGGCACCCGCTTGCAGATGTCGCAGTAAAACTGGAATCACCGATGGATGTCAGCCACTTGCCCGGTTTTACTCAAGGCCTGGTCTCGGTGCAGGATGCGGCAGCACAGCTGGCAGCGAAACTGCTCGGTGCTGAGAATGGCGAACGTGTACTGGATTTATGTGCCGCTCCGGGCGGCAAGACCTGCCATTTGCTGGAGTCAGCGGCGAACATTGAAATGACGGCTGTCGAACTCGAACCCTTGCGCATGCAAAGGGTGCAGCAAAATCTCGATCGCCTGGGTTTGCATGCCGAGCTGATTGTCGGCGACGCTACCGATACACAAAGCTGGTGGGATGGGCGCACGTTCGATCGTATACTGGTTGATGCCCCCTGTTCTGCCAGCGGCGTAATACGCCGCCATCCGGATATTAAAAGCCTGCGTCATGTCGATGACCTGGACTCACTCACGAAAATTCAACAACAAATTCTTTTGCAGGCATTGAGCATGCTCAAGCCGGGGGGAACGCTGCTTTATGTGACCTGCTCCGTGCTCAAGCGGGAGAATGAACAGCAGATCGCACAGCTGATGTCGGTCAGGGAGGAGGCTGTTGAAATCGATATTGATGAAACATGGGGTATTCCATGCGCACACGGACGCCAGTTGCTGCCCGGAGACATGGATGGCGATGGTTTTTATTATGCGAGGCTGAAAAAGCAGGATAACCCCTGATGACATACTGCAATTGCCGTATGAAAGGCGTAAACTCCCGTGCCACTGGGTGCGTAATTTCAATAGACTGGCCCGGGTATTGTACGAAGGCGGACGCACAATGTTGTGGAATTACCAACACTTCAATCACTTAATCAAGAGCCAATCATTAATTGTTCGGTTACAGGTTGTTCGTCTCATCCATGAGACTCACCCCTTCGGGGCTAACGCGATATTTTACGCCAGACAAAATATTGCCCCTGAAATCCAGATCCTTCATGCAATATCCGGGCTAAGACAATGAAAATCCTGATTCTGGGTGCAGGGCAAGTTGGATCAACGGTTGCAGCAAATCTTGCATCTGAAGCCAATGATATTACCCTGGTGGATAACAACGTCGACTTGCTGAATGATTTGCGCAGTCGTCTCGATATTCAGACAGTTGTCGGCCACGCCTCTTTCCCGGACGTGCTCAGGCGTGCCGGCATCATTGATACCGATATGCTGATTGCTGTTACCAACAGTGATGAGACCAATATGCTGGCCTGCCAGTTTGCCCACTCGTTGTTTCACACACCGACGAAAATCGCCCGTATTCGCTCAATCGAATATCTCGAGCATGAACACATCTTCTGTCACGAGGCCGTGCCGGTCGATGTCATCATCAGTCCCGAGGAAATTGTGTCCAATTACGTTCAACGACTGATTGAATATCCGGGTGCATTCCAGGTTCTGGATTTCGCCGATGGCCGTGCCCAGCTGGTTGGCGTCAAGGCCTACTATGGTGGTCCGCTGGTCGGGCACGAGATCAGAACCTTGAGAGAGCATATGCCGGGTGTCGATGCACGTGTTGCGGCTATCTACAGGCGGGGCATTGGCATCTCGGCTGAAGGTGATCGCGTCATCGAGGCGGATGATGAGGTGTTCTTCATCGCGGCTAAAAAAGATATCCGCGCGGTGATGAGTGAGCTGCGCAAGCTGGACAAGCCGTTCAAACGTATCATGATTGCCGGTGGTGGTAACATCGGCAAGCGGCTGGCTGAAGCGCTGGAAAATAACTACCAGGTGAAGTTGCTTGAATGTAATCCCGAGCGTGCAGCTTTATTGTCCGAGGAATTAAACAAGACAATGGTGCTGCTGGGTGATTCGGCAGATGAGGATTTATTGCTCGAAGAAAACATCGATCAGATGGATGTGTTCTGTGCCGTTACCAATGACGATGAGGCCAATATCCTTTCATCCATGCTGGCGAAGCAACTGGGTGCCGGCAAGGTCATGTCGCTGGTAAACCGCCATGCCTATGTCGACCTGATTGAAAAGCAGGCAACCGTTGATGTGGCAATTTCTCCGCAACAGGTGACCATCGGCACTTTGCTCACCCATGTTCGCAGGGGCGATGTGGTTGCCGTGCACTCGTTGCGGCGCGGTGCTGCCGAAGCCATCGAGGCGGTTGCGCATGGCGATTCCAGAACGTCCAGGGTTGTGGGCCGACGCATTGAGCAGATAAACCTGCCTGAAGGTGCAACCATAGGCGCCGTGATTCGTGGTGAAGAGGTGAAGATGGCGCACCATGACACCCTGATTGAAACCGATGATCATTTAATCATTTTCATGCAGGACAGGCGCAAGACATTTGCGGTGGAAAAGCTGTTTCAGGTCAGCGTCACTTTTATGTAAAGCAGTTATCAGTAATCAGTTGTTAGTCTATATTGATAGGTAAATTATATGATCTGGATGGTATTTGATGAAGAGCCAGCTGCTTGTTGACAACTGCCGGCTGATAACTGCCAACTGATAACTTCTTCCAATGAACCCTGCAATTATCCTGCGACTCATAGGCCAGCTGCTGATGCTGTTCAGCATAACCCTGCTGCCGCCTGTGGTGATTGATATTTTCTACGGTGAAGATGCCGGGCAGGCATTTTTTTACAGCTACCTGCTGTTGCTGGCTACCGGTTTTGTGCTGTGGCTGCCGGTGCGCAACAAACGTACAGAGCTGCGCCTGCGTGACGGCTTCGTTGTTGTGGTGATGTTCTGGACTGTGCTCGGACTTGCAGGTTCTTTGCCGTTTTTATTTTATGAGCCACTAACAGTATCTGTATCTGATGCGGTATTCGAGTCCATCTCGGGTTTGACGACAACGGGTGCAACCACCTTGATTGGTCTTGATGAACTGCCGCACAGCATACTGTTCTACCGTCAGGAGCTGCAGTGGCTTGGCGGCATGGGTATCATCGTGCTCGCGGTTGCCGTTATGCCAATGCTGGGCATTGGCGGCATGCAGCTCTATCGGGCTGAAGCGCCGGGGCCGGTCAAGGACAGCAAGCTGACACCGCGAATTGCCGAGACCGCCAAGGCGTTATGGTATATCTACCTTGGCCTGACCATCGCCTGTGCACTCTCATACTGGGTTGCAGGCATGAATCTTTTTGACGCGGTTTGCCACAGTTTTTCCACGGTCGCGATTGGCGGCTTTTCCACACACGATACCAGTATCGGTTATTTCAACAGTGCAGCAATCGAGGCTGTAGCGATTGTATTCATGTTTCTCGGCGGGATAAATTTTGCACTGCATTTTGTCGGCATGCGTTCACTCAACATCATGCATTATTTAAAGGACTCGGAGCTGAGAATGTATACCAGTGTGTTACTGGTGGCTTCGGTTTCGAGCATTGCCTATCTCTATCTTCATCATGATGTGCCAGAGCCCCTCGATGCGGTTCGTCAGGGTCTGTTTCAAGCGGTTTCGATTGGCACCACGGCCGGTTTTGTAACTACGGAGTTTTCTGCCTGGCCAACATTTGTCCCGGTCATGTTGATGTTTGCCAGTTTTATCGGGGGCTGTGCAGGTTCGACGGGTGGTGGCATGAAGGCGATTCGTGTGCTGCTGCTGATCAAACAGATGCAGCGTGAGATGATGCGACTGATCCATCCCAATGCCCAGGTGGTGGTCAAGGTAGGCAGGCAACCGGTCAATAATTCCATCATCAATGCTGTATGGGGCTTCTTTGCCGCTTACGTAACCTGCTTTGCAATCATGATGCTGTTGCTGATGCTGGATGGATACGATCAGATCACTGCATTTTCAGCGGTGGCTGCAACCATCAATAACCTTGGCCCGGGGCTGGGCGAAGTCAGTGCCAACTATGCCAGCATAGATAACTTTTCCAAGTGGCTGCTGTGTTTTTCCATGCTGCTTGGCCGCCTCGAGATTTTTACGCTGCTTGTCATGTTTATGCCTGCATTCTGGCGCAAATAAACCGCAAATGAGTATCAAGGACTCGAACCTGCACCTCTACCGCTTTCGTGCAGAACTATTGCACCCGAAGCACTGGCCAACATGGGCGGCTCTGGGTATTTATTTTCTGTTTACCTTGCTGCCAATGCCTGTGCTTGACCGGGTCGGCAATCGACTGGGCGAATATGCAGCAAAAAAGAACAGGAAGCGGTTCAATATTGCCAGGGTCAATCTGTCGCTGTGTTTTCCCGACAAAAGTGAGCAGGATATCGAAGACATGGTGCACGAGCATTTTCGTGCACAGTTGCGCAGCGCGATGCACCTGTTCATTGTCTGGTGGCGGCCGGAATTTATGGTCAGAAGAAAGATCGTACGCGAAGGTTTTGATCAGATTGAGCACTACAGGCAGCAGGGCAAGCAGGTCATCGTTTTGCTCTGTCACAGTGTAGGGCTGGATTTTGCAGTTGCATCAATATCCATGGATTACAACACCAATGGACCGTATAAACCGATGCGGAACGAGGTTATCGATTTCATGTTTACGCACGGGCGAACGCGATTTGGTGCAAAACATGGCGGCAAACTGTTCACGCGAGGTGATGGTTTGCGTCCGCTGATCAAAGAGACACGCGCGGGCAAGGTTTTGATCTACCTCGCTGACGAAGATTTAGGCATGACGAATTCAGTCTTTGCACCATTTTTTGCTGAGCCGAAAGCGACAATACCCGTGCTGGGACGCATGACCAAAGCCTGTAATGCCGTCGTACTGCCCTGCATCAGCTGCTACGACCCGAAGGTCAGGAAATACCGCGTGAACATGCTGCCGGCAATAGACAACTTTCCGAGTGGCGATGACGTGGTTGATTCCACAGCCATGAACAGGGCGATCGAAAGCGGCGTGCTCGAGTGCCCGGGCCAGTACCTGTGGACTTTCAGATATTTCCAGACCCGGCCCGAGGGCGAAGCGTCTGTGTATGAATGATCTCTCGCCAAGGCGCAAAGAACGCAAAGGAAAACAAAAAATATTAATTCATGGTGTAATAAATTACATCTTTGCGGACTTGGCGCCTGGGCGAGAGAAGGGTTATTCCGGGTTAATGCTCGGGGATTCGAGCACATAAATAACGCGGTGATGGCGCTTGAATAGACTTTTTTCGCGACAAAATAAAAACCCCCCGGTTTCCCGGGGGGTTATAATCATCCTTGCTAGGTGATTGAGCCTCGCGCTCAAGCAGTTCCGTCACAGCCTGTATTTCCATCCGGGAGAGTGTCTTCCTTGAGCTCCGTTTCCCGTTTCCGTGAGATACTGCCTGTTATATCCTTATGTCCCTTTGCGGCCCGTTCCATTTGTCCTGTGGATTATTATGGGCGCATGTAAAAAATCTATCTATCAGCAGTACTGGACATTGCGTGTAGGACTAGTCCTACAAATTTTATTATTTACTATAAATAACAACGAGTTACATTTATGATAGCCTTGTTGCAACGCGTCACATCTGCCTCGGTAAGCGTTAATGCTGAGCGAGTTGCCGAAATAGGGCATGGTTTGCTGGCATTGATCGGTGTTGAAAAGCAGGATGATGCGGCGAAGGCGGCAAGACTGGTGGAACGCATACTGGGCTATCGAATCTTCGCTGACGCTGAGGGTAAAATGAATCTGAATGTTTGTGATGTGGATGGGAGTGTCTTGCTGGTTCCACAGTTCACACTTGCGGCCGATACAGGCAAGGGTATGCGACCCAGTTTTTCCCGCGCGGCTGATGCTGAAACGGGAAGAGCGATGTTTGATACAGTTGTTGATATAATGCAGCGCAACCCGTGCCGGGTACAACAGGGCAGGTTCGGTGCAGACATGTCTGTGCAACTGGTAAATGATGGCCCGGTGACTTTCTGGCTACAAAGCTAGTCCGCATATTGCAAATACAATAAGCGGGCGAGTGCGAATATAATATTTGATTTTAAACTGTTTCTTCATTTATAACCTGACTATACAAGCAGTACTGCTATCATCTTATTCAAAGCTTCAGTCATCACACATATCCATCGGAGATAAAGCATGAGCCAGCGCAAGGCGGAGGTTGAGCGCAATACCAATGAGACCCGGATTCAGGTCAGCGTTAACCTGGATGGCACCGGTATTTGCAAGCTTGAGACAGGCGTGCCTTTTCTTGAGCACATGCTTGACCAGGTTGGGCGTCACGGTCTCATTGATATCGAAATTATCGCCAAGGGTGATTTGCACATCGATGCCCACCACACCGTTGAAGATGTGGGTATTACGCTGGGCCAGGCTGTTGCAAAGGCGGTTGGTGACAAGACCGGTCTGGTTCGTTATGGCCATGCTCTTGTGCCGCTTGATGAAGCGTTGTCACGCGTTGTGATCGATTTCTCCGGGCGTCCGGGCCTGGTTTACCAGGCCGACTATCCGCGTGCAATGATCGGCGAATTCGATGTCGACCTGCTGCACGAGTTTTTTCAGGGCTTTGTCAACCATGCCGGCGTTACCCTGCACATCGATAATATTCGTGGTGACAATGCGCACCACATAGCAGAGACCATCTTCAAGGCTTTTGGCCGTGCCGTGCGCATGGCGCTGTCATTTGATGAGCGTATGGAAGGCGTTATGCCCAGCACAAAAGGGGCGCTCTGAAGCAGATGTCCCTGGTCGCTGTGGTTGATTACGGCATGGGCAATCTGCGCTCTGTCGACAAGGCACTGGAGCATGTTGCTATGTCCGGGCAGGAAGTGCGCATCACCTCGAGTGCAGAGGATATCGCATCGGCGGACCGTGTCGTTTTCCCCGGGCAGGGCGCCGCTCGCGACTGCATGCACGAATTAAAACAAAGAAAACTGATCGAGCCTGTAATGCAGGCGGCAAAAGAAAAGCCGTTTCTGGGTATTTGCATGGGATTGCAGGTGCTGATGTCGCACAGTGAAGAAAACAGGGGTGTTGACTGCATGGACATGTATAAAGGTGAGGTGCGTTTTTTTGGTGATGCGATACACAGGGATGCTTCAGCAGAGCAGTTAAAAATTCCTCATATGGGCTGGAATAATGTTACGCAGACAATATCCCACCCCTTATGGCATGGTATTAAACAGGGAAGCCGTTTTTATTTTGTGCACAGTTATTATGTCGACCCCGTAGATGAGTCGATTGTTGCAGGTGAGACTGATTACGGTATCGTATTCACATCAGCGGTCGCCTGCGGTAATGTATTTGCAGTACAGTTTCATCCTGAGAAAAGTGCAGCAGATGGTTTGCAACTGCTGAAAAACTTTACCCGATGGGATGGAAAATAATTTAATGGAGCTTGAGGTTCATGTTACTTATTCCTGCTATTGATCTTAAAGACGGTCAATGTGTGCGCCTGCGTCAGGGCGATATGAGTGAAGATACGGTTTTCTCTGATGATCCGGTCGCAATGGCGGGCCGTTGGGTAGAGGCGGGCACCCGGCGATTGCATATCGTCGATCTTAATGGCGCTTTTGCCGGCAAGCCGCAGAATGCGGATGTCATTCATGAAATTGCCAGCACCTACCCGGATGTCGAAATACAGATCGGTGGCGGTATTCGTGACGAAGAAACCATCGTGGCCTACCTCGATGCCGGTGTGCATCATGTCATCATCGGTACCAAGGCAGTGACCGATCCGCATTTTATCAATGAAGTCTGCGTCGAGTTTCCTAACCGGATTATTGTCGGTCTGGACGCCAGAGACGGCAAGGTTGCCGTTGATGGCTGGTCGAAAGTATCCAGGCACGATGTTATCGACATGGCGCAGCGTTTCGAAGATGACGGTGTCGAGGCCATCATTTACACCGATATTTCCCGGGACGGCATGATGCAGGGTGTGAATATCGAGGCAACCGTCAAACTGGCGCAGTCTATCCGGATACCGGTGATCGCTTCCGGTGGTATTACCACGATGGATGATATCAAGGCGCTGAATGAAGTTGCCGATGAAGGCATTATCGGTGCCATTATCGGCCGCGCCATCTATGAAGGCACGATCGATCTGGCCGAAGCACAGCGCTGGCTGGCAGAGCACAGCAGTGCGTACGGGGACGTTTTCTAGCAGTGTCACTGGCCAAGCGCATTATTCCCTGCCTGGATGTCGACAACGGCCGCGTCGTCAAAGGTGTCAAGTTTGTAGACATCCGCGATGCCGGTGACCCGGTCGAAGTTGCGCGTCGCTATGACAAGGAAGGTGCTGACGAGATTACCTTTCTTGATATTACCGCCAGCTCGGATAATCGCGACACCATTGTTCACGTTGTCGAGCATGTCGCAGAAGAAGTCTTCATACCGCTGACTGTTGGCGGCGGCATCCGCAAGGTCGAGGATGTGCGTACCATGCTGAATGCCGGAGCGGACAAGGTCGCGATCAACACCGCGGCGGTATTCAACCCGGATTTCGTCAAGCAGGCGACTGACAGGGTGGGGTCGCAATGCATCGTGGTGGCAATTGATGCCAAGCAGGTCAGCGCCGAAGGTGAACCGCTACGCTGGGAAATTTTTACCCACGGCGGCCGCAAGCCTACCGGGCTGGATGCCGTTGAGTGGGCGCGAAAAATGGTTGAAAACGGCGCCGGAGAAATTTTGCTGACCAGCATGGACCGTGATGGCACCAAGATAGGTTTCGATATAAAACTGACTCGAGCCATCGCCGAGGCTGTATCTGTTCCAGTCATTGCATCGGGCGGAGTGGGCACTCTTGAACACCTTGCAGAGGGAATCCTGCAGGGCAAGGCGGATGCCGTACTGGCCGCCAGCATTTTCCATTTTGCCGAATACAGCGTGCACGAGGCCAAGCAATACATGGCCGAGAGCGGTATTGAAGTAAGGCTCTGAACTTCACCTACCGTCACAAATAACTACACTTCATAGATATGACATCATGTCAGAGACCTGGTTAGACGAGATCCGTTTCAATACCGAGGGCCTTATTCCCGCAATCGCGCAGGATGCTGCCAGCGGCAGGGTATTGATGCTGGCGTGGATGAATAGAGAGGCATTAAGGCTTACTGCTGAAAAAAAGCAGGCCGTGTACTGGTCGCGCTCGCGTCAGAAATTGTGGCACAAGGGTGAAGAATCGGGACACACACAGCAGGTGCTGGAGATACGCTTCGATTGTGATGAAGACGTGATTCTGTTAAAAGTGCAGCAAAAGGGTGGAATTGCCTGTCATACTGGACGTGAAAGCTGCTTTTATCGCCAGCTCAAGGGTGATCAATGGGTCGAAGTTGATGGTGTCATCAAGGATCCTGAAGATATCTACCGATAACCGTCAAACCGGGTTGATCCCGCAGATTCCATGACCGACATACTTGAACAACTGGCTGAAGTGCTGGAGCAGCGTAAACAGGCTGAGCCGGGTTCTTCTTATGTCGCCAGCCTGTATAGCAAGGGACTTGATGCTATCCTTAAGAAGATTGGCGAGGAAGCCACCGAAACCGTGATGGCCGCCAAAGACGGCGATGACGATAAATTGATATACGAGGTTGCGGACCTGTGGTTCCACAGCCTGGTATTGCTGGCGCACAAGGGACTTGGGCCGGATGACGTTTTACTGGAACTGGGTCGGCGCTTTGGCGTATCCGGCCACGATGAAAAAGCTTCACGCAAGGCCACTGCGCCAGGCGTGAAACTGGAGAGAGAATAATGGGTATTAGTATCTGGCAATTATTGATTGTACTTGGCATCGTAATTCTTCTGTTTGGTACCAAGAAACTGCGTAATCTTGGCGGTGACCTTGGTTCAGCCGTGAAAAGTTTCAAGGGTGCGATGAAAGACGGCGCCGAAGACACGTCGATGAAAAAAGAAATCGAGAACGACGAAGGCAACACGATTGATGCCGAAGTCACTTCAAAAAAAGAAGATAAGGTCTAACGCGTGCCTGAAATTCGGCCACTTGCATACGGCTTTGATTATTAGCCGATTTGTGCAGGCAGGCCGCATGATTTTTTCTGTTCATTATCAACCGTCCACTATTCGCTGAAATATCGTGTTTGATATCGGTTTCTGGGAACTCTTTCTGATCCTGATTCTGGCCTTGCTGGTTGTCGGCCCGGAACGCCTGCCAAAAGCTGCGCGTACTGCAGGCTACTGGTTCGGCAAGGCACGCCGCTATGTCGAAGGCGTGAAGGAGGAAGTCGCCAGCGAGTTTGATGTCAACGAGCTCAAGCGCATGGTTCATAACCAGGAAGTGCAGATCAACGAGTTGCAGGGCAAGCTGAACGAGACCATCTCGCTCGATGAGCAACAGCAGGAACCCGGGCCGGATTACGAAATCATCGAACAGGATGATGAATCAGTCGACGAAAAAAGCGGGAAATCCAGGGATTAATTAATGCCGGCTGAAGAACACAAGGCCAGTCAGGATATAGACGGCAAAGAACAGAGCCTGCTCGATCACCTGATTGAGCTGCGTGACCGCCTGTTGCACATGGTGCTGGCAGTGCTGGTTCTGTTCCTCGCGCTGTTCCCGTTTTCCGAGCAGATATTTACCACGGTGGCGCAGCCGCTGCTGGCGTTGATGCCTGAAGGCACGTCAATGATTGCAACCAGCGTGACCTCACCGTTCCTGGTGCCGTTCAAGCTGGTGTTACTGGCGGCGGTGCTGCTGGCAGTGCCTTATTTGTTGCACCAGCTGTGGGCATTCGTGGCGCCCGGTCTGTACAGCCATGAAAAAAGGCTGGCCGCGCCGTTGCTGATTTCCAGCGTGCTGCTTTTTTACTGCGGCATTGCATTCGCCTATTTCGTGGTGTTCCCGCTGCTGTTCGCGTTTTTTATCGCCGTCGCCCCTGAAGGCGTGGCGGTGATGACCGACATCGGTCAGTACCTTGATTTCATCATCGCCATATTCTTTGCTTTCGGTATCGCTTTTGAGGTGCCGGTTGCGACTTTTCTGCTGATCCTGGCGGGTGCCACCACGGCAGACAATATGGCGAAAAAGCGCCCCTATATCATCGTCGGCGCCTTTGTCATTGGCATGATGCTGACGCCGCCGGATGTGATTTCGCAGTCATTGCTGGCGATACCGATGTGGGCGCTGTTCGAGATCGGCCTGATTATGTCGCGTATCTTCATCAAGCCGAAAGAACTCGATGAGAGCCATCCTGACTATCAATTTCATGATGATAATCCGGATAATCCAGGTGAGGATGATATGGAGTCCATGCTGGATGAAATGGAACGCGAAGAGGAAGAAAATCTGCGAAGGCCTGACTGAGCCAGTCCGAAAACAGGTGACTCGTCTGAGTATTTTGTGGCTAGGACGCCTGGCCAAGCGCGATGTCAGTAAATAGTGTAAAATTTCCGCCCCGATCAAGAAGCCAAGCATACCTCCAGACAGGATATTGAGAATTTAAATGGGCGAAGCCAGAAAAGTCCACCGCAGACCAACATTACTGATCATTCTAGACGGGTTCGGAGTCAACCCGAGTCGTATCAACAACGCGGTACAGGAAGCACATACACCGCGACTTGATGAATATTTCTCCAGACATACGCATACCACGCTCGACGCCTGCGGCAGTTCTGTAGGCCTGCCTGATGGTCAAATGGGCAATTCCGAAGTCGGTCACATGACCATAGGTTGCGGTTCTATCATGCGCCAGGACCTGGTGCGGATCAACGATGAAATAGAAAACGGTGGCTTTTTTAACAATGCCGCCCTGGTGTCTGCTGTCGAGGATGCTGCCGCAGAGGGGCGTCCCCTGCACCTGGTGGGCCTGGTATCGGATGGTGGGGTGCACAGCCATATCAACCACCTGCTGGCGTTGATCGAACTGGCGGCGCGCTATGAGGTCAAGCCGGTAGTGCACATGATCACCGATGGCCGTGATACCGCACAAATGTCGGCCCTGGTGTACCTGAAACAGCTCGAGCCGGCGCTGGAAGAAGCGGGTGGCTGTATCGCGACCGTTTGTGGTCGTTATTATGCGATGGATCGTGACAACCGCTGGTACCGGACCGAACGCGCGTGGCGAGCGATGGTCAGGGGTGAAGGCGAGAAAGCCGAGAATGCACTGTATGCGATCGAGGCTGCCTACGCGAAGGAACAGACCGACGAATTTATCAAGCCAACCGTGCTCGATGAATGTGAACTTATCCAGTCAGACGACAGCGTGATTTTCTTCAACTTCCGCAATGACAGACCGCGGCAGCTGGCGGCGGCGCTGAGTCAGAATAACTTTGAGCAATTCGATGTCGGTGATTATTCCGGTGCAACCGTGACTTGCCTGACCGAATACGACCCCGAGTTCCTGCTGCCGATCGGCTATGCGCCTGAGCGACCGCAGAACACGGTTGCATCCGTTGTAAGCCGTGCCGGCTACAAGCAGTTTCATTGCGCGGAAACAGAAAAATATGCGCACGTGACCTACTTCTTCAATGGCGGCAAGAAGAAGCCGTTTGCAGGCGAAGAGCACGTAATGGTGAATTCACCGGATGTTGCCACTTATGATCTGATGCCGGAGATGAGTGCGTCCAAGGTGGCGGACAAGGTCATTGAGGCGCTTGAGTCCGGCGAATACGGCTTTATTCTGGTGAACTTTGCCAACGGCGACATGGTAGGCCACACCGCGGTGCGTGATGCCGTCATTGCTGCAGTCGAAGCACTGGACACCCATGTCGGCCGTGTGCTCGATGCGGCTGTAGAGGCGGGTTTTTCAGTGGTGCTGACAGCTGATCATGGTAACTGCGATGAAATGGTTGATCCGGTCACCCAGGAACCGCATACCCAGCACACCCTGTATCCTGTACCCTGCATGGTGATCGATGAGGCTAACTGGCATTTATTGCCCGGCGGAGACCTGAGCTCGGTGGCACCGACAGTGCTGCAGTTAATGGGCCTGCAGCAACCTTCAGAAATGACAGGCAAAAGCCTGCTGATGAAGGAATATTAACGATTATTCGTTTGTTTTCTCGCAGAGGTGCAGAGCACGCAGAGATTGTCCGGGTTTTACTCGTCCCTCGTCCCTGGTAACTAGTACCTACTTTTAATGTGTTCTATGTCGATTGCCGTGCAGACCCATGCTCGAGCTGGGGGCTGCATAGGGCTCCTGAATCAACAGCTGTGTGATTATATCTGCAGGTAAAGGTTTACCAAACAGGAACCCCTGCGCCTCGCTGCATTCAATTTCCTGTAGATATTCCAGTTGCTGCTGGCTTTCAACACCTTCAGCGATTACGTTCAGATTCAGGCCCCTGGCCATGGCCACGATGGTATTGATAATCGAGTTACCCGAGTGCTTCATGTTTACTTCTTTAATGAAGGCGCGATCAATCTTGAGTGTATGAATCGGTAACTTGTGCAGGTAACTCAATGACGAGTAACCTGTGCCGAAATCATCAATTGCGATGAAGACGCCTTTCTTGCTGAGCGCCTTCAGTTTTTGAATGACGCTGTCCATGTCGCTCATAATCGTGTTTTCGGTAATTTCGATTTCGAGGCAGTGCCCCGGTATTCCAAAATCTTTCAAAATATTGGAAATGTGTTTTACGATGGCCTTTTCTGCAAGCTGACGCGCTGACATATTGATGGACATGCGTATTTCTGGCAGGCCGGCATCGCGCCAGCGTCTCAGCTCGGCACAGGCATTACGCAGAACCCAGTGGCCGATTTCAACAATCATCCCGGTCTCTTCCGCAAATGGAATAAACTCTGCCGGTGTAATCATGCCATGCTCGGGGTGGTCCCAGCGTAACAGGGCCTCAACACCGACGATTTCACCGGTTTTCAGATTGATCTGGGGCTGATACATCAGGTGGAATTCATCATTATCCAGTGCTTTATGAATACCCGTTTCCAGTGAAAGATTCTGGAAATAAGGTGTCGTCATATCATCGCTGTAGAACTTGTAATTGTTCTTTCCGGTATCCTTGACATGATACATGGCGATATCGGCATGCTTTATCAGCAGGTCCATGTTAGTGCCGTCGCGCGGATAGATCGATATGCCTATACTGGCGCTGACGTACAGCTCGTTGTTGTCGATAACAAACGGGTCTTTGAGGACGCCGTTTATTTTTTCGGCAATGCTGCTAACGTCGTCCTTGCCTCTGGTGATTTTTGGCAGCAGTAGTGTGAATTCATCACCGCCAAAACGGGCCAGGGTATCACCTTCACGCACACAGCTCTTCAGTCGCGTGCTGACCTGCTGTAAAAGCTCGTCGCCAACGACATGGCCGAGTGAATCATTGATATTTTTAAAGCGGTCCAGGTCGAGGAACATGACTGCCAGCATTTCGTCTTCACGCTTTGCCTGGGAGATGGCCAGGCTAAGGCGGTCTCTCAGTAATGCACGGTTTGGCAGGTTTGTAAGCAGGTCGTGGTAGGCCTGGAAGTTAATGGTGTCCTCAGCCAGCTTGCGCTCTGTTATGTCACGCGCGACACCGTAAGTGCCAAGATAGGTTTTCTTCTTGGTGTTGCCTTCATTTTGATAAATCCCCATGGAGCTGAGCTCGATCGGCAGTGTGTTTGTATCGAAGAAGCGAGGCGAGCTGTCATCTTTGCATTTCAGGCGCAACTCGACATTGCGTGATGCGCGGTCACCTACGCGACGTTCATTAAATACATAGCGAGCAACCTCCAGGTCTTTCTGGTGTACAAGTATGGAATAGTGTTTACCTATCAGCTCATTGCTGTCATAACCCAGCAGTGTTTCGATGCGGTTGTTTATAAAGCTGAAATGACCGTCCTGGTCGAGTATGTATATGATATCGGGTGATGTGTTCACCAGGTACCGATGCAGGCGCTCGGATTCGTGCAGCTGGCTCTGTATCAGTTTGTTCTGTTTCTCCAGTAACTTTTTCTTCAGTGCGTTGTTGACGGTAATCATCAACTCGTCGGTGGCATAGGGCTTGCGCAGGAAGTCGTAAGCGCCTTGCGAGCAAGCATCTCTGGCTGCTTCAAAGGAGGTTTCACCACTGACAATAATGATGGATAGATCCATTTTTTGTTGCTTGATGTGGCGCATGACATCATGCCCGTTGACATACGGCATCTGAAGGTCCAGTAATACCAGGTCGTATTCTTTCTGGTCAAGACAGACGATGGCCTCACGGCCGCCAATGGCGGTATTGGCATTAATGCCGCGAGTTGCCAGTAAGTCTTTCAGGCTTTTGAGTACTACGGGGTCATCATCGACGATGAGAATATTCTGCTCATTGCTGCTCATTTTTTTACTCTTTGGTGCAAAGGCTGCCCGGCCTTTGGTTATGTTCTAGTTATGCACAAGTTCCAGAGTATTGCTCTTATTCTTGTATATTTCGCGGCAGGAGAATATGAAAACTCGTGCCTTTATCACTGCTCCTGCAGCTGATAGAGCCATGCATTTCATTAACAAGATTCTTTACGATCGTAAGTCCTACGCCCGCATGTCCATCACCTTTTGTTGTTTTTATGGGTGTGAACAAGTCAGGCAGAATCTCTGCTGGTATGCCCGGCCCGTCGTCGGCTACGCATATTTCAAAGTGCGCTTTTCCATCGACATTTACCTGATCCTGAGTGTAGACCATAACCAGGCCTTCTGCAGGAAGTGCCTCAACTGCATTTTTTACCAGGTTGGTATAAATCTGTTTGAGAGCGTCCGCATTGGTCAGCATGGGGGGCATGTTCTCATCCAGGTTGAGGCTTATTTCTATATCGTGGGCAGCGAACAGCGAGGTCTGGAACATATGGGACAGGTCGGCCACGAGGGCATTGACGTCAACCGGAACGGCTTCGCTGTTATCAACTATGCTTGATTCCGAGAGTTTTTCCAGTATCGAGTTGATTCGGAATATCTCGCTTCTGATGGTTTCCAGGTCCTGTTGTGCCGGATCATCACCTTCGAGCTTGACGCCGAGAATTTCGAGATAATTATTGATGATGCTGAGAGGGTTGCGGATCTCATGTATGACTTCCCTTGCCCGTGCTTTCAGGATTTGATCCGGGTCCGTTTTATTGTCTTCATCAGCTTCTTTGCGGAATTCACTCAATGAAGAACTGATGGTGCTGGCTATTTCGTTGGCAAAGCGCTTGATCAGGTTCTGTTGTTTCGATAATGACGGTAGCTGGGCCTCATCGATACCCAGCAGTAGTGTGCCTATGGCCGCGTTATGAAGAATCAGTGGCATGCATAGCAGGCCTTCTTTGCCGCTGAGGCCAATCAGCTGAAGATCCACGATAGACAGGGCATCCTGCTCCAGTTCAAACGAATTAATCGGGCTCATCTCCAGCAGGGCATCAGTTACAATACTGCGGCCAGGTTCAAGCGGTATCTTTATGTCCTGAAAATGCGGGCCGCTTTCAGCAGTGGATATGGCCTGAAGCTTGTCACTGGCTGCGTCATAGAGAAAGAGTATGCAGTTACTGATGCCAAACAGAATTGAAATATTTTGCTTTAACGCAAGTAATAATGCCTGTTTTCCTTCTATGCGGGAAAGGTGCTGGTGAACGCCGTCGAGCATTGCGATGTTTCGAATCTGCTCTGCAAGCAGGACCTGTTTTAGCTGGTCGTTGGCTTGAATTATTTTTGCGCTATCGCTATCGATATCATCAGTAATGAAATCGACTTCGAATTCACTGGCAATATCCCCGATTTTTTCAGTGCAGTTATTTAACAATCCATCTACTGTTGTTTCGGAAAGCCCGAAAAGTCGTTTGGCGGCATACAGTGCTTCATCGGGATCCTGCTTGAATTGCTCATGACTTAGCAGGTTGGCCAGGTTAGTGATTTTAACCAGTGGGTGTGCATCCAGGATTTTATCTACAGGTTCATGATGATACAAAATGGCATCCGCAAGAAACGGGTTGCTATCATGTTTTCTGAACAGGTTCGAGCCCACATGATAATGCGTTGAGTCGAACTCTTCATTTTCTATCTCATGAAGATGCTCGTCCTCATTGAGCTGGGCCAGCGCTGTTGTGTATTTTTCAGGGTAGGCGGCGTCCATTATCAGCTGGCCTGAATCATGCAACAGGCCAGCCAGCCAGGCCTCATCAAGTTGCCTGTAATTGATGTATTCAGCGAGTTGCTCCGCTATACAGGCGCAAAATATGGAGTGATACCAGTGCTTCTTGAGAAATGCCAGCTGTTCCTGGCTGCTGCGAGAGAAAAACTGCTGCACTGCAGATGTAATGGCGATGCTCTTTATAGTATGAATGCCCAGTCGAGCGAGAGATTGCTCCAGGTTCTTTTCACTTGTACAGTTGCCGCCACAGGCCGAAATGATTTTCACACACAGCGCGGGATCCCTGCGTATGACATTGGCCAGTTGCTCGAAAGAGACATTTTCATCCTGGCAGGTATCAAGAAAGTGCAACAGCACATGCGGAAGCGTCAGAAGCTTGTCAGCATCCGTCTTCTGGAGAATTTGTTTGGCTTCTTTTTGCATGTGGTGTCTTTGATTTTTTTATTAATTTTGCCTGGAAACTGCATTCCGGGATTTACGCAGCTCTGCGCCGTTAAACATGTAAAGAAAAACGACACGTTTTACTGTATCTATAATGAATATGCAAGAATCATGCTTGTTTCAAAATTCCTTTTATTATCAACAATATATAAATATTAGCGGCTTTCTGCCAACGATTTCTGTAAACCGGGTCGACATAAATGGCGGCTAGAAGAGTGGTACAGTCTCAACCGGCCACGGGATAATATCCTTTGAAGCATTGAATTTAAATGCCTGAGGGCAGAGAATTAATGCAGCAATGGCAGGTGAGCGACTCGATGGCAAAGAATAGTTTAACAGCACTGCTTCTTCTTTTTGTTCCTTTAGCGGCTTCGGCACAAACGTTTACCAATGATGAATATGGTTATTCGGTTGAAGTCGATGACAGTTTTCAGCTGACACAAAACAATCATGCAACATATTTCAGGTCGGATGATAATGATAGTGTCGTTATCATAAAGAACTGGCCGGGGCTTGATGATGATACGGCCAGGGATTATTTACAGCAGGGTTACCAGGACGAGCGCATTGCACTGGTCTCGGTCAATGAGCCGGAACAGATAAATGTTGATAATGGCAAGGGTCTTCAGGTTGATATTCAGGCCATTATTGATCGCAAACTGATGCAGGGTTTAGCCGCCAGTTATACAGGCAACAACGGCCAGGGCATGTTGGTTGTGATTTCGGCTTCCAGTGATAACTGGGACAAGCTGGCACCTGTGGCACAGAAAATCGCTGCAAGCGTTAAATTCTCCGAATATAGTGCAGGCCGCAATGCGCAGGACTGGTACCACATGCTGGCTGGAACAAGGTTGTCGTTGCCCGGCTCTGTCGATGACACGAGGCGAAGGGAAGATATCTACTTTTGTTCTGATGGCAGTTTTAAACATCGCATGTCCTCATCGGCCAGCAGGGACCTGGATTACGGTTCGACATATGGTTTCTCGGCAAGAACCCGGTCGGGTTCCTGGAAGGTCGTGGATGACGCTGGAAAAAGCCGCCTGGTTATGCGTTACGGTAACGGGCGTGACGGGTCAGCAGTTATCGAAGACAGAAACGGGCAAACGTTTCTGGATAATCAGCGTTTTTACATGATGAGAAATAACCGCTGCAGATAAATAAACCGCAATAAGGTTGCGGTTTAATCGGTTATTGTTAGCCGCAAAATACGCAAAAAACACAAATTCATTTTTATAAAAACTTTTTGCGCCCTTCGCGTAATTCGCGGCTAAACAGCAGTTTATCCAGACAGGCTGCCTTGTTTACGTCGGCTAATGCCGATCAGGCCGAGCAGTCCGGAGCCAAACAACCATACCGCAGCAGGAACTGGCACAGGGCTTACAGCAACAGAGCAGTTACCCGAGCCGCTGATATTGGCGCTGCCCGGAGTGATGCAGGCTGAATTGAAATCGTCCGCATTGACGTTGGTGTCAATGCCATTGGGTAGCCGGGCAATACTCATGGTGATGCTGCCGGAGTCAGCGCTGGCGAAGCTGTTGCCTTCGGCAAATGCCCCAAGCTCGCTGCCGATGCTGTCGTAGACTACCGAGTCTACAAGTGTATCGCCAAGCAATAAAGCAACCGCATCTCCATTGTCTCCGCCATTTTGAATCCAGCTACCCGAGGATACGTCGATATCGCAATTGGCAACAGCCTGCGTATCGCTGCACAAAACAAGATAGCCGCCCTCGGAGATAGACAAACCTGACAGATCGAAAGAATTATATGCACTTCCGTTTGTGCCGTTTATAAGATCAAGCGTGTAGCCATCAAGCAGTACTGAATTCGTGCCCGAATTATATAACTCGATGAATTCAGCAGTGTCGCCGCCTGGCTGATCGTAATCAATCTCGTTGATCATGACGGCCGCATGAATTGATGTTGATGTTCCCAGCCAGAGAATACCGGCGTTGATGAGATATGCAGGATTGGTTTTGTTTTTCAGAATCATTTCCATTATGAACTCCCTGTGTCCATTGATGCCTTTACGGCGGTTAAATAAAATTAGATTGATACATCATGTATGCAATCGCGGTAACAGAATGCAATTCCTGTACCAGAAAACAACATTATGTTTGGCATCAGATGGTTGAAAAAAATACTGGAACTGGACGAATTACATTGTGTAAGAAAGGCAAGAAAATTTTGTAAGGCTTGACCTACAAATTATGGAATTCTTTACATTTCAGATTATTCTGAAAAATAATTGATGGCCGTCAAGTTTCTCAAGACACAGCTTAGTAAAATCAGCATCACAATAATTTGTTTTTATATATAAATCTGGGGTGAGAGTAATGCAACAGTGGTTAGATATAATTTTTAATAATACGTCAGGCTTGATGAGTATGATTGTTGTTTTTGCAACGATTGCAGTCGCAGCGTTTCTTGTAACCATGCTGGTGGTCAAATCAAGCGATCATAAATAGAAAAAGAGACGAGGTTCGAGTGGCAAGTGGCGAGGGACCGCCACATAAGGTAGCTAATGATTATTAAAAACATTGTCACTCCCAACTTGCCACCTGCCACTATCGTGTGGTGAGCCTGGAAGGGCTCGAATCTTCAACCAGTGGATTCCCTGTTCCCGCTATTTCTATCGATAGCGGACTGTTTCATTACGCCCTGCTGATATTTTCAATCGAATCGCCGTCAGGGTGTGGGGCGCCTGGGCCTGTTATTCAGAACGCCCGGTATTGATACCGGTTCCCAGGTAGTCTCTACAGCTTCCGCAAGTGTGCATCCGGCCCGGCTCATAGTTATCATCAGTTCGATGAATTATCGATCGGCTGTTAAGGTTTCCCTGAATTCATCCCGTTCATTTCATATCTTTCGACATGAGCATATTGTTATGAGTCCACCGCACCGGTTTCCCTGCGCTGTTGCGCACGCCAGAGGCACATGAACTAAGTGATGGGGAATTGGTGGGCCTGGAAGGACTCGAACCTTCGACCTGCCGATTATGAGGCCCGGATAGCGAGTCTTGAACCCCACTGAAACCGCAGTGTGTAGGCGTTTAGCGGCCTTGCCTATACCAGTTTCCTTACCACTGGTGCGATCGAACTATGCTTTTACACGAGTTCATTTAGATTGTTTGCTTCAGGAGTTACGAACAGCGTCTAACTCTTACCAGTTACTTTATTTTAGTTGTATCTGCGTATAGTTTATTCGTGTTCTGTATACCATTTACAACACTCCTTATTTAATGCTTAAGGGTTGATGGCCAAATGAAAGTGACCACCTATGAGGTGGACTTTCATGGCAAAACTCAGCAACAATGTTTGCATTCAAAGGTCAACAGGGCAAGCATGCCATGGAAAAAAAATCGGTCATACGACGTCTGCAAGTTCAGGACTTATACTTCCGGCAGGGATACAGCAAAAACCAAATCGCCCAGCTGTTGGCTGTCAGCAAGGGCATCCTTGGTCGCAGTCGGTAAACTAAGCTGTGGACCAATACCAAAGCTGATTGCAGGATTTCCTGTATCCAGCAGGTAGGCAGCAAAAACATTTAAATCACCTATCCCGGTTTCCTTGTCGCCATTCGGTGGTGTTGGGTATGTATTGATCGGTAATGATGCCCGCATCAGCCAGTTGCCACCACCAAGAGAAAAAGGTTTGGCATAACGAAGCCAGAACTGGTTCGCCGACTCGTCAGAACCGGTCAGCTCACCAATATAATAGTTCTGTAAATTGAAGGCTGTCATATTAGCCAGTGGATTGTTCGCCTGCGCGACAGCATCTGCATTGTCAGCCGCTATCGAATAGCTGGAAAAACACCATGATGTACTACAAATTACAGTGCAGAAAAATACCCTGATATTCAATTTCTTTATGCCTTCTGATATATATCTCGTTTATAGCGACGATTGTGAAATGAGGTCTATCTATCAACACTAGCATGATAGGTTCTCCTCGTCTTTAATCGTTCTTGACCTTGGCAGGGTGCGGCATTTTCCACTTCCCGCTCATGATTTCCGGCTCCGGAAGATAATAACGTGCGACCACGTCGAACGGCCCGGCGGGAACCTCAAGGCAGTTCACATCGCCGTTTTCACAGTTCAGCTTGAAACGGAAGGTGAAGGTGCCGTCCTCATTCTTGACGGCGGTCGTGTTGTTGATGTGGTAGCGGTCGTCGTCGTTGGGGTGCAAACGACCGGTGGTGGAGTCATAAACGGTGATCGAC
>Ga0209536_100002339_pt1 | contig 30866 bp, 24 predicted proteins | sample DeeMarSeWOR28_12_FD_187461 | JGI IMG/M metagenome (GOLD analysis project Ga0209536, IMG submission 187461) | Marine sediment microbial communities from White Oak River estuary, North Carolina - WOR-2-8_12 (SPAdes) (version 2) | ecosystem: Environmental > Aquatic > Marine > Intertidal zone >...
TAAACCTATTTTTACAAGAGCATTCCAGGCATCGCAAAAACCAATTTTACGTAACGAGCCACGATATACATTCGGAATTTTTTGCAGATGATAAATTTTTCTGTACTTAATCGAATCTCTGTTCGGGTAGGCTTCGTATTTTCCGACACCGGGAACTTCAACCACTTCAGTATCTAAAAACAACCTGTTGTAAGGTACAATTTTTAATTTGCCTTCCTTAACATAACGTGCACTTGCCATTCCTGCAGTTACAATATTCATCGGGCTCCAGGTAATTTTATAACCCCATGGATTTGTATCACTTTCCGGTGAAATTAATCCGCCGCCGTAAGATTTTAATGAGAATATTTTACCACCCTTATCTTTTATTCGTGTTATTAATCTCATTGTATCCATGTGATCAATACCAGGATCAAGCCCCATTTCATTAAGCAATATTACACCTGACTTAATTGCACTTTCATGGTACTTTTTCATCTCGGGAGACGTATATGATGCAGTTACCATGTGAACTTTATATTCCAGACAATCTTCAACCAGTTTTATGTGAAGTTCAGGCGGAAGCAAAGACACGAGAACATCTGCTTTTGATAATTCTTTTCTTCTTTGTTTTGTATTATTAACATCAAATTTTATTGCACGGGTATTAGGATGTTTTCGAGCTTTCTGCTGTGCTAACTTGAGAGATTTATCAGCAACTGTTATTTGCCATTTTTGCGTTTCGGTTTGCTTAATTAGGTAAGAGATTAAAGTAATGGAGGTTCTGCCAGCGCCAATCAATAATATATTTTTCATCCGGTTAGCGGTTTCCCTTAATTCTATTAAAAGTGTGTGTAAAACTAAACGAATATTATAATATCAGTCAAATCAAAAACAATAACTTTGCCAATATTATTATCCTCTTAATTTAATTATCGTACAATTATTGGTAAATTTGATGCCTTAAACAGGTAAAATTCGCAACATCCTTGTATTAAAGACATGATAAAAGTAAATATTTTATTTATCGCAGCTATGTTAACAGTTGTTCTAACAACACAACAAAAATCACTTGCCCAGGATACTACGGGGACCTTCCCTCCTGAAACGAATGCAGCAATACAACAAGTGCCCGAAGGATTAACTGCAAATGATGTAATTAATAATTATTTGGAAGCAATCGGCGGAAGAGAAAAATTTTCTAATGTTGAAGATCGGACAACTATTATGCGCGGCCAAATAATGGGACAAAATCTAAGCATAGTTATGAAACAAAAAGCACCAAATAAATTAAAGCAGAGCATCCGCTCGGGTGAAATGAAGCAAACCATTCTTTTTGATGGTACAAAAGGAGTTATGATTAGAGGTGATGAGAAAACTGATCTGGATAATAAAGAACTTGAAAAATTAAAATTGGAAGCATTGATGAATTTTCTTCTTGATCCCGAAGCGCACGGAGTCTTACTTGAGCTGAAAGGAATTGAAATTGTTGATAGTATATTATGCTATAAAATAGTATTAATTACAGAAGAAGGAACAAATTGGATGCAGTTCTATGCAACTAGTTCCGGATTAAAAGTAAAAGAAATAAAAGAGGTTGAAACCTCCCAGGGAAGCTTTCAGCAGGAAACTTTTTATAGCGATTATAAAGAAATTGAGGGTTTAAAATTTCCTTTTAAAATTAAACAAACATTCGGTGTGCAGACAATTGAGATGAACATTAGCAGCGTAAAGTTAAATGAAGGATTAGAAGATTCTATTTTCGAGATACCTGAATAATGAAGAAAAGAAAATATTCCGTTATAGTTTTCGATCTGGGTAATGTACTCATTCCTTTTGATTACAATCTACTTATAAATAAACTTGATGCGGTAAAATACGGTCTGGGTAAACATTTTGTTGATACATACTTTTCTAATTATGATTTTCATAGAGATTTTGAGCGTGGTAAAATAAGTGAGAAAAACTTTATCGAAAGAATGCTTGAAATTCTTGACCATTCAATCGACGGAGAAACATTCTGCAATTATTTTTCTTGCATATTCAGTGAAAACAATGAGGTTTGTGCTCTGCTCCCAACACTGAAAAAAAGGTACAAATTGATTCTTCTATCAAACACAAATTCAATTCACGAAAAGTATGGATGGGAACATTATAATTTTCTTAAATATTTTGATGACATGATTCTTTCACACAAGATTGGCGCAGTTAAACCGGAGGAGAAAATCTACCGTGCTGTTGAAAAGTCCTCCGGCTCTCCTGCAGAAGAACATATTTTTATAGATGATATTGAAGAATACGTAAATGCTGCAAAAACCCTTAACTGGGATGGTATACATTTTAAAGGTTATAAATTTTTAGTTGAGCAATTGCTGCTAAAGGATATTATTCAAAATTAACGAATGGTACTTAAATCATTATTCTGAATATTCAAGCTAAATAGTTTTTGTTTTATTAAATTATTGTAGAAAAACATTTTTAAATATTTATTACAGGTATATGTGCTTAATAGTTTTCGCGTACAAGGCTCATCCGAAATATAAATTTATATTTGCTGCAAACAGAGACGAGTTTTACGACCGCCCAACCAAACAAGCTGATTATTGGAAAGATCATCCGGAATTACTTGCAGGTAAAGATTTACAAGGCGGCGGAACCTGGATGGGTATAACAAAGCAGGGAAGATTTGCTGCAGTTACAAATTACAGAGATCTCAAAAATATAAAAGAAGATGCTCCATCACGCGGAATACTAACACTGGATTTTCTGATCAACGGTATTTCAGCCGAACAATATTATGAGAATATAAAACCTTCCTTACAGGATTATAATGGTTTTAATCTTTTACTTGGCAGCATTGATGAGCTGTTTTATTTTTCTACTCATACAAACGGTATTAAAAAACTTGAACCGGGTATATACGGCTTAAGTAATGCGGTATTAAACACAGATTGGCCTAAAGTAAAAAAGAGCAAAGCGGGTTTATCAATCTTACTCAAACACGATGAAGTTCATCCATGGGAGCTGCTAAGCATATTAAATGATACACTAAAAGCAAAAGAAGAAGATTTACCCGATACCGGTGTTGGAATGGAATGGGAAAAAGTACTATCCTCAATCTTTATTCAATCTCCAAAGTATGGGACAAGATGTTCAACAGCAGTGATTGTTGATAAAGAAAATAATTTTAGATTTGCTGAAAAAACTTTTTTTGGCAATCAGGGTTCATTTTCGAATAAGGATTTCAGTTTTAAAATTAAAGATTAGTTTAAAAGTAATAATGGATATTGACGTAAAACACGATAAAGAAAATGAACGCTTTGTCGTTAGAATTGATGGACATGAGGCATATTTATCGTACAGTCTTTTTGCTGATGAAATTGATTTGTCTTTTGTATATACATCTCCTGAATTAAGAAATAAAGGAATTGCTGCAATTATTGTTGAGCATGCCTTAAATTATGCAAAGGAAAATAATTTAAAAGTGATTCCAAGCTGTTCTTATGTGCAGGCGTTTGTTAAGAGGAATGATAATTACAACGATCTTCTTGCCTGATTTTATATTTAATAATGAAAAAGATTTATTAAGATTAACAAAGTAAAAATGATGAACAAAATAACTCGCGTAATAAAAAGAAGCGGTGCTACTGTTCCGTTTAACCAGGAGAGGATTGCAAATGCAATTTACCGTGCTGTAGTGGCAGTTGGCGGAAGAGATAAAGAAACAGCAAAATCATTGTCCGACCAGGTAGTTGAAATTCTCAATCAAAAATTTTCTGCTGAATCAGTTCCTCACATTGAAGATATTCAGGATGTTGTAGAAAAAGTATTAGTTGAAAACGGACATGCCAAAGTTGCAAAGGAATTTATTCTTTATCGCGACGAAGCAGCAAAAAGAAGAGAGGCTGATGTTCGCCACCATTCAAAACTAAATGAAAATATTCCATGGGCTAAAATCTGGCGGAACCTTGATTGGGCTGTATCTCATAACCTTCACACCGTTGAAACGTTAAATGCAAGAATTACAAAAGGAGAGTTTGCACAAATAGTACACGAATCTGAAAATCTCTATGAAGATGATGTTTCACTTGCCGCTGAATTAATAATCGAAAGACTTAACAGTTTAAGAATGGTAATGATAAGCGGACCTTCATCATCCGGTAAAACAACAACTACTATTAAGCTTGAGCAAAAACTGATTAAAAAAGGGTTTAAATTCAAAGCACTTAATGTAGACCATTACTTTTTTGATCTTGAGCTTCATCCTAAAGATGAATTTGGTGATTACGATTTTGAAACTCCTCAGGCATTAGATCTGCAATTAATCAATGAACATTTGCTGCAACTTAGTAACGGTAAAAAAGTAATAATTCCTGCTTACGATTTTAAAACCGGAACCCGTAAACTCAACGTTACTCCAATGAAGTTAGAGGAAGATGAACTGTTGTTGATTGACAGCCTGCATGGTTTGTATCCGGATTTCAGCAAGGACATTCCTTTAGATAAAAAGTTTAAATTGTATCTGGAACCATTACTTCAAATGAAAGGACCTAACGGAAAATATATTAGATGGACGGACATACGATTGATAAGGAGAATGCTGAGAGATTCTGTGCACCGTGCTTACAATCCTCAGCAAACTTTAGAGCATTGGCATTATGTGCGCTCGAGTGAAATGAGGAATATTATTCCTTACGGAAGCTCGGCAGATTTTATTATCAGCAGCGGAATGCCTTATGAACTTCCTCTTTATACGAACCTGCTTCTGAACAGTTTTGCAGGTTGGGAAAAGAAATTTAAGGGCGATCCTTTAAAAGAAGATGCTTACGAACGATCAGCAAGGGTATATAATATATTAAAAGCTGTTACGCCGGTTGACGATGATTCACCGGTTCCAAATGATTCGGTTATGAGAGAATTTATTGGCGGAAGTAAACTGGATTATTCTTAAAAAAGGTTCTTAACTTGAATAACCAAATATTTAATAGCCAAGAATTGTTTTCTCGAAATGAGATGATTTTGACCGTTTATTTTATTACATTTTGCACACCATCCTATACACAATTGTTGCAATAAAAATGCAATGATTTTCCAAATGTTTCGTTTTTCTCCATATTTCATATGACTTTGTGGGGAACAGAAATTGCCCTAAGCTGTCTAACATTTTAACACGATTAAAGAACAAATCCACAAGACACAAATTCTATAATCAAATAAAGGTACCGAAAATGAAATTTATAAGACTAAACCTGAATATTCTGATTATCGCATTCATCTTAAATATAAATACTCCCGAACTAATATTTGCACAAAGTAATTCTATCCATCAAAAACCAAAATCTACTACTACACGGTACCAAAATTTATATGATAATTCCAGCAGCTCTACTCTGAGCGAAGCATCTGACCAGCATTACAACCGTAGTACAAAAAGTAATGATAACTTTTTGGATGAATACAGGAAAAATAAATTCTCGAGAGAAGATGAGTACTATACAAACCAGAATGAACGAAGAGAACAATACACGAACAACGATAATTTTAATAACAGATATAATAAAAACGAAAAGAGAAATTATGGTAAGAGAGATGAAGATAAATATTCATCCAAAGAAACGAGAACGGAAAATTATTTTCATATTGATAGAACAGGCAGAACACTCTGGGATGGAAAACATTGGAAGATTACGGATTTCCCGCTGAAAATTTATGTAAAAGAAACTTCATCATACTATTATAAATCTGTTTATAAAAATTATGTTAAATACGCTATGGATGTTTGGAGAAAAGCTGATGACAGAATTAACTATACAATAGTAAACTCTAAAAGAGATGCGGATATCTCAGTACATTTTATTGAAAACCTTGGTGAAAAATACAATGAAAATTATCTTGGTCTTACAGAGTATGACATGAATAGAAATAAAGATATTGAATACTCCAAAATCCAGATAAGCTTAATAAAATTTGGTGATGAAGTTGTTAGTGACGGCGAGATAAAAGCAACTATTATCCACGAACTTGGACATGCCTTTGGTTTAGGTCATAGTAAAAACGAATATGATATTATGCACCCTTACATCTCTACCGATCACACATCGGAAATGACTTACGATGAACTCTCACAAGGAGATAAGGCCGCAATAAAAGATGTTATCACTCTGGGTGAAGAAGAGATTTATGTGTGGAAATAAGTTGAAAGGACTACCTACTCATTTACCTCTATATAAAAATTATTTGAGCAAAATCATCTTTTTTGTTTGAATAAATGATTCTCCTGCACGTAATTGATAAAAATATATACCGCTTGTTGGGGCGATCGGGTGGGTCGCCCCTGCACCAAAATCAACCTCATATTCTCCGGGTGAAAGTTCCCGGTTTACCAGCACTGCAATTTCATTTCCCAATACATCATAAACTTTAAGCGTAATTTGTAGAGACGCATCGCGATGCGTCTCTACGATCGGAATTCTAAATTTAATTTTTGTTGTCGGATTAAACGGATTTGGATAGTTCTGATATAATGCAAATTCTTCCGGCTGTATATTTTCATCATCTACACTTACAGCATTTTCATTAGTAAAAAGAATTAACAGATCCTCCATCTCATCTATTCCCGTCATATCCATATCACCGTCGTTATCCCTGTCATGCAGTTTAGCATCACTTCCAGCAACATTTGCCGGCAGATTTCTACGGTTAATAAAAATTCCCGTACCATCATTTTCATACAGTGTGAAATCAGAACCTGAAAAATTGCTTGTGACAACTTCCAGATCTCCATCTCCATCAATATCGCCTAAAGAAATGGCGATTGGAAACAATCCGGTGGAATAGTTAGTGGAAGAAAATAGATTCCCCAGACTATCACATAGAACCACAGATAAATTTGCAGAAGTGGCATTTGCTGAAACGACATCCGGAATACCATCACCGTTTATATCGCCTGAAGCAATCATCCATGGACTTGTTCCCACATTTGAAGATGAGGCAAAATTAAATCCTCCAACTCCATCTCCTAAAAACAATATTACTTCATCGGAATTGAATGCGCCAATAAATAGATCCATTATTCCATCGCCGTTTACATCAGCGGTTGCAGCAGCTGTTTCGCCATTTCCGTTTGCATCAAAATTTACGGGCGATGCAAATGTGCCGTCACCATTGTTAATCAAAATAGATACATTATTAGCATTTCTGTTTGCTGTTACAATATCCATAAAGCCATCACCATCCACATCAATTACACTCAAACCTCGCACTCCATAACCAGCAACATAATTTTGAATGCTTGAAAAATCCCCCGTTCCATCGCCAATAAACACAGTTACTTTATCATTTGTACTATTACCGACTGCAAAATCCATTAAGCCATCTAAATTAAAATCCATACCCTCGTTCGGGCTCGGTCTTGCACCGCCGGGAATTGGAAAAACTGTAAATTGATTATAACTGCCGCTTCCGTCGTTCATAAAAACTCTTACATCATGTGGTCTTTCATTGGGGACAACGAAATCACTCCAACCATCATCATCAAGATCCCCGGCATAAGTGCCATAGGTTTGAATCCAATCTTCACCCGGTTGTCTTACCTCTATAGTTTCCGTTCTTGTTAGATTAAGCGTACCTCCTGTTGAAATTATCCAGAAATTCCACGCATACCCAAAACTTAAATTATTCCCCACTTCGTCTTTAATTCCTTTAGATAATGAGACGGTCACCCACTCCCCGAAAAAGAAATCCTCATCAGGATTAAAGTATGCAATTGTACCAAAGGAATTAAAATCCAACGTTCCTTTATGAATACCGGACCATCTTCCCCAAACCATAAATGTAGTATCTGTAAATGATGCCGGATCGATATGAATATTAAATTGGATCTCAATTGTTATTGAGGGTCCTGCTGAAATTGATTGTGGGGCAGGCAAAACATTAATTACTTTTAATCTGTCATCTGCTATTAAATAGCCGTTAAATACCATAATTGTAATAAATGAGACAAATAATTTCATAGTATTATCCTTAATTTTCAATTACTAAATAAGTTTAATGTTTTGTTTGATGAAAACAAACACAAAATTTTGTATTTGAATTTGGTTGTAAATCCTAACTATTCGCATTTTATTTTACTAACTCAAGAAATTAGGAAAAAACTTTATTATTTTTGAAAATAACATCCAGCCTTAATTAAAAATAAATTTAGAAATGAACACATTAGAAGAAACATCTTTAACAAGTTTATCTGCTATTAATTCAAAATTATTGATTGATGACAGATCTGTGCTGGTTAAATATTATAATAATGTAAGGGCATTTACTGAAAAACTTTGTGAGCCCCTTGAAATTGAAGATTATGTAATTCAAACAATGCCGGATATTAGTCCAACCAAATGGCACCTCGGACATACAAGCTGGTTCTTTGAAGCATTTGTGCTTGGTAAAGCAAATCCAAATTATAAATCTATTCATCCATTATATACATATTTATTCAATTCTTACTACATACAGGTTGGTGAAAGATGGTTGAGACCGAATCGGGGTTTGTTATCCAGACCAACGGTAAAAGATATTTTTGAGTATAGAAAATTCATTAATGAAAATGTTTTAGAATTTATCGAAAAGGCTGATGAAAAAATTTACAATGAATTCGCACCGGTAATCGAAATTGGAATGAACCATGAACAGCAGCACCAGGAATTACTTTTAACTGATATAAAACATGTGCTTTCTATCAATCCACTTAACCCTTTATATTCTACAAGAGAAATAAAAATTCAAAATGAGTTCCCTAAGATGAAGTGGATGAATTTCGACGGGGGAATTTTTGAAATAGGAAATGAAGGGAAAGAGTTTTGCTACGATAATGAAACCCCGCAACATAAAGAACTTCTTAATCCTTTTAGGCTTGCGAACAGATTGGTAACAAATGGTGAGTTTATAGAATTTATTGAAGACGGTGGTTATGAAAGTGCACCTTTATGGTTATCGGACGGCTGGGCAATAATTGAAAATGAAAAATGGAAAGCTCCATTTTATTGGGAAAAGAAAGACGGTGAGTGGTGGAACTTTACATTGAACGGCTTTAGAAAAGTAAATCCTGCAGAACCTGTTACTCATATAAGTTACTATGAAGCAGATGCTTTTGCAACATGGAGGGATTTGCGTCTTCCAACCGAAGCCGAATGGGAAGTGGCTTCCCGCAAATATAAATACGAAGGAAATTTTGTTGATGAAGAAATCTATCATCCAACATCATTAAAAAATGAAAAAGACGGTTTGAATCAAATGTACGGCGATGTGTGGGAATGGACGAGAAGTCCTTATTCGCCTTATCCGGGTTATAAACCGCTGCCCGGTGCATTAGGAGAATACAACGGTAAATTTATGAGCAATCAAATGGTTCTCCGGGGAGGAAGTTGTGCAACATCTCAAACACATATACGAAGTACATACAGAAATTTCTTTCCACCCCACTCCCGCTGGCAGTTTATGGGATTACGATTAGCTAAGGATATTTAAGTTATGCAAGTGAAAACCCAGGATACTCATCACGAGGATATACTTGATGAGATAATTGACGGATTAAAAAAAACGCCTAAAACATTGCCGACAAAATTATTTTATGATGAAAAGGGCTCTCAGCTTTTCGATAAAATTTGTGAGCTCAATGAGTACTATCCTACACGCACAGAATTAAAAATTTTAGATGATAATATTGAAGAGATCATTTCATATTTTGGCGATGATTGTGTGCTTGTTGAACTTGGCAGCGGAAGCAGCGTTAAAATAAGACTGCTCATCGATCACTTACCAACACTTGCCGCTTACGTACCCGTGGATATTTCATCGGAACATTTAGTCTATTCGGCAGAGTGCCTTAGAGCCGATCATCCTGGTTTAAAAATTTATCCGCTTGTTGCAGATTATACAAAGCAGTTTGTACTGCCGAAAATATACGAGGATCATAGCACCATCGATGCATTTTATCCGGGTTCAACTATAGGAAATTTTACGCCCGAAAAGGCAAGGTCGTTTTTGAAAAGAATTGCAAACACCTGTGGAAAAGGCAGTGGCTTGCTGATTGGTGTTGATCTGAAAAAAGAAAAAAGTATTTTGTATGCAGCATACAACGACAGTAAAGGAGTTACTGCTGAGTTTAATCTCAACATACTAAACCATATAAACGCCTTGGTTAATGCTGATTTTGATATTAATAAGTTTTCGCATCATGCATTCTTTAATGAAGATTTTGGAAGAATAGAAATGCATCTTACCAGTAAAGAAGCTCAGGAAGTAAATATTGATGATGAGGTGATAACTTTCGAGAAGGGCGAGAATATTTTAACTGAATATTCATACAAATACAGTTTGCAGGATTTTAAAGAGCTTGTTGAAGGTATTTATAATGTTGAAAAAATATGGGTTGATGATAACCGCTTATTTAGCGTACAGTATTTAAGAGCTGTTTAATTTGTAAAAGACATTCCACACTTTGCGTTCTTTGCGCAGCCAATCCTTTGCGAGCTTTGCGTGAAACAAAAAAAATTGATTCACAATAAGTCCACAAAGTGATTTTTAAGATCAAACAAATCGCCGTTTATTCGTGCGCCTCCATCCCCATCTTTGTCCACTCTTCCCTCGCGGGACCATAAACACCCGGAACTTTCAATCCGGCTAAACGCATTATTACTGTTAACTGCCCCCTGTGATGTGTTTGATGATTTACCAAAACTGAAAGGACTTTTCCTTTCTTCCATTTCTGTCCATAGAGGTTCACATCTTCCTGGAGAGATTCATCACTCCACTCTTTCTTAACAGCATTGAGCATTCCTTCAGATGATCTTTTGTATTCATCACAAATTTCTTTTACAGCTGATGGCAAGGGAGCATCTTCGGGAGTTGCATCAAATTCAAGTCCGGCTCTCTGAACCATTTCGCCGAGGGTTGTAATAATGTGCCAGGCTAATCTTCCGGGAGTTCTAACATTTTCATTAAACTTTTTGTTAAGCGAATCATCCGTAAGCTGTTTAAAAATTTTCAGAGTTGCTTCTGACTCGTACTTCCAGTCTTCAATAAATTCTTTTACTGTGCTATACACGTAATGACATTTTAATTAAGGTTTGATAAGAGTTCTCTTAATTTATCGAGTTTACCTGCCAAATCTCTTTGTTTTGTTTTCTCTTTTTCAACAACGTCTGCTGGTGCGTTATTAACAAATTTTTTGTTGGATAATTTCTTCTCTATTCCCATTAATGATCCTTCCAAACGGCTTATTTCTTTTCCAATTCTTTGTCTTTCAACCCCAAGATCTATCAGGCCTTTAAGCGGAATATAAATTTCTGAATTGCTAAATACAGCAGAGGCACTTGCACCTGGTTTTTCAACGTCGTCTCCGGCTTTAACTTTATCGACTTTAGCAAGTTTCTTGATGTAATCAATCTGATGTTTTTTCACCTCGGAAGACTTAATATAAGCATCTATACTTTTTGATGGCGGGATGTTCATTTCGCCCCTTATATTTCTTATTGAATAAACAATTCCCTGTACCATCTCCATTTCTGATTCAGCGGATGGTTTGATAAGATCACTATTTAATTTTGGATACTCTGAGGTAGATATACTTTCACCATCTTTTCTTTCTTCAATTAATTGCCATAGTTCCTCGGTAATGAATGGCATAAACGGATGAACGATCTTTAGCATATCTTCAAATAGTTTTAGTGCACGTGTAAGCAAAGCAGATTTAATTTCCGCATCATTCGAATAAAGCCGCGACTTTATCATTTCTAAGTACCAGTCACAGAAATCATTCCACACAAATGCATAAATGATTTTTGTGGAATTGTTGACTTCAAATCTGCTCATCGCATTATCCAGCATGGATAAAGTTTTGTTGAAGCGAGAAATTATCCACTCATCTGCAAAATCTAAATGTTTTTCTAAAAGTTTGTTATTAATAGGAATGTTCTCTGAATTCATCAGAAGAAACCTTCCGGCGTTCCAAATCTTGTTGGCAAAGTTTCTTCCAATCTCACATTTATCAACACTAAAAAGAACATCCTGCCCTAACGGAGCCAGATATATAACTGTAAAGCGAAGTGCATCGGCGCTGTATTCTTTAATTACATCAAGTGGATCGGGTGAATTGCCGAGAGATTTACTCATTTTCTTTCCGTGCACATCCCTGATAATGCTTGTGAAATATACATCGCTAAACGGAATTTCTTTTCTAAAATACATTCCTGCCATAATCATTCGCGCTACCCAGAAGAAGATTATATCCGGTGCTGTAACCAGAGTGCTGGTAGGATAATAGTATGTGCGTTCTTCTTCTGTTCTGAATATGGCATGTGCCCAGAGCCAGCTCGAAGCCCACGTATCAAGCACATCTTCATCCTGTTTAAGGTTTGTTGACCCGCAGTGCGGACATTTTTCCGGCGGATCGACTGAAACGATCGGCTCTTTACACTCGATCTTACAATGATCATCACCAATACAATACCATACGGGGATTCGGTGGCCCCACCAGAGCTGACGTGAAATGCACCAGTCTTTTATATTTTCCAACCAGTAAGAATAGGTTTTCTTCCAATGATCAGGATAAAAATTAATTTTCCCTTCTTTTAGAACACCGATAGCCGGATTTACAAGATCATCCATCTTCATAAACCATTGTTCAGAAAGATACGGCTCAATAGGAACGCCGCCTCGCTCGGAGTAACCAACCTTGTGCTGATAATCTTCTGTCTTTTCCATCAAACCAAGTTTTTCAAAACGGGCTATAACTTTTTTTCGGGCTTCAATTCTATCAAGCCCGCGGAAGTCTTTTGGCACATTCTCGTTTGTACTGGCATCATCATTAAAGATATTAATTACTTCAAGATTATGCCGCTGACCCATTTCGTTATCGTTAATATCATGAGCTGGAGTTACCTTTACAGCACCTGTTCCAAATTCCATATCCACGTAATAATCTGCAAATACCGGGATTTCTCTTTCTGCAATTGGGAGTAAAACGTTTTTACCTATTACATCTTTATATCGTTCATCATTCGGATTAACAGCAACGCCCGTATCTCCAAGCATGGTCTCTGGTCGTGTTGTAGCAACTACCAGGTGTTTTTTTGATCCAACAACCGGATATTTCAGATACCAGAGTTTTCCGTTAACATTTTTATAGATCACTTCTTCATCGGATATTGCCGATTTAGACGCGGGACACCAGTTAACCATCCGATAGCCGCGGTATATCTTTTCATCTTTATATAAATCAACAAATGCTTTTATAACTTCCTGATAGTAATCATCATCCATTGTAAATCGCTCACGGTCCCAATCGCAGCTAACTCCAAGTTTTTTTAGCTGCTGATTTATAATACCACCGTATTCTTTGGTCCATTCCCAACAATGTTTTAAAAACTCTTCTCTTCCAATTTCATATTTGTTTATTCCCTGCTCCGAAAGGAAATTTGTGACTTTTGTTTCCGTTGCAATTGATGCATGATCGGTTCCGGGCACCCAGCAGGCATTGTAACCCTGCATCCTTTTTGTGCGAATGAAAATATCCTGAAGTGTATTGTTTAGGATGTGTCCCATCGTAAGCATGCCTGTAACATTGGGAGGAGGAATTGGTATTACATACGGCTGTTTTGATTCATCTATTTCAGAATGAAATATTCTATTATCCTGCCAATACTTGTACCACTTATCTTCCACTTCAGAGGGATCGTATGCTTTGGGTATTTCGCGCTTAGTTTCTGCCATTAAGTAGCTATTCTATAAATTAAAGTGCAAATATAATGAAATTTTAGAGAGGGATTTCTAAAGGCAAGGTGAGTTAGTACGCAGTAATAGTATTGCCACTATATCTGGTAAAGGTAATTCGGTATTTTAACCTGTATTCCGTGATGCGGTCCTTCAAGGTCACTCCACTGGTCACCCACCGTTCCAACTATGTCATAGCCTTTCTCGGTCAGCTCGATACGTTTTGAGATTTTAAATTCTGTAGCATTCAATTTAAGTTCATCTTCCCGCTGAGTAATAAGAGTATCAAATTGTGCGTAACCTTCCAGCTTCAGATTTTTATAAGTAACTTCATATTCCGGCCAATTCCTTCCGGTAAGAAAAATTATTTTAAACCCTCTGGCTAAAAGATAATCGTAAAGATCTTTCACAGCTTCAATGGCAGGAGCTTTCATTTCGCTGTTCCATTCCTTATTCATCTTATAAACATATCCAAAACCCATCTCCTCAGCCAATTCATAATTGTTTAACGCGGTCTCATCAACATCAAATATAATAACCGAGTTGCCTTTAACCTCGGCACTTTCAAACTTTATTTTAGCTTCTCTTATAACACCGGCAAGCTCTTCATCAAACTTACCTGATTCATAGTATTCCTTAACTGATTCTCTTGCAACAGATAGATTAACCGGTTTATCTGTGCAGGCAGTTAATTGCAATACAACTGCAACAATTAATACAATTTTAATAGAAGCTTTAATTATAAATTTCATTTTTTTAAGCCGAAGAAAAATAACAACGGTCTCTCTAATCTTTCCGCCCAGGCAGTTTCGTTATGCTCTGCATTTGGTGCATAGTAATAGTCAATATCCTTACCGATTACATAACCTAATTCAGTTAAACGGTTAAATATTCTTTGTCCCCTGATCAATCCATCTTCTCCATGATCAATATAAAATTTTACTTCTTTCTTTGGACGCCCTTGTGGATTGATAATATGAAATACTTTTTCATTATCGTAATAAAACGAGCTTGACATACAACCTGCCATTGAGAACACATCATAATATTTCCAGCCGGCAATAAATGATATTAGTCCTCCCATTGAAGATCCCATTATTGCTGTGTGCTCTCTTTGTGGCATGGTTCTGTAATTATTATCAATAAATGGTTTGAGTTCTTCTACAATAAACTTAAGATACAGGTCACCTTTAACAGAATCACTATATTCAGCAAGCCGGTCCGACGAGTTGTAAATACCAACAACAATAATCTCCGACATCCTTTTTGCTTTTGAAAGTTTAACTACAGTTTCATCAACGCGCCAATCTTTACCAGCATATGCAGTTTTGGGATCTATTAAATTTTGACCGTCATGCATATAAAGAACAGGATATTTCTTTTGAGCATTCCTTAGTTTATTGTATCCAGGTGGCAGCCAAATAATTATATTTCTGTAATTCTCTAATAGTCCGGAGTGAAAATCTGTAAGTAATCTGGCAGTTCCTACTATTTCATCTCGTCCTAAACCGCGTTTCTTCTTCAGTGACCTCAAACTCTTGCTCGTTTCATTTGCTAATAATTTTTATTAATCGTTGGAAGGGGCTTCCGTATAAATTTGCTTTTGTTACTTTAAAAATTCAGTGTGGAATTTATTTTTGTGAATTACAATATTCTTACTTTTTTAACAAAAATTCAATAAATAATGGGGTAAAAATAGGTATACTCATTGCCAAATGAAAAAATTTTACTGCCAGAATTAACAATAAATAATTTGGCCTTGAAATAATAATAGCATTAAAATTTTTATCGGTGAAAGATGGATTATTGTACTAATTTTGCGGATTTTAAACTTACTCATTTTATATTTCTTTTAAAGGAGACGAAAATAATATGGCAGTCATAAGACCATTTAAAGCACTACGACCAACTAAAGAAAATACTCATCTTGTGGCTAGCGTTCCCTATGATGTTGTTAACAGAAAAGAAGCAAAAGAAATCGTCGGTGACAATGATTTAAGTTTTCTGCATATAACAAGAGCAGAGATAGATTTATCTGATAAAGTGGATGCTTATACCAAAGAAGTTTATGAAAAAGCACGGGAAAATTTAGAAAAGATTAAAAAAGCCGCCCCATTAATTGTTGAAGATGAACCGCACTTTTATCTTTACCGGTTAATAATGGATGGAAGAGAACAGGTAGGTATCACTGCAACCTTTGCAGTTGATGATTATGACAATGATGTCATTCTAAAACATGAAAAAACCCGAAAAGTAAAAGAGGATGATAGAACAATCCACATAATCACGACCAAAGCACAAACAGGAGTTGTATTTCTTACTTACCGCGGTGTTAATGGTATAAACAAGGTTGTAAATAAAACAATTTCAGATATCGAGTCACTTTATGACTTTACTGCTCCTGATGGCATTCAGCATACAGTCTGGATTATACCTGATGATTACAATGAATTATTGATAAATGAATTTGCTAAAATAGATAAGCTTTATGTTGCTGACGGACATCACCGTGCAAAGAGTGCGAGTAGGGCGAGAGAAGAAAATAGAATTGCGAACCCAAAGCATTCTGGTGAAGAAGAATACAATTATTTTATTGCTGTAATCTTTCCTGGAGAACAGTTGTATATTATGCCTTATAACAGAGTTGTTTTTGATTTGAACGGAAACAGCAAAGAAGAATTTCTTAACAAGATAAGCGATAAATTTGAAGTGAAGAAAACTATTGAAAAAGAACCAGCAGCAAGAAGAAGTTTCGGTATGTACTTAGATGGTGAATGGTACGGATTAAAAGCAAAAGATTCTGTTCTCGCAAGTAATTCCCTTTCCACATCGGTTGGTTCAAAGCTGGATGTGAGTATTCTTCAAAACTTTTTGCTTAATCCCATTTTAGGAGTTGAAGACCCGCGTACAAGTAACAAAATTGATTTTATCGGCGGAATAAGAGGCACAAAGGAATTGGAAAAACTAGTTGATAGCGGTACTGCTGCTGTTGCTTTCTCTATGTATCCGGTTTCCATCGATGACCTGATGAACATTTCGGATGCGGGAGAAGTAATGCCGCCTAAATCCACCTGGTTTGAACCTAAACTAAGAGATGGTTTATTAACTCATATGATTTAATAATTTTTAACGATAATTTTATTACAAAGGAAAAAATATGGAAAACAGAATATATAATTTCAGCGCTGGCCCGGCAGTATTACCCGAGGAAGTATTAAAAGAAGCTCGGGAAGATTTAATGGCACTGCCCGGTGTAGGAATGTCAATACTTGAAATAAGTCACCGTTCTAAAACATTCGATGATATTATAGCACAGACTAAAGCCGACATTAAAAAGCTCTTAAATATCACTGATGATTATTCGATATTGTTTCTGCAATTCGGAGCAAGTCTTCAATTCTCTATGGTACCGATGAATATTATGCCGCCTAAAAATTTAGCCGACTATATAGTGACAGGTTCCTGGTCTAAAAAAGCAGTTAAAGAAGCCAAACGTGTTGGTAATGTTAACATAGCTGCTACAACAGAAGAAACAACTTTTAACAGAATCCCGAAACAAGATGAGATAAAATTAAGCGGTGATGCTTCTTACGTACACTTTACATCAAATAATACTATTTACGGAACACAATTTAAATCTGAACCGGATACCGGAAATGTTCCCCTCGTTTGTGATGCATCTTCAGATATCTTTCATAAAAAAATTGATGTGAATAAATACGGAATTATTTATGCGGGCGCACAGAAAAACATGGGTCCATCTGGTGTAACTATGGTAATCTTCCGCAACGATCTTTTAGAAAGATGTTCGGATGATCTTCCTACTATGCTAAATTACAAAACCCACGTTGAAAAAGATTCGATGTACAATACCCCAAATACTTTTGGTATTTATATTATCGGGCTTGTGGCAAAGTGGTTATTGAATATGGGCGGCTTGGATAAAATGTATGAGACCAATAAACATAAAGCCAAGATGTTATATGAATGTATTGACAACAGTAAAGGATTTTACAAAGGACACGCTGAAAAATACAGTCGGTCTCTGATGAATATTACTTTCAATCTTCCCACGGAAGAACTTGAAAAGAAATTAATTACCGAAGCATTATCAGCCGGATTCAGCGGATTAAAGGGACATAGATCTGTTGGCGGATTGCGTGCTTCAATTTACAATGCATTCCCAACCAGAGGCGTTGAAGATCTGGTTACTTTTATGAATGAGTTCCAGACTAAAAACGGTTAATATTTTTAGAGGCTGACTCATAGAGGTTGTTGCTGACCCTAAAAACAACGATTAGTTTTACTTATGGGTTAGCCTCTCTTTTTAATTAATGAAAAACATGAAAACAAATACTTTAGGCTTGTTTTTTTTACTTCTGCTGATGAATTCGTGCGGAAAGGAGGAAACAAATCTTGAAGCTTTTAATCCGGAAGCATTCGCTTACGATTTAGGAAATACCTGGGAGGTAAATGCAACCATTCATGTTAAAGGATTCGAACAAAGAGTGAGCAGCGGAGAAAATTTTGAAGCATCAATCTCTTATTCTTCAGATATAAAAACACCAGATGGAAAAATATTAGAAAACTTATATTCCGATATAACTAATATTTCCGCCGAGGAAGAGATAATTGATATTCCCCTCGAAGTTCAGTTTGAGCTGGATTCAACTTATTCTAATGGTAAGTATACAATCATCTTCAATATAACAGATAGTTATTCCCAGAGAAGCATAACCGGTTCTGCAGAATTTGATTTGACCGAATGATTTTTATTTTGTTTTGATATGTTCAAGAGGAATGGGTTTTCTACCGGCAAAACCCTCTTCAAGACCATGATAAAATTCTATATCTTCTTCGTCACTTTTCCAACAAAAAAACACTTCCTTCCCGTCTATAAATCCGGGAAAATCAACCAGCCCAATAGTAAAATTCCAATCTTTAAAATAACAGCCAATTTCTTCAAGCTCGCGCATAAATTTTTCAACATCCGATCCCATTTTTTTTATTCTGTCATCACCTTCAGCATCATTGCCAATTTCATCTGCTATTAATCGCATTTCTTTTGTAGTATCAAGAATATCCCTAACAATTTTTTTTACCAATGGTAATGTTCTCCTTGCCTCAGCAGGAGTAAAATATTTGATGTCTGTAGTCATAATTCTTTATTATTAATAATTTGATTACAAATTATAATATTTTCTTAACAAAAAAAGATTAATATTTATCCCATCACTCTTTTTTTGCAGAAATGTGATTAATATCTCTTCCAAGCAATCATTTTACTATAGTATAAAAACAATTCCAAGCATTAAAATAATAGATGAATAGGTGTTTTCTGTAATCAATTCTGATTTTTTAGCTCTCACTTAGGTATGAGATTAAGGATAATCTCAAAATCCGGAGAAATCCTAAATCTGCTTATCCCTGGTTATAATATTTTATATTGCACTAGTACGGGACCTAAATAAAGTGTTCAATTAAACATTGTCTCATTTTTCTACACCTTAAGAAAATCGTTTAATTTTAAATCTGGATTAATCCCAATATTTTTTTATCTTTAGATATAATCTAAGCTTCATTGAATCTCGATTACTTAACTAAATGCTTCTGTTCTGAGTACAAAAGGCATGTTAAATACATATTATTAATGAAGAGAGGAGCTGACCTATGACTAATAACGCTGCAAATATTGTATTCGGCACAGGTCCGTTGGGTTACGCAGTTGCTGAAGAGCTACTGGTAAGGGGGCAATCAGTTAAACTGGTCAACAGAAGTGGTGTTGGAGATATTCCTGAAGGGGCAGCATTAGTAAAAGCAGATGCTACTGACACGGAGCGAACACGGCAGGTATGTAAAAATGTGCGAACTGTTTTTCATTGCGCAATGCCGCCTTATACTCAGTGGCCTGAACTTTTCCCCGCTATTACTTATGGCATTTTGAAGGGAGCAATAGCAGCTGAAGCCAATCTTGTTTACGGTGATAATCTTTATATGTATGGAAAAGTTAATGGCCCCATTAAGGAAGACCTTCCTTATAATGCAAAAGGACCAAAAGGAAAAATCAGGGCTGAGATGGCAGATAAACTTATGCAGGTACACATAGAGGGAAAAATTAAGGTTGCAATTGGCAGAGCATCTGATTTTTTTGGACCAAGAGTCCTAAACTCTATCTTAGGCGAAAAAGTTTTTATGCCGGCAATAGAAGGTAAAACTATCAATATCATTGGAAGAATTGACCAGCCGCACACATTCACTTATATAAAAGATTTTGCAAAAGGTTTAGTAACATTATCTGAAAATGAAACTGCATTTGGTGAAGTATGGCATATCCCAAGTGCAGAAACGATTACAACACAAAGGTTTTTACACCGCGTTTTTAAAGAAGCTGAAACATTCCCCCCTGTAAAAACAGCGCCTAAATTTGTAGTTAATGTTATGGCATTGTTTAATCCGATAATAAAGGAACTAAAAGAATTGCTTTATAGTTATGAACTTCCATATGTTGTCGATCATTCAAAATTTGAAGGAACATTCGGAAATCATTCAACGCCCCATAAAACAGCAATAAAGGAAACTGTTGAATGGTACAGGGCAAAACATATCCATTAAATTTAACCTCATTATAATGGTCTTTTAAGACAAATGTTGTTAATTTTAATATGAGAATTATTTAATATTACCTAATCACTTAGTACAGGGGTATTATATGAAAACTTTATTACAGGTACTGGTTCTTTCACTTTTTTTCCAAAGTAGCGTGTTTTCCCAATCTCCAGTTGTACAATCCATTCTTGAGGAAATGAAAATTGATTCCATTATTTATTTTGCAAGAGAACTAACTGGTGATATAGCGACTATTATTAACGGAACACCCTATACCATACAATCCAGGCATAAAAATCAGCCGGGGAATGATATGGCAGCCAACTACATTCAGCAAAAATTAGAGTCTTACGGACTGGAAGTCCATAACCAATCATTTAGCTCAACCGGAAGAAATGTATACGCTATTCAACCGGGTACAGATTTCCCGAATCAGAAATATATTATTTGTGCACATTATGATGACATGCCATCAGGATCATTAGCACCCGGTGCAGATGATAACGGAAGCGGCACCGTTTCGGTGCTGGAAGCCGCAAGAGTTCTATCACAACATTCGTTCCCTTATACAATCCTTTATGCTTTGTGGGATGAGGAGGAGCAGGGATTGGTCGGTGCTGAGTTTTTTGCACAAAACGCTGCAAGCCAGGGTGATTCTATTCTAGGTGTGATTAACATGGATATGATAGCATGGGATTCAAATAATGATGGAAATGCAGATGTACATACACGTCCTGTTGCAAACTCAGATGATCTTAAAGATAAAATGCTTGAGAATAATTCTCTTTATGGAATTAATCTTGATCTTGATGTGATTGATCCCGGTGCTTCTTACAGTGATCACGCAGCATTTTGGGCTAACGGTTTTAGTGCAATTTTGTTGATTGAGGATGATAATGATTTTAATGCGTTCTACCATACAGTGAATGATCTGCTTATATATTACAATCATACGTATCTTGAAAAAATGGCAAAGTTATCTGTAGCAACTTTGGCTACATTTGCGCTTAATCTTGATCTAAGAATTATCCATTCACCAATTGCTTCGAGAGATAATACAGATGATATTGAATGTTCTGCTGAAGTAATAACCGGATTAGATATAGGTACAGGTAATGCATCACCAAGATTGTATTACAGATTAAACCAGGGATTAGGATGGTCTGAATTCTATGAAGTTATTGGAAGTGGTGAAAGTATAAACGCTGTTTATAACTTTACAATACCGGGTCAGTCATTGGGCACAATAGTTCAGTATTACATTGCTGCACAGGATGCTGATTCATCAATAGTTGCAACTTTACCAATGGGTGGTAGCGGTTTTAATCCACCCGGCAACACACCGCCTGAAGACCTGTTTCAATTCTTTGTTGCAAATACCAGCATTGCTTTTGCCGATAGTGCAATGAATACGAATAACTGGACAGCAACAGGCAACTGGAATATAACTAATGAAAAATATGTTTCAGAACCAACTTCTTTCACAGATTCGCCGAATGGAAATTACCCGAATAACTACACCGCTGCATTTGAATATATCGGTATGGTTGATCTAACGGATATTCTTGGAGCAACAATCGAGTTTCAATCACAGTGGGATATCGAAACTGACTGGGATTACGGGCAATTTCAAATTTCAACCAACCTGGGTAACACCTGGATTCCGATGGAAGGATTATATACAAATCCCGGTACAGGATCTTTTCAACCGAATGGTGAACCCGTATACGACGGCAGTCAACTTTCTTGGGTAAATGAATCAATTGATTTGAGTGAATATATTGGTGAACAGATAACATTCAGATTTCTTTTGAGATCTGATAGCTTTGTTACTGAAGACGGATGGTACTTTGATGACTTAAAGGTAATCATATATGAGTCTGTCCCTGTAAATGTTAACGATATGGCAGGAATGATTACCGATTATTCATTAGAACAGAATTACCCTAATCCATTTAATCCATCAACGAAAATCGTTTTTCAAGTACCCAAAACCGAAAACGTTTCTCTTAAAATCTATGACGTACTTGGAAATGAGATTGCTACTCTCTTGAATGAAGAAAAAAGTCCAGGCAAATATGAGATTGATTTTAATAGTTCATCCACCTCAGGCGGACGAGGTTTATCAAGTGGTATTTATTTCTATTCTCTCAGAGCCGGAACATATATAAGTATAAAAAAAATGGTGCTGATTAAATAATATCTGATTTGGGCAGCACAGATAGTTACACTGTGCTGCTTTCTATTTTATTAATATACATAAGGATCTTTTATGAAAAAGTTTTTACCGGTTTTGTTGCTTGCTATTTTTTTCATTCAAAACACAAGCTATTCACAGTCTCCGATAATCCAGAGTATAATTGATGAAACAAACTTAGATTCTTTGCTTATGTTTGTTGAAGAGCTCTCAGGGGAAGTATCTACAATTATTGGCGGAACACCCTACACCATTTTATCAAGGAACAAATATCAACCAGGTAATGATAAAGCTGCCGATTATATTGAGCAGAAACTTGAATATTATGGATTGGAAGTTCATAACCAATCATTCGGCTCGGTTGGACGAAATGTATATGGAATTCAAACCGGCACAGAATATCCAAACCAAAAATACATAATTTGTGCTCACTACGATGATATGCCTTCAGGCACTATTGCTCCTGGTGCCGATGATAATGCGAGCGGTACAGCAGCTGTGCTTGAAGCAGCCAGGGTGCTAACTCAATATCTCTCTGAATATACAATAATCTATGCCCTTTGGGATGAAGAGGAGTATGGATTGATCGGGAGTGCCTATTATGCACAATTAGCGCAAGCTGCCGGTGATTCAATCCTGGGGGTTATTAACCTCGATATGATTGCCTACGATTCAGATAATGATAATGTAGGAGAAATTCATATCAGACCTATAGCAAATTCTCTAAACCTTAAAGATCTAATGGTTGGAGTAAACACAAACTATAGCATAGGTATGAATCCGATCATCATTAATCCCGGTACTACTGCAAGTGACCAGGCATCATTTTGGAATAATGGATATGGTGCACTTTTGCTGATAGAGGAATACTATGGCGGCGATTTTAACGCTTACTATCATTCAGTAAATGATTTAATTACTCACTTTAACCAGCAATATTATTTAAAGATGAGCCAGACTTCAATTGGTTCAATTGCAACTCTGGCGAATGTAACAGGAACAATTCCTGTAGAATTTATAAGTTTTACGTGCACTGCAGTTCAACATAGAGTTAAATTAGAATGGAGTACCGCATCAGAGTTGAACAACCTGGGCTTTGAGATTGAACGATCGAATGATGGTAATAATTATAGTATGGTGGGATTTGTCGAAGGACATGGTACATCCTCAGAAACTAACTATTATTCTTATACAGATACTCCTGACCATTCCGGCAAACAGAAAATATACTACAGATTAAAACAAGTGGATTTTGATGGTACATTTTGCTACAGCAAGGTGATTAATGTTGAATCCGGCTTGCCTGTTGAATTTACGTTAAGCCAGAATTATCCTAATCCTTTTAACCCATCTACTATAATAGAATTTGCTCTGCCGTATGATGGTTTTGTAGATTTAAAAGTTTACAACCTGATGGGAGAATCAATTGAAGTTCTGGTACAAGAACAGAAAAATGCTGGCGGTTATAAAGTAACATTTGATGCCTCAGATCTTCCAAGTGGGGTATACTTTTACACATTGAGATCAGGCGATTTTGTAATAACAAAAAAAATGTTACTGACTAAATAGTTTTATTAAAATATGTTTGCTCAAAAGCCCATCTTTTATGGGCTTTTGTTTTTTTGTATAATTGCTTTAATTGCCGGTTGTAACTAAATTTTGTTCCATTTTGTTATTCCTGTCGGATACATTATCAAATTGCTCTATTACTTGATAATAACACGAAATCCAGTATAAATTTGTTTTACATAACTATTAAAATAAAAATTGAATGAAAAATAATTCTAGTATTTAGGAACTTTGAATGCGTAAAATCAGATTAAAAAGTGCTCTCAGTATCATAATTGTTCTATTGGCGTTTATCTCTGTTAATGCTCAAGAACGGACAGTTGGTTTATTCTTGAATGATTCATCTTCTTTTAATGGATATACTTTATTTGCACCTCTTGCCTATATAAATACTTATTTAATTAATAACGATGGTCTGCTGGTAAACCTCTGGGAAGGCACATATAGACCAGGACTTTCTGCATATTTATTAGAAAATGGTAACCTCCTTAGGACAGCATTTATCAGTAATTCCAGATTTGTTGGTGGGGGGTCCGGCGGCCTTATTCAGGAATTTGATTGGGATGGAAACCTGCTCTGGGAGTTTGAATATTCAACAAATCAGTTCTATCAGCATCACGATGTTGAAAGACTTCCAAATGGGAATACTTTAATTATTGCCTGGGAATTTAAATCATTTGAGGAAGCAATTACAGCAGGCCGAAATCCAAACCTGATGTCACAAACCGAATTGTGGCCGGATCATATTATTGAAGTTCAACCTGATGGAGCTGCTGGAGGAAATATTGTTTGGGAATGGCATGTCTGGGATCATTTAATTCAGGATTTTGATCCGTTACAATTAAATTATGGAATCGTTTCAGATCATCCTGAACTGGTTGATATAAATTTTATTAGTAATTTACCAAATTCATTAGGTGCTGATTGGAATCATATTAATGCCGTTGATTACAATGAAGAATTTGATCAGATAATACTTTCGGTTCACCACTTTGGAGAAATCTGGGTAATTGATCATAGTACCACAACCGAAGAAGCCGCCGGTCACACAGGCGGTAATAGTGGAATGGGCGGTGATCTATTATACAGATGGGGAAATCCACAGACCTACGATAGGGGAGATGCCTCAGATCAAATGCTCTTTGGACAGCATGACGCACATTGGATTGAATCAGGAAGAAATGGAGAGGGAAATATTCTGATCTTTAACAACGGAAGAAACAGACCTGGCGGACAATACTCTACAGTGGATGAAATTGTTCCTCCTGTAGATCAAAATGGTAATTATCTCCTGGATCCCGATTCAACATACGGACCCAACCAACTTTTATGGACTTATGTTGATCCCGTACCGTCCGAATTCTTTTCACCAAATGTTTCCGGTGCCCAGCGACAGCCAAATGGGAATACACTTATATGCAACGGTACATGGGGCAGATTTTTTGAAGTTACAAATGAAGGGGAATTAGTCTGGTTATATGTGAATCCGGTAATTGCCACAGGACCAATGTATTATGAAAATCCAATACCAGGTTCGCAGAACTGGACATTCAGAGTATATCGTTATGCTGCAGATTATCCCGGATTTGAGGGCAGAGATCTAACACCCGGCGACCCTATTGAATTATACCCGGCAAGTATAGAAGAAATAAATACGGATTTTATTCCAGAACAATTTGAATTGTTTCAAAACTATCCGAATCCGTTTAATCCATCAACCATAATTGAATATTCCTTGCCTGCAGATGAATTTGTTAATTTAACTGTTTATGATGTGCTGGGAAATACGATCACTACTTTAGTCAATGAGAAAAAACAAACCGGGAGCTATGAAGTTATTTTTGATGCTTCTGATCTCTCAAGCGGAGTATTCTTTTACAAGCTTACAGCCGGCGAATATGTAAACATCAAAAAAATGGTGGTGATCAGGTAAATAAACAATTAATTTCTTTCTTCTTATTTAATAAGCTTTTTAATTGATACCGCTCCTCTTAAATCACCGTTTTTATAACCAACAGCTTTATCATCAGGATATTTTTTTACAATCAGTTCCTTAACTTCGGCAGAAATCTTTTCTTCATTTCCATGGCACTTTAAACAAGCCTCGCCAATTTTAATTGGCTTCATATATCTTAAGTACTTATAATCATTTTCCTTAATGATTTCAAAATGTTCGGTGCCGGGGGCTAATTTGTCAGTGCTTTTTAATACCTCAAACTGTTTTAAAACCCTTTCTTCGAACTTATCCGGGACATTGTTTTTATTCCTGTTTTTAAATGACACTCTTTTAATATAAAGACCTTTCATTAAACCAAAATCATTGGATAATACCTGAGCTGTATCAGAACACACAGCTACCGCACTAATTACACCTCCGGATTTTATCTGGCTGATCAATATACCCTTTAGCCGCCCCATAAATTCGGAAGCAGCATCTCTCATTTCCGTTTTCTCGTTTTCCGTTAATTGTGCTTCCTGATTTTTATCACCACAGGAAACAGTTAATATGAGAATTAAAAAATTGATAGAAAATATTTTTTTCATATTTTTCCTTCTTCTTTTTCGTAAAAATAATAATCCATATCAATTAAACTATACAAGGTTGTTATTCAATTCAACTCATATTAAAATTGTTATTTTAATTCTTTATAATTTTACGTGACAAATTATAAAACCCTTATCAGAATATTCCAAACACCGATGGTAAAAATTCAGCAGCAATTAACACAAAAAAAAATATTCATCTTTTGGCTTCCATTAGGTGCCACATGGTTAATGATGTCGGTAGAAGGACCTTTTCTCTCAGCATTAATTGCAAGATTAGATGAACCAATATATAATCTTGCAGCATACGGAGTTGCATTTGCATTTGCTTTAATAATTGAAGCACCTGTAATTATGATGATGAGTGCCTCAACAGCGCTGGTAAGGGATAGTTATTCGTTTAATAAACTAAAAAGATTTACATTCTTACTAAATACCGGAATTACCTTGCTGATGCTGATTCTGGTTATTCCCGCCATCTTTTATTTTATTGCCGAAGATTTAATCGGTTTACCAAAGCGTGTTTCTTACTTAACACACGTTGCAACAATAATTCTTCTGCCGTGGCCTGCGGCAATTGGTTACAGAAGATTTTACCAGGGAGTTTTGATAAGGAACAACTTAACAAGACGCGTTGCATACGGAACAGTTGTAAGACTAACTACCATGGGATTAACTGCATTTGTAATTTATTTCTATTTTGACTTTCCCGGTGTTGTTGTTGGTGCATCGGCTTTGACTGCTGCGGTTTTAGCCGAAGCAATAGCCAGCCGAATAATGACAACCGGTATTATTAAGCAATTGCACGATAATGCTTCTGCTACTGGTGAGAGAATTACTTACAAAGAGATATATAAATTTTATTACCCGTTAGCTATCATGTCTCTTCTGTCTTTAGGCGTACAGCCGTTCGTTACATTTTTTGTGGGGCAAAGCCGTATGGCACTTGAATCACTTGCAGTATTACCTGTAATAACCTCTTTTGTCTTTATTTTCAGAGCATTAGGTTTATCGTATCAGGAAGTTATTATTGCACAAATGGGAGATGATAAAAGCGGTTATGTTCCGTTAAGAAATTTTGCTGTGGGGCTTGCCGGTGTATTATCAATCACTCTTTTAATTATTGCTTTTACACCATTGGCAGATATTTGGTTTAGAGATGTGTCCGGATTATCCGTATTTCTAAGTGAGTTTGCAAGAACACCTTTAAAGATTATGGCAATTATTCCTGCCTTAACCGTATTTATAAGTTTCCAGCGCTCTGTACTTGTAGGCGATAAAAACACCGCACCAATCACCTGGGGAACAGCAATTGAATTCGCTGTGATTGTAATTGTTATGCTGCTTTCAATCCATGTTTTTTCATTTGTCGGTGCTGTGGCAGCAACAACGTCATTTGTAGTTGGAAGAAGTGCAGCAAATATTTATCTCACACCTTACGTTAGTAAATCGGCAAAGATTGTTCCCACAAGGTAGAATCGTATTTAAAAAAATAAATCCGTACGGTCTGGATTAAGACCGTACGGATTGCTTAGATTCTCTAATTAGAAATTAGAAGCCCAAAGTAAGGGCAAATACGTGGTTTCCATCAAAGAATTCAACATCTCTGTAAGCGTAGTCAACTTTAAAGCCAAAGCCTTCCACCTTGTAATTAATTCCAACACCGGCTGTGAAACCATAAATGTATTCTTCAAAACCGGTAGGAGCAAATTGGTATCCTGCTCTTACAAAGAAATTATTGTTATATCCATACTCGCCGCCAAGTTTATATTCATCACCCGAGAAATTATTATTCTGGTATATACCTGAGAACTCAAGAGAGTTTATCTCATCCAGTACGGGTTGGTAACCTACAGCAAGCTGGAAATTTGACGGCAGCTCAAATGGTGCCGAATCAACGTAGTAAAAATTTGGCGGACGGTTCACGCCATCTATTTGACCTCGATTCAATAATCCTGAACCTGTGAACTTCATATTGGGGCCAAGGTTCTTAACAACAAATCCAATACTCAGTCCATTTACAGATGCTAGATTGTCATAAACAACACCGATATCAACTGCAAAGCCGTTAGCACTAACATCTGCTATTCTTTCGGAAATAAAATTTCCGGTAATACCAACTGCAATTGCTTCGGTCAATTGACGAGAATAAGACAAACCTGCTACAATAGAAGTCGGGGTGAATGTCTCCCCGGTACCATCCTGGTTCTCGATGGTTGTAATGGGTATCTCTCCAATCGATAATGACTTTAAGCTAAGTGAGATAACACCGAAACCTTCGAAATTTGCAGCAACGGCCCCGTATTCAACTCCTATATCAGCAATATAAGACATATGAGAGAACATCAGGTCTGCTGAACCATCCATTTTGGCAACACCTGCGGGATTCCAGTAAAGCGCTTCAACACCATAAGATGTTGATATATTTGCTTCACCCATCGCAATGCCGCGCGGGCCAACTGGAATTAACAGGTAGGCTGCGCCACCTGTGCCCACCCTTTTGGGATCTCCGGCAAATGCATCAGATGCAAGCAGCAGGAGAAAGGCTAATAGAATTATTAATATGTTTTTCATTTTAACTCCTTAAAACTTTAATACATTATCATTTTTAGAATCTATCAAGAATCTGCTGCTCTTGAATTATAGCTACTTTTAGTATTTTAGTTCCCAGGTCAACGCCATCGAATGACTTTAACTCCAGGTATGCAATATATAAACCACTTGCAACAGGGAATCCTTCTTCATTTGCAAGGTTCCATGTTACATATTGACCATCATCATCTTTTTCTATAGTCTGAACCAAAACGCCGGCAAGATTAAATATTCTAATCTTTGCATACTGGGGCAGATGAGAAAATGTTACAAACCTGTTATACTTGTTAAGCTCTTCAGAGTTAACTCCGTAATACGGATTTGGAAATACATTTATCTTATCAACCTCAGATTTGGCAAGCTCAGTAGAGTAAGTAGGTTCTGTGGTTGTGAATTTATACTGGTCAACATCAAATACAATCGGGTTGGCATAAACAATTGATACAATAGCACCAAGACCATAATTTGTACCGTAATGCACTGTTACCCAGGTTGCGTTTGCATTGAATTCGTCCGGACCACCATCAACCTGTATTACCTGGTTTTCATCGTATGGTGTATTAACAATAATCGCGTACATCCTGTTAGTAGGATTCCATGTGTAAAACGGTCTTTCTGTACCATCACGCTGACGATCCCGGAAAGTAAGGTTAACCTGGTAATGGTTAGCCGGATCCGGGTCATCAACATTCCATACCTCAAAAGGAATTCTTAGTAAGAATGGTTCGGCAGTACCGGGATTTGGATTCAGAGGATGATCTGCTAATGCACCGCCGCTTACCATTCTAAATACGGTTGCCATCTGTCCTCCGCTGGTAACAGTGAAAATATCCGGAGAAGTTTCTTCATAAACACCGGTAAACCTGTATTCATAATCCTGCTGGAGCTCAATTAGTTCATTAGTACCAACTCCAAAGTTATCTATAGCTTTACTGGTAACAACGCCACCAAATATTGTATAATTTTGTATGTCCAGCTGATCAGTACTGGAGTTTGAAGACAACGTAGTCTCTCCTGTAGGATCCGCAATAAGATCTATATTAAAGAAATTTATAGGAGCTTCAAAACCAACATCTACCTGAACCTGAACACCCTCTACAACCTGAGCATCATTTACTCCAAGATCTGTTGGGGCAAAATCTGTTGGGGGCCAGCGATCGGTTCCTGTATAAACCGACTGGTTTTCAAGCACCATCACACCGGTTCCATCATTCCTCATTTGCCAGAGTTCGGCGGTTCTCATTGCGGTTCCAATCTCGCTAACAGTAGCAGTTCCATCTAAGGGAGGACCACCACCTGCATAACCATCATCGAATGCTGTCCATTCAATTGTAACGGGTAGTATATCATTAAGTGGTGAAACAAACACAGTCCAATCTTCACCACCATCATGGAAAATACCATTACCAGTTGCAGAGTTGTCTGTAACCCCATAATGTATCTCTGTTTCACCTGAGGGAAGAATAATAATCTCTGGTAAAACCGTTCCTCCTCCAGCTTCAAATGAAGGGGAAGAAAGAACTGTAACATTAGCTGGAAATCTGAGTATAACTCCATCAACCCATCCATAATAATGGTGAACTACGTCCAGGTGAAATGCAAGTTCAGTAGAATT